>Ga0070694_100000723_pt1 | contig 18418 bp, 17 predicted proteins | sample KBSK1251metaG_FD_65470 | JGI IMG/M metagenome (GOLD analysis project Ga0070694, IMG submission 65470) | Corn, switchgrass and miscanthus rhizosphere microbial communities from Kellogg Biological Station, Michigan, USA - KBS K1-25-1 metaG | ecosystem: Host-associated > Plants > Roots >... | reverse complement strand
GTCCTTCGAAGTAAGCGACCGGCACACCATTTTTTAAGACCAAAGCAGCATGATAAGCGCGCAGCGGCAAACGATTTTCCGGCGGCACGCCGGTGACGAACACCTCGGTCCCCCGGCCCAGTTCGGCCTTGAGCACGCGTTGCGCATCTCCATAAGTGAAACCGTGAAGTTCGCGATAGCGAACGGCGGACGTTTCACGCGCGAGATCGAGGATCCTTTCACCTTCGCGACGCGAGAGTCTTTGAATTGGAATCTGCGACGACGACAATTCCCTGCTGATTGAGATCTCACGTCGCTGAATCAACGGTTTGTCATGAAAGAAAGTACGCCGCGTCGACTGCAGCATTAACGTTCGCGAAGCCCGAGCACCAAACCGCCACGTCACATGTAACTTGAGTGCGTCGTAAAGCTCGGCTTTCCTTTTATCAGGGAGCGGCAACGATTCGAACTGTTGGATCAGCCAGGTCAATTGCCTCGTGCGACCCCGCGCTGCATCGAGCCATTCTGGAAACGGCACATGGGCTTCAACCATGGCGTCGTCTTCGAGCAAAGGCAGAAACCGCGGCATCGTCGCGCCAAAACGATCCTCTTCCTCGAACCAATCCCAATCGATGGAAAGCTGGCCTGGATATTTCGCGACCAACCAACGAACAATCGCGTAACTGAAATTGCTGGTGACAGAACCTCCGGCAATTCCTGACACTTCGGGATTATCGAGGGCGGAAAGATCCGCGTCCGCATCAACGAGTCGAACAACTCGTTGATTGAAAGACTTCAAAATTCTCTCAACCAGATTCAGGGTGGTCGCATTCGGCGGGTAGGCGCGCAGAAACAAAAGCGTCTCATGAAAATGAATCAAGGACCCGGCATCGGCGAAGTGCGAAGTTGCGAGACTCGTTAGCGCGCGATTAACCTTCGCCACGCGACTACCAAAGTTCCGCTTTGCTGCCTCGAGCTCGGCGAGAGCCTGCTCTGCTTTCTTGTTTGTCATTGCGTCAGGAAAGGAACAAACCAAACGAGTTGGAGTCTAACCGCGATTAAGTCGACCGCGGCCTTTGACCGCACCGGCCGCACTCCACTCGAAAGAGTGATTGATCATTCATAGATGTCTTCGAAAGAAGGTAGCGATCTTCCACGCATCGATGGCTTTCCAGGGAAGTTCAGCGAGAGTGTAGTGTCCGCACGGTAACCACACCACATCGAGATCGACGCCCATGGCTTTAACCTCTTCGATGACCTGCGTCGATAGATCAACCGGGAAAGTTAAGTCGTAGCGGGCGGCGATGAAGCGCATTGGTCGCGGTTTCATTTTGAGCAACTTGGGAATGAAAGGCAGGGGGCTAATTGGTGTCCAGTATTCGCGCAATTCTTCCAGCGTGAGATGGAGTTCAATGGGTTCACGCACGTGATGCGTCGAGATTCCCTTGAAGACTACGTCAGCAAAATAGCCTGAGACGTGATTGAACACACCCACGTCGATCGCCGGATCGTGAGTGAAGGCAAGAAAGGCAGTGCACGAACCAATGCTGGTTCCCAGGATTCCGATGCGTTCGATTCCCTGCTCGCGCAACCAGCGCACTGCGCCTCTGGTATCGAGTACCGCCTGGCGCATCGATTGAATAGTGCGGCCGATGTTTGAGCAGACCAGATGCTCAGCCCGCTCGAGCTCGGGCGGCCGGCGCTCTTCGTGATAAGGCAGACTCAGTCGCAAGGCCGTCATTCCCAGGCCATTGAAGATGCGACAGGCCTCAACGTGACTATCAGGTTGCGCATTCCATTGTGGCAGGACCACAACGGCCGCACGCGGTTTGTGCCGGCGTTCGCGGCGAGGAGTAAACAGCCGCGCATGAACGGTATTGTTTTCGGCAGACGGCGTATGAACGGCACTGGTCCAAGTCAGGTGGTCGCCCGCCAGCTGCCAGTCGTTAATTTCCGGCAGCGCAAAGAATTCGTCGCTTCGGGCCATGACGCGCCGCGTGTGCTCACTAAAGATGGCTTTTGGATCGTCACCGTTTACATGTTCGCTGATGAATTCAGCGCCCCAGGCGAACGGCCGCACGATTCGATTGTCATCTTTTTTTGTATGCGCAACCTCGCGCGCTCGCATCCATCTTCCAAACACCCTAAAACCTCCGGCATTGATGAAGGATTCATCCTAAAGGCCCGACAACTCTGAAATCAAGCAGATGTAAAGAAAACTGTTGGTTTGCGGTGCAAATCAACCAAGCACGCGCGCTAAAACGCGCTGTTTCTCATTGACGCATCGCTTCAGCAGGGTGAAGAAAGCCCGGCAAAGAATGCTGGAAGTCGTCTAACCTGCGTTGCTTCCATTCCTCATTTTCACGAAATATGTTATAGACGCTTTAGCTAAATCAGTCCCCTAACTTAATAGACTTCGATTGGGCTGGCCTCCAGTCCGCGGAGGATTAGTTTCTAATGAAGAGTCGAACGGCATCGGTCTTTCAGATTCGCGCGGCCGCGATCATGCTTGGGTTGCTCGCGCTCATCGTCGTTAGTAGTTGTCTACCCAAACCACTTTCTGAATCCGGTACCGGTGGCGTGAACATCACGCTCTACGGTTTCTCGATCATGAAAGAGCCCCTCGAGAAGGCGATCTATCCGGCGTTCATCGCCAAGGCGAAGCGCGAGCACAACATCGACATCCACTTCACCTCTTCGTTCGCCGGTTCGGAAACAATCACGAACCAGATTTTGCAAGGCGTTAAAGCACAGGTTGGGATCTTTTCAATCGAACGCGATGCGCAACGTTTGCAACAGGCGGGCTTCGTTACTTCGGATTGGCACAATCTTCCTCAGCGCGGAATTGTTAACAAGACACCGTTTGTGATTTTGGTGCGCAAGGGAAATCCCAAGGGCATTCATGACTTTGCCGACCTGGCGAAACCCGGCATCAAGTTGATTCATCCCGATCCGACGAACTCCGGCGGCGCGCAATGGTCGATCCTGGCGATGTATGGATCTGAATTAGTGAAGGCGGAAAAACAAGGCGGTGACGGTGACCGCGCGAAGGCACTGCAAACGCTGCAGGCGATCTGGCGGAACGTGATTTCGACCCCGGCGTCAGCTCGTGAAGCGCGCACAACTTTTGAGTTGGGCAATGGTGATGCGCTGATCACTTATGAGTTGGATGCGTTGCTGATGAAACAGAACAACGCCAAGGCGGACGCCGAAATCGTAATTCCCGAAGCAACCATCTTAAGCGAGCATCCCGTAGTGGTAATCGATCGCAACGTGGGCCCCGCGGATCGTCAGGTCATTGATGCGTTCGTCCAATATCTGTGGACCGAAGAAGCGCAGCGGGCATTCGTCAAATCCAATTTTCGCGCCAGCATCAGCGACGCGCTGAACGCGGAAAACAAAGAACTCGCAACCATCAAATATCCGTTTACAGTGGACTATTTCGGAGGTTGGGCGAAAGCTTATCCGGAAATAATCGAGAACATCTTCCGCGATCAGGTGCAGAAGAGAAAATAATTTTTCCTTAGCCCAGGCGTTCACGCCATGGGTCCGAGCAGAATGATTTTGGCTAGCCCATTAATGGGCTTTGACGAAATTGACCCGGAGCCTTAAAACAGCAAAGCCTCCTGAAGGAGGCTTATTGATCCGATTGCGAATGTTTCCCAGGGGTAAACGCCTGGGCTAGAGAAAGCTGAATGAAGATTCCCGCCATCAGACATGTTCGCGGATTTGACGTCGCCCGGCCGATAAGTATCGGCATGATGCTCGGCATCATGCTGCCGCTGGTCCTCTTGCCGCTCTTGTCGATCTTCATCTACGGCACCAGCAAAGGCCTGGGGGTTTTCTGGTCATCACTGGTCGCGCCGGAAGCAGTCTTCGCGCTGAAACTGTCTATCATCACGAGCATTTGGGCTACGGTCTTCAACGTACTGTTCGGGCTCTTCGCGGCATATGTGCTTTCGCGTTACGACTTCTGGGGACGCAACGCGGTAATCGTGACCATCTCGCTGCCAACGGCGATTCCTACCGCAGTCGCCGGATTTGCGCTGCTCCTGCTCTGGGGAAAGTACGGCATGATCGGAAAGTTCTTTTCTGAAGATCAACAGATCATGTTCACGCCGTACGCGATTATTCTCGCGAACATATTTGTTACTTTTCCGCTGGCGTTTGGTGTCATCAAACCTGTATTTGACACGATGAGCCGGTCGCTTGAGGAGGCTTCAGCAACTATCGGGGCCACTCGCTGGCAGACGTTTTGGCACGTGACGCTACCAAGTTTGCGCGGGGCGATCGTCACTGGCGCACTGTTGACATTCGCCCGCGCGGTCGGTGAATTCGGATCGACAATTCTGGTTTCCGGAAATCTTGCCGGACGCACCCAAACGGCGCCCCTCTATATCTTTGCGAAATTCAACGAAGGACAGATTGAAGCGGCAAACGCCATCGCCATCGTGCTGGCTCTGCTCTCGTTCGTAATTTTCAGTGTGCTGTTTTTTGCTCGTGACTGGTTGGAATTCGAGGCCCAGGACGTATGATAGCAAAGATGAAATTGGCTTCCGACAGTGGCCAGCTGCACGTGTCGTGGGCTCCCGATCGCGAAAAGACTTCGGGGGTAGCGGCCAGTGTGCGTGGCATCAGCAAGCGCTTCAAAAAGGCCCGGGTGTTGGAAGATGTCAGTTTTGACGTCGCTGAAGGCGAGTCGTTGGTACTGCTCGGCGCGTCCGGCAGTGGCAAGACCACAATTCTGCGTATCATTGCCGGGCTCGAACAACCGGACAGCGGCTACGTAATTCTGCACGGCAAAGACGTGACTGACTTGCCGGCGCGCGAACGCGGCGTCGGCGTGATCTTCCAATCATATGCCCTATTCCCGCGTATGACGGTTGAGAAAAACATTGGCTATGGCCTCAGGATTCGTCATCGCCCCCGGAAGGAACGCCGGGAAACTGTCAATCGATTAATCGAGCTGGTGCAACTGGAGCAGCACCGCACGAAATATCCATGGCAACTCTCCGGCGGGCAGCAACAGCGCGTGGCCATCGCTCGCACGCTGGCTTACAAGCCGCAGGTGCTGCTGTTCGACGAGCCGTTTGGCGCGCTGGACGCTCAGACTCGAGTTCATTTGCGCCGCGAGATTCGCGCCTTGTTGCGTCAGGTACGCGTGCCGTCGATTTTCATCACGCACGATCAGGAAGAAGCTTTAGAGTTGGGCGATCGCATCGCAGTGCTTAACGAGGGTCACCTCGAACAGATTGGCACGCCGGACGAAGTTTACAACCATCCGGAGACTGAATACGTCGCCACTTTCCTCGGTGCAGCGAACCTGCTGTTGGGCGTCGCGACCCAGGGCACCGTCGAAATCGGCACAGCAAAGTTGCCCGCCGAAAAGGAAACGAAACGATTTCGTGAAGGTCAGTCGGTTAAACTCGTGTTTCGCCCCGAGGATGTTTGTCTCAGTAAGGACGCCAACCTCCCCGAAGGTTGTCGCCGGCTAACCAACGGAGTAATCGAGGAAGTAAATTTTGTCGGAGCTTATCAACGATTGACTGTGCGTCTGGATCTTACGCATCGGCACCAGCCGGAAAATGAAGCCCCTCTCTATCAAGTCACCATCAACACCCCCGAGCGCATGACCGGAGTTCCGATCATCGTGACGCGACCCAAGCCGGAAGCCAACGCTCTGCGTCACAAGACCGGCGATCGCGTGGCCATCGGACTGACGTCGTTCAGTGTGCTACCAAACTATACTCTTGTGAAGCATCGATGAAGCGACTCATCATCCTCGCCATCAGTTTGAGCGCAGCATTTTTTTGCGGAACGAACGCGCGTGCACAGTCCGTTCCTCCCGAAACCGACAACCAAAGCTGGAATGACCTCCAGGTCACGATTCCCCTCAGCAAGAAAGCTGAGTTTGTGATCACCGAAACGTTGCGCATCGGCGACAACATCACGAAGTTTGTCGATGAACGCGAAGGCTTCCGTGTTAATTACCAGATCCAGAAATACGTAACACTGCAGTTTCTATACTTTCATCGCGATGCGAAGCCGCCAAATGGACGACACGAGCGGGAAGAGCGAATCACTCTGGGCGCAAACTTTCGAGTTCCCTTAGGCAAGTTTACCTTGAATACTCGGAACTGGTTCGAGCATCGCTGGCGCGATCCGCAACGTGATGCCTGGCGTTACCGAAACCGAATTCAACTCGATCATCCATTCAAGATTGGCAAGACGAAATTCAGCTGGATCATCAACGATGAATTCTTTTACGATTGGAGCTTTCACGATTGGGTGCGCAATCGCTTTTCAGTGGGCGGCAGTCACGCCTTCAACAAACATCTCACCCTGGAAATGTATGTGATGCGCCAGAATGATGGCCGCTCGCGGCCAGGAGACATCAATATCATCGGCACAGTGTGGCGGGTCCGTCTGTGAACTTCGGTACGCACGCTTCCAGCGTGCTGCATGCTGAAAGAGCGCTTTCCATTAACACCAGGCAGCTCGAACAGAGATATTGTCTTTTAGTTGCGAGGCTCTCGCCAGCGGCGGATCATTTGCGGCAAGAGCAGGGTGGTTTGCAGAATTGAGCCCGAAGAAAATCGCCGGGCAAATCCGCGAAACAACTGGCCGGCGCCTTCGTCGTAATTGAACCACCAAAGATCTGGAATAAAGGGCAGGCGATTTACGTGTACGTGTTGCGAGTGCACGAGTTCCAACAAGCCTGCCCGTCCATGCGTCCGGCCCAGGCCGCTCTGCTTCACGCCACCCCAGGGAGTTTGGGCGATGCCATGGGTGTAGAACACTTCATTAATCATCACGGTGCCCGCGTCGATTCGAGAGGCGAGTCTCTGGCCTCGGGCAATGTTGTTGGTCCAGACGCTCGCTGTCAGACCAAAGTCGCTGTCGTTAGCGAGCCGGACCGCCTCTTCCTCAGTCCGGAAATTCATGATTGGCAGCACCGGTCCAAATGTCTCCTCGCGCATTACGTCCATGTTGTGATTAACGTTTGTGAGCACGGTGGGAGGATAGAATGGGCCCGTTACTTCCCGGAGCCGTTCGCCACCAGTCAAAGCGACGGCGCCATTATCGATCGCCTGATTGACGTGACGCTCGACAATGCGCAACTGCCGCTCGCTCGACATTGAACCGACGTCAGTAGTTTTGTCAGTGCCGGGTCCCTGGTGCAGTCGCCGGGTTTCTTTCACAACTTGAGCGATGAAAAGCTCGGCAATGCTTTCGTGAACATAGCAACGTTCGACTGAAGAACATGACTGGCCGCAGTTTGCGAACGCTCCCCAGACCGCGGCCCGCGCGGCGTTCTCCACGTTCGCATCATCAAGCACGACCATTGGGTCCTTGCCACCGAGCTCGAGCACCACCGGAATAAGGTATTTTGCCGCAGCTTCGGCAACTCGCTTGCCGGTAGCGACACTGCCGGTAAACATTATTTTGTTGACGCCGGCGCCGATCAAAGCTGCGCCGGTTGATCCGTCGCCCGTGACAACTTCCAAAACGCCATCCGGCAAACCTGCCTTTGCCAGAACTTCTTTGATCTTCAACCCGCTCAGCGGCGTTAGCTCGCTCGGCTTCAAAACCACGGCGTTTCCGGCCATCAAAGCCATCACCACTTCGTCCAAAGGCGTGGCCCAGGGAAAATTCCATGGCGAAATAATTCCGACAACTCCCAGCGGCTTGTAGATTTCGTACGACGACCGACCCATAGTCCAGTATTGCCCGACACTGATGCGCCGGGGACTCAGCAGGTTCGCAGTTTTGCGCGCGAAGTACTGCATTAGATCCAGCGACGGGGTCAGCTCCAGAGAGATTGCTTCGGCGACCGGCTTTCCGGTTTCGAGTGAGATCAGAAAAGCGATCTCTTCAAGTTCTTTCAAAACGATTTGGCGAGCTTTCAGGATCACGCGACCGCGCTCGCGAAAAGACATCGCGGCCCAGGCCGTTTGCGCCTCACGAGCGCGAGCGACCGCATGCGCAACTTCCTCAGGCATGAACAACGGCGCGCGTCCAATTTCTTCTCCGGTCGCCGGATCGTGACAGATAATTTCAGCGCCGGGCGACTTAGCGGCAAGGGTCTGGGCCATAAGCGGATTATCGCTTAGAAATCGGGTAACGCAAACTGTTAGTTGGCGCCACGAGTCGAAGGGCTCAGTTCGGCGCAAGCTAACAGCTTGCGTTACAATGCACGTCCAATTTCAATCAATTCGAGGGAGAGACGATGCTTAAACCTCAGCTTGTCGAGTTCATGCGCCGCATGGACAAAAATTCAGTAGCCATCATTCCAGCTGCGCGCGAAGCCGTGCGCTCGCACGATACTCACTATCGCTATCGCCAGAACTCAGACTTCTTTTATCTGACGGGTTTTGAAGAACCGGAAGCGATTGCGGTGATCGCGCCGGGCCGGGAGAAGAAGTTCACGATGTTCGTACGGCCACGCGACTTGGAACAGGAGATTTGGAATGGCTACCGGTCGGGTGTGGAAGGCGCAGTCAAAGACTACAGCGCCGACGAAGCTTTCGCGATCGGCGATTTCGATGAAAAGCTCCAGGAAATAATGGATGGGCCCGAGGTTCTTTACTATGCCTTCGGTCACACTTCGCCGGAAATGGATCAAAAAATCATTCGGCAACTCACCTCGATGCGCGAAATGAATCGAAAGCCCCTCGAGCCGCCCCGCACGATCGTCGATCCCTCAACAATTCTTCACGACATGCGCGTGATCAAGAACGAAGCTGAAATCGAGATCATGCAAACGGCTGCCGACATCGCCGCCGACGCCCACGTCGAGGCAATGAAATCCGTCCGGCCCGGAATGAAAGAGTATGAAGTCGAAGCAATGCTCGAGGCTTACTTCCGCAAGCATGGCGCGTCCGGCTCTTCTTACACCTCGATAATCGGCTCGGGCGGGAATGCGACGGTGCTGCACTACATCAGCAACCAGGATGAATTGAAGGACGGCGATCTGCTTCTGGTTGACGCGGGCGCGGAGTACAAGGGTTATGCTTCGGACATCACCCGCACGTTCCCCATAAACGGCAAGTTCACTCAGGCCCAGCGCGACATTTACGACCTGGTGCTGAAGACCCAAAAGTCCTGCGTGGACATGGTACGGCCCGGCGTGCGTCTGGAAGATCTAAAAACTCATTCGATCGAGTTGTTGACAGAAGGCATGGTTGAACTTGGCCTGTTGAAGGGTGATCCAAAGAAACTGATCGAAGAAAAGAAATACATGCAGTTTTATATGCATAACCTCGGTCATTATCTCGGCATCGACGTGCACGACGCGGGACGTTACTACTTCAATGGCGAATCGCGCCCGGCAGAAGTCGGGATGGTGATGACGATCGAGCCGGGCCTCTACATCTCGCCCGACACCAGCCGCATTCCCGAAGGCTTTAACCAGGAGATTCCGGAAAAATATCTGGGCATCGGCGTGCGTATCGAAGACGACGTGCTGGTGACGGAAAATGGGTCGCGTGTTTTGACGCATCGAGTACCCAAGGACGCGGAAGAGATTGAAGCGTTGATGGCGAAGTGAATCCTGACATTAAGAAAACATTCGCGGTCCTCAACCAAATGGTGGCCGACGGGGTAATTGAGAACTACGCGGTTGGTGGCGCCATTGCGGCGATATTCTTGTTTCTATCGCAAGATGCGGTGGAATTGGCGGCCCTCGAGGACGCCATCACCCGACACGGCCTTTCAACAAGATGGGCGGATTACAAGAGGAATTCTTGAAATGAACCAAGACCGGCGTCTCGAAATCTTTCGCGAGATGGAAGAGCGAAGGAAGTTGCGCGCGAAGCGGCCTATTGCGGAAAAGCTGGTGGTAACCGAACGGCTTCGCGATTTACAGAAAGCGCTCGCCCCGGTGCGTGCGGCGAACAAAGCGAAACGCGCAAACAAACATGTCGAGATCAAAATCAGGACGCGATAAATTCCAGCGGTCTGGCTGATTCGATCAATTTGTGCTCGATGGCCAGTTCGAAATAAAGCTTTAGGCCTTTCTCCATCTCCTCATCCATCCGAAAAGCAATGTTGTCGGTCAAGTAAGTCTTGATGTCGTCATCTGACAATCCAAGTTGCGGTTTGTATTCAGCTGAAATCTCATCCAGATGCGCCAAACCTTCATCGCGCGCAGCCGCAAAATCCACCAGGCCAATCTTTTCGACGCTTTCCTGGCGCGCCATCCACATGGCAAACACGAATCCGAAGCCGGTGAACTCGCGCCATAGCGTTGCCAGATCGAAAACGCGAAATTGATCGCGCGGAATTTTCATCGCCGGATCGCCGATAATCAGCGCCGCATCCGCCTGCATTAGCATCGATTTCAGATCAGGCTGCGAGGTCTGCCACTCAGGCTCAAAGCCCAGGAACTCGCGAAAAATAATCTTCACCAGGGCCGCCGATGTTCGCGACGAATCGTCGAGGGCCACACGCCCAACCTTTTTCAGATTGTTACGCCGGGTCACGAGCACAACGCTGCGCACGGCGGAGCGCGAACCGACGCACACATCGGGAATGATCGCTACGTTGGGAATTCGGTGATATTCAACGACCGGGACCAGCGCGGCATCGGCTTCATCACGCGCGAGCATTTCCGCGCAGCGCGCAGGCGCAGTGTCGGTGAAAAGCTCAACGGCGTCACGCTGCGAACCAAGTATGAAACTCCAGATGAGCGGCGCGGTGTTTAGATAGCTGGAGGCGGCGATGCGGGGCCGCGAATCATTTCTTCTTTCGTTCATCAATAGTAAGTTCCACCATCGGGCGGAAGTTGGATCATAAGGCTTTCCGTCCGCAGGCGGTACTCCAAAACAATTGCCTGCTTCCCCTCCTGTGACTTTGCGTCTATATTGTCGCAATCAACCAATGAAAATCTTTGACATCACAGTTCCGATCCGAACCACCATGCCGGTCTATGAAGGCGATCCTGGCGTGAAGATAGAACCCTGGTCGGCCTTCGCCAAAGGCGATTCTTCCAACGTCTCAATGCTCAACTTTGGAGCGCACACGGGCACTCATGTCGACGCTCCCGCACATTTTGTCGAAGGGGCAAATACTATTGACAAGCTTCCGCTGGAGACTTTGATCGGGCGCGCGCGCGTCGTCCGCGTTCCGGACGATGTCATGGAAATCGATCCCGCATTCCTTTCCGGCTGCGACCTCGACGGAGTTGATCGGGTCATCTTTCACACGCGGAACTCAACGTTCTGGAACGGTGAAGGATTTCGCAAAGACTACACCCATCTCCTGCCTGAAGCTGCTGAGCTGTTGGTTGAGCGCGGCGTAAAGCTGGTCGGGACTGATTACCTATCCATCGAAAAGTTTCATTCCGGCCATCATCGGACGCATCTGACCTTGCTCCGGAAGAATGTTGTGATTGTTGAAGGCTTGAATCTTTCGGACGTGGCGCCGGGTGATTACGAATTGATTTGCCTGCCGCTGAAAATCGCGGATGGCGCCGGCGATGGCGCGCCCGCGCGCGTGGTGTTGCGCGCATTGTCCGACAAACTTTAGTTTGTCGCCACCATCATGAAACAAGAGAACGACAAGCTGAAGCTTGCCGGACATTATCGTGAGCGTGTCTACAAGATCGTTCGCCGTATTCCCAAGGGTCAGGTCATGACCTACGGCCAGATCGCTTACCTGCTGGGCGAAGGTTACACGCCGCGCACGGTCGGTTTTGTCATGCACGGGGCCGATGACCAGACTCCCTGGCATCGGGTGATCAATTCACAGGGTCGTTGCTCAACGGGTGGCATTGTCCTGCCCTCAGATAAGCAGCAGCGGATGCTGGAGCACGAAGGCGTTGAGTTTGATAAGAGTGGTCGCTGTGATCTCGAGAGATTTCTCTGGAAGCCTCGGCGCAGGTCCGCGAAAAAGGAAATTACCAAAGCGCGCAGTGCGCTCTATCGACGTTGATTGAAATGGCGTTTGAATGTGGCACGCGCATCTTGCGCGTGGTTTCACGGGCGACGCGCCCGTGCCACCGCCGCATTCCAACAGAAAGAGAAACATTATGAACATCGATCCGGCCCCCCAGCACGCGCCGTACCAGGTCAGCCCGCGACAATATTCCGTCTCGCATCAAATGGTGACGACCGCTTTCGAATTGCCCAACTTTCGCGTTCTGCAAACTCTGGGCGTGGTCAGGGGCATCGTGGTGCGATCGCGTAACGTGATTGCGACTCTTGGCGCTGCATTTCAGCAGGTGGTTGGTGGCAACATAACGATCTGGACGAGGATGTGCGAAGAGACGCGGTCCGATGCCTTTGACATCATGGTCCAACATGCCTCAGAAATCGGGGCGAACGCAATTATCGGCGCGCGGTACGACACCACCGAAATATCAACCGGCGTGACCGAAGTGTTGTGCTACGGCACGGCCGTCATCGTCGAACCAACTGATTCGAGCTATCGTGGATGAGCGAACTGGATCCAGCCAAACTGTCGAGAGCGCGAGCAGCTTTCGCTTCCGTGCCGTTCGCAAGATTTCTGGGACTGGAATTAGGTGAACTGACCAACGGCCGGGTCAGTATTCACTTGCCAGTCCGCGACGAACTGTTGAATCAGAGTGTCGTTCACGGCGGCGCAATCGCCTCCTTGATTGACACAGCCGCCGCCTTTGCGGTGTTGACCCAAATTGAAGTGGACGAGAAGGTAACCACTACCGATTTGACGATTCATTACCTGCGCCCTATCACGTCAGGCCGGATGACGGCGACCGCGCAGATCGTGCGCGGCGGCCGGCGATTATTCGTTCTTTCGGTCGATGTTTTGAATGATCAAGACAGGCTGCTGGCAACGGCGGTTACGACCTACATAAAAGTCTGAGAAAGGCCGCAAAATCTCAACAAAATAGCGAAAAATTGTCGTAGACAAGCCCAGCGGCAAAATGCAAAAATAGCTTTGGTTGTTCCTCACCCCGAGGTTTTTCCTACCAAGAATTAAAAATCGCTTTAATGCATTCACTTTACGACGTACTTCTCAAGCAACACGGGCGCCAGCTAATGCCGGTGCGCTGTGCATATTCGACTATCGTTCAGCTCCACCGTTATTTCGAAGAAGTGGTGCTGGAAAATAATTTGAGTGCCCTGGTAACTGAGTCGCTACCACTGGCCGCGAAGCGATCGGCGCGCGAAAAAGCCCGGATTCGTGAACTCGCTCATGGCGGACGACGCGCGTTCTTTTTTGTTCATCAGGCCGATACACTCAAAGAAATGGTTGGCAGTTTAGGTCCCGAGGTACTCGACACTCCCGTGATTTTTCCACAGGCCAACGGCAGTCACCTTCATGAACACTTTATCGTGATTGCCGACGCACGCTTTTCGGCCCTGCTGGCGACGGTTCACGGCCGCAGCAGTGACGGCCGGATGGGTGGCGATGAAGTCATCTGGACCTTTGAGCCGGACATTGTTTATTCGGCGCTCGAATATCTGATGGCGCGCGTGAGCGCGGAACACCCTTATCACGTGCAACGATTTGAAGAGGCCGTGCGCACCGCAATGCCGAAAGCGACCTCACTCCAACTCACCATCAGTGTGACGACTAAGATGGCGCATCTGTTGCAGGAGCAAGCCGGGCGGGAGATCGCGGTTAATCGGATAGCTACAGCGATCCGCGAGTCGCTCGAACTCGGAGTCATCCTGCAAAAGACTGTCGATGAAGTGGGTACCGCGCTCAACGTATCGAGCTGCGCGTTGCGGGTTGAGAGTCCAACTCCGGATCAGGCGCTCGATTATTTTTATTTCGACATTCCGTCAAAGCGATCGATGAGACAAACTGAAAAGTTAAGCCAGCATCTGGAAGCTCATTGCCGTTATCTCGCCGAACACCACGAAGTCATGGTTCGTGACGGTGACGATGAATCGCTCGACGGAGCAGACCCGTATCCGATCGCAGTAGCGCCGCTCGTCTTCCAGGAAAGCCTGTTGGGCGCCTTGCAGGTGACCTCGGCCGATCCGGCCCGGCTTTGGCACGAGAATGAGATTCTCCTGCTTCGCACTGTCGCTGATCAGGTAGCGGTGGCTGTAAATCATGCCGGACTGTTCGCGCAGATTCAGCAGCAGGCTTTGACCGACCCGCTAACCGGTTGTTACAACCGCCGCTCGTTCGAAATGCAACTCGACAAAGATCTGCTGATGGCCAGGCGAGTGCAGCAGCCGTTGTCTCTCGTCATACTCGATCTCGATCGCTTCAAGCACCTGAACGACACGGTGGGCCACGACGCCGGCGATGCCGCCCTCCGCAGACTGGCTGAGTGTTTTCGTCAGGAACTGCGCGGTGCTGACGCCGCCGCGCGTTTTGGTGGCGACGAGTTTGCGTTGATTCTCCCGCATGCGCGTGCGGAAGGCGCTCTCCTCGTCGCGGAACGGCTGCGCGAACGCATTGAGGAGATTGACATTCCCGGTTTTGGAAATCTCACCACGTCCATTGGCATCGCGTCATTTCCTCTGCATGGAAATACGCGCACAGATTTGTTTCGGGCCGCAGACGGCGCCCTTTACGCCGCGAAGCGCGCCGGACGCAATTGTGTTCGCGTCGCGCCCGAGCCAGTTCAGGATCTCGAGGTTGATAGCCCCGGCGTGTCGGCTGAACACGATGCCATGTCGGAAGTGCCGGGCGAAATCGTGATGTAACGGGCAGGCCGGGTGCTGCTTCGCTTATTCAACCCACCTCACTTTGCTACGCTGATCGTTCTCCCTTAAACTTTAAGACACCGCAAGCTTCACAACTCTTGCCGAAGGCGCTAGCGAATTCTGCCGCCGCAGGAGCCGAAGCATTTCTGTCTTGAAGTTATGAATGATCTGCGAAAGCTACTCCACTACTTTCGGCCTTACAAGATTTCTCTAATTACCGGAATCGCCTGCATTATGGCGGGAGTCGTTTTCAATGTCAGCATTCCGCTGATTGTGGGAAACGCAATCGACGCCAATTGGAAACAGGTCACCTGGTCAAGTCTGACGATCGCCGCGCTCAAGGTCCTCGGAGCCAGCGCGTTGAGCGGATTGTTTCTTTTTCTCCAGCGCCGGATTCTCATCGGTATGTCGCGGCATGTTGAGTACGACCTGCGCAACGACTTCTACGCTCGGCTGGTGGATCAACCTCAGTCATTCTTTCACGAACATCGCACGGGCGACTTGATGTCCCGGGCAACCAACGATCTTTCGGCCGTGCGGCAACTGGCCGGGCCGATGATCATGTATTCGCTGCAGACGGTATTTGTGGTGATCGTGATCGTGCCGATCATTTTTGCCATTAGCTGGAAGCTTACCCTTTTGCTGTTTGTGACGATGCCGCTGGTCTCGCTTACCGTTAAGTATTTTGGACAGCAGGTTCACACGCGCTTCCAGCAGATCCAGGATTTCTTTGCGCAGATCACGGCGCGCGCGCAAGAGAACTTCACCGGCGTGCGCGTCGTGCGCGCCTACGCGCAGGAGCAGTCCGAGATTGAAGCGTTCAATCGGCTCAATTACGAATACGCGCAGAAAAACCTGGGTCTGGTCCGGATTGATGCCCTAATGCGGCCGCTGATGGCCTTTTTGATCGGATTGGGCTTCGTGTTGATTGTCTGGGCCGGCGTGCCTTTGGCGGCGCGCGGCGAGCTCACGGTTGGTCAATTTACAGAATTCAACTTGTACCTTTTCCGGTTGATTTGGCCGCTGATCGCCATCGGTTACGTCGTTAATTTGTATCAGCGTGGCACCGCCAGCTGGAAACGAATGCAAGCCATCGCGACAATCAAGCCTCTGATTGCAGATGCGCCCGGTGTGCAGGCACAACCCGAGATCAAGGGAGGCATCGAGTTTCGCGATCTGACCCTGCGCTATCACGCGGCTGCGGAACCGGTCTTACGAGACATCAACCTGAAGATCGAGGCGGGCCAGACGGTAGCTTTCGTGGGACGGACTGGCAGCGGTAAATCGACCCTGGTAAATCTGATTCCGCGGGTGCTTGAGGCTCCCGAGGAAACTGTGCTCATCGACGATGTTCCGGTTTCGAATTATCCGCTGGCCCACCTTCGTGGAGCAATCGGGTATGTTCCACAGGAAACCTTTCTCTTCAGCAATTCACTGGCAAAGAACATCGCTTTTGGCGTGGACAATGCTACCAGCGAAGAGATCGAGCGGGCCGCCGACATTGCGGGTTTGGACAGCGATGTACAGGATTTTCCTGACGGCTTTGACACGCTGGTTGGTGAGCGCGGCATCACGCTTTCCGGGGGTCAGAAGCAACGCACTGCGATCGCCCGTGCGGTGCTGCGCGAGCCAAAGATTCTGATTCTCGACGACGCGCTTTCGTCGGTGGACACTTACACTGAAGAAAGAATTCTGTCTCAGCTTCGCGGTGTCATGCGCCAGCGCACCAGCATCATCGTGTCGCATCGAGTCTCGACCGTGCGACAGGCCGACCTGATTTGTGTGCTCGACGAAGGAAGAATTATTGAGCAGGGAACGCATGATGAACTGCTGGCGCACGGCGGTGAGTATGCGGATCTTTATGAGCGGCAGTTGTTGGAAGAGGAATTGGCGGCAACATAGCGAGAGGGTCACTGATGAAGACAGATCCTGGACCAGCCAGCATTGAAGAACGTCATCGCACCCTGTTGATTCTTTGGTTCGCGATATGTATGTCGCTGACCATCATGTATTTCGCGTTCATCTATCTGGCCACCGTCACGCCGGCTCCGAATCCAAAGCTGACATTGTTATTAAATACTGTCGGACTGATTCCAGTGGCCGCGTCTTTTCTGATAAAGCAGATCCTGCTGGCAAAAGCCGTAACCGCGCAGCAAGTTCAGCAAGTACACAGTGCGTACGTTATCTCATTCGCCTTGTGTGAGGTCTCGGGATTGCTGGCGCTGCTGGATTATCGGCTGACCGGGTCGAAATATTATTACCTTGGATTTGCGATTGGGGGAATCGGGCTGTTGCTGCACTTTCCGCGTAAGCAGCATTTGGTTGACGCATCGTCACCTGGAATCTGAGATCTGAGATCTGAGATCTGAGATTTGAAATCTGAAACCTGAAATCTGAAATTCATGTCCACAGCAGTCAAAAACTTTCACGAAGAAGAGACGATCGGGAAGACCTATGATCTAAAGGTGGCGCGACGCTTGTTCCGCTACCTTAAGCCATACGTGAAACTGCTGATCCCGGCACTGATTCTGACGCTGGTGCTGAATCTTTTGGGCACCCTGCAGCCGAAATTCACCCAATACGCAATCGACTGGTACATCATCCCTAAAAAGTTGGATCGCCTGACGTTGTTCGCACTCGTTTTCGTCGGCACTCAATTCCTGCGCCTGGTGTTTTCATATTTTCAGACCGTCCTTCTGAACACTGTCGGTCAATACGTGATGTTCGATCTGCGGCGCGAGATTTACAACAAGCTGCAACACCAGGAGGTTTCCTATTACGATCGCAATCCCGTCGGGCGCATCATGACCCGCCTGACCGCGGACGTCGACGCCTTGAACGAATTATTCACCTCAGGCGTGACGGATCTCCTCGGCGACCTGGTAATGATTGCCGCTATCCTGGCGGTCATGCTTTATATGGATTGGCGCCTGACGCTGATCACGTTGTTGACTGTGCCCATGCTGTTTGCCGCGACGACGTGGTTTCGCAAAGGCGCGCGCAAAGGCTTTGACCTGGTGCGCATCAAGATCGCCCGCATCTATTCATTTCTCCAGGAACATTTTTCCGGCGCGCAGACAGTGCAAATTTTTAATGCGGAAGCGAATTCGCTGCGGCGCTTTGCCAGGATCAATGACGAACACCGGCGGGCGAACATCGACACGATCTATTATTACGCGGTTTTCTTTCCGCTCGTCGATCTCATCGGTGCGACCGGCATCGCGCTGATTATCTGGTACGGCGGTTATCGCGTGATGCAAAACGCTTTGACGCTGGGCGGCCTCGTCGCCTTCATCCAGTACAGTAGTTTTTTGTTCCAGCCGATTCGCGATATCTCAGACAAATACAACGTGCTTCAGGGCGCGGTGGTGGCGTCGCATCGTATTTTCAAAGCGCTCGACCTGCCGATCTTAATTAATTCACCGGCAAAGCCACTGAAGAGCGGCCGCGCCGAGGGCCGGATCGAATTCGAAAACGTCTGGTTCGCTTACAACGAGGAAGACTGGGTCCTGAAAGACGTTTCGTTCACCGTATCGCCGGGGCAATCTGTCGCCCTCGTCGGCCACACCGGCTCAGGCAAAACAACGATTACAAATCTGTTGATGCGTTTTTATGACGTGCAGCGCGGCCGGATTCTGCTCGACGGTGTGGACGTGCGCGATTGGGATTTGCAATCGCTGCGCGAAAATTTCGCGGTCGTGCTCCAGGACATCTTCCTTTTTACCGGTACGGTGGAAAGCAACATCCGGCTGGGCCGCACAGACATTACCGATGAACGTATTCGTTGG
>Ga0070694_100000717_pt1 | contig 18461 bp, 25 predicted proteins | sample KBSK1251metaG_FD_65470 | JGI IMG/M metagenome (GOLD analysis project Ga0070694, IMG submission 65470) | Corn, switchgrass and miscanthus rhizosphere microbial communities from Kellogg Biological Station, Michigan, USA - KBS K1-25-1 metaG | ecosystem: Host-associated > Plants > Roots >... | reverse complement strand
TCGAAGGCCTTCTCGGCCGTGAGATGGTTCTCGCGAATCAGCTCGATGACGCCCTCGATGAAATCCTTGTCTTCGAGCATGAGCAGCTGCGCATCGAAAATGCGAGCCTCATCGAGTCCGGCGCGATCTGCCGCGCGGGCGCGCAGCTCCGCGAACTGTCTGCGGACATCCTTGAGCGCCGCCCGCAGGCGCCGGACTTCCTTTTCGACCTGGGTGCGCGGGACCACGCGGTGCGGCACCTCCGGCAAGGCCCACCGCACCGTGACGGTTGGACCCATGGCGATCCCGGGAGAGACGCCGATGCCCTTGAGCAGGCGTTCGGCGCTCACGCGTCTTCCTTCGCGCCCGGCTTCAGATGCATTTCGTGAAATCCGGCGGCGACGAGCTCGAGCAGCGCCGCCATCGCCTGCTCGGCGTCTTCACCCTCGGTCCGGATCTGAATGCAGGACCCGCATTCGGCGGCGAGCGTCATCATGCCGAGGATGCTCTTGCCGTTCACGACGGCGTCGTCCTTGCGAACCTGGATGCTCGACTTGAAACGGTTCGCAATCTTGACGAACTCCGCCCCCGGCCGGACGTGCATCCCGAGCGGGTTGACGATGCGCGCCTCACGCTCGATCACGGCCATATCCATCCGATGACGAGCGCGATGGCCGCGAAGCCCAGCGCCAGCCGCAGTCCGTTCAAACGGTCTCCCCGCAGGCGCATGAACAGGAACGCCACGACGGCGACGATCGCGAGCGCCAGCCGCGTCCATGAATCGAACGACGCGGCGAGGTATTGCGCTGTAACCGGAAGAGCAAACCCGACGGCGAGCGCCATCGCCGAACCCAGCACGGTCGTGGCCTTTTGGAGCACCGGATGGTGCAGCGCGATGCTGACGCGCGTACCGTGCGTCCATCCCGCTTTCAGGGCCCACCAGCGCAGGGCCACGTGGCCGATGTTGTAGACGACGAGGAAGGCCGCGACCGCGATCCAGCCGCCGCCCAGCGCCACAGCCGCGAGCGTGAGCGCCGACAGGAAGGGCAGCCATCCGGCCCACACCAGGCGGTCGCCGACCGAGCCCAGTGGACCGCAGAGCGCCTCGCGCAGCCGCTCGATTTGATCGGGCGAGGCGCCATCGTGTTCGGCGCGCGCGGCGGCTCCGACGGCGAGTCCGATCATGTAGGGGTGCGCATTGAAGAAATGCGCGCCGCGCGCCACCGCCGGCCCGTATTTTCCGACCGCCAGGTCGCGCAGCAGGGGCTCTTCGGCGACGCCGACGCCCACGCCGAGCAACCGCTCGTAGTTGTACGAGCCCTGCACGGCGAACAGGCGCAGCAGCGCGCGGGCGAGTGAGACTTTCAACGCAGCCACGCCACCATCAGCAGGCCCCCACCCAACCCGGCGGCGAACCAGACGAGATTCGGGCCTCGGCCCACGAGCCGCAGGGTACCCGCGGCACCGGCAGCGATCGCGGCGCCCACCGTCGCGATCGCCAGCAGCAACGCGCCCCGCTCCGACAACGCGCCGCCGAGCAGCGGACGCGCGAGCCAGGCGAACACCAGCCCGATCGCCGTGACGAGGGCGGCGCGCACGGCGTCGCGCAGCAAACCGCCCGCATGGACCCGGAGCAGCGCGCGCGGGTCGCCTGACTCGAGCGCGGCCGCCGCGTTGTGCACCACCCGCGAGTTCACGCGGCGCAGCACGTGGATCGCGAGGCCGCCGACCAGCCCGGTGACCAGCCCGACCAGCGCGCCCAGCCCGAGTCCGAGCACGCCGGAGGACGCATGCGCCGTCGCCACCGCCGCGATCGTCGCGGGGCCGTACTCGGGATAGCGTACGGCGCCGACGGGCAGGATGTCGTACTGCAGCAGCTCGAACACCACGCCGAGCTTCAAGCCCGTGGGGATGTCTCCGAGGATTACCCCCGCGATGGTGCCGGCGACGATCGGCCGGGCGATCATCATCTGCGGCAGGCTCACGAGGTCCACGCCGACGACGGTGCCCCAGAGGACGAGCGCGAACAGGACTTCAATGGGCAGGTTCATGCGAACTCGCTGATCGGCACGGCGCGCGCCGTTGGCACGTCCTGCGCCGTGACATCGACACCACGCGCCACCAGCGCGCGCAGCTTCCTGGCCTCATCGTCGGTCAGGTAGACGAACCGCAACCGCTCGGTGCGGCCGGCGCGGTGGTGCACGCCGCCGACGTTGAACCGCCGCACCTGCGGCGCGCGCTCGGCGAGCGCCACGGCGGTATCGATGTCGCCGACCAGCAGGATGCCCACACGGGGATCCGCTTCCCAGACGGCCAGCTCGCGCGCGGCTTCGTCGACCGACGCGAACCGGACCTCGATGTTCGGGGGCACGCCCATGCGGTAGAGGTCCTGCTCCCAGTCGCTGCTGCGCACTTCGTCGTCGACGAGCACGATGAAGGACACGTTCAGCGGCTGGCCCCAGCCGACCACCACCTGCCCGTGGATCAGCCGGTCATCGATGCGATACAACGCCAGGGTCATGCCGCGGTCACCCGGATGGCTTTGCCGCCGGCGTCGACCGCGCGACGCGCTGCTTCGTCGGGAGCGACGTCGCGGTGAAACACAAAGTCGAGCAGCATGGCGAGATTCACCCCGGTGACAACCGCAATCTCGGCATGCTGCCTGGCGTAGCGCGCCGAGCTCGTGAAGCAGGACCCCCCCGGCAGGTCCACGAACAGCACGGCGGGACCCGTTCCGACGGCCTGGCTCAGGCGTTGGGCGAGTGCCTCCGTCCCGCAGCCTTCGTTGGACACGGGGGTGAGCGCGCCCTCGATGCCGGTGATCGCCGCGACGGCGGCGACGAGCGCCTGGGCCACGGCCGCGTGCGACACGATGATGCCGCGGAGCTCACTCATAGTCGTCCTCGAGGTACTTCTGCAGCTCCCCTTTCTCCCGCATCCGCCGAATCAGACGCTCGTTGAACGCGGTCGCCGAGTCCACGCCGCTGTAGCGGAGCAGATGGTTCATCGCGACGACCTCACAGATCACCGTCAGATTCTTCCCCGGGTTGAGCGGCACGGTGACGAGCGGCAGCGGCACGTCCAGCAGCTCGGTCTGCTGCTGATCGAGCCCGGTGCGGTCGTACTCGCGTGTGTTGTCCCAATCCTCGAGCTGCACCACGACCTCGATGCGCTTTTGCTGGCGCACCGAGCGGATGCCGAACAGCGCATTGATGTCGATGAGACCCACGCCGCGGATCTCCATGTAGTGCCGGGAGATTTCGTGGCCGCGGCCGATCAACACATCGTGGCCGCGCCGGGTCACGTGGACCACGTCGTCGGCGACCAGACGGTGCCCGCGCTCGACCAGGTCGAGCACGCATTCGCTCTTGCCGATCCCGGAGCGGCCGCGAAACAGCAGACCGACGCCAAAGACGTCGGCCAGCGACCCGTGCACGGTGGTGCGCGGCGCGAACGCATCGTCGAGAAACGGCTTCAGTCGGCGATAGAACTCCGCCGTCTTGAGCCGGGTCCGAATCACGGGAATCCCGCGGTCGCGCGCGAGCTGGACGAGATCGTCGGGCGGCTCCTGCCCTTTCGTGATGACGACGCACGGCAGGTCGTACGAGATGAACGTCTCGATCGCCTGGCGCCGGGCCTTGGGGTCGAGCGACGCGAGATAGGTGATCTCCGTCTCGCCGAGGATATGAATGCGATCGGTGCCGACAAAGCGCGCCGTATACCCCGCGAGCACCAGCCCCGGGCTCGACGCCTCCGATGACTTCACTTCCCGCTGCAATCCGACTTCCCCCGTCAGGAGCTCGAGCTGCAGAGGATCGCCTTTGCGGGCGAGGAGGTCCGCGACTTTGATCACGTCGCCTCAGAGGTCCGGGAACGCCGCGCGCGGCGGGGACGGGGCTTCTGCTTCTCATCGAGCAGCTGCCGCTTCACCCGTGCGATCGCGCGGTCGAGCGCCGAGGGCAGGTCGGCGGCGGAGGACTTGGCCACATGAATGCGACCACGAGGAGTATGAATCTCGATCTCCGCCTCCGCCTCGCCGTGATCCTCACTGAACGTCACCTGCGCATGGTGGGGACGGCGCGCGAGCCTGGTCACTTTCTCCACGAGCTCGCGCGCGTGCGCGCGCAGGTCGTCGTCGATCTCGGTATGACGGGCGGTAATCGTGATGCGCATGAGGTCAATCCTTTCCGTCCTGTTCGCCAATGGTCTGCTGCAAATGTGCCAGCGTCGCTTCCGCTGCTCCATCCCACGACAGCCCTTCCGCAAACTGCCGCGCGGCGCGGCCCAGTCGCTCGACCAGCGCAGGGTCGGACGCGAGGGCGGTCATCCGGTCGGCCAGGGCACGCCAATCGCCGTGTGGAACGAGATACCCCGTGATCTCGTGGCGCACCGATTCGCGCAGGCCCGGACTGTCCGACGCGAGCGCGGGCGTACCGGACGCGGCCGCTTCGACGTTGGTGATTCCCCACCCTTCCTTGGGACTGGGAAACACGACCGCCCACGCGCGCCGCAACAGCGTTCGCTTGTCGTCTTCCGAGACGAACCCGCGAAACCGCACCGCATCGCTGAGACCCAGCGTCTCGACGACCCCCTCGAGTCGCGCCCGGTCGTCGCCCTGGCCGCAGATGTCGAGCGTGACGTCGGGATGCACCTGGCGGGCCGCCGCGAGCGCGCGCAGCGCGTACTCCACTCCTTTATAACGCTTCAATCGGCCGAGGTACAGAAACGTCGGGCGGGCGGCGCGTGGCGTGGCGGGGTCTGGTCGGTACGTACGCGAATCCACACCCGGATGAATAACGATCACCCGATCCGTGGGAATCCCCCGGCGCACGAGATCGTCCCGCGTGCTCTCGGAAATCGCGTGAAACGCGGCGCGTTTGTAGATGTGCGGAATCGGCAGCTCGGATGCCCAGACCACCGTCGCCAGCGGCAGGCTGGCCTCTGTGAACGCCGTCGTGCCGAAGAGGTGCGGAACGATCGCGACGAGCGGCAATGCGGTGAGCGTCGGCAAAAACAGCGGCACCTTGTTGATGTCTTCCACCACGATGTCGTACGGTCTTTCCCGTAACGCGTCCCGTACGGCGCCTCGGGCGCGCAGCGCAAAGCTATGCCGGCCCGCCACCCGCCGGACGTTGATCCCGTCCACCACCGCACGCGGCGCGCACCCGGGCCATCCGCTGGCGATGAGGTCCACCCTGTGGCCTCCCCCACCTGCGATCCGCCCGAACAGCTCGTGCAGGTGAATCTCGGCGCCGCCGGCCTGGGGATTGTGCCGGTCGTTCCAATTGACGACCAGAATCCTCACAGCGCGCCAGTCTCACGCGCGACGGCATCGAGGACGCCGTTGATGAACCCGGGCGCGCGGGGGCCGGCAAACCAGTGCGCCAGCTTCACCGCTTCATCGATCACCACGCGGGACGGCGTGGACGCCTCGTCCAGCTCGGCCAGCGCGAGCCGCAGGATGTTGCGCTCCACCACGCCCACGCGCTCGAGCCGCCAATGCTCCGCCGCTTCCGTGATGCGCCGGTCGAACTCGGGCCGGCCCGCGATCGCTTTGGCGGCGAGATCGGCGCCGCGGTCGTAGCCCCTGGGCACCCGCCCGTAGATGGCCCCCACGCGCGCGACGGTCGCCTCGATCGAGGGTTCACCCGAGAGCTCCCACGCGTAGAGCAGCTGGAGGGCGCGCGCGCGCGCCTTAGTCTCGGGGCGCTGCACCGAGCCTCTCGAGCGCATCGGCGGTCTCGAGGGCCGCCTGCACCGCCTCGGCACCTTTTGCGACGCGCGCCAACGCCTGAGTCTCGGTCTCCGTTGTCAGCACTCCAAATCCGACGGCAATGCGGTGCGCCAGCGCCACATTGCCCAGTCCGCGTGCCGCTTCACCGGCCACGTACTCGAAATGCGGCGTCTCGCCGCGAATCACGCAGCCGAGCGCCACGATCGCGTCAAAGCGCTCGCTCGCGGCCGCGGCCTCGGCAACGACGGGCAGCTCGAATGCCCCGGGAGTCCAAATGACTTCGACATTGCTCTCCGCGATGCCTCCGCGGCGCAACGCGTCACGCGCGCTCTGGAGCAGCTTGGCGGTGATCTCTTCGTGAAAACGACTGACGACAATAACCACGCGCCGCTGGCGGGTGGAGGTGCGCGCGGCCGGCGGTGAACGGTGTGGCACGATCAGTGGGTGAGAAAGTGGCCGAGCTTGTCTCGCTTGACGTCGAGGTAGGCTCGATTCTCATCGGATGGCGCCGGAACGATCGGCAGCCGCTCCACGATTTCGAGGCCGTACCCCTCGAGGCCGATCAGCTTCATCGGGTTGTTCGTCAGCACGCGGATGGAGGAGAGCCCGAGATCGAGCAGGATCTGCGCGCCGATACCGTAGTTTCGGAGATCCGGCTTGAAGCCGAGCTTCTCGTTCGCCTCGACGGTGTCGTGTCCTTCGTCCTGCAGCTCGTACGCCTTGAGCTTGTTGAGCAGGCCGATGCCCCTGCCTTCCTGATCGAGATAGACGACCACACCGCCGCCCTCCTGGGCGATCATGCGCATGGCGCTGTGCAGCTGCCACCCGCAGTCGCAGCGCGCGGAGCCGAACACGTCGCCGGTGAGGCACTTGGAGTGCATGCGGACGAGCACGCGCTGCTTTCCGGCGACGTCGCCGCACACCAGCGCGATGTGCTCGGCGTCATCCACATCGTTCTTGTAGCCGATGATGCGGAATTCGCCGAAGGGCGTGGGCAGACGCGCCTGCGCGACGCGGTGCACCAGGCGCTCGTGCTTCAGCCGGTACGCGACGAGCTGCGCAACCGTGATGAACGTCAGCCGGTGCTGCCTGGCGAATTGCTCGAGATCGGGGCGGCGCGCCATCGAGCCGTCCGCATTCAGGATCTCGCAGATCACGCCGGCGGGATACAGCCCGGCGAGCCGCGCGAGGTCGATGCTCGCTTCGGTTTGTCCGACGCGCTGCAGCACGCCGCCGGGACGGGCTCGCAGCGGGAACACGTGGCCCGGCCGCCGCAGATCGCTGGGGACCGTGGAGGGATCGATCGCGACACGGATCGTCGCCGCGCGATCGGCCGCCGAGATGCCCGTCGTCACACCGAACCGCGCCGCGGCGTCGATGCTGATCGTGAAGGCGGTCTCGTGCGATTCGCTGTTGTTCTCGGTCATCTGCGGCAGGCCGAGCGCCTGGCAGCGCTCCGGCATGAGCGGCATGCAAATGAGGCCGCGGGCGTGCGTCGCCATGAAGTTGATCATTTCGGCGGTCACCTTTTCGGCCGCGCCGATCAGATCCCCTTCATTCTCGCGCCGCTCGTCATCTGCGACGATGACGAGCTTGCCGGCGCGAATGTCCGCGATTGCCTGCTCTACCGCTCCGAACGACATAGCTGCCTCACGTACTTTCCGAGAACGTCCGCTTCGACATGCACCCGATCACCCTGCTCGAGCTTTCCCAACGTCGTATGCTCGCGCGTGAACGGCACCAGCGACACCTGTACGGTCCCGGTGCGCGGCAACGCGTTCACCGTCAGACTCACGCCGTCTATCGTTATCGCACCGTGTAACACGGTTGTCTCTGCGACTTCGTCCGGCACCCGAATGTCGAGGAGCAACGCGTCATCCGCTTCTGCAACTCGCTCAACGGTGCCCACACCGTCCACATGGCCTTGCACAAAGTGGCCGCCGAGGCGGTCACCGGCGCGTAATGCGCGCTCCAAATTCACGACCCTGCCTTTGCGCCATTCGCCGATCAACGTACGCCCGAGCGTCGTAGCGACGGCGTGTACGGTAAAGCCACCCTTGACCACTCGCTCGACCGTCAAGCAGGCGCCGTTTACCGCGATGCTTTCACCCTTCTTGAGACCCCGGTACGGTGCCGAGATCAGCAGGTCGACGCCGTTTTTCACGCCGGCTTTCACGTTGTCCTTCACGCCGTTCTTCACTACGCCAGTCGTGTCGATTATCCCGGTAAACATAGCTTTCGGTCCAAGACCAATAATGTATCAGAGCCCAGCGCACGGCGCTCCACGACGACCCAGCGCGGCGCTTCGGCGAGTTTGAAGGCCGGAACGCCCGGAAACGCGGGCACGGCGCCCTCGCCAAGCCACACCGGCGCCTGAATCCAGTAGAGCCGGTCGACGAGGTCCTCGGCGAGCAGCTTGGTGCCGAGCGCGCCTCCTCCCTCGCATAACAATGATTGGATCCCGGCGAGCCGGAGCTGCGCAAACGCCTGGGTCAACGCGTGCGGCCGGAACACCCGGACCCCGTTCGCTTCCAGGACGGAGACGTTCGACGCGGGCGCATCGGGCGACGCGACGACCCAGGTGGGCACTTCGCGCGCGGTCTGCACCAGCGACACGCCGAGATTCAGCATCGCGCGCCGGTCGAACACGATGCGCACCGGCGGCCGGCGCGGCGTGACACCGCCGCGCGCCGTGAGCTGGGGATTGTCGGTGAGTGCCGTGGTGCCGCCGACGGCGATCGCATCGAACCCCGCGCGCAGCCAGTGGACGTACTCGCGCGCTTCTGCTCCCGAGATCCACTGCGAGCTGCCGCCGGAGTCGGCAATGCGGCCGTCGATCGAGGTCGCGAGCTTGAGGGCGACAAATGGCCGGTCGGTTTGCTGGCGGGTCGAGAGGAAGGGGGCGTTCTGAGCTGCGGCTTCCTCGGCGAGGAGACCGATCTGGGTATCGATGCCGGCGCGCTTCAGAATCTCAACGCCCCCACGCGCCTCGAGATCGGGATCGCGCACGGCCGCCACCACATGACGAACGCCCGCGGCCCGGATCGCGTCGGTGCATGGCGGTGTCTTGCCGTGATGCGCGCAGGGCTCGAGGGTGACGACGAGGGTCGCCCCGCGCGCCCTGTCGCCGGCTGCCTTGATGGCGTTGACTTCCGCGTGCGGCCCGCCGAACTCGGCGTGCCACCCTTCGCCGACGACGTCGTCACCGCGGAGCAGCACCGCGCCCACCAGCGGATTCGGGGACACCTGCCCCCACCCCCGCCACGCCAGCTCGAGCGCGCGGCGCATCGCCACTGCTTCGCGCTCGCTATCTCTCTTCAAAGCGTACCGCGGACGCGTGGGGCTTGCGGCTCGCCGCCCGAATCTCGCCGATGAGCCAGGCTGCGACGTGCGTGCGCTCCCCCGCGCGCAGGGCGGCCTCGACATCGTCACGCGCCACGACCGCGATCATCCCGATCCCGAGGTTGAACACGCGCCGCATTTCGTCGCGCCCCACCTGGCCGGCCCGCATCAGCACGCGGAACAGCGGCGGCCAGGGCCAGCTGCCCGCGTCCACGATGGCTTCCGTGCCCGGCGGGAGCACGCGGGTCAGGTTGCCGGGAATTCCGCCGCCGGTGATGTGGGCCAGCGCATGGACACGGTTGAGGATGGGCTTCACCGTCACGGCGTAGCTGCGATGGACGGCGAGCAGCACCTGCGCCACCGTTTGACTCGTTTCGGGAAATGGATCGTGGATGCTCAGCTTCAGCCACTCGAACACGATCTTCCGCGCGAGCGTGTAGCCGTTGGTGTGCAGGCCGGTCGACGCATACCCGATCAGCTGATCGCCCGGCGACACGCGATCGCCATGGATCGCCTGGGCTTCTTCGACCACCCCGACGATGGTCCCGGCCAGATCGTAGTGACCCGGCGCGTACAACTCGGGGAGCTGCGCCGTCTCGCCACCCGCCAACGTCATGTCGTGCGCGCGACAGGCCCGAGCGATCCCGGAGACGATTCCCGCCGCCACCTCCGGGACCAGACTCCCGGTCGCGATGTAGTCGAGAAAGGCCAGGGGCGTTGCGCCGTGCACGAGGATGTCGTTGACCGAGTGATTCACGAGGTCCTCGCCCACGGTGTCGTGCACGTCGGCGGCCGCAGCAACGAGCACCTTGGTACCCACGCCGTCCGTCGACATTACGAGCACCGGCTCCTTGTAGCCGTCGGGCACGCGCACCATGCCGCCAAAGCCGCCGACCTTGCCGCGCGCGAGCGCGGTGCGGGTGTTGCGGACCAGCTCGGCGATGCGGCGCTTGGCCTCCTCGGCGGTGTCGAGACTGACGCCGGCGGCGGCGTATTTGCTCATTCTTCGCCGTCCAGCAAGAAATGCACGAGGTCACGAAAGGCCTTCACCCGGCCGCGCACTTCCTGGAGGGTGACCTGCTCCAGGCGCTGCACGCCGAACGCCTCGACGGCGAGCGACCCCATGGCCGAGCCGTAGACCATCGCGCGCCGCAGGTTCGGGAATCCGAGATCTCCCGTCCGGGCCACGTAGGCCATGAAGCCGCCCGCGAACGCATCGCCCGCGCCGGTGGGATCAAAGACCTCCTGCAGCGGATAGGCGGGCACTTTGAAGATCGTGTCGCGATCGACGAGCAGGGCACCGTGATCGCCCTGCTTGATCACGACCATCTTGGGACCGCGGCCCAGAATCCAGTGCGCCGCGCGATAGATATTCCAGTCGCCCGACAGCTCGCGCGCCTCGGAGTCATTTACCATCAGAATGTCGATGTGACGCAGCAGCTCGAGCAGCAGGTCCTTCTTGCCCTGAATCCAGTAGTTCATCGTGTCGCAGGCGACGAGCGTGGGATCCTTCACCTGGTCGAGCACGCCGAGCTGCAGCTCCGGATCGATGTTGCCGAGGAATACGTACTTGGCGTTACGGAATTTCTCGGGAATGCGTGGCCGGAAGTCGGCGAACACCCCGAGCCGCGTCTCGAGCGTTTCGCGGCTGTTGAGATCGTAGGAGTAGCGCGCCTTCCACCGGAACGACTCGCCTGGCTGGCGCTCCACACCCGCCAGATCGACGCCGCGCTTGGCGAGCGCGGTCAGGTGCGATTCGGGAAAATCGCTCCCGACGACGCCGACGACCTGCACCGGATGCAGCACCGCGCCGGCCATGGAGAAGAACACGGCGGCGCCGCCGAGCGTGTCGGCGGTTTCCCCGAAGGGCGTGATCACCGAGTCGAGCGCAATCGAGCCGACGACGAGCAGACCCACGTCACATCCGTTCCGGGGCGCGAATCCCCAAAAGAGTGAGACCGTTCGCCAGCACCTGGCGCACCGCGCGCGCGAGCACGAGCCGCGCCGCTTCCTCCGGCTCGCCCAGCACGCGGTACTTGTGATACCACGCGTGCGCGATCCGGGCCAGCCCCTCGAGATAGCCCGTGATGCGGTGGGGCTCGTACGCGGCCGCCGCGCGCCGCACGACATCGGGAAACTCAGCGATCTCCTTGATCAACTCGAGCTCCTCGGGCTGCGTCAACACCGAGAGATCGACGCCCGCGACGGTCACGCTTTCCGGCCCTCGCGCGGCGACGCGGAAGATGCCCGACATGCGCGCATGCGCCATCTGGACGTAGAAAACGGGGTTCTCGTCCGTCTGGCTCTTCGCCAGATCGACGTCGAAGACGAACTGGGAACGCCCTAGCTTCATGAGAAAGAAGTACCGCGCCGCGTCGACGCCGGTCTCCTCGAACAAGTCGCGCAGCGAGACGTAATCGCCGCTGCGTTTGGAGAAGCGGATCTCCTCTCCGCCCCGCGTCACGCGCACCAGCTGCACGATTTCAACATGGAGAAAGTCCTGCGGGTAGCCGAGCGCCTGCAGCGCGGCGCGCATACGCGGGATGTAGCCGTGGTGGTCGGCGCCCCACACATCGATCGCCTTCACGAAGCCGCGCTCGTGCTTGTCGCGATGATAGGCGATGTCGGGCACGAGATAGGTGAATGTGCCGTCGCTCTTTCTCAGCACACGATCCTTGTCGTCCCCGAGCGCGGTCGCCCGGAGCCACAGGGCGCCGTCGGCGTTGAAGGTATGACCCTTGGTGGCAAGCTCCGCGAGCGTCGCATCGATCAACCCGCGGTCGTAGATCGACGATTCGTTCGTGACAACGTCGAAGCGCACGCCAAACTCCGCGAGATCGGCGTCCTGCTCCGTGCGCTGCGACCGTACGCCGATCTCGCGAGAGCGACGAATCCCCTCGGCCTCCGGGACGTCGGCGAACCGCTTCCCTTCCTTCTTTAAGATCTGCTGCGCCAGCTCGGTGAGGTACTCGCCCTGATAGCCCCCTTCGGGAATCGTCGCCTCCCGGCCGGCGGCCTGTTGCACCCTCGCCCACAACGATTGCGCGAGCTTGTCGATCTGGGCGCCGGCGTCGTTGACGTAGAACTCCCGCGTGACCCGCCATCCCGTCCATTCGAGCAGCGCCGCAATGCCATCGCCCAGTGCGGCCCCGCGCCCATGGCCGACATGCAGCGGTCCGGTCGGGTTCGCGGAAACGAACTCCACGTTCACCTTCTGCTGCTTGCCCACATCGCTCCGGCCGTAGTCCTTGCCGGCCGCGATGATGGCCGGGAGAACGCCGACCACCTCGTCGTCGGCCAGAAAGAAGTTGATGAACCCCGGCCCCGCAATCTCCGTCTTGCTGACGAGTCCGGAGGGGAGCTCGAGGTTGGCGACCAGGCGCTCCGCAATCGCGCGGGGCTTCTGGCCGAGCGTCTTCGCGAGCGCCAACGCGAGATTGGTGGCGAGGTCGCCGTGGGTCGGATCGCGAGGCCGCTCGAGGGCAACCTCGACATCGGGCGCGCCCAGTTTCGACGCAGCCTTCGCCAGCGCCGCGCGGATGCTATCGGGAGCCGTCACTTGTCGGAGCTGGAGTCTTTCTTGGCCTTCGGTTTCAACTCGGCGGGCTTCTCGGACTTGTCGGCGTGGTGGGCCTTCTCGGCTGTCTGGTCGGCTTTTTCAGTGGTGCCGGCGGGCCGTTTGTAATCGGTCGCGTAGAAACCGGAGCCCTTGAAGACCAGTCCCGCCCCGCCCGAAATCTGGCGCTCCGCGCGCTTGCCGCACACAGGGCACTTCGCGTGGCGGCGGCTCGTGATGCGGGAGAATCTTTTTTCAAAGAGGTGCCCGTTGGGGCACTTGTATTCATAGGTTGGCATCGGTCGCAAATCTAATGACCGCCCCCGTCCTTGCGCTTCCGCACGAATTGCAGCGCCCCTGAGGGGCAGCGCATCACCTGCGCCGCCACGACATCCGGAGGCTGGAGCTCTGGGCGTACCCAACGCTTCCGCTTGATGTCGAAGACATCGGGCAATCCCATCAGGCACACCCCGGAATGAATGCATACGTCGGGATCGAACGTCACTGTGATCTCTTCAGCTTCGTACGTCTGTCTGCGCTTGGGCATGGTCCCGCCTAGTTCGGTATCACGGGCAACACGACATGGGACGGCGATTTCGTCGAACGCCAGATCCGGTGCGTTCGTGCCTTGTAGTCCGCCGGCGCCGCCGTGAAGATGTTCGGCACGAACGTCTGCGGGTTCCGGTCGTACAGGGGGAACCAGGTGCTCTGCACCTGCACCATGATGCGATGGCCCCGCTGAAAGCGGTACGTCTGCGGCGGAATCTGGACGGTGTATTCCGCGACCTGGTTCGCGGCGATGGGCTGCGGCCGCTCGTAGCTCTGGCGGTAACGGCCGCGCATGATCTCTCCCGCGACCATCAGCTCATAGCCGCCCATGAGTCGATCGCCTTCCGCGGTGTCGGGATAGACGTCGATCAGTTTCACGACCCAGTCGGCGTCGGTCCCGGTCGTCGACGCAAACAGCTTCGCGCTCAGCGGTCCGGCAATGACGATGTCCTCCGTGAGCGGCTCCGTGCTCCAGGTCAGCACGTCCGGCCGTCCCTCCACAAATCGCTGATCCATCGCCTGCCACTGGTTCCACTGCGATCCGCGCGAATAGGTGACTTCTATGGGGCGGGGACGATACGGCACCGGATGCGCCGGGTCAGACACGTACGAGTCATACGCTCCGGTCCCTGCGCCGCCTGGTGCGTTGAACGACAGTCGCCCATTGGCCTGGAAGTACAGATTCCTCGGCGTCATGCTCTTCGGCGGCCAGGCGTCGAACCGCCGCCAGCGGTTCGAACCACCTTCAAACACGAGCGCTTCGGGGAGATCGAGCGGACCACGGTCCTTCAAGTAGAAAGCGAAGAACGGCGCCTCGACTTCGCGCCGGTACCAGACCCCGGTCGAATCGCCGAACTGCACGCGCGAGAGGCTGAAGCCGGATCCATACCAGCCCCCGTGATTCCAGGGACCCATCACGATCCGGTTCATGTTCTTGCCGGCGACCGTGTCGAATTTTTCGAACGCGGCATAGGTCGCCGGCGGACCGAAAATGTCTTCTTGATCGTACCAGCCACCCACCGTCAACACGGCGACGGGCGTCGCGTGAATGCGTCGTTGGGTGGCGCGCGATTGCCAGTACTCGTCGTAGCTCGGATGCGCGACGAACGCATCCCACGACGTCCACGAGCGGCGCAGGAGACGCGGGATGTTCGAGAGCACCCCCATGCGCCGATACCAGTCGTACATGTCGTTCACCCCGACGTCGAAGTCTCCGACTTCCATGCCGTAGGTGTACTCGACGCCGTAGCTCTGCCGGAATGCGCCCTGATGGAAGAAGTCGTCACCCATCCACGTGTCCGTCATCGGCGCCTGCGGAGATACGGCGCGCATCGCGGGATGACCGGACAGCCCCTGCATGGTCGCAAGCCACCCCGGGTAGGAGATGCCGAGGCCCCCCGCCCGTCCATTGTTGTTCGCGACGTTGTGGATCAGCCATTCGACGGCGTCGTAGGTGTCGCTGGCTTCGTCGAATCCTGCGGTATCGCCCGGCGCGCGGAGCGGACGGTTCATCAAATACTCGCCCTGCGACTTTCCCCGTCCGCGGATGTCCTGAAAGACGAAGATGTACCCGTCCGCGGCGAGGAATCGATACGCCCCCGGAAACCGGCTCGCAGACCCCTCGGCACCGTACGGTGTGCGCACCATGAGGATCGGCAGCGGCGGACCGCTCTCGTAGCCGCGGTGTGTGACAATGATCGTGTTCAACCGCACCCCATCGCGGAGCGGCACCATCTCCGTGCGCTGGACCCACGCGGAATCGGTTGTCGGTGTCTGCGCGGCTGCCGATGTGGCGAGTACCGTGAATGCGAGCAAACGTAGGCGCATGGAGCCTCAGTGACGCTTGAAGTACTGCACGGCGCGCTCGTGCTTCTCGGCGGCTGCACGACTCGAAAACGTGCCGAGGTTGCGGCGCTTGCCCGTACGCGGGTGCTTCTTTTTCGAATACAGGCGGTATTTACCGGATTTCAGTTTGCGAATCATGCCTAGAGGATGAACGCTACTCCAGTCAGGACTGCGGCCGCAAGAAAGGACTTGAGGTAGACCGCGCGGGCCTGACGGCTGATTCGGGCGCGTTCGACAGGATCATCGATCGCTTCCGAACCCGCATCCATGTCGCGCTGACCGCGCGCCGCGAGCCGCACTCACGTCTTGTCGTGGGCCTGGAAGTACCCTAGCGCTGCCACAAAGAGGGGTAGGAAAAGCGCCAATCGCCAGCGAGGGGGTGGGGGTGCCCCGCTGGCGATCAGCCAGTATGCGGCTATGACACTGATTCCAAACGCGACAAGGCCAAAGCTCAGTCGCCGCTTGCGCCCACGCGGGCCGATGTTGGCAACGCGTGTCGATGCCACCGCTCAGCGCATCTGCGAGGAGCGCGCCGGCGGAGGGGCGGAAGCGGGCGGTCCGGCCGCGGCGCGGGCAGCCTTGATTGCCAGGAGCCCTCGGACAATGAAGAACGCGCCCAGGGCGTCAAAGAACACGGTGAGTACGCTGAAGTCGCCGTGGAATACGGAATCCCCGCGTACCAACCCGATGGCGATGATAACCACGCCCCAGAAGATGCTCCGCATGACCTGCTCCCTGGTTCGAGGAGCTACCAATGTAGCAAATCTTCTAAATCCAAGTGGGAAAAGGACTAATGCCGTACGAGATACGCCATAAATCGGCTACTGGAGTATTAGCTGAGGATGTTTGCCCCTACAATCTCACGGAGCACATATGCGCATCCTGAAGAAGCTCATGGCTACCGTATCGGCGTTGATGCTGGTGACAGCAACGCGCGCCGTTGCGTTAGTACAACAGGCGAAGATCGAGGTTACCACGAGCGACCGTCACGCTGCCTGGTACACGCAACCCGTTTGGATTGCGATTGGCGTGATCGCGTTGATTCTCATTGTCGTGCTGATCTCGATGGCGGGCCGCGGCCGCGATACGACGGTCGTGAAGTAGCTTGTCGCGCGGGGTCGCTATCCTGGGCCCCGCGCAACCCGCAGCTCCACCCACGCCACTTCGCGCGCCTCGATCACGCGGCGTACTTGCCGCTCCCGCTCGGTCAGTGCACCGCCGCCAGTTTTGACTTCCAGAAACACCACCCGCTGTACCTCGCCCGCTGCGAGGCCGTCGAACACCACGAGATCCACGGGACTGCCCAGAAAACGCGCGTCCTTGGGATTGAAGCCGAACTCCGGCAGATAGGGCACGAGCTGTTCGTGCACCTTGCCCGCTGTCACGGCGAGGCTGCGCTGCACGGCGTTTTCTCGGATGGCGGCGGTGTACCGCAGCTTCCAGATCACAAAGTACAGCCACGCCACGACGATCCCGATCGCAATTCCGAGCACCAGATCGAATCGACTGGATACCACACTCACCTCCGTCGGGACGCTTCGAGTACGTAGACCAGCATACGCGCGGGCCGGCCATCCGGTTCGGGCCGACCGGCGATTTCGCCTGTGTACACAAAGCCGGCATTCAGCGCGACCTTCTGGCTTGGCACGTTGCGCGCGTGGACGTGGATCTCCACACCCGATAGCGGCAGGTGCTCCAGCGCGGCGTGCGCCAAGGCGCGGACGGCTTCGGTGGCATATCCCTGCCCCGCGGCGGAGGTGCGAATCCAGTAGCCGATCTCGCGACGGGTGCGATCTGCGAGCCGAGCATGGAGTCCAACGGCCCCGACGTACGCGTCGCTGTGGCGGTCCCAGATGAACAGCCCGCAATCCTCGCCCGCGTGGAACGCGGCCAGCGCGTTGGTCAGATGCTCGCGTGTTTCGTCAACCGACGGCAGGTGGTCCGCCCAGGGCAACCACCGGGAAAGCTCTGGGAAAGAATCACGGATGGCCGCGTTGACGACCTCGGCGGAGTCCGGATCGGGCGCCCGCAGGGTGAGACGCTTCGTATGGATCGGGACTATTGCTTCGATAGTTCAGTATTCGCTACGGAGCGACGCCTGCCAAGAGGGCCTGGCCCGCGAGTCAGGGATAGGGATGCACTTCCCTCCACTGCTGCAGACGCGGCTGGACCTTTGCCGCAAGACGCATCGTCCCCGCCAGGAGCAGGAGGAAGAGCAGCACCGTCGCGAACTGCCGCGGGCGCCACCGCGTAATTGGCGGCGCAAACCCGGCCAGCCCCAGCGCCGCGGCCAGAACAATGACGGCGTCAAAGCTGGCCCGCTGCCAATAGTCGCCGTTCAGATGCAGCCACATCCCGAACTCGTCGAAGGTGAGACCCAGGCCAAGCCCGTAGACGACGGCGGCGGCAGGCGCGGCCGGTCCCGGCGTAAAGAGCAGATACGCCCCCACCCCGGCCAACAGGAAGATGCCGTAGTTCAGATGATGGACGTGCGTGCCGCGGACGTGCAGGTACACGTCCGGGAAGTCGTGCAGCATGATCAGGATGCTGAGCATTCGAGAAACCAGAAAGGAAATCAGGAGGCTCCAGAGGACGAGCCTGGCGAGCGGGCGGGCGTTGGGGGGGAGCATGGCTCCCAGCAAGACCCCGCAGGGGTCTCAAACGTCAACGGTCGGACGGTTGGACGGTTGGACGGTTGCTGCCGTCACCTTCCAACCGTCCAACCTTCCAACGCATCTAGAATTCGAGCTGACTCAGGTACTTATAGCTCGTCGCAATGTCCTCAAACGGCTGCGGCGGCTGATCGTGCTCCACAAAGAAGTGCTTGATGCCCGCCTGGTCCTTCTTCGCGAAGATGCGCTTCCAGTCGATGCTTCCCTGGCCCACGTCAGTCATCTTGTGGTCGGGCGCTCCGGCGGAGTCTTTCACGTGCACCAAGGGGACGCGGCCGGGCCACCGCGAGAAGTAGCTCAGCGGATCCTGCCCGCCCTTGGTGATCCAGTAGAGATCGATCTCGAGCTGCACGAGCTTGGGATCGGTGTTCTGGAGCAGGACGTCGTATGGGACCTGACCGTCGATCTTGGGGAACTCAAAGTCGTGGTTGTGATAGGCGAACTGGATGCCTGCATCCTTGGCCATCTGCCCGGCCTGGTTGAACGTCGCCGCAACCTTTTTCCAGTCGTCGAGCGTCTTGCGCTTCTCTTCGGGAATCCACGGCGCGACGACGTAGTCGTGCCCGATCGCCTTGGCGGTATCGAGCGATTTCTTCCAGCTGTCCGCGTCCACGAACCCCATGTGCGAGGACGGCGCGGAGAGGCCGTGTCGCTCGAGGATCGCCTTGACGTCCGCGGGCGTGTGATCGAAGTATCCCGCGAACTCGACTTCTTTGTAGCCGATCTGCGCTATGCGGGCGAGCGTGCCTTCGAAGTCCGCCTTCATCTGGTCGCGCACCGTGTA
>Ga0070694_100000716_pt1 | contig 18464 bp, 16 predicted proteins | sample KBSK1251metaG_FD_65470 | JGI IMG/M metagenome (GOLD analysis project Ga0070694, IMG submission 65470) | Corn, switchgrass and miscanthus rhizosphere microbial communities from Kellogg Biological Station, Michigan, USA - KBS K1-25-1 metaG | ecosystem: Host-associated > Plants > Roots >... | reverse complement strand
AGGCCGCCAGCACAAAGGTCTGCGTGGCGTTCCTAGTGGGAATACAGGGAGTCTTGCCTGGACGAGACCGGAAAGGTCGAGACGTCGATCCGCCACTGGCGTCGCGATTCGGCGAAGTCAGGCGTTGGACAGACTAGGTAGTGGATTCGATGCGACGGATCCTGATGATCAGCTATTACTTCCCCCCGCAGGGAGGGATCGCTAGCATACGGGCCCTCAAATTCGCTACCTACCTCCCGGCATTCGGGTGGGAGCCCGTGGTGGTGTCGCCTCGCAAAGGGGCCTTCTACGAGGATTTGAGCCTCTGCCTTGCTGGAACTCGAGTTTATCGGACCGGCAATATACAGCTGGGCCAGATAGCCAAAGGATTCTCTCACGTGGCTACGGCTCCTTTGACGAGATCGCGCCGCAACTCCATGCTCGGACACATTCAGCGGGCTGTTCGGGGTTGGCTCTACCGCCCTGATGGACAGATCGGCTGGTATCCTTTCGCCGTAGCTGCCGGTCATCGGGCGATTGGGGAGGGTCGTTTCGACGCGATCTTCTCCTCTTCTCCACCTATCACGGCACATCTAGTGGCCCGTAGGCTACAGCGAGATACACGCGCCCCGTGGATAGCCGAATTCCGGGACCTCTGGACCGCCTGGGGCGGGGTAACCGCAAAGCGACAGTGTTTCGATGAAGGTATCGAGCGTTCGATCCTCGCAGAAGCCACAGAAGTGGTCACGGTGTCGTCCGGATGCGCTGACTTCCTGCGCTCTCGAGGAGCTCGGCGTGTGTCAATAGTCATGAATGGCTTCGATCCGTCTGACTTTGCAGCGTGGGTACCCAAGGATAGACCGATTGTGGCATATCTGGGGAGCTACTATCCCGATAGGCAGGACCTCGGCACTGCCTTGCGAGCCCTCGGCGGCCTGGTTAGGGATGGTGTGCTCCCAGGGCTTCGGGTACGTTTCGTCGGGAACTTGCCCGCTGGTTTGGACCTCCCCATCGCACAAAGCGGACTCGGCGACGTCATTGAGTGCACGGGCTTCGTCCCACATAAGGAGGGGCTTCGTTATGTCTCCGAGTCGACGCTTCTCCTTCTGGCCGGGCCCGTGTCCGCTCAGACAGAAGCGATGCGAGGTATAGTTCCTGCGAAGGCCTTTGAATACCTCGGATCCGGGCGCCCGATTCTATTCGTAGGGGATCCGAATTGCGACGCCGCCGAACTACTGCGGTGCTTTCAATGGGTAAAGATCGTCGCGCCCGGGGACGTGGAGAGTGCGAAGAGGGCCATACTGTCGCTATTGCGAGGTAGTCCTCAGGCAAATCCCAGATTGCTCGAGGGCTTCACCAGCCGCTCTGTTGCGGGCCGTTTAGCCGCGGTCCTGGATCGGGCGATCCGTTGACGCGTCATATCTGTAACGTAACGGCCGAACTACGCAGGGCGGGTGCAGAGCTAGGGTCCACGAACAGGTGAAGGTCGGCGTGCCCAGCTGGTGGCTAAGTCTTCGTAAGGTTGGGGTTGGCGACAAATCCAGTTCCGCTGGCCTTGACCGGCTTAGGATTCGTCCGGTTGGTGCATCGTTTTCTCCGGTCCTTGGACCCTACTACCTGGACATGAACGACGTGATACCCCTCGTGGAATCTGGTTTTCATGGCCCGCTTGATGGTTCGGGTGTGCCGCTCATAGCCGTCGGCGGAGGGGAACACGTTTACAGCCCTATGGTTATTGCTCAATACGCTCTGGCTTTGCACGGCGAGTGTCTGAGGCTTGGTCATGGGCTTCATGAAAAGAAGTTTGCCAATCAGATCGAGGCAATGGTCAACCTGGTAGAAAGGGAAGGGGAGTGGCGTGGCTTCTTCCGTCACCGGTGGGATAACGTGAAGTATCGGCAGGTGCGAGCGCCGTGGGTATCAGCCCTCAGCCAGGGGAGTGCGATTTCGGCTCTGTTGAGGGGCTACCAGCTGTGGCGTGATGAAAGATTGCTGGAAGAGGCGAGCGCGATGTTTCGCGCGATGGCGCGGCCGATCAGAGCCGGAGGTGTGCGGACTATTGATCGGTGCGGGCATCTCTGGTTCGAGGAATATCCCATGGACCCACCCAGCCACGTTCTCAACGGGTTCATATTTTCTCTGTGGGGTGTCCTGGATTTTGCGCGCACAACAGGAGATCGCCAAGCGTGGCAATGGTGGAGGGAAGGTATCGATACGTTGAAGGCACACCTGCGAGAGTTCGACTGCGGATTCTGGTCACTTTACGATTTGCGATATCGTGAGTTGGCAAGTCTCCATTACCACACCAACATACATACGCCACAGCTTGAGGCAACCTACGGTATTACCGGAGAGGCGATTTTCCGCGACTACGCCGCGCGGTGGCGGCGGTTCTCGGGGAGTTGGAGATGCCATTGGCTGTGGTGGTTGGGGCTCCGCGTGGGGGCCTATAAGAGAGGGTGGCGCTTTGACTAAGAGAGACTGATGTTAGCCTCGAGCGACAGAGTGCTGTCTGGGACGGATAAGGTTTTAATTACCGGAGCGGGCGGATTCATCGGCAGCCATCTCACCGAGGCTCTCGTGCGTACCGGTGCCGACGTGGTGGCCCTTGTTCGCTACAACTCTCGGAATAGCTGGGGAAACTTAGAGGACTTGGACAAAGAAATCCTCCAGTCCATCAAGGTTGTTGCCGGAGATGTTCGGGACACACAGTTCGTCCGATCGATCACGAAGGGACGTACCCTTGTATTCCATCTGGCAGCGCTGATCGCGGTGCAGTATTCCTATCTCGCCCCCGCGAGCTACGTGTCCACGAACGTCGAGGGCACACTGAACGTGCTGCAGGCGGCGTTGGAGTTTGGAGTGGAGCGAGTAGTCCACACCTCCACCAGTGAAGTGTACGGGACTGCGGCGTACGTTCCGATCGACGAGACGCACCTCCTGCAGGCACAATCGCCCTATGCCGCTTCGAAGATTGCGGCTGACAAGGTAGCGGAGAGCTTTTATCGCTCGTTTGGGTTGCCGGTCGTCACGGTCAGACCGTTTAACACCTTCGGCCCTCGACAGTCAGCTCGGGCGATTATTCCGACGATCGCGACTCAGGCGATCGCAGGGAAGAGGATTCGTCTCGGAAAGGTAACCCCAGTTCGAGATTTTTCCTTCGTGACAGACACGATCCAGGGTTTTCTCCTTGCCGCGAAGGCTCCCGCGGTTCTTGGCAGGGTGATCAACCTGTGCACCGGCGTCGGTGTTTCGATTGGTGAATTGGCGGAGAAGATATTCGACGCGTTAGAGATACAAGCAGAGCTGTCTGCGGATCCGGCGCGTGTCAGGCCGGAATCGAGCGAGGTGGAGAAGTTGATCGGGTCTGCCGCCCTGGCCATGGAGTTGCTCGGCTGGTCGCCCCAGGTCGCGCTAGAAGAAGGGCTGTCGCGGACGGTCAAATGGCTGCGGGCACATGCGGCTCAATATAAGGACGGCATCTACAACGTTTGACGGAGCTGTCGGAGGAGTTTGGTGAGGGCCGTCATTTTAGCAGGGGGGCGTGGCAGGCGTCTGGCGCCGTACACGACCGTGCTTCCGAAGCCGCTCATGCCTATCGGCGATGTACCGATCATCGAGATCGTCATCCGGCAGTTGCGTCATTTCGGGTTCAAGCGGATAACTCTGGCTGTGGGCCATCTCAGCGAGCTGATCGACGCGTATCTGAGGAGTCGCCAGGGCTGCTTCGAAGATGTGGAGCTCGAGTTTGCGTATGAGAATCAGCCGACAGGTACGGCCGGCGCGCTGGGGGCAATTCCGGGCTTGGACAGGACCTTCTTGGCCATGAACGGAGACATCCTAACGGATCTCGACTACAGTCAGTTGGTCGCGCACCATCGCCGCACGGGAGCAGCACTGACGATCGCGACGGCTCGGAGGCGGATCAAGATCGATTTCGGTGTGATTGAGAGCGATAGCACGGGGCGCGTGCGAGGCTATCTGGAGAAGCCGGAGTTGGACTATTCCGTAAGCATGGGCGTGTACGTATACGAGCCTCGTGTGCTGGCCTGGATACCGAAGGATGGCTACTTGGATTTGCCGGATCTCGTTCACTGTTTGCTGAGTCACGGAGAACGTGTTGGAACATACGTGTGGGACGGATACTGGCTTGATATCGGAAGGCCAGAGGATCTGCAGTTGGCGATCGAGCGATTCTCGCAGATGAGCGGGGCGTTCAACATTGACTGAATGGAAGATCCCGCTGTCCGATCTTGATATGGATGAGGAGGAGATCGAAGCCGTGACGCGGGTAATACGGTCCCGCTGGCTCACGATGGGGCCGCGGACTGAGGAATTTGAGCGGAGCTTTGGACAGTATCATGCGGTTGAACACGCGGTTGCCGTGTCGAGCGGGACCGCGGCATTACATCTCGCCTACGCTGCGGTCGGTGTCACTTCCGGCGCTGAGGTGGTGATGCCCTCACTGACTTTCGTGGCGACGGCAAATGCAGCGGTCATGTGCGGGGCTAGGCCCGTGTTCGCAGACATTGTGGATGTTCAGGAGCCCACGGTCGATCCGGTTCAGGTGGACGCCTTAATCACACCGCGGACACGAGCCATCGTTGCGGTGCACTACGCTGGATATCCTTGCCGGTTGAGTGAGCTAACGGATATAGCGCGGCAGCGCGGCGTCGCTTTGATTGAGGACTGCGCGCACACGCCGGGACTATTAAGTGGTAATCGGTACCTGGGCACGTGGGGGACAGTCGGCTGCTTTAGCTTTTTTTCGAACAAGAACATGACGACCGGGGAAGGGGGCATGGCCGTCACGGACGACGTTTCAGTTGCCGAGCGGATTCGAAGGCTCCGATCGCATGGAATGACTTCTGGGACGTGGAAGCGGCACCACGAGCGGCCGCAAGACTATGACGTGTTGGAGCCTGGGTGGAACTATCGGACGGACGAGATCCACTCGGCCCTCGGTCTGGTCCAACTGCGAAAGCTTTCGGAAGCGAATCGGAGAAGGGCGGAGATTACGCAGTCGTACCGGGAGCACCTGGGTGGTCTGGAGCACGTGTCTGTGCCTTTTGGGGCCAGTTCGGGGACGACCAGCGGGCACATTCTGCCGGTTTTCACTGAGGACGGTGCGAAACGACAAGCAATAGTGGCGGCGCTTTCGAACGCTGGCGTTCAGACGAGTCACCACTATCCCCCGGTGCACCTCTTCAAGCACTATCGTGAGCAGTTTGGATACCGCCAAGGCATGCTGCCCAAGACGGAGCTCTTCGCTACGTGCCAGATTACGCTTCCGCTGTACACAAGCATGCAGGACGGCGACGTGGAATATGTCACCGGGGCGGTGAGAGATGCAGTGCAGAGTATCAATCGCCAGCGCAGACGAGTGGGCTGAGCTGCTCGAAGCGAGCGGGGGGAACTATGCCCTCTCGCAGACGCCACGCTTCGGCGAGGCAATGGCCCGCGCCTTTCAAGAATACGTCTGCGAGCCATGGATGTTTGACTTCAGTGACGGGCGAAGGGCGTTGCTTCCGTTAGTGCGCGTCAGGCAGTGGCCGTTGGGCCTGCGATGTTTTGAAGGTGCGCCGTTTGGACTGAGCGGGGCACCGATTGTCGCTGGAGGGCCGCTGGGTCGTCGACATGTGGATGCACTCTTCGAGCAACTTAAACCGGATACGCTCCGTATCAATACAGGTGCCACGATTAGAGGGGCGTGGCCTGTTGCAGAAGCAGCCGGGATCTTTGAGGCTATGGAGTATTCGAGCCACGTCTTGGAGCTCGAAGGGGGGATGGAAACGATCTGGGCGAATCGGTTCACTGCGAAAGTTCGAAACCAGTGTCGGTCGGCAATGAGGAAGGGCGTCGAGGTGCGGCAAGCGACTGGGCCCAATGACTTTGAGCGTTACTACGCCATCTACGCGTCCGCCGCCCGGGGATGGGGTTATGCCATGCCACCGTACCCTACGAGCCTGTTTCGAGAGTTAGCCGCCCTCCTCGGCCAGGGAGTCGACCTAAAGCTTGCATGTGTGGCTGGCCGACCGATTGCGGGTGTTCTTCTGCTCCATGGGCGGTCGTCAACCTTGTATTGGAACGCCGCGATGCTCAAGGAGTTCGGGAGCTACTCGCCGCACAATGCACTGTTGCAGGCGGCGATAGAAGATGCCTGCCGGGCGGGGATGAAGCAGTTCGACTTCGGCAGCAGCGGGTCCTTGGAGTCGGTTCGTGCATTCAAGGAAAGCTTCGGAGCGCGCCCGGTGAAGTATTGGAACTACGCATTTACGAGCAGCAGGTTTCGGTTGCTGGCACGCGTGAAGGATCTGTTCCATCGCGTGGCGAACTTGGGCCCATAGCGTGCGGCTGCGCACCTTGCCCTGGGCGCTCGCGAGTCTCGGTGGCGAACTCCGGCGGCTTGTGGGCGAGCGGAGACTCGCAGATCGGCTGACCTGCCAGCACGAAGGGCTGCGGCTAGGAGCTTATGTCGAGATCCGCTCTCCCGAGCGCCTCTGTCTCGGGAAGCGGATTACGATCGAAAACGGTGTCCTCTTGCATTGCGGGGGAATGGATTGGAGCCGAAAGCAAGGGGGAATCTCCATCGGAGACGATACCTATGTTGGCCCCAAGGTGGTGATTTTCGGGGCCGGAGGCATCAATATCGGGTCGCGGGTGCTAATCTCGCCCGGGGTCGTCATAACCTCGCACGGGCATTCATTCGCTCACGCTGATCGCTCCATGAGCGAACAGCCCGTCGAGTTCGCCGCTGTCGTCATCGAGGATAACGTCTGGATTGGCAGCAACGCCACGGTCTTGCCCGGCGTCAAGATCGGCTCCGGCACGGTGGTCGGGGCAGGCGCGGTGGTGACGAAGAGCTTACCGCATCGCGTGCTGGCCGTCGGCGTACCTGCTCGTATCGTGCGAGACCTGTGAGCATAGGACAGTCAGAGCTGGTCAACCCGAGGGCATGCAATTTGTGTGGCGGAAGAGAGGTGCGTCCTCTGTACGAGGTGGACGGGTTCCACATCGTGCGGTGTGTGCGCTGCGATTTGATCTACGTGGCTGAGCAAGTTGGTCAGAAGCAGCTGAGCGAGTACTACGGCGAGGCGTATTACACGGGTGCCCAGGACAAGGGTTATGCCGACTACATCGGTCGACGCGACTCCCGAAAGCACCACTTTCGCTCTCTCATTCCTTCGATTAAGCGGCATCTGAACGTAGAGAGCCCACGAGTGCTAGATGTGGGATGCGCGGCTGGGTGCTTTCTGGAAGTCGCTCGTGAGAAAGGGTGGGAAGCCCAGGGTGTAGAGCTCTCGGCGTTCGCTGCGGAATACGCGCGGTCACGCCTGGGGTTGCAGGTCTTCACAGGCACCCTGAACGAGGCGGCCTTGGCTGGCACAAGCTTCGATCTGATCACCTTTTGGGATGTCATCGAACACGTGCCAGATCCGCTGGCGGTCCTCCGGGAAGCGCGGCGGCTGCTCCGACCCAATGGGCTCGTGGCCGTGTCGACTGGGGACATATGCGGTGTCACGGCTCGCGTTTACGGGCGGCGATGGGCCCTGCTCGCTCCTCCCGGGCATCTATTCTACTTCTCGCGGAGGACGCTGTTTGGAATGCTCCGGCAGATTGGGTTCGAAGTGCTCCAATGGCAGTCCGACGGGTCCTTCCTGTTGAACGGAGACGAAAGCGAAGCAGAGGGCGCGTTGGGTTGGCGGCCGCCGGCTATCGTAGTCGCGCTGCACCACAATCGATGGGTCAATGCCGTGCTTCGCCGGTTGAGGTTGGGAAGCATCATGACGGTGTACGCACGCAAATGTGGCGCATAGTAAGAAGACTCGCCAAGGACTCAGCGATCTACGGTGCCGCGAACGCCGCGACGGCCGTGCTGGCAGTCCTGCTTGTTCCGCTATACACCCACAAACTGACGGCGTCGGAGTTCGGGAGATACTCTCTGGTGGTGATGATCTACAGTCTGCTATCAGTCCTAGCAGATTGTGGGATGACCAACGGCGTCGCGCGTTACTATTTCGACGAGGCCCAGACTGGGGACCCGAACACGGCGACGGTGTACCGAAAGAGCTTGGTCACTACCGCTCTTGTCACTACAGCATGCATCTCGCTGCTGCTCAGCTTAGCGTGTTATTGGTTGGCAGACTTCGTGTCGTGGCATGCATTCGGTGCTTCCACCTACGGCCCACTCTTGAGAATCGTTGGTGTGACGTTGCTGTTCCGCGGTTTCACCACCGCTCCGATGATCTACCTGCGAGTCACCGGGAGAGCAGTCGCATACGGTCTGCTGAGTGTGCTGCAGGTAACGGTCTTCCTGGGTTTCACCCTGCTGCTTGTTCTGGTACTCGACTGGGGAGTGCCGGGAATCCTCTACAGCCAACTCATTGCCACGGCGGGGTGGGCGGTATGCGCAGTGGTGGCGATCGCCCGCGACCTGTCCGTCGGGCCTCGGGTCCGCATCGCGAAGGACCTGCTTAGGTTCGGGCTCCCGTTTCTGCCGGCGCTGCCCCTGATGTGGGTCGTCGACGTATCGGACCGCTACCTCTTGGAGCGGTACGTGTCGACGCATGAGGTCGGGCTGTACTCGCTTGGCTATCGGTTTGGCCAAGTCATGGTTCTCTTGGTCACGGCCGTGACGCTAGCGTGGCCGCCGCTGAGTTATAGGATCCTTGGCGAAGCCAATGCCGAGACCATCTACTCCAGAATCACCAGCCTCTATATGGCGGGAGCCGGCCTCCTCTGGCTGGGGCTCTCCCTCTTTTCACGAGAAATGGTCGTGCTCCTGTCACCCGAAGAGTTCCATGCGGCTGCGATCTACATACCGCCCGTCGCCTTCGGGTACCTGCTCTATGGGCTGTACGTCTTGTCGGTGACAGGGCTCGGAGTGGCGAAGAGGATTGGCCCGCTTTCTTGGGTGACACTGGTGGCCGGTATCGTGAACGTGGGCTTGAACATGTGGCTGATCCCGCGTCTCGGCGCGCTCGTTGCGGCGTATACGACGATCATTGCTTATGCGATCCTGGCGGGTGGTTGCCTCCTAGTGTCCCAGCAATTCTACCGGATCCCGTATCGGTACCGGGAATGGGCGGTGCTGCTCGTCGGGATGATTGCGCTCTGCGCACTCCCGACGCTGCTGCCGGCGATGTCGTGGCTGGCAAGCGTTCTGTTGCGCCTTGGCTTGCTGACGGCGTATTTGGGTCTCGTGTTCTTCTCAGGGGTGGTACGGAGGGACGAGATGTTGGTTTTGGCTGGCGCGCTCTCGGAACCGGCGCCTCGAACCCCACCGGTGAGCGCCTCGTCCCGCTCATGACGCTCAGCGTGTCGGGAGAATCGGGATACCCTATGTGGCAGAGGCTCCGGCCGAGCGCGGGATGTGTGGCCGGGCGGCAGTGCGCGCAAAAATTACGACTGTTCTTCGTGGCGGATGCGGCAAGCGTCCATACGGTCCGATGGATGCGGTTCTTTTCGGAGCGTGGGCACGAGGTCGCAGTCGCTAGCGCCCGCCCGCCCGCCAGCGATGTTCACGTGGATGCCTACTGCCAGTTGTCGACCGTTGCGCAGCTGCCTGCGACGAGGATCCTTCATAATGTCTTGGAGCTGCGGCGATTCCTGCGAAGCTTCAGGCCGCAGGTCCTCCATGCCCACTACATCAACGAGTCAGGCTGGCTCGGCGCGCTCAGCGGCTTCCGCCCATTCGTACTGACCGCCTGGGGATCAGACGTGTATGTCGCCCCGCGGCGCTCCCTGCTGGCGAGAGTAATGAGCCCCTGGGCAGTGCGACGCGCCGATTATGTGACGGCGGATTCCCAGGATCAGATCGAAATGCTTCGGCGCATGGGGGCGGCGCCGCGGGCGAGCTCGGTGGTCGGTTGGGGCGTCGATATCCGAGAGTTCTCAGGTCGGAGCGGGAAGGGGTGGCGCGCGGCGCACGGGATCCGAAACGACCAGACAGTGATCCTGAGCCCTCGCCGATGGGTTGAGAACAGCAACATCCCAGTGATTCTGGATGCCTTCGCGTTTGTGCGGCGTTGGTGTTCGGACGCCGTGTTGGTTCTGAAGGACCTGCCTGGTTCGTCGGCGGATCTCAGGCAACAGATCCTGTCGCGAGTCCAAAGGCTGGGAATCGCGGGCGCGACGGTAAGGGTCGATGAGATCCCGGAGGGGGAGCGCCCCGAAATGTATGCCGCGTCGGACATTACGGTGTCCGTGTGCTCCTCGGATGGCACACCCGCCAGCGTCCTTGAGGCCATGGCCGGTCGGTCGGCCGTGGTCGCCGGGGACCTCCCGAGTCTTCGCGAATGGGTCAGGGATGGAGAAACAGGACTGCTGGTCCCCGTGGGTGACCGCGAAATGCTGGGGGAGCAACTGTTGCGACTGGTCAGGAGTCGCGCCTTGCGGGAAGGGCTCGCTGATGCCGCGTACGAGATGGTAGAGAGCCGGGCGGATCGCGGACGCAATCTCACGAGAATGGAGCGGATCTATCACTCGCTAGTAAACAAGATCTCGGAGTCGGAGTAACCGGGTTCGTGCAATCGGTCCGGCGTGTTCTGATCGTGATTTATAGGGTCCTTCCGGTCCTGCTAATTAGGATTCTCGGGCCCCTCTTGCGCGCTCGAGGAGGCCAGGATTCGGCCTTTCTTGATCGGTTTTCGATTCCGTACCCGTTAGCGGTCTACGGCATGGGTGAAGGACATTGGGGGAACAAGGTCGAGACATTCGGATTGATTGGGTGTGGTAGGCTCCTCGATCTGGGATGCGGTCCCGGTCAGTGGTTACCGCTTCTCGCTCGCCACAACGCGGAAGTCATCGGGGTGGACGTGGACCCGACGCTCCTCAAGGCTGCCAGAGAGACCGCGGATCCCGAACATAGAGTGACGCTGGTGCGGAGCCGTGCGGAGAGCTTGTGCTTTCGGGGCGCGACCTTCGACGCGGTCTTGTGCTATAGCGTGCTCATGTATACGGACTACGAGGCCACCCTCCGGGAGATCTCGAGAGTTCTCAAGCCCGGCGGAAGATTGGTCGTCGGTCTAACCGGTTTTGGCTACTATCTCAAACACGTGTTCGATGGGTTGCGACATAACCGGGTGGAAGCGTTGCGGTACGGAATAGAGCCGATCGCTGTGACCTTCGGGCGGGCACTGATCGGTCGACGGTCGCAGGCTATGACGTTCTGGACTGGTCGGGCTATCTCACGAATCCTGGCCCTACGGGGCTTCGATGTGGTCCGCGTGTGGGGAGACCGGTATGACCCGCTCTGGCCGACATCGTATGCGGGCGCTCACTTCTATTTTTGTGTCGAGGCTCGGAAGAGATTCTAACGCTCGCTGGTGATTGTCGCCTTGAGGGGGAGCTTGGTTTCAATCGCGCTTCGAAAGTTCCCGCACCCGTTCCAGGCCGGCTTGGCCATCTGTAACGACGCCGATCTGATGACCGAAGAATCCTTTCGCTATGTGCATAGATTCCTGAACACCAATAATGACACCCCGATCGGGCCGGGCCTGGGTCTCCCAATCTCGGACAGCTTTTTCCTGTTCAGCTCGTCCGGGAATCCGAATCGATTCACGCTCTTCGAAGGCCTATCCGATAGGCCTTCTCGACACGCCGACTTACTCAAGGACTGTGTGGCGGCTGGCCTCATCGATACGTTGCACACCTACGGTGCATTCAGCAACCCAGACGATTTTTCTCGAGACCTTGCCCGGAAAGGTGTGGAGGCGTTGGAAAGAACTAACATGCGGATCCGAGTGTGGGTCAATCACGGGCCACCTGAGAACGTGCAGTGCTTTGGGCTGCTGGCAGCGCCGCACTTTCACGGAGATAATCCGGCGAGCAAGTTCTACCATACCGACATAACCGTCGACTACGGTATTCAGTACTGCTGGACAGGAGGAGAGCTGGGGGAGGCGGTAGCTTGCGACGCGCGCTGGAGTCTCGCGAGCCTTCGGGATCATGGGTCCGGTCTTCTCCAGGCGCTTCGCAGGGGCCGGCCCCTCCCACGGAGGCGCCTGCTCACTCCCATGGGTCTGAGGGATGGCCGCAAGGTCCTGCGGTTCGAGCGGTACTGGGGGACGGCAGGCCAGACGCCGGTCATAGGAGACATCACCAGACAGCTTTCGACACGCAGCCTAGCGCGGCTGAAGCGGAGCGGTGGCTACAGCATTGTCTATCAGCACTTCGCGGTACGTCGGCGGGAGCCCGGCTTCGGGGCGAGCAGGTATGTGCCCAACACGAAGCCATACTTCTCGCCTGATGAGTGTGCGGCGTTTGCCCGGTTGGCTGAGGAGTATCACGCTGGCAACATTCTGGTGACATCGACAGAGCGGCTGCTCCGGTACAACCGGATGCAACGATGGCTTCGATGGAGGGCGGAAGAAGTCGGAAGTCGTATTAGGATTAGTCTTCTCAGCTTAAACGCGCAAGGTTTCGCAGAAAGACCTGTCGAGCGAGATGAGATCGACGGGTTGACATTTTACTCGAGCCGGCCTGAGGAGACGGATCTTTGTATTCGCGCGGATTCGGGTATCGTGCCGGTGAAGGATATCATTTGCAATCGCAAGGACTACACGGGCCGAGAGAGCGTTAGTGTGCCTATGCCACCCTTCCACGTTCCGAACCTATAAGCGCATCGAATAGTTACTCGATCGCAATAGCTGATTACAATTGCGGTTCCTCGATGTATCCGTGGCGCGGTAGTGGACCGGCGGATCACTATGCGTTCGAATGCGAATACATCGACTCGATCGCGTGTCACCCTCTAGCACTTTGGCCGAACCGCTCAGCAAGCTGGCGGTGGAGGGCGTGCCTCGAATCAGACACCTCGGAAGCGCGCGCGTACCGTGGACTCAACCGTGAGGGTCATTTACGTTTCCTACGACGGGGCGCTGGACCCTCTCGGATCTTCGCAGGTCGTTCCGTACCTTCTCGGTCTGGCGGCTCACGGGGTGACAATCACGCTGATCACCTTCGAGAAATCGAGCCGCTGGGGACAGGTGGCGGCAAGAGAGGAGATGAGACGTCGGCTCGAAGCGTCTGGGATTCGATGGCGGCAGGTCAGGTACCACAAGCGACCTCGGCTGACTGGCACGTTGTGGGACATCGTCGCAGGGAGCAGGGCCGTCACTCATGAAGCCTCGCGCCTCGGTCCTACGCTCGTTCATTGTCGCGGCGATGTTGCGACCGTCATGGCACGTTTCGCACGGTTGCCTTCGAAGGTTCGCCTGCTGTACGACGTCCGAGGGTTCTTCTCGGACGAACGGGTCGAGATCGGCTCGTGGCGGCGGGGAAGCTTCCTTGATCGGGTGGTTAGGCACATGGAAGGAGCGAACCTCGAACGCGCTGATGGCGTGGTCACTCTCACTCGCAGCGCCGCCGAGGCGCTGCGCCAACGGCGCCCCTCGCTGTCCTCGATTCGAGTGATCCCGACCTGTACCGACGTGTCCGTCTTCAGGCCTCGGACCCGGGGCCAAAAGGCCGAGTTCGGGTTGGTCTACAGCGGTTCTCTGGGCACCTGGTATCTGGGTGAGGAGATGGTAGCGTTTGCACGGTCGGCAGTGCAGATTTTGCCGGGATCGACCCTGTTCCTCACGCCGCAGCCCGAGGAGGCCAAGCGTGTCGGGCTAACCCCAGATTGGGCGGAGATCCGAACGGTCGAGCCGGGAGCAGTGCCCGAATGGCTACGCCGTGCCAGCGCACTCTTCTTCTTCAGTAGGCGGAACGCTTCCAGTCGTGCCCGGTGCCCAACCAAGTTTGCGGAGGGGCTGGCCTCGGGGCTGCCTGTGATTTGCAACCGTGGGATCGGTGACCTGGACGATATCGTCGAGCGGGAGGGCGTCGGCGTTCTGGTCGATGGCTTTTCTGAGGCAGCCTATTCAACTGCGATACGACGCCTCCGGAGTCTGCTCGAGGACCCTGGCCTGGCCGAGCGCTGCCGACGGTTGGCGGAGACGCGCTATAGCGTCGACCTCGGTGTCGACGCGTATCAGAGGCTCTATACCGAGCTCGTAACGGGTGCCACCTCGCTCGCTCAAGAGCCAGGCTGCACCTCGTGATCCGGGCGCTTGCCCTCGTGCCGTACCCCACTAATCGTGCGCCTGGCCAGCGCTACCGCATCGAGCAGTGGGCGCCGTTCCTTCACCGGGAAGGTGTGGACGTCACGCTCTCACCATTTCTTTCGTGGCGCGGCATGGAGGTGTTGTATGAACCTGGGCATGTGCCGGTAAAGGTCTGGGAGACAGTGCGGGGATACCTGAGGCGGTTTGCGGAGGCGCTCCGGCCAACTTCCGCTGACATCATCTTCGTGTACCGCGAGGCGGCACTGCTCGGACCGGCATGGATCGAGCAGCTTCTCGCTCTTCGGCGGCCCCTTGTGTTCGACTTTGACGACGCGATCTATCTCGCTGACACTAGCCAGGTGAATGCCTGGAGTCGCGGGCTCAAGTCGTTGACTAAGGTCGAGGCGATCTGCAATGTGGCGCGTCACGTCACTGTCGGGAATGAGTTTCTGGCGAGGTATGCAAGGGATCGGGCGAGGGGGGTCACGGTGATCCCGAGCACTATCGACACCGATGTTTATCAGATCCAGCCGCGGGCTCAGAATCGCGTGCCGGTGATCGGATGGACGGGGAGTGTGACCACGGTACCGTACCTCATGGCGGTCGCTCCCGCGCTGAGGCGGCTTCGAGAGAAGCAGGAGTTCGAGTTGCGGGTGATCGGGGCGTCGATTGACATCGACGGGCTGGCGGTCCGCTGCCTTCCGTGGCGGGCCGAGACCGAGCCGGACGACCTCCGCGCGCTGGACGTCGGCCTGATGCCCCTCCCCGACGACGAGTGGTCGCGGGGGAAGTGCGGGATGAAGGCGCTCCAGTATATGGCCCTCGGGATCCCGCCCGTGGTATCGCCGGTCGGCGTCAACACGACCATCGTCCGCGACGGGGTCAACGGCTTTTACGCGCGTGCGGAGGAGGAGTGGATCGATCGCATCGAGCTCCTGCTTGAGGACGAGCCGCTCCGACGAAGCCTTGGACAGGAGGCGCGGAGGACGGTCGAGGAATCGTACAGCGCCCGTGCTCACGCGCCGCGCATGGCGCGGATTCTCACGGAGGCGGCGGCGTGACGGTCGAAGGGAAGAAGAGGTGAGGAACGCGGCAGTTCGGACACGCGCCGCTGCGGCGACGGAAAAGCGAACTGTGACACGGCTCTACGGATGGGCATTCCTGGTACGCGTCCTTGTGGGATTCCTCGCTTACGCTTTGACAGTATATTCCGATTTCTCCATTGTTGAGGACGCTCGTTTCTACGAAGGAATCGGCTATGAGGTGGCTCAAGATTGGCTTTCCGGAAAGAGGGTTGACTTCGACGCCCTACCCGAAGGCGTTCAGACGGCCCGGTTGCTGGTCACATCGATCGCCGCCTTCTACTTTGTGCTGGGCGGCGCGCGTGCGCTGCCGGTCTTGCTCGTCGCCTATAGCGCGGTCACGGCACTTGTGCCGGTCTATGTCTACTGGTTCACGCGAGAGCTAGATGCGCCGGAGGCTGTGGCGCGACGAGCGGGGTGGCTCGTCGTGCTGTCACCGGCCTTCGTGTTTTGGTCGGGCAGCCTCTACAAAGAGGGCCTCACGCTGCTGCTTCTCAGCGTTGCTGCGTACCACACGCTCAGGCTGCAGTCGGGCTGGAAAGGGCGGTCAGTGAGCGCCCTAGTACTATGCGTTGTCGCGCTATGGGGAGTTCGCTTCTACCTTGCCATACTACTGGCTCTTGCTGTGGCGTTAAGCCTGCTCTGGGGGCGTATGGCAGGGGCGGGGCAATCCAGGGGTGTGCCGGTGTTCGTGCGCCAAGCAGTTGTCATGTCGGTATTCGCGGTAATCATCATTGCCGTTGGGCTCCAGGTCCGGACGGAGAATGTCCTGCTGGAGAGCGATGAAGGCGTGCTGGTGAATCTCGATGTACGGCGAGCCGGGTCGGCGAGAGAGGCCCAGTCTGGTTACCTGCAGGAGGCGAGCGTAGCGAGCCCTGAGGAAGCATTGCAGTATTTCCCCGTCGGTCTCTTGTACTTTCTGACGGTGCCATTCCCATGGCAGCTTGGTGCAATGAGGCAGAACCTGATCATCCCGGAGAACGTCTTCTGGCTGGCACTCTATCCGCTGATGGTGGTAGGCGTCAGCCGGGCGCTCAAGTCCAATCGGCCCGGAACGATGTTCCTCCTGCTGATGACAGCTGGGATGTGCATCGTCTACGCGTTGTTGGCGGCGAACGTCGGGACGGCGTACCGAATGCGCTCGCAGGTGTGGCTTCTCTGGGCGCCGTTCGCCGCGTGGGGGTGGGAAGTGTGGCGTGAGCGTCGGCGACCGGCGAGGCAAATGCGATTGGTTCGTCGGGGCGCGCGGGCTCTTGGGGCGGGGTCCCGCTGGTAATGTGTGGGATCGCGGGAATCGTAGATCTCCAGACCCGCCCGGTGGAGCCGTCACTGGTGCGCCAGCTCTGTGACGTGCTAGCTCACCGGGGCCCGGACGACGAGGGCTACTACATCAAGGGACCGGTGGCCCTGGGCCAGCGGCGCCTCGCCATCCTGGATCTGGCCGGTGGCCGTCAGCCGATGGGCAACGAGGACGGCACGGTCTGGGTCACGTTCAACGGCGAGATCTACAACTTCCGCGAGTTGCGGGCGCGCCTGGAAGGGCTCGGACACCGGTTCGCTACCCGCAGCGATACGGAGGTGATCGTTCACGCCTACGAACAGTACGGCGTCGGCTGCGTGAAGGATCTGCGTGGCATGTTCGCATTCGCGCTGTGGGATCATCCAAGGCAGACGCTCTTCCTCGCTCGCGATCGCGCGGGCAAGAAGCCGGTGTTCTACACCGAGGTGGACGGACAGTGGGTGTTCGCCTCCGAGCTCCAGGCGCTGCTTGAGCACCCCGGGCTGGCACGCGAGATGGACTGGGCCGCGCTGGACGACTACCTGACCTATGGCTACGTGCCTGCGCCGAAGACGATCTTCTGCGGTGTGAATAAGCTCCCACCGGCTCATTGGCTGACGCTCAAGCTGCACCCGGATGGGAACGGCGGTCCGAAGGTCCACGTCGAGCGATACTGGCAGCTGGCCTATGAGCCGAAGGTCAGGCTGAGCGAGGCGGACGCGGCCGACGGATTGCTGGAGGTGCTCAGGGAGGCCGTCCGGCTACGGATGATCGCCGACGTGCCGCTGGGCGCGCTCCTGAGCGGTGGAATCGACTCGAGCATCGTGGTCGCGCTCATGAGCCAGCTCTCTGACCGCCCCGTCAAGACGTTCTCCATCGGGTTCGATGACCAGGAGTTCAACGAGCTGCCCCACGCCCGCCGTGTGGCCGAGCGGTGCGGGACGGAGCATCACGAGCTCATCGTTCGCCCGAACGCCCTGGAGGTGCTGCCGACCCTCGTGCGCCACTATGGGGAACCCTACGCCGACTCGTCTTCGATCCCAAGCTACTATGTGGCCAAGCTCACGCGGGAGCAGGTCAAGGTGGCCCTCAACGGTGACGGGGGCGACGAGTGCTTCGCGGGTTACGAGCGCTACGCGGGCGGGCTCGCGGCTGACCGCTATGGGCGGATCCCGGCTGCTGTCCGGAGGCTGGCGATCGAGCCGCTCAGCCGGCTCATCCCCACCAGCGCCCCGCGACGGAGTCGGTTGAGGCAGGCCCGGCGCTTCCTGGAAGTGGCCGGCCAGCCCGCGCCACAACGCTATCTGCAATGGATCGGCTATGTCCCGACCACGGAGAAGGCAGCGCTCTACTCTCCCGACTTCCAGGAGCACCTGGCCGGGCATCGAGCGGAGTCGTGGCTGTGGGAGATGTGGGAACGGCTCACCGCGGCCGGCCTTGGCCCGCTCGACCGGATGCTGGCTCTGGACGTGGAGTCCTACCTCCCGTACGACCTGCTGGTGAAGATGGATATCGCCACGATGGCGAACTCCCTCGAGGCCCGATCGCCGTTCCTCGACCACCATGTGATGGAGTTCTGCGCTCGCTTGCCGGCACGCTACAAGATGCGGGGGATGCGCCTCAAGCACTTGCTGAAGCAGGCCGGCGCAGGGCTCTTGCCGCCGGAGACGCTGACCCGACGGAAGATGGGGTTCGGGGTCCCCGTAGGAGATTGGATGCGCGGGGAACTGCGGTCGTGGATGGAGGATCTGCTGCTATCCCCGAGGGCGCTCAAGCGGGGCTACTTCCAGCCGGAGGCGCTCCGCCAGGTCGTTGATCGGCACCTCGAAGGCCGAGAAGACCGGGCCTTCGAGCTCTGGGCGTTGCTCTGGCTCGAGCTCTGGCACCAGGAGTTCATGGATTGAGCGTCACCCGGCCGCAAGGGCACTCCGGGCGTAACGGGCAAGTGGCGCCGACTCCGGCCCGGGCGGTCAAGGTGCTCCGGGTGATCGCCCGCCTCAACGTCGGCGGTCCGGCGATCCACGTGATCAACCTCACGCGCGGCCTCGATGCTGCACGCTTCGACTCGACGCT
>Ga0070694_100000715_pt1 | contig 18468 bp, 19 predicted proteins | sample KBSK1251metaG_FD_65470 | JGI IMG/M metagenome (GOLD analysis project Ga0070694, IMG submission 65470) | Corn, switchgrass and miscanthus rhizosphere microbial communities from Kellogg Biological Station, Michigan, USA - KBS K1-25-1 metaG | ecosystem: Host-associated > Plants > Roots >... | reverse complement strand
GTCCGCCGAGCTCGATGCCGCCGCCGTACCGGTGCTTCCGAACGCAGCGGACCTCGCGCAGCGTGGCGCGATCCCGGGCGGCACCAAGCGCAATCGCGACGCCCTCGCCGAGTACGTCCGATTCGACGCCGGAGTGCTCGAGCCCATGCGCGTGCTGCTGTTCGATGCGCAGACGTCCGGTGGACTGCTGATTGCCGTGCCGCCGGATCGTGCTGACGCGCTGATCGACGCTCTTAAGAAGGAAAAGACTCCCGCCGCGGCACGGATTGGGCGCATCGTGGGTGGGCCAGCCGGCACCATTACCGTCTCGTAAGCCGTGTCGACGATCCCTGAGTACCGATCCCTGACACCCGAGGCGCTCGATGCGCTGGAACGCGCCGTGCGGGACCATCAGCGGGTGGCGCTGCGGCGGCGCGGGACCGAATATGTCGTGGTGGCCCAGCGTCTCGATACCACAGGGCGGGATGACGTGCTCAGCGGGCGGCTGCCCATGACCGGTGAGCTGCTCATGTTTCGCCTGCGGGACCTCGAGAGCTTCGCGGTGCTGCCCTGAGCGCAGTGTAGCGTGTTTACGCGACTGCTGATCGGTCTGGACGGCAGCCCGAACGCCGACGAGGCACTGGAGCAGGCGGTGCTGATCGGCAAGCGGTTCAAATCGAAGCTCATCGTGGCGAACATCAGGGAAGGCCATGGTCTGGGACGCCGCGCGTCCGATTCCGGCGAGCTGCTGAGCCGCGCCGAGGAGCGGGTGAAGGACGCGGGACTGCGGGTGCAAACGATCCAACAGCACGGCGATCCGAGCAACGCGCTCTCGACGCTCGCGCGGGACGTCGATAGCGTGCTGGTCGGCCGCCGGGGGCGGTCGTCACCCGCCGATGTGCTGGGCAAGACGGTGTCGACGCTGATTCGGCTGGCGGAGCGCAGCGTGATCGTCTGCGCGAGCAAGCCGTCGCCGATGAAGGCGTGCGCGGTCGCATACGATGGGCGGGAGACGTCGCAGCGCGCGCTCGCGCTGGTGGCGCGGTTCGCCAGCGTCACGAAGAGTACGGTCCATATCATTCACGCCACCATCGATCCCTCGATCGGGACCATGGTGGTTGGAGAAGCGGAGGCGATTTTGTCGTTGCAACAGGTAGCATTCGTCACACACATCGAGCATGGCACTCCCGGTGAGGCCGTGGCGCGCGTCGTTCAGCGCACCGGCTGCGACGCCCTCTTTGCCGGCGCGCATGTCGGCGAGCGGGCACAGGTCACCGCGTCGCACGCCGAGGAGATCCTGCTCCATACCGATATTCCCGTGGTAATCGAGCCATGACCGAGACGGCGCCATTCGTCCTCGTCCATGCCGATGAGAGTTGTCTCGGCAACGACTCCAGTAAGGCAAGCCGCGGCGGCAACGCCTCACTGATCGAGGCGCCCGCAGGCGATAGCGTGGCGCGCTGGGATTTCTACGACTGCTCGCCGCAGACGACCAACAACCGCATGGCGCTTGCGGGCGCGATCGCGACGCTCGAATGGACCCGGCGCCAGTGGCGGAACGCACACGTGCGCTTCGTGTCGGATTCGGAGTACCTGGTCAAAGGCATGACCGAATGGCTTCCGGGCTGGCAGGCGCGCGGCTGGCGGCGCAAGACCGGATCGCTCGAAAACCTGGAGCTGTGGCAGGCGCTGGCGCAGGTGGCCGCCCACCACACCGTGGATTGGCGCTGGGTCCGGGGTCACAACGAGCACGTCAAGAACGAGTACGCAAACTTCCTGGCGATCCGCTCCGCCGATCAGCAGCAGCGCTCCAACGGACTGGTGCCGTCCGGTTTCGACACCTGGCTCGCGCAGCAGCGCGCTCGGGGAAAGTACGTGAACTTCGATCCCGACGAGGAGCTGTATGAGCGGAAGTAAGGATCACCTGCTCGCCGCGGATCCGTCCCTGCCGGTCGACCGCATTCCGCTGTACGAGGTCTATATGCGGATGGCGGAGGAGCTCGCCAAGCGCTCGACGTGCGTGCGACTCCAGGTGGGGACCGTCGTGACGGACCAGCGGCTCGAGAACGTGCTCGCGATCGGCTACAACGGCAACGCGCGCGGCCTTCCCAACAAGTGCGACTCGGCCGTCCCCGGCAACTGCGGGTGCATCCACTCGGAGATGAATGCGCTGGTGAAGGCGCCGGGGAACGTGCGCGACAAAGTCGTCTTCGTCAGCGCGTCGCCGTGCGTGATGTGCGCGAAGTTGATCATCAACTCGGGCGTGACGCACGTGTTCTATCGCAAGGCCTATCGCGATCCGTCAGGCGTCGAGGTCCTGCAGCAAGGCGGCGTCGTGCCGGTGTTGTACGATCGATGGATGAGCGCGTGGAGAAATGGCTCCTGAGCTTCGTTCACACCCTGAAGGGTGTGCTCGGCGAACGTTGTCCTTAAGGACAATGATTGCCGAGCACAGGCTTTAGCCTGTGGACGAATTGGATCGGTTGTTCGGCCTGCTCGTCGAAGCGCTGGCGCGCGAGACGCGGATCGCCGTGCCTTTTCCCGCCGCGGAAGTGTACGAGCGCCTCGTGCCGTACCGCTCCACCCGCTCGCGTCTCAACGTCGCCACGCACCAGGACTACGAGATGGCGGTGCTACGCCTGCTCGCCGGCGAGCGCGGGTACGTGCAGCTCGAGCCCGAGAATGTGCGCGAGGCGATGCAGCGCGAGATCGCCACGATCAATCCGGATCCCGCGTATTTCCGCAGCTTCCCCGACGCGCAGCTCATGGTGAACGGGCGTGCCGCCGAGCGCGTGCTGCTGGCTGATCGCGCGTATGCGCCCACGAATGCCGAGGAGGAAGAAGACGAGCTGAGCGACGCGACGGGCGAGAATCCGGTGCCCCTGCCGTTCGTTCCGCCCGCGGCGTTTCGGGTGCCGCGGAGCGCGGATGTGCCGACGCCGAATCAGTGCGAGTACTGTGGCGGGGTGCTGCCCAGCAATCGCGAGATTCGGTTTTGTCCGCACTGCGGCCAGCCGCAAGGCGACGGTGAGCTGAAGTGCCAGGGCTGCGGCAATGTGCTCGACGTCGGATGGGCGTACTGTTTGGCGTGTGGGAGAGCGACGGGCTTTGAATAGGGTTGGTCGGTTGGACGGTTGGACGGTTGGACGGTGACGACACACCGTGTCGCGGTGATTGCGGGCGACGGAATTGGGCCCGAGGTCATCGAGGCGGCTATTCCCATTCTGGATCGCGCCGCAAAGAAGCATTCTTTCGCGCTCAAGTGGGAGCGCCTTCCCTACTCTGCTGATCACTTTCTCAAAACGAAGGAAACCCTTCCCGACAACGCGTTCCAACACCTGCGTGACGATGTCGACGCTATTCTGCTCGGAGCACTCGGCGATCCCCGAGTTCCCGGAAACGAGCACGCGCGTGACATCCTGCTGGGGCTTCGGTTTCGGTTGGACCTGTATGTCAATTTCCGGCCGGTGAAACTGCTGCACTCCGAGCTAACGCCGCTTCGCCTCAACAGTCCAACCGCCCAACCGTCCAACCGTCCGTCCATCGATTTCGTGATCTTTCGAGAGAACACCGAAGGCCAATACACCGGCCGCGGTCGAGACAACGGTGATGAGCACATCGCGGAAGAGGTGAACACGGGCAAGGGCGTCGAGCGGATTATCCGCGCGGCCTTCGAATGGGCGAAGGGTCACCAGAAAACCCGAATGACGATGAGTGACAAGTCGAACGCGATTCCGACGCATAAGGTGTGGCAGGAGAAGTTCAAGCAGGTCGCAGCCGAATACCGTGGAATCGAGAGCGAGCATCGCTACGTCGATGCGCTGGCACTGGAACTGGTCCGCGATCCGGCGCGCTTTCAGGTCATCGTAACCAACAATCTGTACGGCGACATTCTCTCCGACCTCGGCGCCGGACTCGTCGGCGGCCTTGGCGTCGCGGCGAGTGCCAATCTGCACCCCGGACGCCGCGGCGGATTGTTCGAGCCCGTCCACGGCTCGGCGCCCCCGCTCGCGGGCAAGGGCGTCGCGAACCCCGTCGCGGCGGTGCTGACCGGCGCGCTCATGGTCGAGCAGCTGGGACACGCCGCGGCCGCGCGCGATCTCGAACGCGCCGTCACACAAGCGGTTGCGGAGGGCGCGCGGACGCCCGATCTCGGCGGAAAATCCACGACGCGCGAAGTCGCCGCCGCCATCGCCGCTAGCTTGTAGCGGCTATATTCCCCCGAGTCTCGTTTTGGAGTGAGTCCCATGAAAACCCAGGGCGCCAACAAGGACGTCGTCTTCCTGTCCGGTGTACGGACGGGTTTCGGCGCGTTCGGCGGCTCTTTGAAGGACTTGTCGGCCATCGACTTGGGCGCGGCTGCATCACGCCACGCCCTGCAACGCTCCGGCGTGCCCGCGAGTGACGTCGGCCACGTCGTGTTTGGCAACGCGTTGCAGACATCTGCCGACGCGATCTACATGGCGCGCCACGTGGGTCTGAAGGCGGGCCTTCCGATCGAAACGCCGGCGGTCACGGTGAACCGGCTCTGTGGGTCTGGCTTCGAGGCGATCACGCAGGGCGCTCAGCTGATCCTGCTCGGTGAAGCGGATGCAGTACTGGCGGGGGGAGCGGAGTCCATGAGTCAGGCGCCCCACGTGGTGCGCGGCGCGCGCTGGGGGCTCAGACTCGGTCCGGCACCGCTCGAGGACCTGCTGTGGGAAGCGCTGAAGGACCCGCAGTGTGGACTATCGATGGCCGAAACCGCCGAGAGTCTCGCCGAGAAGTACAAGCTCACCCGCAAGGAAGTGGATGAGGTCGCAGTCGCGTCCCAAAAGCGGGCCAAACAGGCGTGGGACGCGTGTGCGTTCCAGGACGAGGTCATCCCGGTGACGGTCAGGGTCAAAGGGAAGGAAGTCGAATTCCGGGCCGACGAGCATATGCGGCCTGACACGACGCTCGAAATCCTCAGCAGTCTCAAGCCGTACTTCAAGAAGGATGGGCTCGTGACTGCGGGCAATGCATCCGGGATCTCGGACGGCGGCGCGGCCACGGTGATCGCGAGCGAAGACTACGCGAAGGCGCGCGGCCTGAAGCCCCTGGGCCGGCTGGTCGCGTGGGCGGTCGTCGGCGTCGAGCCGAAACACATGGGCATCGGGCCCGCACCCGCCGCGCGCAAAGCGCTCGCGAAGGCGGGAATGAAACTCGAGCAGATGGATCTCGTCGAAGTGAACGAGGCATTCGCGCCGCAGTACCTCGCCGTCGAGCGCGAGCTGGGTCTCGACCGCGCGCGCACCAACGCCTGCGGCGGCGCGATCGCGATCGGCCACCCGCTCGCGGCGAGCGGCACGCGCATCACAATCCATCTGTTGCACGCGCTGCGCCGCGAGAAGAAGCGGTTCGGCCTCGGCTCCGCGTGCATCGGTGGCGGTCAAGGAGCGGCGGTCATCGTCGAGGCATTGTGAGCACTATCATCCTGTCAGCCATCGGCGCCATCGCGCTCTATCTCTTCGCGGGGCTCCGCGTGCTCCGCGAATACGAGCGCGGCGTGTATTTCCTGCTTGGCCACCTGCGGCCCACCAAGGGGCCGGGGCTGATCTTTCTGCCGCCGATACTCGCCAAGATGCAGAAGGTGTCGCTGCGCGTCATGGCGATCGACGTCCCGCCCCAGGACGTGATCACGCGCGACAACATCTCGATCAAGGTCAACGCCGTGTTGTACATGCGCGTGAAAACGCCCGACAAGGCGGTCGTTGGCGTCGAGAACTATCTCTACGCCACGAGTCAGCTCGCGCAGACGACGTTGCGGTCGGTGCTGGGCGAGACGGAAATGGACGAGCTGCTCGCGAACCGCGACAAGATCAATGCGATCCTGCGCCAGACGATCGACACGCGCACCGAAGACTGGGGCATCGAGGTGTCGGCGGTCGAAGTAAAGGACGTCGATCTGCCGCCCGAGATGAAGCGCGCGATGGCGCGGCAGGCCGAGGCGGAGCGTGAGCGGCGCGCCAAGGTCATCAACGCCGAGGGCGAGCTGCAGGCAGCCGAAAAGCTCGCGCAGGCGGCCCACATCATCGGCAAGGAGCCCGCGGCGATCCAGCTGCGCTACCTTCAGACGGTCAACGAGATCGCGTCCGAGAACAACTCGACCACGATCTTCCCGATTCCAATCGACCTCTTCCGCGGCTTCATGGAACGCATCGCTCCACAGTCCGGCGGCGACGCCGGCAGCCGAGCCTTGCCCGCGCAGACCTCGGGCGAGCGCGTCCCGGACGGGGCGCGCAAGTCGAAAGCCAAGGCGTGAGCGACCTGATCGATCGCAAGGCCCTGGAGCGGATCGTGCGCCGCGCCGCCGAGCTGCAGGCGGGCTCGCAGGAGATCGGCGAGGGACTGACGAGCCAGGAAGTGCTGGCACTCGGGAAGGACGTGGGGATCCCGGAGGGCTATCTCCGCCAGGCGATGCTCGAGGAACAGACGCACCCCGGGGGGAGCGAAGAGGCGACTACCGGCACGTGGGCGTGGCTGACCGGGCCGCGTGCGGTGTCCGCCCATCGCGTCGTGCCCGGCGACCGCGCCTCCGTCGAGCGCGCGCTCAGCCGCTGGATGCTCGAGGAAGAGCTGCTCCAACCCAAGCGGCAATACGCCGACCGGACGTCGTGGGAAGCAAAAGCCGGCGCATTCGCATCGATTCAGCGAGCGATTTCCGGCCGGCGGCGCTACTCGCTCGCCGCAGCCGCCGAGATCACCTCACAAGTCGTGCAGTTGGAACCCGGATTTTGCCTGGTCCGGCTCGACGCCGACGTCAGTCACCTCCGGCGCAACCGCATCACAGGCGGAACGGTGCTGGCGATGTTCGGGTGGGGACTGACGGGCGCAACGGCGCTCATCGCCCCGCCGCTCGCACTCGCGCAGATTCTCATGCTCGTGCCTGGCGTCGGGCTGACGCTGGGTGGCGCGATGGTCGCACGGACGCACCGCCGCGTGAACGAGCGAATTCACATCGGCCTCGAACAGTTGCTGGACCGGCTGGAGCGCGGCGAGACGCGTGGCCTACCCAGCCAGACCGGACTGCCCTTCGCCCGCATCGCGGAAGAAGTTCGCAAGGTTTTCGAGAATCCCAAGCCGAAAACTCGGGGCTAGGGTTAGGGACTAGGGAGCCATGAGCGATATCAAGCGCGTGGGAGTTCTGGGCTGCGGACTGATGGGCAGCGGCATCGCGCAGGTCGCCGCGACCGCGGGCTACGAAACGATCGTCCGCGACGTGACCAAGGAGCTGCTCGATCGCGGCCGTGCCGGCATCGAGAAGTCGCTCGCGAAGTTCGTGGAGAAGGGGAAACTGCCCGCGGCCGATCGCGACGCGACGCTGAAACGGCTCACGTTCACCACGAACGTGGCGGACCTGAAGGTCGTCGACATCGTGATCGAAGCGATCACCGAAGACCTCACGCTGAAAAACGCGTTGTTCAAGGAGCTCGACGGCCTGTGCGGCGGGGGGACGATCTTTGCGTCCAACACGTCGAGTCTCACGATCGCAGAGATGGCGGCGGCGACCAGGCGCGCTGACCGATTTGTAGGGTTGCACTTCTTCAATCCGGTGCCGCTCATGGCCCTGGTCGAGGTCGTGCGGACCGTCACCACGTCCGAGGAGACGTTCAAGCGTGCGTTTGCGTTCGCGGCGTCGCTGCGCAAGGAGCCCGTCGCGGCGAAGGACAATTCCGGCTTTATCGTCAACCTACTGCTCGTGCCGTACCTGCTCGACGCCATCCGCGCCGTGGAGCGCGGCGTCGGCAGCGTGCCCGACATCGATAAGGCCATGCAGCTCGGCTGCGGTTATCCGATGGGTCCGCTGACGCTGCTCGATTTCGTGGGCCTCGACACCACGCACCACATTGCCGAGATCATGTTCAAGGAGTACCGCGAGACGCGCTATGCGCCGCCGCCGCTGCTCAAGCGCATGGTGCTCGCCGGGATGTATGGCAAGAAAAGCGGCAAGGGATTCTACGACTACTCCGCCAACCCACCCGTCGTCAACAACCTGGGGATCTAATGCTCGGCTACGATGCTCCGCGCTGGCACGCCATGCTCAACGACCTGCCCGCTGCGCTCCTCACCGTAGCGGTCGTCTTCGATCTCGCCGCAGCGGCACTCAAGCGTGAGTCGCTCATGTGGGCTTCGATCTGGACGTTGTGGGCGGGGGTAATCGGCGGCTGGGCGGCCGTCGTCGCGGGCAAGCTCGCCGAGGAATCGATCAACCACGGCGAGGCGATTCACGAGATCATGGAAAAGCACGAGCACATCGCCCTCATGACGATGGGCGTGTTCACGATCGTGCTCATCTGGAAGATGGCTCGGCGCTTCCAAATGCCGCCGCAGGAGCTCGCGCTGACACGCGCGCTGAGCATCGTGGGCTTCCTCGGCCTCGCCTGGACAGGCGTGCTGGGTGGCAACCTGATGTTCCAGCACGCGGCCGGCATCCCGACCACGACGCTGCAGGCCGAGATCGAGAATCGGGAGGCAGGACACCAGCACGAGCCCGGTGAAGAGCATCAGCACGGCGCCGCGGCGGACAGCGTCAAGACCCCCGACACGATGAAAGCCACGCACCCGCATCCGCCTGGCACTCCGCCGCACTCACATTGAGCAAAACTCGGAACGCGGAAGTGGGAACGCGGAACCGCACGGCGAGCTCATTCCGCGTTCCGCGTTCCGCGTTCGTACTTTTTCTCACCGCTTGCTCGCCGGTCACGACGCGGCCGTCCTTCGGCCCGTTGCCCGAGGCTCTGCACGCCGTCATCAACGCGCCTCCGGCCACCGTCGCGCAAACGGCGGCAACGCTGCTCGCGGCTGACACGATTCCTGTGAAGTTCGTCAACGCGCGGGACGCGTGGCTCGAGACCAGGGAGTTCTCGGGAGGCTACCGCCTGCGGCTGTGGGCCGATCCCGACGTCCCCGGGAAAGCCCGCGTCACGATCGAGGCGGTGTACCGCCCCGTCGAGGATCCATCGCGGACCGAGCGTGATCTGGAAGTCGCCGCCCCCGATGGGTCGCCGGGGCAGCTGCAGGCCGCGCGACTGCTCGCAGCCTTACAGCAGAAACTCGGTGTGACGACCTATTAGCTGGCGACCAGCCCCTGAACCCACTTCTCCATCTGCTCGAGGTCGATCGCCGCATCCCGGCAGGGTCCGTTGGGCAGCTGCATCGTGAGGCCGAGCACCGGAAGCTTTCCCGCCACATCGCGGAGACCCGTCATCATGTCACGCTCGCAAGCGACTGCGACGACCGCGCGCGGCCGGCGCTCGCGAATCACGCGGCGCGCGAGCTGACCGCGCGTCGCGACGAAGACGGGGACGTCGTAGCGGCCCGCGATCTCGAGCACGCCGTCGAGCGCCTGTTTCGATAGGCAACGGGGGATCAGCACGAGCAGCTCCCCCTTCCCCACCTTACGACCGCGGCGCAGGGCGAGCGTGTTGTAGACGTCGATCGCCGCGTGCTCCACCCAGTCGCGTTTCCCGAAGGCGCGCGCAACCAGAGACGTGTAATTCATGAGCTTGAGGTAGAGGCCGCGCTCCATCAGCCGCTCGGGGAGGAGATTTCTCCCGCTGTAGTACGAGACGGCGAGCACGCCCAGGTACAGCGCGGACAAGGCGGCAAGCGTCGCGAGCGCGATCCACTGGACGCTGGGCAACGGTCTCCAGAGACCTCTGAGTCGCGGCCCGATGAGATAAAGAAGAAGGGCGATCGCGGCCGTGGCGGCCACGATGGTCAATGCGGCAAATCGAAAAAACAGGCCGGGCGGAGCCGAAAAGTCCCCCCCGCCTGGGAGGGGGCGCCCGTTCCACTCGTCCCATTCGTGACCGAGCCGGCGATCGACTTCGATGTGGATGAGCTGGGCGCGGGCCATGGAGGAACGAAGCTTCACGTTGTGGTTCATGGGTGTCAAGTTTGAAGTGTGTTCCTGACCGATCCCCGCATCCGCGCCGCCTACGCAGAAGGTGCCGGGGTGTATCGCATTGTCCCCGCTGCCGTAGCCATTCCCCAGACTCCAGCCGACGTCGTCGCGTTGGTCCAACACGCGGCGGAATCGCGCACGGCACTAATCCCGCGAGGAGCCGGGAGCGGCATGCCGGGCGGCAATGTCGGGCCCGGGGCGATCGTGGACATGAGCGCAGGATTCTCCGAGCTGACCGTCGATCCGCAGCGTCGCAGGGCGCGGGCGGGCGCCTCCGTGACCTGGGCGCAAGTGAACGCAGCCGTAAAGCCCTACGGGCTGCGCCTTCCACCGGATCCATCGTCAGGACTGTTTGCAACGTGCGGCGGGATGGTCGCCACCAACGCCGCCGGCCCGCGCACCGTCCGGTACGGGAGCGTGAGGTCGTGGGTCGACGCGCTCGAGATTGTCGATGCCGACGGCTCGATGAGAACGGTGAAACGCGCACACAACCATGACACGAAGTTCTCACTGACGGCTGATGGCAGACGGCTGATCGCTCAGAACTTCCCCCGGACCCGGAAGAATTCCAGCGGCTACGCACTCGATCGGTTCGCGGAAACGGGCGACGAGGTGGACCTGCTCGTGGGCTCGGAGGGGACGCTCGCGATCGTCACCGCAGTTGAATGGCGACTCGATCTCAGCCCACCCGACATCGCCGGCGCAGCACTGGGATTCTCCGATTTGGCGGCCATGGCCGAGGCGGTGCCGTACCTCGTGTCGTTGAAGCCCTCGGCGCTCGAGCTCCTCGATGATACGCTGCTGCGCTTCATTCCTGACGCCCCCAAGGTCGCCTGTCTCCTGATCGCCGAGTTCGAGCGCGAAACTGCCGCGGCGGCGCGCGGTGTCGTCGGTGATGCCGTCCGCGGGCTCAAGCACGCGCTTGCGTATGTCGAGACCGCCGTGGATCGCCGCGGCCTGGACAAGTTGTGGGAGGTGCGGCGGCTCGCGTCGCCCGCACTGGCGCGTCTCCCGCTGTCGCAGCGCTCGCTGCAAGTCATCGAGGACGGTTGCGTGCCGCTCGAGCGTCTGGGCGATTACGTCGCGGGCTTGCGAGACGCCTCGACACGCCACGGCATTCCTGTGGCCATCTTCGGGCACGCGGGCGACGGCCACGTTCATGTGAATGCGCTGCCTGATGTCACGCGTCCGGCGTGGCGCGACGCGCTGCGCCGGCTCTTCGATGACGCGACCGCGCTGCTCGTGCGCCTCGGGGGCGTGCCGTCGGGCGAGCATGGCGTCGGCCGGTTGCGCGCGGGTGTGCTGGAGCGCTTTTACGGCCGCGAGGTGATGGAGTTGTTTCGCGACGTCAAACGCGCGTACGACCCACTGACCATTCTGAACCCCGGTGTTATCATTCCCGCGACCGACTGGTCGCCGCTCGCCGCGCTGAAGGTCGGCGAGGATGCCGCGGCGATTCCGGACGACATCGCCACCCAACTCCGAGACGTGGAGCGCAGCGCCGCATGGGCTACACCGAAACGTCAATTGGCTCGTTGAGCCCCGTGGAAGTCTTCCGCGCCCCTCGTATCTCCTTGATCGCCCGCCCCCAATTCCTCGAGCCCGAGCACCTCCCGGTGCAGTGGCGTGGCGACGCGAGCGACGGTGAGCGCCTGGCCGAGTTCGCCGGCCGGCTCTGCTACATGAGCCAGCACAATCCGGTCAATCGCACCACGGCCGAATACCTGGAGAACATCAAGAAGCAGGGGCACGGCTCGGTGCTCGAGCACGCCGTGTACGTGCTGTTGATCGAAGGCATCTCGCGCTCTTGCTCGCACGAGCTGGTCCGCCACCGCGCCGGGTTCGGCTATTCCCAAATCTCGCAGCGCTACGTCGATGAGTCGCACGCCGCGTTCGTCATGCCTCCGGCGATTCAGGGCGATGCAAAGCTCGAGGCCGAGTGGCAGCAGCAGGTCACCGAGGCGCAGGCGGCGTACGTGCGCGCCGTCGAGGGACTGATGCAGCGCTACGAATGGGTCGCGGACAAGGTGCATCGCCGCAAGTTGGCGCGCGAAGCGGCCCGCAGCGTTCTTCCGAATGCCACCGAAGTGAAAATCGTCGTCTCCGGGAACGCGCGCGCCTGGCGCACGATGCTCGAGCTGCGGTGCGGTGAGGGCGCGGAGCTGGAGATTCGGCGGATGGCGATCGCGGCGCTGCGCGTACTGCAGAAAGAAGCCGGCGCCTTGTTCTCCGACTTCGAGGTCTACACCGCGAACGACAGAGTGGAAGCCGCGCGCGTCACGTACCACAAGGTCTGACGCCAGAAAAAAAATCTCGACTCGCCGAGAGTCTTGCGCAGTCAGCCATCATTTCACATCTTGATTTCAGAATGCGAATAGGCCTCGCATACAATGAGAAGCCTGACGCTAGCGCCGCGTCTGACGCTTACGCCGAGTGGGATGATCCTTCCACCATCGATGCGGTCGAGCAGGCACTCAGTCTCTTCGGCAACGTCGTTCGCCTCGAAGCCGATGAATTCCTCCCGCAAAAACTGTCACTCGCGCATCCGGACGTCGTGTTCAACATGGCCGAGGGACTGCACGGCCCGTGTCGCGAGTCCCACGTCCCGGCGTTGTGCGAGTATCTCAACATTCCGTACACGGGATCCGATCCACTGACACTCGCGCTGACGCTGCACAAAGGACGGACGAAAGAGATTCTCGCGTATCGCGGCGTCCCGACGGCGCCATTCCGCGTCATCGAGCGCGAGACCGATCTGGAGCGGCTGCCATTACCGTTCCCGCTCTTTGTGAAGCCGGTGGCGGAGGGATCAGGTAAAGGAATATTTGTCAACAACTTATGCGAGACACCGGCGCAGTTGGCCGAGCGCGTCCTCTTCCTCTTAGAGCGCTACGACCAGCCCGTGCTCGTCGAGACGTACCTCCCCGGTCCCGAATTCACCGTCGCGATCCTCGGCAATAACGGCGACGTGCGCTGCCTGCCGATCGTCGGTTTCGATTTCGCCACGCTCCCCGCTGGCGCGCCACCCGTCTACGGCTACGAGGCAAAGTGGATCTGGGACACGCGCGAGCATCCGCTCGCGATCTTCCAATGCCCCCCCACTGGTGTCTCGAAATCGTTGTGCCGCGAGACCGAGCGGGTCGCGCTCGATGCCTACCGGGCGCTCGGCTGCCGCGACTGGTGCCGGATCGACATCCGCGTCGATCGCTTCGGCGTCCCGAACGTCGTCGAGTTGAATCCGCTGCCGGGCATCATTCCCGATCCCGCGATGAACTCCTGCTTTCCCAAAGCCGCGCGCGTTGCGGGGTACAGTTACGACGAGCTGATCCAGGAGGTCCTGCGGACCGCCTGGAGGCGGATCACCGGTCGGGAAGTCGGGGCAGAGCACGCCGCAACCCTGCAGGCACCCACAGCGATGTCGGCGTGAAGGTCGTCGTCCTGTATGACCCTGGCGCCGATGACTGGACCGCCGAAGACGTCGCCGGGGTGATGGAAGCCGTCAACGACATCGCGGCGATTTTCGGCTCTCTCGGTCACCAGGTCCAGCGCGTTCCTGTCCGGCACGACATGCGCTGGTTCAATTCCTGCCGCCGCGCCGATCTCGTATTCAATCTCTGCGAAGGCGTGCGCGGCGTGGCGCAGTGGGAAGACCACGTCGTCGGCACACTCGAGCTGGCCGGCATTCCCTACACCGGCGCGGGACCCTGGAGCCTGGCGTCCTGTCGGCGGAAAGCCGTCGCCAACCTGCTGCTCGAGCGCGCCGGCCTGCCGGTGCCGCGCTGGACGCTCGCACAGGGGAAGATCGAGGACGACTTCCCACTCCCGGCCATCGTGAAACCCGCCGCCGAAGACGCGAGCGCGGGACTCGATCGACAATCCGTCGTCACGGACAAGAAGAGTCTCAAGGCGCGCATCGCCGCGATGACCGAGCAGTTCGACGAGGTGGTGGTGCAGCAGTACATCGCGGGACGGGAGTTCAACGTCGGCATCGTCGGCGACCGCACACTGCCGATCGCCGAAATCGATTTCAGTACGATGCCGGACGGCACGTGGCCCATTCTGACCTATGCCGCCAAGTGGCACGTCGGCTCGGCCGAGGATCTCGGCAGCCGGCCCGTCTGCCCCGCGCAGATCTCGCAGCGCTTCGCCGATCGTCTGGCCCGGCTGGCCGAGACGGCATGGCGGACGATGCAGGGCAAGAGCTATGGGCGCGTCGACATCCGCGTGGACGAAGCCGGCAAGCCCTGGATCCTCGAAGTGAATCCCAATCCCGACCTGACCGACGCCGCCGGCCTTTCGCGCATGGCGAAGGCGGCGGGGTGGGAGTACCCGGAGCTGGTTCGTCGCATCGCCGAAGTGGCGCTGCGCGAAGCGCAGGGTACGAAGGCGGCGCGTGAGCTGCTCGCTGCACCCCGTCGGGCGCGCGCACCGCGCACGGCTTGAGCAGCTGACCCGCGATACGGGTCTCTTCCGCGAGGAAGAGGTCGCGACCGCGGTCGAGCTGCTCGATGCGTCTCTGGACGGCGACGACGATTATCGCTTCGTCGGCGCCTGCGAGGATGATCAGCTCATCGGATACGCGTGCTGGGGCCCCACACCGGGCACGGTCGCGACAAGTGACCTGTACTGGATCGTGGTCGATCGCCAGCGTCAGGGAATCGGAGTAGGGTCGCAGCTGCTGAACGAGGTCGAGCACCGGCTGATGGCTGACGGCAGACGGCTGGTCGTCGTCGAGACCTCCTCACGAACAGATTACCGGCCGACGAGAGCCTTCTACGAGGCGCGCGGCTACACCAGAGTCGCGACGATTCCGGCGTACTACGCGCCGGGTGACGACCTGGTGATCTATACCAAGGATCTGAATGGAGACTTGGCAAGAGCTGCTCCGTAAACGGAGCATCGCCTCGCTCGAGACACTCGCCGAGCGTTTCGGCCCGGAGCACGTCGCCGAGATCGACCGGCTCCGGCAGGCTGCCGAAAACTTCGAATTTCGCATCTCGCCCGCGATGGTGGACCTGATCCAATCGCCCGGCGACCCGATCTGGCGTCAATACGTCCCGACCGTCCAGGAGCTGGAAGTCCACGACGGGTTGGTGGATTCCCTCGAGGAAGACGCCAACTCCCCCGTCCCGAACATCACGCACCGGTATCCGGACCGCGCACTCTTTCTCGTCTCGGCCGTCTGCGCCGCCTATTGCCGCTTCTGTACGAGGCGCCGCAAGGTGGGCGACCCCGAAAAGATTCCGATGTCGCAGCTCGAGTCGGCATTCCGGTACCTCGCCGAGCACCCGGAAATCCGGGACGTCATTCTGTCGGGGGGCGATCCCCTGCTCCTCTCCGACCGGCGCATCGATGAGATCTGCAAGCGGCTGCGGGCGATTCCGCATCTGGAGGTCCTGCGCATCGGCAGCCGGGTGCCCTGTCACCTGCCCGAGCGCATCACGCCCGAGCTGTGCGGGATACTCAAGCAGTACCACCCGCTCTACATCAACACCCACTTCAATCACCCCGCGGAGCTGACGCCGGCCGCGGTCAAGGCGCTTGGCATGCTCGCCGACGCCGGGATCCCGCTTGGTTGCCAGACCGTGCTGCTCAAGGGGGTCAACGACGATCCCGAGGTCATGAAGCTGCTCATGCAGCGGTTGCTCGCTGCCCGGGTGCGGCCCTACTACATCTATATGTGCGACCAGGTGGCCGGCGCCGAGCACTTCAGGACCACCATCGAAAAAGGTTTGGAGATTGTCAAAGCGTTACGGGGTTGGACGTCCGGACTTGCCGTTCCCCACTTCGTCATCGATGCTCCGGGGGGCGGCGGGAAGATCCCGTTGCTGCCGGAATACGTCGTGCGGATCACCGATAAGGAAGTGGTGCTGCGGAACTATGCGGGCAAAACCTACCGATATACCCAGCCGGTCGAACCGATCCTCGTGGGCTGACGGGGGCCCTTGCACAGTTCCGAACATCATCGCATATTTATGTTCAACAATGCATAAACATACGACGTCCCTGCTGCCGATTAATAATCCGCACACACCTTCAATAGGGAGCGGCAGGGCCCGATAGTGCAACCAAGCCCAGAACCCAATCAGCCCGCTCCCGAAACGGAGCGGGCTTTTCGTTTGCTCGATCCCTGGCGCGAGCGCGATGCCTGCGGCGTCGGCTTTGTCGCCCGCGCCGATGGCCGGCGCTCCCCCGAGATTCTCTCGATGGCGCTCACCGCCGTCGCGCGACTCGCGCACCGCGGCGCGGCCTCGAACGATCGCTCCGGTGACGGCGCCGGTGTCCTGACCCAGATCCCCCATCGCCTCCTCGGCGTCGGCCCCGCCGAGCGGGTGGCGCTGGGCATGTTCTTCCTGCCGCCAGGACCAGCGCACGATGTCGCCGTCGACATGATCGAAGGCGTCCTGGTCAGCCTCGGCATGTCGGTGCTCGGCTGGCGCGTCGTTCCCGTGGACGGCAGCGTGCTCGGCCCGCTCGCCGCCGCGAGCCAGCCCGCCATCCGGCAGCTGTTCATCGGGCCGCCGCGCGGGCCACTCAACGCGCAGGTGTGGGAGCGGCGGCTCTACCTTGCGCGCCGGCTCATCGAGCGAAAGGCGGCGCAAGCCGCCCTGCAGCTGTTCGTGTGCTCGCTCTCGTGCCGCACCGTCGTCTATAAGGCACTGCTGGTCGGCACGGAGCTCCCCGGTTTCTATCCCGATCTGCGGTCGCCCCTGTTCGAGACCGCGATCGCCGTCTTCCACCAGCGCTACTCGACCAACACACTGCCGAGCTGGCCGCTCGCACAGCCGTTCCGGTTGCTCGCGCACAACGGCGAGATCAACACCTTGTGGGGCAACCGCAACGCGATGCGCGCGCGCGAGCCCGCCCTCGCCGCACCGGTGTGGGAACGAGACGTCGAGCTGCTCAAACCGGTGATCTGGGAGGACGGCAGCGATTCGACCAGCCTCGATAACGTGTTCGAGCTCTTGGTGCGCTCGGGTCGCGATCCGGTGCACGCGCTCATGATGCTGCTGCCCGAAGCCTGGGAGCGCATTCCCGATCTGCCGCCCGCGCTGCGCAGCTTCTACGAGTATCACGCGGGGTTGATGGAGCCATGGGATGGCCCGGCGGCGCTCGCGTTCAGCGATGGCGTGCTTGCCGGCTCCGCGCTCGATCGCAACGGCCTGCGTCCCTGCCGCTACAAGGTGACGCGCGACAACATCGTCGTCGCCGGATCAGAGGTCGGCATCGTCGATCTCGATCCCGGCGCCGTCGTCGAATCGGGCCGGCTGGGGCCCGGAGAGCTGCTCGTGGTCGACACGATGCGCAACGTCGTCCTCAAGAGCGCCGATGCCAAGATGGAAGTCGTGCAGCGGCTTCCCTACCGCCGCTGGACCGCGCGGATGGTCAGACAACTCCCGTCTGACGTCTCCGGGGGTGCCCTCGGCCCGGCGTTGCCGGCTGAAGAGTTGACTGCGCGCCAGCATGCCTTCGGCTACGCCCACGAGGATCTGCGCTACGTCATCAATCCCATGGCCACGGCTGGGCAGGATGCGATCTGGAGCATGGGCGACGACACGCCGATCGCGCCGCTCTCGCGTTTGCCGCAGAGCGTGTACGCCTACGTGCGGCAGCGCTTCGCGCAGGTGACCAATCCCGCGATCGACCCGCTCCGCGAAGACCTGGTGATGTCGCTGGTCATGTACCTGGGCCGGCGCGGCTCGCTGCTCGCGCAACGGCCTGGCGGACGGACGCTGCTGCGCGTCGAGCATCCGGTACTGCTCGCGGAGGACATGGCCGCGTTGCGCCGTGCGGGCGGTCCCGACCTCGTGACCCTCAGTGCCGTGTGGGAAGCCGCTGCGGGGCCTCAGGAGCTCGCGCGCGCGCTTGACGTGCTCGCCAGGGACGCGGTGACGGCCGTGCGACGCGGCGCCACGATCCTCGTCATCAGCGATCGCGATGCGGACAAAGCGCGGGCACCGATTCCGATGCTGCTCGCGATTGGGGCGGTGCACCAGAGTCTCGTCCAGGCAAAGCAACGGATCCGCGTGGGGCTCGTGGCCGAGGCGGGAGACGCCTGGGATGTCCATCACTTCGCGGCACTGTTCGGATATGGCGCCGAGGCGGTGCACCCGTGGCTCGCCCTGCAATGCCTCCGGGATGAGCAGTCGTCGGCTGAGAAGTACCGCGGCGCCGCCGAAAAGGGACTGCTCAAGATCCTTTCGAAGATGGGCATCTCGACGCTGCAGTCGTATGCGGGGGCACAGATCTTCGAGGCGATCGGTCTCGGCGCGGAGGTCATCAACCGCTGCTTTACCGGAACAGCATCCGTGATCGGTGGAATTGGATTCGCAGAGATCGCCGAAGACGTGTTGCAGCGGCACCAGAGTTCCGGCGCTCTGCCCGACCACGGCCGGGTGCGCTATCGCCGCGACGGCGAGGATCACGGTTGGTCGCCGCAGCTGGTGCGGTCGCTACAGGATGGCGAGTACGCGGCCTTCGCCGACCGCGCTGGTGCCCGCGCGCCGGCCGGTCCCCGTGATCTGCTCGGGTTCTCCCGGCAGACGCCGGTGCCGCTCGAC
>Ga0070694_100000712_pt1 | contig 18524 bp, 20 predicted proteins | sample KBSK1251metaG_FD_65470 | JGI IMG/M metagenome (GOLD analysis project Ga0070694, IMG submission 65470) | Corn, switchgrass and miscanthus rhizosphere microbial communities from Kellogg Biological Station, Michigan, USA - KBS K1-25-1 metaG | ecosystem: Host-associated > Plants > Roots >... | reverse complement strand
GCTGGCGGCCCGGGAGCTCGAGACCATCGGCCTCGCCACCCGCGCCGACGTCGAGGACGGCTGCGTCTTCCGCGTGCCCAAAGCCTACCCGGTCTACGACGCCTCGTACGCCGAGTACATGGTCACGGTGCGCGAGTTCGTCGACGGCCTGGACAATCTGCAGACGATCGGCCGCAACGGCCTACACCGCTACAACAACCAGGACCACGCGATGCTCACCGGCCTGCTCGCGGTGCGCAACCTGACCCTGGGCGAGCGCAACGACCTCTGGAGCGTGAACACGGAGGCCGAGTACCACGAGGAGATCACCGAGAAGGCCCTCGCCCCCGCCCTCGAGGAGTACTTCCCGCGCATCGACCGCGTGGCCCTCGCGGGGGCCACCGGCGCGGCGGGCGGGCTGGCCCTGTTCCTGGCCACGATCCTGCTGGTCGTCAAGGGCGGCGCGGTCGTCGGGCCGACCCTCGGGTTGCTCGGCCAGTACTTCCCCGGCTACACTGTGAGCCCGTCGGGCGCCCTCCTCGGCCTGCTGTACGGCTTCCTGGCCGGCGGAGCGCTCGGCTGGACCTTCGCGCTCCTGCGCAACACCGTGCTGCTGCTGTACGTCGCGATCGTCCGCCGGCGAGTCGAGCTGGGCCTGCTGCGGCGCTTCCTCGAGTTCGTGTAGGAGGCCGCCTTGGAGATCGGAATGGACGACCCGCGCACGCTGGAGCACCTGCTGGTCACCCGGATGGTACGCTTCAACGCCACCGTCCAGGGGGTCGTCACCGGACTGGTCCTGGGCCTGATCATCTTCGTGGCCACCATCTGGCTCGTGATCAAGGGCGGCCCGGTGGTCGGCCCGCACCTGTCCCTGCTCGGCCAGTACTTCATCGGCTACCGGGTGACCGTGGTCGGCAGCCTGATCGGCTTCGCGTGGGGGTTCGTCGTGGGCTTCGCGCTCGGCTTCTTCGTGACCGCCACCTACAACTGGCTGACGGACCTGCGGCATCGCTCCGCCCCGCGCGCCTGATCCCGGCCCCGCCGCCGCGGCGGGGGTGAGGGCCGCGGCCCCGCCCACCCCGCTGGCCCTCCGGGTCCTCATCGTCGCCGTCCTGGTGGCCGGCGTGGGCCTGCGCCTCGTCCACCTCGACGCCGATCCCGACTACTACGCCTGGGTCGGCTACGTCACGGACGAGGGGCGCTGGATCGCCCACGCCCGGGAGATGGCGCTCTTCGGCCATCTCGTGAACACCGAGTGGCTCATCCACCTCCTGCTGGCGCCGCTCTTCCAGGCCGCGAGCTTCGTGGTCTTCGCCCTGCTCGGGGTGAGCCTCTGGACGAGCCGCCTGCTGACCGCGCTGTCGGGCAGCGCGCTCCTGGTGCTCTTCTGGCTCGGGCTCCGCCGCCTGGTCACGCCCGCCGCGATGCTGGTCGCCCTCGCGCTGCTGGCCCTCGACGTCGATTTGCTGATGCTGAGCCGCGTGGCGGTGCCCGAGGTGCCCGCCATGCTCCTGGAGCTGGCGGTCTTCCTGCTGCTGGTCACGGGGTCCCCGACGCCCGCGCGCGCGCTCGGGGCGGGGCTCGTGCTCCTCGCGATGATCGGGACCAAGGCCACGACCGTGTTCCTCGTGCCGGTCTTCTCCGCGATCGTGCTCCTGCAGCCGCTCCCGGAGGGCCCACGCCGTCGCGGGGCGAGCCTGCTCCTCTTCTGGACCGGGTCGCTCGCGGCCGCCGGGCTCGGCCTGGGCGCGCTGGCGCTCGCCGGGCGGGCGCTCCCCTCCCTGGAGACGAACCTCGGCATCCTCCGCTCCTTCCTCGGGCTGAACCGGCCGTTCCGCATTGTGGCCTTTCCCTTCGAGGCCGACTTCGGGCCCATCTTCAACGTGTGGGCCCTCGGCCTCTGCCTGGTCGCGGTCGCCTGGCTCGCCCGCCGCGACCTGCCGGTGGCGCCCGCCCTGCGCCGCGTGTTCCTCACCGCGTGCGCCTGGGCGGCCCTCTACACGCTCCTGATGGTGTCGCTCGAGTACTTCCCCGACCGCTATCGCGTCCACGTGCTGATCCCGATGGCGGTGGCCCTCGCGGCCGGGATCTCGATCGCGGCGCGGGTGCCGCTGGGGGCGATCGGGGCGACGCTCCGCGCGCGCGGACCTCGTGGCCTCGCGACCCTCGCCCTGCTGAGCCTGCCGACGGCCGCGCTGTGGGCACCCGTGCCGGCGGGCCTCGGCAGCCTGGTCGGGGTGGACGCCACGCGCCTGCGCCTCAAGCTCCTCTGCCTGGCGGTCGCGGTCGCCCTGACCGCGTGGGTCGTGCGCCGGATCGCGCCCTCGCGGGAGGCGGTGCTCCGGGCGCTCGTGGTCTACCCGATCGCGGGCGTGCTCGTCTGGGTGCTCGGCCAGCGCACCGGTCTGCTCGACCCGAGCTTCTGGCCGGTGCCCGGCGCGGGGCCGCGCTCGTGGTGGGTGACCGGTCCCTGGCTCGCCGCGCTGGCGACCGCGGCCCTCGCAGGCCTCGGCCGCGCGTGGCGGCCCGCCGGCTGGGCCGCGCTGGTGCCCGCGGCCGCGCTCTGCTACGGCGGTCTGGTGGTGGCCCGCGTGGTCCCTTCGTACCTGCACCCGCACTACACGCTGAGGGACACCTCCCGCGCGCTGGGGGCCACGCTGGCCGCCGGCCCCGACCTGCTCGTCGCCTCGCGCACCGAGGGCCTGTTCACGGAAACCGCGCTGCCCTATCGCTCGACGCTCGGCCGCACCTGGCCCGCGCGGATGCCCGAGCGCATCGTGATCGCGTTCCGCTTCGACGACCCCGACGACCTGCTGCGCCGCGACTACACGCTGGTCGCGACCTACCGCCTCTTCGTGTCGCCCGAGTACGAGGACGAGCACTCCCCGACCCTCGACACCGTCAACCACCAGGAGCTCGTCAAGGTCTACGTCCGCCGCTCCGGCTGAGCCCGAGCGTGCTCCACGTGGCCGCTAGCTCCTCGCGGGTGATCACCCGCGCCAGCGCCAGCGCGGCCAGGTACGCCACGCAGGCCGCGAGCCACAGCCCCGCGTTCGTCCACGCCCCGCCCCGCACCCAGCCGAGCCCCATGAAGGGGACGCCGACCGCCACCGTCACGACCCACGCCCGCAGCGCCGCCGGCACCTCCGCGCGCACCCGCCAGCCCAGGTAGGCCGCCTGCAGCACGGTGGCCACCAGGACCGCGGCGCACGCGCCCAGGCTGCCCCGCGACCAGATCAGGAGCGGCCCGAGGCTCCAGAAGGCGGCGAGTCGCAGCGCGCTGGCGCCCAGGACGACCCGGCCCCGGTCATGGGCGAGCAGGATGACCGCGGCCCCGCTCGCGAGCGACTGCACGACCAGGGTCAGGGTCATGGGCACCAGGTTGGCGGCCACCGGCTGATACGCGCGCCCCACCACCGCCGGGATCAGATCCGGTGCCACGAGCACGGCCGCGAGCGCGACCGCCATGCTGCCGGCGGTGAGCCAGGTCACGAGGCGCCGGGCGGCGTCGTCCAGCATCGCGGTCTTGCCCGCCTGGCGGAGCATGACGAGCGCGGCGACGAAGGCCAGGCTCAGCTGCTGGATGGCGGCCACCCCGGTGAGGAAGGCCCCGTTGGCGACGCCGAAGTAGCTCACCTGCGCGTAGTCGCCGGTGATGCCGCGCACCAGGGCCTCGCCGCTCCCCTGGAAGGCGATGCCGAGCAGGTTCGAGCCGAAGAACGCGAGGCCGAAGCGCAGGTACGGCCCGAGATACCCGAGATCGGGCCAGCGCAGCGAGAGGAGCGCGCGCGTCCACCAGAGCCCCGCCGCCAGCACGAGGACCTCGCTCAGCAGCAGCCCGACGCAGGCCCCGCGGAAGCCGCCGGCGACTGCGCCCAGCGGGACGAGGGCCAGCACCGCCCACCGGCTGACCAGCTCGCCAGCCCCCCAGCGGGCCGCCTGGTTGAGGCCCAGGAAGAGCGCGAAGATCGCCAGCCAGATCCCTCGTGCCACGACGGCCACCGCGATCGCGGCCAGCGCCACGCGGTCCAGGTCTCGCAGCCAGACCAGCGTCAGCGCACCGAAGGCCGCGGCCGCGACCACGCCGCTGCCCAGCCGCAGGGCGAGCAGGCTGCCGAAGAGCCGGCGGAGGCCCGCCTGATCCCCCGAGGCCACGAGGACCGCGCCGTGCCGCCCGATGATCTCGTTGACCCCGAGCGTGCTGCAGGCCGAGAACACGACCGCGAGGGCCGCCACCAGCGCGTAGCGCCCGTAGACGTCGGGCCCCAGCAGGCGGGGGATGACCGCTGCGAACCCCAGGCCCGCCACCACGAGCCCGGCCCGCTGCACCAGCAGCAGGCCCGCGTTCCGCAGCGCGGCCCGGCCCGCGGGCTCCGTCATCGGCGGCCGCGCCCGCCGCTCGTCCGCCAGCACTCGAAGCACACCCCCTGGAGCGCGGAGAGCGCGCAGAGGGTGACGTCGTTGAGCAGGTAGGCCGAGACGAACGTGCCGGTCGCTCCGCGGATCGCCAGGACGCAGATCAGGCCGACGGCCAGGTTGGCGAGGAAGAACAGCGTGCTCATCCCGACCAGCTGGAAGGCGAAGAGCGCGGCCGCGCGGAGCTGACCGGGCCTCAGGCCGAGGGCGCCGACGCCGAGCGCGTAGGCCGCCACCGCGGTGACCACCACGAGGGCGAGGAGGAACGTCTGCTCGATGAGCACGGCCCGGCTCAGCTCCAGCCCTTGAGGCGATAGTAGGCGGAGGCCAGCATCTCGATGACCGTCTCCTGCAGCAGGCGCAGGCGGGTGCCGGGCCCACCGCCCCAGCGCAGCACCGGCACGCCGTACGAGGGGATCACCGTGAAGCCGGCCTTCTCGAAGACCCCAGCCGAGCGCGCCATGGACGCCCCGTCGGTCACCAGGATGATCCGCCGGATGCCGCGCGGCTCGAGGGTCGTCCGGGCCGCCTGGGCCTCCTCGTGCGTGGTGCGGGCGGGCCCGATGGTCAGCACCGCGGCCGCATCGATCCCGCTCGCCCGCGCCACCTCGGCCCGCGCCGCGGCCTCGGTGCGCGGGGCGCCCGACGGCGAGCCCGAGACCGCCAGGATCGGGGCCAGGCCCCGCCGGTAGAGCTCGATGGCCTCGGTGAGGCGCTGCAGGGACGGCCGGCTGAGCTGGCCGCTCTCGGTGGCGCCCCCCTCCCCCAGCACGACGATGGCGTCGGCCGGGCCCAGCGTGCGGCCGGGCGCCCGCCAGTAGGCCAGGAGGTTGACCGCGGGGGTGAAGGCGCTCAGGAGGAACAGGCTCGTCACCAGGGCCCCGAGGACCTGGAGACCACGGGTGGGTGGCATGCGCGCCCGCCATCATCGCATCCGGGGCCGAGAAATGGAAGGTCGCATGGGGTAAGATACCCGCCCATGACCGCAGATCCGGCCTCGGACCTCGTACGCTGGGTGAAGGAGGGCGAGCACCTGTTCCGGCTCACGCTGGAGAGCCTGCGGGGCGCCGCCGCGCTCGGATCGAAGGTCGAGGACCTGGCCGAGGAGAACCGGCGGCTGCGGCAGGACAACGAGGCCCTGCGACGGGAGCTCGACGTGCTCCGGGCCGAGCGGCTCGAGGTCGCCGACACCTTCAAGGCCTTCGCCGAGCACGTCACGCACCTGGCGACCCTCGCGCTGCAGCGCCTCGGTAGCCGCGGCCAGCTCGCGGGGGACGCGGCGCGTCCGCCGCAGGCGCCGCGCGTGAATTAGGGCTCCACGCTCGCGCCCTCGATGCCCGCGCTGAAGCGCACGGTGGTGTAGCCGAGGGCGTAGGAGATGCCCCGGGGCTGGCGGCGCTCCACCTGCCGGCGGTCCTCGGCGCTCCGAGGCTGGGAGCGCCGGCGCTCGTGCCCCCGCCGGTCCATGATCACCTTCACCCCGCGCACCCCCAGGAACGCCCGCTCGAGGTAGTCGTGGAGCGCGTGCTCGCCGGGCCGCACCACCACCAGGTAGGTGACGTCGGGGAAGGAGTGCGAGGGCAGCGAGGCCAGGATGTGCTGGAGATGGCGCCGGCAGACCCCGTGAGTCTCGCTGTCGTCATCGAGCGGTTCGCGCTCGCCGAGAAAAGACGGCCCGCCGTCTCGCTGACACCAGGCGCAGAAGGCTCTCAAGGTTCCGGGGATCATAGCACGACCCCTGGGTTCGTTGCGTCGTGCTGGAGGGCGGGTGTAGAGTCGAATCACGCGCTTCCTGCTGCTCATGTGCGCGCTCGGAGGTGACGATGACTCGTATCGGAAAGCTCGCGGCCGCGATCGTGGCACTCCTCGCGTCCACCGCGTTTGCGCAGACGCCGGCCGCCGCGCCGGGCGCGGGCGTCGTGCAGAACGGCTCCAACGTGAGCATCGAGTACACGCTGAAGGACGAGGTCGGGCAGGTCCTCGACACCAACCGGGGCAAGGGCCCGCTCACCTTCACCCAGGGCCAGCAGCAGATCATCCCCGGCCTCGAGCGGGAGCTGATGGGCATGCACCCCGGCGACGAGAAGAAGGTCGTGGTGAAGCCCGAGGACGCCTACGGGCCGGTCGTCCCGAACGCCCAGACCGAGGTGCCCAAGGACGCGGTGCCCAAGGAAGGGCTCAAGGTCGGCACCGCCCTGATGGCCCGCAGCGGGTCCGGCGAGACCCGGCCGGTGGTGGTGAAGGAGATCAAGGAGAAGACGGTCGTGCTCGACCTGAACCACCCGCTCGCCGGCAAGACCCTCTTCTTCGACGTCAAGGTCCTGGGCGTCGAGCCGCCCGGTCTCGCGCCGGCCCCGGCTCCGGCCACGCCCACCAAGTAGCGTCCCGACCCCCGATGGCCCCGCCCGGCCATCGGGGGTCGGGTCTTACATTCCTACATTTTCGTGGCCTACATTCCGAGCGTGGCCATGAAGTCCGGGGTGAGCGTGCCGGTGTAGACTTCCTCCACCGCGCCCTGGAGGCGGATCGACCAGTCGGGGCGCACGTCGATGGACAGCTCGCCCCCCGGCATCCGCACCGTGACGAGCCCGTGGTCGCAGAGCCCGTTGCGGACCGCGGCGCACGCGACCGCGCTCGACGACGAGCCCGACGCGAGGGTCCACCCGGCCCCGCGCTCCCAGATCAGGATGTCCACCATGGAGCGCGAGGCCACCCGCGCCCACTGCACGTTGATGCGGTTGGGGAATGCGGGATGGTGCTCGACCTTGGGGCCGAGCCGCCGCACCAGCGCCTCGTCCAGGCGGTCGGTGAAGATCACGCAGTGCGGGTTGCCCACCGACACCGCGGTGATCAGCAAGGTCTCCCCGTCCACCTGCAGCGGCACGGCCACGACCTCGCGCGCGGGCCCGTTCATCGGGATCTCGGGCGCCACGAAGGTGCAGCGTCCCATCTCCACCGTGACCAGGTTCATCCGCCCGTCGACCACGTGGCACGTGCACTCGACCCGGCCGCCCTTGGTCGCGACCGTGAAGGTGGGCTTCTTCGCGTGCCCGTGGTCGTGGAGGTACTTGGCGAAGATCCGGAGCCCGTTGCCCGACTTCTCGGCCTCGCTCCCGTCCGGATTCAGGATGCGCAGGCCGAAGTCGGCCCCGCCCCACGGCGGGGTGAGCAGCAGGATGCCGTCGGAGCCGACGCCCCAGTTCCGGTCGCAGATGCGCGTCACCTGCGCCGGCGTGAGGGCCCCCGGCAGGTCGGCGCCGTTGATGACGATGTAGTCGTTGCCGAGCCCGTGGCCCTTCGCGAAAGGAATCATGCGCGCCATGATACCGCCCGCGCTCCTTGCAGCCAATCGCGCAGGCGCTCCGGCACGCCGCGGACGTCGCACGGAAGCCGGTGGCGCCACTTCCGGGCGAAGCGCGCGAGGGCGGCCCGGCGCTGGGCCAGGTCCTCGGGGGCGGCCACCGGCGCGCCCTCCCCGGTGCGCGTCCCCCCGCCCCGGTGCAGGAAGGGCGCGTCCACGACCGCGCAGCGCCAGCCCGCTTCGCGCACCGCGAACGACAGCTCGCGGTCGTAGCCGTGGAAGAAGCCGTAGCCTTCGTCGAAGCCGCCCACCGCCTCGAGGATCGCGCGGGGGAGGAACAGGCAGACCCCGTCGACGGCCGCCACCTCGGTGACCGGCGCGCGCAGCGTGCCCTGCCCCTCGAGCGCGTGGACGATGCTCCGTCCCACGTAGCGTCCGTCGCGGCGCAGCCGCCGGGCTCCGTAGAGGCCGGCCAGGCCGACGCGCCCGGGCCCCTCCACCGCCGCCTCCAGGCGCTCGAGCCAGCGCGGCTCGCGCATGACGGTGTCGTTGTGGAGGAAGCAGACGCGCTCGCCGCCGGCCAGCCGGGCGCCCTGGTTGAGCGCGCGGATGAGCCCCACGTTCAGGGCGTTGCGATGGTAGCGGAGCGGCGCCGGACCCGCCCACGCCCGGAAGAATTCCTCGGTGCCGTCGGAGGACGCGTTGTCGACCACGCACAGCTCGAACGGGCGGCGGGGCGGTAGCAGACTCTCGAGGCAGGCGCGGGTCAGCGCGAGCTGGTTGTAGACCACCAGGACGACGGTGGTGGTGATCGGGCCGGTGGCCGGCGGGCGCGTGGCCATCGGCCTACCGCCCCGGCCCGCTCACGAGCGCGGAGCCGGCGGCGGCCCGGCTACCGCTCGGAGAGCGGGACGTACTTGAGGTCGATCGCTCCCGTGTAGTCGGAGCGCGGCCGGATCAGGCGGTTGTTGCCGTGCTGCTCCAGCACGTGCGCGGTCCAGCCCGCGATGCGGCTCATCGCGAAGATGGGCGTGAACTGGTCGGTGGAGATGCCCATCGCCGCGTAGGCCGCCCCCGAGTAGAGATCGACGTTCGGGAAGATGTGCTTCTCGGCGCCCACCACCCGCACCACCGTGTCGAGGATCTGCACCTTGCTCGTGTCGCCCACCTGCTGGCCCAGCTCGAGCGCCAGCCGCTTGAGGTGCTTGGCCCGCGGATCCTCCACCCGGTACACCCGGTGGCCGAAGCCCATGATGCGCGCCTTGTCGGCGAGCGCCTTGCGGATCCACGCGTCGGCCTTGGCCGGATCCTTGATCTTCTCCACCATCAGCATGACCTGCTCGTTGGCCCCGCCGTGCAGCGGCCCCTTGAGGGCGCCGATGCCGGAGACCACCGCGGAGTGCACGTCCGACAGGGTCGCGGCGGTGACGCGCGCCGCGAACGTCGAGGCGTTGAACTCGTGGTCCGCGTGCAGGATCAGGGCGGTGTCGAAGGTCTGGGTGGCGAGCGGGGTCGGCTTCTTGCCGCTCATCATGTAGAGGAAGTTGCCGGCCAGGTTCAGCCGCGGATTCGGGGCCACCGGGGCCTTGCCGCGCCGGATCCGCTCCCAGGCCGCGACCAGGGTCGGCAGCTGGGCGGTCAGGCGCAGCGACTTTCGCAGCGTCGCCTCCCGGCCGTTGTCGGCCGCGTCCGGATCGAAGGCGGAGAGCGCGGACACGCCGGTCCGGATCACCTCCATCGGGGTCGTCTTCCTGGGGAGCGTCTTGAGCATCGCGATCAGCTTCGGGGGGAGCTTCCGGTTCGCGGTCGAGGCGAGCGCCTTCAGATGCGCGTCCAGCTCCTTGCGCGACGGCAGCCGCCCCTGCCACAGGAGGAACGTGACCTCCTCGAAGGTCGAGTGCGCGACCAGTTCGTCGACGTCGTAGCCCCGGTAGATGAGCCGGCCCTTGTGGCCATCGATGAAGCAGATCTCCGACGGAGAGACGACGACGTCCTCGAGACCGGCCTTCAGGGGGTTGACCGCGGCGTCCGTCATGGTGGTCCGGTTCTCCTTGGGGGCAGTTGGAAACGACTCCTTCTACCACACGCCCCCCGTGACTTCAAGGCAGCCCTCCCCTACACTGCCGGTCGTGCGCGAGCCCGCTCCCGACGTCGTCGACTTCTACGACCGCCACCCGATCAACGAGACGCAGGTGCTCGAGGCCGCGCGCGCCCGCGCCGCCGGCCTCGGTCCGCTGCGCCCAGAGGACCTGTGGCAGTGGGACCAGGATCACTACGGCGGCCTGCCGGCGGTCGAGGCGCTGGCGCGGCGCGCCGCGATCGGCCCCGGCATGGCGGTGCTCGACGTCTGCGCCGGCCTCGGCGGGCCGGCCCGCGTCCTGGCCTACCGCTTCGGCGCGCGGGTGACCGGCGTCGATCTCACCCACTCCCGCTGCGCGGCGGGCGCGCGCCTCACCGCGCTGGTCCGGCTCGGCCCCCTGGTCCGCCACGTCCGCGGCGACGCGCAGGCGCTGCCCTTCCGGGCGCGCGCCTTCGACGCGGCGGTCAGCCAGGAGGGCCTGCTGCACGTGCCCGACAAGGCAGCCGTGCTCGCGGAGTGCGCGCGCGTGCTGAAGCCGGGGGCCCGGATCGCGTTCACGGACTGGATCGCGCGCCCGCGCCTCGAGGACAACGAGCGGCGCCGGCTCTTCGACTGGATGGCCGCGGTGAGCCTGCAGGGCGTCGACGGCTACCGGGGGCTGCTGGCCCGCGCCGGCTTCGAGGGCATCGCGGCGGAGGACCTCTCGCCGGAATGGATCGGCATCCTGCAGGAGCGCCTGCGGATGTACCGGAGCCTGCGGGAGCAGACGGTGGCGCGGCTCGGGCCGGCGCGCTACGACGAGTACAACCAGCTCTACGCGTTCTTCGTGGGCCTCGTGGAAGCGGGCAAGCTCGGGGGCGCGCGCTTCAGCGCAGCAGCCGGTCGAGCGCCTTCTGGAGGTCCTTCGGCTCCTTGAGCCGCACGTCGGTGGGCACGATGCTGAGCGCCCCCGGCCCGCCCGCCACCCGCGCCTTCACCCGGTTGGTGCCCTGGGTCACCGTGACGTCCATCGCGGTCCGGCCGTCGACGAGGCCGTACGTGCCGGCCCCGGTCACCCGGACGTCGCGCGCCACGTAGACCAGGTCGTCGGTGCGCGCCACCCCGTTGGTGATGACGTAGGTGGCGGTGATCGAGTCGAAGCTGAGCGGCGATCCCGTCCCGGGCCGTCCGCGCCCGCCCGGCGCGAGGGTGCCCGAGACCAGGTCGGTGAGGGCGAGGGCCTGGCTCACCGCGTTCAGCAGGTCCGGGCCCACCACGCGCCCCGCGCCGATCGCGAGGCGGCCCGCCCCGCTCAGGGACGGCAGCGACTCCGGCAGCCGCACGCTCGCCTCGCCGGTCAGGTCGAGCGGCCCGGTCACCGCGTTGCGCTGGCAGAGGTAGTCCACGAGGATTGGCTCGAGCTGCACGCGCTTGACCTGGATGTCCCGGAGCGTCGCGGTGCGGGGCGCCCCGAGCGCCAGCAGCAGCCGGAAGGCGACGGTCCCCTTCGCCACCTTGCCCTGCACCGTCTGGCTCTCGAGCTGCGGGGGCGCGAAGACCAGCGGCACCCGGACGTCGTCGAGAGTGAGCGCCCGCGGCTTCGGATCCGCGCAGTGCGGCTGGCGCTGCGTGACGGTGAGCCGCTCGAAGGCCAGCGCGCCGGTGGCGGTCAGCCGCGCCACGGTTCCGGAGACCTGGACCCGACCCTTGACCGGCCCCGCGACCGCGGGCGCCGGAACCAGGGCGCCCACCACCGGCTGCACGTCGCGGCCTTCCACGTCCACGGTCGCCCTGAGCTGGGCCTCGGTGACCGGCCGGCCCGGCGCGAGGCTCGCGCTTCCCTCCGCGATGGTGAGCTTGAGCCCCCCGGGGCCCTTCGCCTCGCCCTTCACCCGCAGGGGCTCGCCCAGCGCCCCCTGGGTCAGGGTGACGTCGATCCCCTCGAGGGCGAGCGGCGCGGCCTTCTTGCCGGCGCCCTCGATCTTCTCGTACTCCACCGTCCCGTTGGTGATGCGCACTCGCGAGAGCAGCACCCCGCCGGCCCCGGTGGCGGCGGATCGTCCGCCGCCCATGCGCGGCGGCCCGCTGGTGGCGGGCGGGCCCGACGGGCCGAGCGTCGCCACGTTGAGGTGGCCGGCCGCATCCTCCACCACGTGGATGCGGGGCTGGTCGAGCACGAGGTCGGCGAGCTCCACCCGGCCCTGCAGGAGCGGCCGCAGCCGGATGCGCAGCCGGCCCTCCGCCACGGTCACGAAGGGACCGGGCCCGAAGGCGGGGTCCTCCGCCACCTGCAGCTGTCGCAGGCGCACGCTCGGCAGGGGCAGCGCGGAGATCGAGAGCCCGCCGAACTTCACCGGGCGCCCGAGCGCGTGGCTGGCGGTCTGCTGGACGTAGGCCTGCATGGCCGGGCTGTCGAGCAGCAGGGGCACCGCGAGCAGCGCCCCCACCACCAGCACTCCGAGGGCGATCAGGCCGATCAGCAGCCACTTGATCATGGCGGGCGCGTCTTGGTGGTCAGCCCGCTCGAGGCGCGCGGCTCCCGGGCGGGCGAGCCGCGCGCCTCGAGCGCGACCCGGAGGTCATGGAATCAGGAGGATCTTGCCCGTGGTCTTGCGGCCCTCGAGCTGCCGGTGCGCCTCCGCGGCCTGCTCGAGCGGGAACTGATGCTCCACCCGCAGCTTGACCTTGCCGTCGCGGATCCACCCGAACAGCTCGGTGGAGCGCTCGACCAGCTCGGCGCGGGTCGCGATGTGGTGGTTCAGGCTCGGCCGCGTCAGGAAGAGCGACCCGCCCGCGTTCAGCCGCTGGAGGTCGAGCGGCGGCACCGGGCCGCTCGCCGCCCCGAAGAGCGCCATGAGTCCGCGCGGCCGGAGGCAGTTGAGACCCTTGTCGAAGGTGCTCGCGCCCACGCCGTCGTAGACCACGTCGACGCCGCGGCCCCCGGTGATGCGCTTGACCTCGGGCTCGAAGTCCTGCTTCGTGTAGAGGATCACGTGGTCGGCCCCCGCCGCCTTCGCGAGCGCGGCCTTTTCCTCGGTGGACACGGTGCCGATCACGGTGGCGCCGCGCATCTTGGCCATCTGGCAGAGCAGCAGGCCCATGCCGCCGGCCGCCGCCTGCACCAGCGCGGTCTCGCCCTTCTTGAGCGGCCAGGTCGACGTGACCAGGTAGTGGGCGGTGAGGCCCTGCAGCATGGCGGCCGCCCCGTCCTTGAACGAGAGCTGCGCGGGCAGCGCCACCAGCCGGTCGGTCGCCACCGAGAGGCTCTGGGCGTAGGAGCCGATCACCCCGGTCCAGGCGACCCGGTCGCCGACCTTCACGTCGGACACCCCGGGCCCCAGCGCGGTCACGGTGCCCGCGCCCTCCATGCCCGGCGTGAGCGGCAGGGGCGCCTTGTAGGCCCCGGTGCGGAAGTACACGTCGATGTAGTTCACCCCGCAGGCCTCGAGCTTCACCTGGGCCTGGCCGGCGGCGGGCGCCGGGACCGCGATGTCCTCCAGCTTCATGCTCTCGGGACCGCCCGGAGCGTGGACGCGAATCGCCTTCATGTTGGGTCCTCCCTAGACCTTGAGCAGGGTGCGCATCTGTCCGACCACGTTCATCTTCGCCTCGATCATCCGTCCGAGCTCGTTCATCTCCTCGTCGAAGACCGCGAAGACCGGGATCGCGCGGAACTGGCCGCGCTTGAGGTACTGGTCCATCACGTCGGGGTTGTCGTCGCGCAGGAACACCCGCATCTCCACGTGGGGGAGCCCGTCGACCAGCCGGGCCAGCACCGGGATGGTGCGGAGCGAATCCGGGCACCAGTCCTCGGTGATCACCAGGATCTTGATCTTGCCCTCGCGCGTGGCGATGGCCTCCCGGTCCTCCGGGCGCAGCGGGGCCTCGGCGAGGAGCCGGGCGAAGGCGTCGCGGTTGGTGTGCATCTGCGCCACGTACTCCGCCACGGTCAGGCCAAGGGCGAACCGCTCCGCGGTCACCATCAGCGCATCCTCGAGAGGTCGACGGCGAACCGGGCGACCGCCTGGTCCTCCACGTCGCGCACCACCAGCATCACGGTGGCGGTGGGCTCGATGCCCGCGGCCGGGAACACGTAGAGGCAGCGCGCGGTGAACTGCCCGTCGTCGCCGCGGAGCGCGGTGCGCTCGTTCTGGGCGAAGGAGGCCTTGATCTCCCGCTGGTGCGCGAGGAGGGTCGGCGCGTAGTGGCGCGCGAAGTCCACGCGCCGACCTCGCAGCGTCGCCCAGAACACGAGCTTGCCCTCCTGATCCTTCAGCGCGGACTCCACGTCCCGCGGCTTGAGCTCCCGGTCCTGGAACGCCGAGTTCCGGGCGGCCAGGGCCAGGCGGTGGAACGGGGTCATCACGTCGACGAGCTGACCCGATCCCGCGTCGACCCGCCACTCCCCGCCCCAGTTCTCGTCGGTCACGCTGCGCCGTCCCACCCGTACGGCCTCGTCGCGATCGCGCGGCGAGAGGGTGAACCGCAGAGCGTCGAGAGGAGGAACCCACGTGAGCGACAGGGCGGCGGCCAGCATCGCGCACCACCACCGGCATGAGCGAGCCCGCCTCATGTGGAGCGCATTGTAGCACAGCGGTTGCGGGCCCCCGGACGCGAGGGTATCGTGAGCGCATGCGCATTCTCGGGCTCGCCCTCGCGGTGCTCCTGGGCGGCTGCGCCTCCGCCTTCCCCCGCGAGGTCATGCGCTCCGTCGACACCTCCATCACCGCCGGCGACCTGCGCCGCGACCCGGCCGGCTACGAGGGCGCGCGCGTGATCGTGGGCGGCGAGATCCTGTCGACCCAGCCCAAGCCCGGCCAGACCGAGATCGAGCTGCTGGCCCGCCGCCTCGGCGACGACGATTCCCCGGAGCGGAGCGATCGCTCCCCCGGCCGTCTCCTCCTCCGCTCGCCCGACTTCCTCGACCCGGCGGTCTACGCGCCGGGCCGGCGGGTCACCGTCATCGGCACCGTGACCGGCGAGGAGGAGCGCAAGGTGGGCGAGCTGCCGTATCGCTATCCGGTGATCGCGCTCGAGCGCATCCGGCTCTGGGCGCAGGAGGTGGCGCAGTACGGGGCCTACTATCCGTGGCCCGGCTGGCCCTACGGCCCCTACTACGACCCCTACTACTTCGGGCCGCACCGCCGGCCGTACGGCTGGTGGTGGTGAGCGCCGCGGCTCGCGGACCGGCTACTTCCCGACCATCACCGAGCTGAAGGTGGCCGGATCGAGGTACTTGGCGGCCACGCGCTGCGCGTCGGCGATGGTCACGCGGGCGATGCGCTCCTTGTAGCGATCCGGGTAGTCGAGCCCGAGGCCCTGATCCTCCACCGCCCCGAGGAAGCCGGCCAGCTTCCCGGAGGTGTCGAGACGCAGCGGGAAGCTGCCGATCAGGTACGACTTGGCCAGGTCGAGCTCGGCCGCGCTCACCGGCTCCCGGCCCATGCGGGCCATCTCCTCGCGCACCAGCCGCACCGCCTCCGTGACGCTGTCGGTGCGGGTCTGCAGCGAGACCACGTACGAGGCGCCGTACCGGCCCGGCTGCACCGCCGCGAACACCGAGTAGGCGAGGCCCTTCTCCTCGCGCACCCGGGTGTAGAGCCGGGACGCCGAGCCGCCGCCCAGCACGTAGGTCGCGACCGCGAGCGGGAAGTAGTCGGGATCGTCCTGGCGGATGGCCGGCCGCCCGAGCACCACGGTGGTCTGGCTGAGGTCGCGGCTGATCCGGCGGCTCTCCGCCGCGACCGTCGCGGCCGGTCGCGGGATCGGAGGCAGCGCGGTGGTCGGCGCGGTCCAGCTCGCGAGGCGCTGCCGGAGCGCCTGCCGGATCTCCGCCGTCGTCACGTCGCCCACCGCCACGATGTTGGCCCCGTCCGGCCGGTAGTGGAGCCGGTAGAAGGCCACCACCTGGTCGCGGGTCAGCTTGCCGACCGACTCGATGGTGCCGGCGGCGGGCCGGCCGTAGGGATGGCCCGGGAAGATGAGCGGACCGAGCGTCCGGCCCGCGATCGCCTCCGGGCTCTGCTCCGACCGGCGGAGCGCGGCCTGGATGTCGGCGACCTTGCGGCCGAGCTCGTCGGCCGGGAACGAGGGGTGGAGCAGCACCTCGGCGAGCAGGTCGAGCCCCAGCGGCAGGTCCTTCTTGAGCACCGAGAGCGAGATGGTGGCGCCGTCGCGCCCGGCGTCGGCCTCCAGGCTGCCGCCCACGAACTCGATGGCCCGGTCGAGCTCGGGGCCCGATCGGCCCGCGGTGCCCCGGGTGAGCAGCTCGGCGGTGAGGTTCGCGAGCCCGAGCCCGTCCGCGGGGTCCCGCACCGCGCCCGCCGGCACCGATACCCGCACCACCACGATCGGGATGGCCGGCCGCTCGGCCACGAGCAGCACCGTGCCGTCGGGCAGGATTTCGCGATGCGCTAGCGACCCGGCAGCCTGGGCGGACACCGTCGTCGTCACGAGGACGATCGCGGCCAGCCATCTCGTGAGATGCCGCACGCGAGGGCTCACCGGGCGGCCGGGGCGGCCGGCGCGGGCAGCAGGATCGACACGTTCTTCCGGTCGACCGCGAAGTAGAGCCGCGCCACCCGCTGCAGGTCGGCGGGCGTGACCGCGCGGAGCTTCGGCAGGAAATCGTCGAGCAGGTGCCAGGACCCCATCATCTCGTACCGGCCGAGGACCGAGGCGCGCGAGAACACCGAGTCCTGCTGCCAGACGAACGAGGCCTCGATCTGGTTGCGGGCCCGCTCGAGCTCCTCGGCCGGGACCGGCTCCGCCTTGAGCTGCTCCACCTCGGCCAGCAGCGCCTGCTCGACCGCCTCGGCGGTCTGGCCCGGCAAGAGCGTGGCGTAGAACCAGAAGAGGGTCGGGTCGAGCGAGGTGTAGGAGTACTCGCCGCCCGCGGCCAGCACCATGCGCTTGTCGTAGACCAGGTGCCGGTAGAGCCGGGAGGAGCGCCCCTCCGACAGCACGGTGGAGAGCAGCTCGAGCGCGGCCGCGTCCGCGGACTTGTAGTTGGGCACGTGCCAGGCGATGTTGACCACCGGCAGCTGCGCGTCGGCCTTGCGGACGATCACGCGCCGCTCGTCGCTCTGGGCGGGCTCCATCGCGGTCACCGCGGCGGGCGTCGCTCCCCGGGGGATCGGCCCGAAGTACCGCCGCACGAGGGCGAGGGCCTGGGCGGCCTTGACGTCGCCCGCGATCACCAGGATCGCGTTGTTCGGCTGGTAGTACTTGTCGTAGAAGGCGCGCAGCTCGCCCGGGTTGATGCGCGCGATGTCCGACATCCAGCCGATGATCGGCCAGCGGTATGGGTGCGCCAGGTAGGCCATCGAGCTCATCGCCTCGTAGACCACGCCCTCCGGGTCGTCGTCGATGCGCGTCCGGCGTTCCTCCATGACCACCTGGCGCTCCGAGTCGATCTCGGCCGGATCGAGCAGGAGGTTGCGCATGCGGTCCGCCTCGATGCCGAGGACCAGGTCGAGGCGGTCGGCGGCGATGCTCACGTAGTAGCCGGTCATGTCCTTGGTGGTGAACGCGTTGTCGCGCCCGCCGTTCAGCTCGATGAGCCGCGAGATCTCCCCGCGCCCGCGCGTCGGGGTGCCCTTGAACATCATGTGCTCGAGGAAGTGGGCCAGCCCGGTGGCCCCCGGCAGCTCGTTGCGCGACCCGACCCGGTAGAAGATCTGCACCGCCACGACCGGGTTGCGCGGATCCTCCTGGATCAGCACCCGCAGGCCGTTGTCGAGCGTGGCGTCGGTGACCGCGAGCCGCGCGGGCCCCGGGGGCGCGGTCTGGGCGGCCGCGCCGGCCACCACGCCCAGGCAGACAACGAGCGTCCAGAGCGCGAGCGCGCGTGATCGCAGCATGCCGCCATGGTAACACCCCGTGCGGTCCGGCCCCGCCCTACCGCCCGGCCAGGCGCCGGGCCCGCCGGAACACCGCGCGGAGCATGGGGCGCGTCAGGCGGCCGGTGAAGGTGTTCTGCTGGCTCGGGTGGAAGGTCCCGAGCAGCGTGACCCCGTCGCCCGGCATCAGCGCCTCGGCGCCGTGGCCGAAGCGCGGCAGCGGCCGCGGCAGCCCGAGCCCGAGCTCCCGGCGCGCGCGGAGGTAGGCGTCCCATCCGATCTTGCCGAGCGCGACCACCACCCGGACGCGCGGGAGGAGCCCGAGCTCCTCGAGCAGGAACGGCCGGCAGCGCGCCATCTCCTCCGGGGTCGGCTTGTTCGCGGGCGGCGCGCACCGGGCGGTGGCGGTGACGTAGGCGCCCGCGAGCCGCAGCCCGTCGGCCGCGTGCGTCGAGGTGGGTTGATTGGCGAAGCCCGCCTCGTGGAGCGCGCGGAAGAGCCAGTCGCCGCTCCGGTCGCCGGTGAACATGCGCCCGGTGCGGTTGCCGCCGTGGGCCGCGGGCGCCAGGCCGACCAGGAGCACACGCGCGCGCGGATCGCCGAAGCCCGGCAGCGGGCGCGCCCAGTAGACCTGGCCGCGATACCGCCGCGGGGGGCTCGCGGCCACCGCCTCGCGGTGGGCCACCAGCCGGGGACAGAGCCGGCAGCGAGTGATGCGCTCCGCCAGGCGGGCAAGGGTCGGACGCGGGGAGTCGGTCGTCACGGGAGCACGGCTCGGGTGGCACCGGATGTTAGCAACGAGACCAGGCGCGTGACAAGGCGCGCGCGGGCGCGCGCGGGATCGATGCCGAGGATCGATGCTAAGCTCTGGCCATGGCCAGCCGCGTCCCCGCCCTCATCGTGCACGGCGGCGCGGGCGCCGACCCCG
>Ga0070694_100000707_pt1 | contig 18605 bp, 18 predicted proteins | sample KBSK1251metaG_FD_65470 | JGI IMG/M metagenome (GOLD analysis project Ga0070694, IMG submission 65470) | Corn, switchgrass and miscanthus rhizosphere microbial communities from Kellogg Biological Station, Michigan, USA - KBS K1-25-1 metaG | ecosystem: Host-associated > Plants > Roots >... | reverse complement strand
TCGCACGCACCCGGACGGGGAGGGGTCGGGCCGGCTGCCGGAGATCCGCAGGCACCGGTCCTCGACGACGATGTCGATCTCCTCACGCTCCACGCCCGCGACCTCGAGGGTCACGACGAAGGCGTCGGCCGACTCGAAGATGTCGACGCGCGGCGTCCAGGGGGCCGGGGTCTGCATCGGCTGGGAGTCGCGCAGGAGCTGGGCCATGACCTGCTCCATCCGGCGATGCAGGTCCAGGACCGGTGCGGGAGGGCTCCTGCGGATGCGGACCATCGGGTCGGGCTCCTCGGTGTTTGCGCCCGGCTCAGCGGCCGCCCAGCGCGTTGACCTGGCGCGTCAGGCGCGACTTGTGCCGCGCCGCGGTGTTGCGATGCAGGATGCCGTGGCTGACCGAGCGGTCCAGGATCGACACGGTCCTGGTGAGCTCGCGCTTCGCCGAGGTGGCGTCCTTCTTGGCCAGCAGGCCCCTGAGCTTCTTCAGCTGCGAGCGCAGCTGGCTGCGGCGCGCGGTGTTGACGGCGTTGCGCTTCCTGCTCTTGCGAATATCCTTGACGGCGGACTGGATGCGTGCCACGACTCCGACCTCCCGCGTGGCTCAGCGTTCCCTGAGTCCGAGCGCCCGGAGCCGCTCGCGTGCGACCCGGGCCTCCTCCGACTTCGGGTAGGCGGTGACCACGTGCTGGAACTGGATGACCGCGTCGGCGGTCCGGTTCATTTCAAGGAGCGCGAGCCCCTTCTTCAGATGCGCGGAAGCGGCGCGATCGCCGTCCGCGTGGTCCTTCAGGAGACGATCGAAGGCGCCGATCGCCTCAGGGAATTTCTGCCTGCTGAACTGGATCTCGCCGATCAGGTACTCGGCGTCGTCCGACAGATCGTCGGATGGATTGAGCCGCAGGAACTCGTCCAGTCCGGCGAGCGCCTGATCGTAGTTTCCGCGGCCGTAGTCGGCGTAGGCGGCCCGGAACAGGTCCGAGCCGCTGCCCGCCGCCACGGGGACGGGCGGAGGTTGCGGCGCGGAAAGCGCGGGCGGCGCCTGTCCATTCCCGCCGGGGACGACGATCCCCGCCGCGGGCGCCGCGACGACGGGAGGCGTCGAGCCGGCCTCGGCCTCCCGGCCCTGGGCTATCGAGTCGAGCGATCCGCGGGCGGCGCGCAGATCGTTCGCCAAGGCGTTGAGCCGCTGCTCCGCCTCCTCGGAACGCACCTGGAGCACCTGCACATCGTGCGCGAGGCTGTCGAGACGGGCGCGAATCTCGGCGACCGGCTGGTCCGGGGACGGGGAGGCCGGCGCCTGCGTGACCTGCCCGACCTGCTGCGCGAGGAGGGCGTTCTCCTTCTGGAGCCGCCAGACCTGCTTCTGCAGGGTGTCGAGGTCGGCCTGGAGCTGCGTCGTCCCCGACGTGGTGGCGCACCCCGTTCCCGACCCACCGAAGGCGGCCGCCACGAGCACGACGGCGAGCGCCCCGCCACCGATCCTGCCTCTCACCCCGGACACCGCAATCCTTTCTTAGTCCCGCCTCACTCGGAGACGAACAACAGCTCGGCGCGCCGGTTCAGGCTCCAGGCCTCTTCGTTGTGGCCGGGGTCGAGGGCGCGTTCCTTGCCGAACGACACGATGGAGAGACGCCCCGCCGGCGTCCCGAGGGAGACCAGGTAGTCGCGCGCCGCCCGGGCGCGCTTTTCGCCCAGCGCCAGGTTGTACTCGACGGTGCCGCGCTCGTCGCAATGCCCCTCGATCCGGACCTTGAACTGCCCGTGCTGCTTGATCGTGGCGGCGTCGTCGCCCAGCGTGCGGATCGCGTCCGGACGCAGGTCGTATTTGTCGAAATCGAATTGAACCCGCTTGAGCGCCCCCTGCGCATTGAGCTTGTCGGCCGAGGACGAACCCGCGTCCCGCATCGGCTCCTCGGAGGGCTGAGCGGTCTGGAAACCGGACGTCTCGTCGACCTTCTCGGCCGGCTTGGCGGCGCTGCCCGAGCCGAACTCCGGCGGGGTCGTGACCGGCGCCTCGGCCACGGGTGCGCTCTTGCACGCCCCGATCGCCAGGGCGAGGAACAGCGCGATGAACGAAAGCGCCAGATTGCGGGAGACTCCATGAGCCATCGGGTCACCTCCTGAGGGGCGGAAGAGCCGGTCGGAAACCTGCGGGCTTGCCCACGTCGAATTCGCCGGAATTATAGCACGCGTTCGAAGCCGCCTCACCTGGACCAGGACGGTGAATAGCTGTTGCCGCCACGAGTGAGCCGCTTCAGGCGCGATCCGTCCACGTCCATGGTGTAGATGTCGAAACTGCCGGTGCGATTGGACGCGAACACCAGGTGCCGGCCGTCGGGCGACCACCGCGGCCACTCGTTGATGTTCGAATTCTCGGTCAGCCGGCCCATCTGCTCGGTCTTCAGGTCCTTCAGGAAGATGTCGAATCCCCCCGGGACGCGGGCGGTGAATACGATCTTGTCACCCTGCGGCGACCAGGAGGCGGCGTCGCTGTAGGAGACCTCGGTCGTCAGCCGCCGCGTGTTCCCTCCATCCGCGTCCATGACGTAGATCTGCGGGCTGCCGGCACGGTCGGAGGTGAACGCGAGCTGCCGGCCGTCCGGCGACCACGCCGGAGAGGTGTCGATCGCCTCGCTGCGCGTCAGGCGCGTCAGGGACCGGTTGGAGAGGCGCAGGAGATAGATCTCCGCGTTGCCGTCCCGGCTGCTGGTGAAGGCGAGCGTGCTGCCGTCCGGCGACCAGGCGGGGGCGCTGTTCAGCTCCCCCTGCTGCGGGAACGCCCGCTGCAGCTCCCCCTCGTTGTTGATGATCATCAGCTCGGGCCTTCCGGAGCGGTAGGTCATGAAGGCGATCTGGCGGCCGTCCGGCGACCAGGTCGGCGACAGGTTGATGGAGCCGTTGGCGGTGATCCGCTTCGGGCGCGCCCCGTCGTAGTCCATGACGAAGATCTCCTTCCCCTTGCCGACCTGGGAGACGAACGCGATGCGCGTCAGGGCGATCCCCGGCTGGTCCGTGTACTGCTGGACGATTTCGTTGCTCAGCCGGTGGGCGATGAGCCTCGCCTGGTCCGCCTCGCCCCGGTATCGCTTTCCCAGGAGCACTTTCTGGTCGGTGGTGTCGTACAGACGCCACTCGACCACGAGCGCGGAGAGATCGGATCCCAGGCTCCCGATCAGCAGGGCGTCGGCCCCGACTCCCTGCCACTCCTTGAACGCCACCCGGCCGCCCGGGTCGGGGCGCACCATCTTGTGGTACTCCTCCGGGACGATGGAGAAGAAGCCGGAGAAGTCGAGATCGTCCCTCACCGTGTCCCGGATCGTCCGCGCGATCTCCTGGGCCTTGGCGTCGGCCGGGCCCTGGAAGGCGGGCAGGGCGATCGGGATCTTCGGGCGCGCCGCTCCCACGATGCGGAGGATCGGCACCGAAGGGATCGGCGCATCGGGAGGGGGCGCCTGCCCCTCCTGCCGCGCGGCCGCGGCGACCGCGAGGGCCACGCCCAGGGAAACGAGAAGGATGGGGAATCGTGTCGCGAGTCTCAAGGGATCTCCGGGTTCCTAATCGGGGGTCAGGGCGATTTCCACGGGAAAGGGGATCGACGGATAGGCGAGCGCCGACGGGAAGGGCGGAAAGATCGCCTCGTTGACCGCCGCCAGGACCGATCGGTCCATCGCGTCGTAGCCGCTCGGGACCAGGATCTTCACGTCGGACACCCTTCCGCTGCTGGTCAGGGTCAGGCGGAGCTGGACTGTGAAGATCCGCCTGCCGGTCTCGGACGGCGGGTAGATCGGCTTTTTCCAGGCGCGCTCGATTTGCCGTGTCACCAGCGAGCCGTAGAACGTCATCGCGTCGGCGGCGGCGGTCCCCGTGCCGCCGAACCCGCCGCCCGCGGCGCCGGTCCCGCCCGGAACGCCGGCGTCCTGCGTGGGCCCGGACGGCTTGGTGGTGGCGGGGACCTGGGACTGCGACGTGGCGGTGCCGGTCGAGGGGGCGGAAGCGGTCGCGGCCGGTGTTGCGGCCGGCTTCGCCTCGGGCGTCTTCTTCGGCACCGGGGTCTTCTTCGGCTCGGGCTTCGGCTCCGCCTTCGGCTTCTTCGGTTCGGGGAGGGTGATCGCCTTTTCGGACTTCTTCGGCGCGGGCGGTGCGGCGGGCTGCGCCGCCGCGGCGGCGGCGGGCGGCGGGGGAGAGTCGGCCGCCGGCCCGGCCGGGAGCGCCACCAGATCGACGACATAGACGGGCCGCATCGCGGGTTTCGGCAGAAGACGCGGCAAGCCGACCGCCAGGACGAAGCCGAGGACGTGCACCCCCATCGACACCGACAGGGTGATCCTCCAGGGCAGCGAAGGCGGGCCGACGTCGGCGGCGTCCAGCCGGGGGCTCATTTCGACGTGCTCTTCTTCGGGGTCGCGCGGGCCGGCTGGGTGACCATGCCGACGCGATCGGCCCCCGATTTCTTGATCTGGTCCATCACCAGCATGACGCGGCCGTAGGGGACGTCCTGGTCCGCGCGCAGGAACACGAAGTCCACGCCGGTCCGCTTCATCTCGGTCTTCAAACGGTCGTCCAGGAGGTTCAGGTTCACGGGACGATCGTTGAGATAGACGGTGTTCTCGCGATCGACGCTGACGATCAGGCGCTGCTCGGTCGCGTCGGCCCCGGATTCGGTCTTGGGGAGCTTCACGTCGATGCCGCGCGTCATCATGGGAGCCGTGACCATGAAGATGATCAGCAGCACCAGGATGACGTCCACCAGGGGCGTCACGTTGATGTCCGACAGCGCAGGTGCGAAGCGCCCCCGGCCCCGCGCCGGCAGGTTCATGCCCATGGAATGGCTCCGGCTCCGATCAGAGTCGGACCTTGGCCGCCTCGGCGGTGGCCGCGGCGGTCCTCCCGGCCTCGATCTGCGTGTCGGCGATCGAGACGAAGTGCAGGACGAAACGATCGATGCGGCCCCCCAGGCGGCGCGCCCGGGCCATGAGTACGTTGTACCCGATGACCGCCGGGATGGCGGCGAACAGCCCCGCCGCGGTGGTCACCAGCGCCTCGGAGATGCCGGGGGCGACGGCCGCCAGGCTGGCCGATCCGGTGATGCCGATCCCCTGGAAGGCGTTCATGATTCCCCACACGGTGCCGAACAGCCCGACGAACGGAGTGACGGCCCCGGTGGTCGCGAGGATTCCGAGATGGCTGTCGAGGTGGTCCGCCTCGCCGGCCGCGGCCTCCTCGAGACGACGGCGGACCCGCTCGAGGATCCGGTCGCGCGCCTCGTCCGGCATGCCGGGGTTGCCGCGGAACCGGCTGACGTTCTCGGCGATGGAGGACGTCAGCTCCTTGAACCCGGCGAGGAAGATCGGCACCAGGGGACTGGTAGCGAACCGACTGCTGTGGTCCTTCAGATCGGCCAGGCGGCGACCTTCATCCAGGGCATGGAGGAACCGGGTCGTCTGCTCCTCGGCGCGCTTGAGGCCGCGGTAGCGCTCATAAATGACCGCCCAGGACAGGACGGAGAAACCGAGGAGGATGAGCAGGACGAACTTGACGAGCGCCCCCGAGTCGGAAATCAGGCGCAGGACGTCCCCCCCGTATCCCGCGGACGCGGCCGCCAGGACGGGGGACGTGAGCATCAGCATCCGGGGTCTCCTGAAAGGGCTGCGCGATCGCGCAACAGGTTCGAGCGTCGTAAGTTAGCACACGGACCCTTCCTTGACAACCCTGGATCCCTCTGGTAGCATGCGGTTCCGATCGAACCCGCGCGTTCTGGCACCCACCACAAGACGAGTTCGATGCTCCGCTGCCTTCACATCACCAACCTCGCGATCGTTCGCGAGCTGACCCTCGACCTCGGGCCGGGCCTCAACCTGCTCACGGGCGAAACCGGCGCCGGAAAGTCGATCCTGGTCGACGCCCTGTCGCTCGTCCTGGGGGGGCGATCCGGGACCGAGATGATCCGCTCGGGCGCCGATCGCGCCTCGGTCGAGGCCGAGTTCGACGTGGCCTCGAACCGCGCGGCCCGGCAGTGCCTGGACGAGCGCGGGTACCGCGTGGAGGACGGCTCGATCGTGGTGCGCCGCGAGATTCTCGCTCAGGGGAAGGGGCGGGCGTTCGTGGGAGGGAGCCTCGCGGCCGTCGCCGATCTGAGGGCCCTCGGCTCGATCCTGGTCGACCTGCACGGCCAGCACCAGCAGCAGGTTCTCCTGACGCCCGCGAGCCACCGCGATCTCCTCGATCGCCACGCCGGGCTGGACGCGGAGCTGGACGAGATGGCCGCGGCGGCCCGCCGTCTCCAGGAGGCCATCGCGCGGCAGTCCGCGCTTCGCGAGGGAGCGGATCGCCGGGAGGCCCGCATCGATCTGCTGCGATCCCGGGCCGACGAGATCGAGCGGGCCGCCGTCCAGCCGGGGGAGCGCTCCAGGCTGCGCGCCGAGCGCGATCTCCTGCGCAACGCCGAGACGATCCTGCGCCACGCGCGGCAGTCGTACGACACCCTGTACGAGGGGGAGGGGGCGGCGGTCTCGCGGCTGGCGGAGGCCATCCGGGACCTCCGCGAGCTGGCGCGGTTCGACGCGTCGCTGCGCGACGACCTGGCGCGGGCCGAGTCGGCGCGGGCCGACCTGCAGGACATCTCCACCATGCTCCGCGATTATCCGGAGCGCCTGCAGTTCGAGCCGCAGAGACTGCAGGCGATCGACGATCGCATCCAGATGCTCGAGGCGCTCGTGCGCCGGCACGCGCCGGGCGGGGACGAGGACGATCTGCTGAGGCTGGGCGTCGAGGCGAAGGCGGAGCTCGACGCCCTGACCGGCGGCGCGGACTCCAGGGACGAGATCGATCGGCTCGTGCAGGCCCTGGGAGACGCGGCCCTGAGCCGCGCCTCGTCCCTGTCGCGCGGCCGCAGCGGCGCGGCCCGCGTCCTCGAGCGCGAGATCGAGAAGGAGCTCGCGGGCCTGGCCATGGCGAAGTCACGCTTCGCCATCGACCTGAGGCCGCGCGTCCAATCCGGTTCCGGCCTGCGGGTCGGCGACGAGGAGGTCGCCGTTGACGGGACGGGATACGACGTGGTGGAATTCCTCCTGTCGGCGAATCCGGGGGAGCCACCCGGGCCGCTCTCGGAGGTCGCCTCGGGCGGCGAGCTGTCGCGCGTGATGCTCGCCTTCGAGGTGGTGCTGCGCCGCCAGGCCGAGCCGCGGTCCCTGGTCTTCGACGAGGTCGACGCGGGGATCGGCGGGGCGGTGGCGGAGGCGGTCGGGCGGAGGCTCAAGTCCCTGTCGCGACACCACCAGGTGATCTGCGTGACGCACCTGCCGCAGATTGCCTCGTACGCCGACCGCCACGTCCGGGTCGGGAAGCGCCAGGCGCGCGGCCGCACGGAGGTGGAGGTGGACGTGCTCGACGATCAGGGCAAGGTCGAGGAGCTGGCGCGCATGCTGGCCGGCGAGACGGTCACGCCGGCGGCGCTGCGCCACGCGGCGGAGATGCGCGCCCGGGGACACAAGCCGGCCGGGCCGGAGGCTTGATGAAATTGACCGCCGTCTTCCCGGGCACGTTCGACCCGATCACGAACGGGCACCTGGACATCATCTCGCGCGGGCGCGACCTGTTCGATCGGATCGTCATCGCCATCCTGCGCAATCCGGACAAGGACCCGCTGTTTCCGCTGGAGGAGCGCGTCGACATCCTGCGCTCCGTGGTCGGGCGCTGGTCGAACGTCGAGGTCGACTCGTTCGACGGCCTGCTGGTGGACTTCGCGCGCTCCCAGGGAGCGCAGGTGATCGTGCGGGGGCTCAGGGCGCTGTCGGATTTCGAATACGAGTTCCAGATGACTCTGATGAACCAGCGGCTCGAGCCGGGGATCCAGACGGTCTTCATGATGCCGTCCGAGGCCTACTCCTACGTCAGCAGCCGTCTGGTGAAGGAGGTGGCCCGCCTCGGGGGAGACGTGACCGGGCTCGTCCCCCCGGAAGTCATTTCCCGGCTCAAGAAGCGCTTCGCGGTCCCGGGGCGGGCGCCGGCGCGGAAAGCGAGAGGATGATGTCCGACGACACGCGGCTGGCCCGGAGGCTGGAGGTGGTGAGCGTCTCCCCGACGCTTGCCGTGATGATGGAGGCGAGGGCGCTGAGAGAGCGCGGTGTCGACGTCATCGACTTCGGCCCCGGCGAGCCGGACTTCGACACCCCCGGGAACATCAAGCAGGCGGCGATCGCCGCGCTGGCGGCCAACCAGACCCACTACACCGACACCGGCGGCATCCTCGAGCTGCGCCGGGCCATAGCCGGCCGCTACGCAGGCGCGCAGGGGGGGGCCTGGGGACCGGACGAGGTGATCACCGGGTGCGGCGGCAAGAACGTCCTGTTCCTGGCCGCCATGGCGCTGCTGGAGCCGGGCGATCGGGTGGCGATCTACGCGCCGTACTGGGTGTCGTTCCCCGAGCAGGTGAAGCTGTGCGGCGCCGAGCCGGTCATCGTCAGCACGAAGGAGAACGACGGGTTCGTGTCGCGGGCCCGTGACCTCGAGGCGCACCGTGGAATCAAGGCGATCATCGTGAACTCGCCGTGCAATCCGAGCGGCGCGGTGATCCCGGCGGACGAGGTGGAGCGGCTGGCGGCCTTCGCCGCGAAGTCCGGCTGCTGGCTGATCTCGGACGAGACGTACGACACGTTTCACTACGGCCCGGGGACCTTCGCGTCCTTCGCCTCGCAGCGCGCCGGCCTGAAAGAGCGCCTGCTCCTGGTCAACTCGCTCTCCAAGACGTACGCCATGACCGGCTGGCGCGTGGGCTACGCGCTCGGGCCGCGGCCGGTCATCGAGGCGATGCGCAAGATCCAGTCGCACGACGCGACGCACACGTCGTCGATCTCGCAGGCCGCCGCCGTCGCGGCGCTGACCGGGCCGCAGGACTCGGTGGCCGCCATGCGCGAGGAGTACCGGAGGCGTCGCGACGAGCTCGTCCGATCGCTCAACCGGATTCGGGGGATTGCCTGTATGCTGCCCCCGGGGAGTTTCTACGTCTTCCCCAACGTCACGGGGGCGATGACGGCACTCGGCTGCGCCACGTCGATCGAGTTCGGGCGCCGCCTGATGGCCGAGATCGGTGTCGCGACCGTCCCCGGGGAGGCGTTCGGCATGCCCGGCTTCGTGCGCCTGTCCTACGCCCTGAGTCTCGACCGGATCCGCGCCGGCGTGGAGCGCCTGCGGGGGCTCCTCGGCGCCCGGGAAGGGTGATGCGGCGGATGACCAGGAGCCCGGCCCGCTTCCCGCCCAGGGTCCTGGCCGTCGTGGCGATCGCGTTCGGTGTCGCCGCGGCGTCCGGCCATGCGGCCGCGCCGCCGCCGCAGGCGGGCGAGGCGCTGGTCTTCACCGTCACCCTCGACGACGCGATCCACCCGATCGCGGCCCGCTATCTCAAGGAGTCGATCGAGCGGGCCAACCGCGAAAACGCCGCGCTCCTGATCGTCAAGCTCGACACCCCCGGGGGCTGGCTCAACTCGACCGAGGAGATGATCCGGGAGATCACCGGGTCGCGCGTGCCGGTGGTGGTGTTCGTCAACGGCAGCAAGGCGGCCTCGGCCGGGTTCTTCATCACGATCGCCGCGGACGTGGCGGTGATGGCGCCGGGGACGCGGATCGGCGCCGCGCATCCTGTGGCGGCCATGGGGGAGATTCCGAAGGACTCCCCGATGATGGCCAAGATCGAGAACGACGCCGCCGCCTACGCGCGGAGCCTCGCGAACAACCGTGGCCGGAACGAAAAGGTCGCCGAAGAAGTGGTGCGCAAGAGCAGCGCCTTCACCGAGCGCGAGGCGCTGAAGCTGCGGCTCATCGACTACGTCTGCCGCGACGAGGGGGAAATCCTGTCCGTGCTGGACGGCAAGACGATCCGCCGGTTCGACGGTCGCAGCGAGACCCTGCGCCTCGGCCGCGTGAGGATCGTGTCGCTCGACATGTCGACGCGGGAGCGCCTGCTCAGCGTGCTTGCGAATCCGACTGTGGCGGTGTTCCTGCTCTTCGCCGGCCTCGTCGGGCTGTATGTCGAGTTCACCCACCCCGGCCTGATCGCGCCCGGGGTGATCGGCGGCATCTGCCTCCTGCTCTTCGCCCTGGCCTCGCAGATTCTCCCGCTGAGCTGGGTCGGCGTGGTGCTCGTGGCCCTGGGCCTCACGATGTTCCTGCTGGAGCTGAAGGTGGCCAGCTACGGCACGCTGACCGCCGGAGGGATCGTCTGCCTGGTCCTCGGCGGCATGATGCTGTTCAAGGGGGCGCCGTCCGCGCCCGGCATCGGCGCGGCGCGCTGGGCGATCCTGTCGATCGCCGGCACCGCGGGGCTGATCATGGCCATCCTGACCACCCTGGTGGTCCGCGTGTCCCGGCACACGCCGACCACCGGATCCGCGGGCCTGGTGGGGGAGCGGGGCACGGCCCTGACCGACCTGGCACCCGCGGGGCGGGTGTTCGTGCACGGCGAGTACTGGAATGCGCGGGCGGCGCGGCCGATCCAGAAGGGGACCGCGGTGCGCGTGACCCGCGTCCAGGACCTGGCGCTCGAAGTCGAAGAAGTTTCCTGACACCGCGGAGAGCCGCGAAGGAGGCCGATGATGGGTGCAGTGGGTGCGGGGTCGGGCGCTCTGTTTTTCGTATTCGCCTTCGTGTTCTGGCTGATCTCGAGCATCAAGATCCTGAACGAATACGAGAGGGCGGTCATCTTCCGCCTCGGGCGCCTGCTCGGGACCGCCAAGGGCCCCGGAATCGCCTTCGTGTTCTTCCCGATCGACCGGATGGTGCGCATCTCGCTCAGGACCATCGTGCACGACGTGCCGTCGCAGGACGTGATCACGCGCGACAACGTCTCGGTCAAGGTGAACGCGGTGGTCTACTACCGCGTCATCGATCCCAAGAGAGCGGTGGTCGAGGTCGAGCAGTATCATTACGCCACGTCGCAGCTGGCGCAGACGACCCTGCGATCGGTCCTCGGGCAGTGCGAGCTCGACGACCTGCTGAGCCAGCGCGAGAGGCTGAACGCGGAGCTGCAGCAGATCCTGGATCGGCACACCGATCCCTGGGGCATCAAGGTGTCGATGGTGGAAGTGAAGCACGTGGACCTGCCGGTGGAGATGCAGCGCGCCATGGCGAAACAGGCCGAGGCGGAGCGCGAGAAGCGCGCCAAGATCATCCACGCCGAGGGGGAGTACCAGGCGTCGGCGCAGCTCGCGAAGGCGGCGGGCGTGATGTCGGAGAACCCGACGACCCTTCAGCTGCGCTACCTGCAGACGCTGACCGAGATCGCCACGGAGAAGAACTCGACGATCATCTTCCCGGTCCCGATCGACCTGTTCGACGCCCTGAAGCGGAAAATCGTCTGAAGCGCCCCGCGTGGCGCCTCGCGGAGACCCCGTGAGCACCGACAGGCTTGCAGAGGACCTGGGCATCGCGCGCACCGCACTGGGCGTGGCCCGCCAGCTCGATCTCACGGTGGTCGCGGACGCCATCGTCCGCGCCGGCATGGACGCCGGTCGGGCGACGGCGGCGCTGCTCTACCTCTACGACAGCGAGCAGGACACGTTCCATCTCAGGGCGGCGCACATTCCGCCCGACGACCCGCGCCGCAAGGGGATCCTGACGCTCGACCTGGCCGACCTGCGCGGCCCGGGCCCGCCCGCCTCGTACACGCCGGCGACGGCGCGCGCACCCGAGGCGCTGCGCCGCCTGGGGATCGAGCACGTCCTCTCGATGCCTTTGCCCGGCGGCGGGGCCATCCTGGGCATGCTCCTCCTGTCCCGCGAGGGGGAGGGGCTGGCGCAGGACGACCAGGACCGCATCGGGCGCCTGGTGCCCGAGCTGATCCCGGCGCTCCTGAACGCCCTCCTGGTCGAGCGCTACAAGGAGCTGATCATCAAGGACGACCAGACCGAATCGTTCAACCGGCGCTACTTCGATCGGTTCCTGAGCGAGGAGGTGTACCGGGCGCACCGCTACGCGACGCCGCTGTCGCTGATCTTCCTGGACATGGACAACCTCAAGGAGATCAACAACCGCTTCGGCCACTCCATGGGAAGCAAGGCGCTTCGCGAGGTGTCCCGGCGGCTGATCGGCGAGATCCGAGGCAGCGACAAGGTGTTCCGATACGGCGGCGACGAGTTCTGCATCGTCCTGCCGGAGACCGATCTGCAGGGGGCCTGCGAGCTGGCCGAGCGCCTGCGCACGTCGCTCCAGGCGCGGACCTTCCTGGTCGACGACACGCCCGGGATGACCCTGACCGCGTCGTTCGGCGTCGCCGCCTACCCGGACCACGCGCGCACCAGCCTCGGGCTGATCAAGTGCGCCGACAAGGCGATGCAGAAGATCAAGCTGGCGGGCAAGAACTCCATCGGGGTCTCCGAGGCCGACGAGGATGCCCCGCAGGCGGCCGGAGGGACGCGTTGACCGGACCGCCGTCCGTCAAGAGGCTCCTGGTCCAGGTGGTGATCGTGGCGGGGCTCATGGTGGGGCTGGCCCGCTGGGCCGGGCGCGGCACCGGGACGGGCGGAGGGGGAGTCGCGCCGCCTGCCGATCCCGCCGGGGCGGCGGGCGGGGCCGCCCAGGGGACGATGTCTCTCCCCGGCGACCTGACCTTCTACAAGACCCTGGGGAGCGGCAAGCCGGCCCCCCCGCCGACCGGCGGGCTCCCTTCCGACGCCCGTAATAATGATATGCGCGCCCTGTCGCCCCCGTCGCAGGGCGGAGGCGGCGCGTTCGTCGTCCAGGCCCTCGCCACGCGCGATGCCGCCGCGGCGAAGCGCCTCAGGTCCCGGCTCGCGTCGAAGGGATTCCCGGCGCTCGTCCAGGAGGACCGATCGGGCAGCGCGGTCGTGTACCGGGTGCGTGCCGCCCGCTACAGGACGCGGGCCGAAGCGGAAGCCGCGGTCCAGGTGCTCCGTCGGGATCTCCACCTGACCGCCTGGATCCTGCAGGACGGGGACTGAGTTGAGCGACGGGCGTCCGCCGGCCGAGGACCGCCGCCTCCTGGGGGACCTGCTGATCGAGGCCGGCATCGCCACGCGGCGCGCGGTCGCCAGCGGGCTGGAAGAGCAGCGGGTCCGCGGGGGCCGGCTCGGCTACAACCTGCTCAAGATGGGGCTGGCGACCCCGGCGTCCCTGCACCTGTTCCTCGAGGATCATTTCGAGGACCTCCAGCCCGGGCTCGCGGGAGAGGTCCTCACCCGCCCGCCGGTCGATCGGATCCCGGGGAGGCTGGCGCACTACTACGGCATGGTGCCGGTCGCTGTCGAGGACGGTGTTCTCGCACTGGGCCTGTCGTCCGCCGATGTCCCCGCGCTCATCCCGGCCGTGGAGGAGCTCACCGGCCTGCGCGTCGATCCGCTGATCTGCCCGCCGTCCATCATCACCGAGGTGCTGCGTCGTTTCTATCCCGCGGAGGTCGAGCCCGGCGTGCTCTATTTTCCCGGCGCCGAGAACCAGCTCGTCCTGGCGGACCGCGGCCGCGGCATCGTGCCGGTCCTGCCGGAGGTGCTGCGCCCGGAGGCCCCGCCGTCCGACAGGCTGCGGGCAATCGCCGCGGAGGCGGTCCGCCGCGGCGCGCGATCGATCCGGATCGAGCCGCAGGCGAAGATCGTCCGCGTCGTCTTCAGCGGCCGGCGAGTCGACGACCAGGAGGTGACACAGGAGCGCGGGATCTACCCCGGCCTGGCGCGGCTGATCGAGGGGCTGTCCGGGATCGCGACCCGCGGCCGGGTGATCCCCAAGGTCGGCCGGTTCACCCTCCTCATCGAAGGCCGGCGCGTGGCCGTCTCGGTCTCGGCCCTTCCCGGCCTCGAGGGGGACACGTACACGCTGGACCTGCGTGACGAGAGAGTGGTCGCCGGGAACGCGCAGGATGTGCGGGACGACCTTCCCGGGCTCGCCCCGCTCGTCGACCGCCTCGCCGAAGACGGGCGCGGGCTGCTGGTCGTGGCGGCCGCCGACGAGTTGGGCGCCGCGACCGCCGTCAGGTGCGCGCTCGACCTTCTGGGTGGACGACATCCGAGGCGCGCCGGACTCGGCGAGATCGGTGCGATGGCGGGACTGGACCCCTTCCCGCTGGCCCGGGACGGGGAGGCGTTCCCCTTCGAGGCGGTCCTCGAGCGGGCCGGCCAGGCCTCGCCGGATGTCCTGCTGATCCCCGATCTCCTCGAGCCGGGACGCGCCGCCGCGGCCGCCGGGCAGGCGGGACGGAGAATCGTGCTGGCCACGGTCGTTCCGGCCGGCGATGCGGCGGCCGTCATCGAATCGATCGCCCGCGCCGGGCTCGCCCGCCTGCTGCGCCCCGTGCTGTCCGGGATCCTGGCCGTGCGCCTGATGGAAGAGCTCTGCACGGGCTGCCGGCGCCCCGTCGACCTGGCCGACCTGCTGGCCGGGTCCCCGGCGCATCGTCGTCCACCTCCGGGGGAATTCGCCGCGGGTCAGGGCTGCGCCTCCTGCCGCGGCTCGGGGGTGATGCGGTTGCGGCCGGTCTTCGATCTCTTCGCGCCGGCCCCCGGGAGCGAGATGTTCGCGCCGCAGGCGTCGGCCGCCTCCATGCGCCGGGACAGGGTGCGCAGGGGGGAGGAGACGCTCTGCCTCGCCGGCCTGCGCAAGGCGGCGACCGGCCTGGTCGACGTCCGGGAGCCGCTCCGTCTCCTGCTGCATGAGAGGTAGCGACCGCGCGGCCGGGATGGCACGGCATTCCGGCGCCGCAGCCGGAAGTCTCTGGGCCGGCGTTTCGGGAGCGCTCCTGGCGCTGGCGTACCCGCGCGCCGACTGGGGGCTCCTGGCCCTGGTCGCCTTGATCCCCTTTCTCCTGTCGCTGCAGTCGACCGATCGGGCGGCCGCCCTGCTCCGCGGATACGCCTGCGGCGCGACCTTCTTCGCGATCCTGCTGTACTGGATCCCCGGCGTGATGGAGACCTACGGCGGCCTGCCGCTCCCGGTCGCCTGGCTCCTGCTCGCGCTCCTGGTCTTTTACCTGGCGACGTATTTCGCGCTCTTCGGCTGGCTGGTCAGCGACGCCTGGCGGCGCCATGGCCCCATCGCCCTGGCCTTCGCGCCGGTGAGCTGGGTGGCGCTGGAGATCGCGCGCGCCCGCCTGCTGACCGGTTTTCCCTGGGGACTCCTCGGGTATTCCCAGTACCGCAACCCGGCGCTCCTGCAGGCGTCGGCCTGGGGCGGCATCCTGGCCGTGTCCTTCCTGGTGATGGCGGCGAACGCCGGAGGGGCCCTCCTGATGCTCCGCCCGGCCGGGATCCGCGTGCGGATCGCCGGGGCCGTGCTGATCGCCGTCCTGGGCCTGTCGTGGGCGGGCGGCGTGCTGGCGATGCGGCGCGGGGACCGGCAGGAGGCGATCGATGCCGGCGGCGCGATCCAGGTCGCCGCGGTCCAGGCGAACGTTCCGCAGGACCGCAAGTGGGATCCCCGGAGCGCGGCGGGCACGTTGTCGGACCTGTCCCGGCTCAGCCGCGGAGCCGCTTCGGGCGGGGCCAGGCTGATCGTGTGGCCCGAATCGTCGAGCCCCTTCTCCGTGCGCCGCCCGAGCCGCGACGCAGGCCCCGGGCCGACGGTCCAGACCGACGAGACGTACGCGACGTTCCTGGGGGATCTGGCGCGTTCCCTGAACACGGATCTGATCGTCGGGAGCATCGATTACCGCGCCGCGGGCGGGGAGCTGCGCGCCTATAACAGCGCCCTCGCCGTCGGGGCCGACGGGACCCTGGGAGCGACCTACGACAAGGTCCACCTGGTGCCGTTCGGCGAGTACGTCCCCCTGGCCCGGGTGCTCTTCTTCGTGAACCGGATGGTCGGCGGGGCGATCGCCGAGTTCGCGGCCGGGACGCGGCTGGCGCCGCTGCCGACCTCCGTCGGCCGCGCCGGGACGATCATCTGCTACGAGGCGATCTTCCCGGAGGTCGTCCGCCGGGTGGCGGGGGACGACGCCGATTTCCTGGTGAACATCACGAACGACGCCTGGTTTGGCCGCACCGCCGCGCCCTACCAGCACCTGGCGATGGCGGCCGTGCGCGCGGCGGAGAACCGCCGCTTCATGCTGCGCGCCGCCAACACCGGGATCAGCGCGCTCATCGATCCGTACGGACGGATCCTTTCGCGGACCGGCATCGAAGAGAGCGCGGTGCTGGCAGGCGCCCTCAGGGCCCGCCACGATCGGACCGTCTACTCCCGCTGCGGCGATCTCTTCGCCTGGGGCTGTGCTATACTGACCATTCTTCACGTCGCCGCGCTCCGCGCGGCGTTTCTGCGATCGGGCACCGGCAGTCCCTGACCGGCCGGGCGCACGGGCTTCTCAAGTGGCGAAAGCGACCCGCAGCTTCGAGATCGACGACCTCGTCCGCAAGGTGGACGCCCTCAAGGGGCGTTTCACCGAGCTTCGGGGGCATCTTTGATCTCGACGCACAGGCCCGCGAGCTCGCGGAGATAGAGAAGAAGGTCGCCGACCCGAACCTCTGGAACGACCCCGCCGGCGCCCAGGCCGCCCTCAAGACACGCACCCGCCTCGTTTCGGAAATCGACGCGTTCCGCCAGCTCGAGAAGCGCCTGGAGGACGCCGAGGTGTGCGCCGAGCTGGCCGGAGAAGGGGAGGACGTCGGCGCCGACCTGGGCCAGGCGGTCGAGGCGCTCCAGAAGGCGCTCGACGAGCGCGAGCTGGAGGTCATGCTCACGGGCGAGCACGACGCCGGGGACGCCATCCTGACGATCCACCCCGGCGCGGGGGGCACCGAGTCGCAGGACTGGGCCGAGATGCTCTACCGCATGTACCTGCGCTGGGCGGAGGCTCGCGGCTACCGCATCGAGGCGCTCGATTACCAGAAGGGGGAGGAGGCGGGGATCAAGAGCTCGACCCTGATGATCCGGGGCCGGGACGCCTACGGCTTCCTGCGCGCCGAGAGCGGCGTCCACCGGCTCGTCCGCATCTCCCCGTTCGATTCGTCGGGCCGGCGGCATACGTCGTTCGCGTCGGTCTACGCCTATCCCGACCTGAACGAGGACATCGAGGTGGCGATCGAGGAGAAGGATCTCCGGGTCGACACCTACCGGTCGAGCGGGGCCGGAGGGCAGCACGTGAACGTGACCGACTCCGCGGTCCGGGTCACCCACCTGCCGACCGGGATCGTCGTCTCCTGCCAGAACGAGAGATCGCAGCACCGGAACCGCGACATGGCCATGAAGGTGCTCAAGGCCCGCCTGTACGACATGGAGCGCCGCAAGCGGGACGAGAAGCGCGCGGCCGTGGAGGGGGCCAAGAAGGACATCGATTTCGGCAGCCAGATCCGCTCCTACGTCCTGCAGCCGTACACCCTGGTCAAGGACCACCGCACCGGCTTCGAGCGCGGCGACGTGCAGCGGGTCCTCGACGGCGACCTGGACCCCTTCATCAAGGCGTTCCTCCTGGGCCGCAGCCGGAGCGCGGGGGCGCCGGCGGGCGGAACGGCTCGTTGACAGGAGCCCCTCTCCCCGGTATATTGGCACTCGATGTCAACGAGTGCTAATGAGTCGAAACGCCTGATGGACGCCCGCGCCGAAGACATCCTCAAGAAAATCATCGTCAACTACATCCTCACCGGCGAGCCGGTGGGCTCCAGGACGATCTCCAAGATCATCCAGGAGGGGCTTAGCCCCGCCAGCGTCCGCAACGTCATGTCGGACCTGGAGGAGATGGGTTTCCTGGCCCAGCCGCACACCTCCGCCGGGCGGATCCCGACCGACAAGGGATACCGGTACTACGTGGACACGCTGCTCGAACCGGCGCGCATCCCGTCCAGGGACCGCGCCCTGATCGACGAGAGCCTGTCGAAGACCGGCGGGGAGTTCAGCGAGGCGATGGAGATCATCCCGAAGCTCCTGTCGCGCCTCACGAGCCAGATCGGCTACGTCATCGCGCCCCCGATCCAGGAGGCGGTCCTCAAGCACATCGAGTTCGTCAGGCTGCACGAGCGCAAGATCCTGTGCGTGTTCGTCGATCGCTCCGGGGTGGTCAGCCACCGCCTGCTCGACGTCGAGCAGGACTACCGGCAGGTCGACCTGGAGCGGGCGGGGCACTACCTGGTCGAGGAGTTCGCCGGGCTGACCCTGGGCGAGATCCGCACCCGCCTGGTCGGCCTGATGGCGCAGGAGAAGGCCACCTTCGACCAGCTCCTGAACAACGCCGTCACCCTGGGGACCCGCTACCTCGACGCCCAGCAGGACGACCGCCGGCTGGTGCTCGAGGGGACCACCAACATCATGAAACATCCGGAGTTCTCGGACATGGAGACCATGCGCCGGTTGTTCGAGACCTTCGAGGAGAAGCACCGCCTCGTCAGCCTTCTGGATCGTTGCATCAGCCAGCCCGGGGTCCGGGTCGTGATCGGCTCGGAAGCCGACGACCCGGCGCTCGGCAACCTGGCCCTGGTCGCCTCCCCCTACCGGCTGGACGACCGCACCACCGGACTCCTGGGAATCCTCGGCCCCACCCGCATGGAATACGAGCGGGCCGTGGCCCTGGTGGGCTATATCTCCCGTCTTCTCTCCAGTTTATTGACCAGCCACCCTCACTGACCTATATTCGGGCGGGAGGTTGTATGCCGACGCGTCCGCGCAAGCCGACCGATCTGCCGGAA
>Ga0070694_100000705_pt1 | contig 18619 bp, 18 predicted proteins | sample KBSK1251metaG_FD_65470 | JGI IMG/M metagenome (GOLD analysis project Ga0070694, IMG submission 65470) | Corn, switchgrass and miscanthus rhizosphere microbial communities from Kellogg Biological Station, Michigan, USA - KBS K1-25-1 metaG | ecosystem: Host-associated > Plants > Roots >... | reverse complement strand
ACTGTTTCGGGCGACGAGCATCAGCGGTCGCGGTCATACGGTTGAGGCTCTGCCAATCGACCGCACACTGGAGATTCTGAGGAAGTACAACGCAATTAAGCGATGAAATTCAGTGCGCACGCCCCTGGCGTACAAACTCGCGCCACTCCGGAGGCGTGCGTACCTCAATTCATTGACACCCTATGCCTTACTCACTAGAATACGCGGCACTCTAAGACACCGGAGGACAATCGATTGGCTCTCAAAATTCGAATCAACAGAAAGAGTGTCGAATCAATGACCCGACAACTCACCGATCAATTGGGGGATTTGATTAGCGAAGGCGCGCTGGCCATCGGCAGCTTGCTCCCAAGCGAACGTACGCTGGCTAACTCCCTCGGCGTGGCGCGAAACGTCGTGCGCGGCAGTTACGAATATCTCGAGAAGGCCGGGATCGTCCAGCGCGAAGGAAGAAAAGGACGGCGGGTGCGAGCTAAAACTTCAAAGAAAACGGTGCCGCGTAAGACGGTTAAGAAGGCGACTAAGAAGCGATAGCGGTTGCGAATACTTTCGAGAACACCAGAATACTGGTTAATACTCCCGCGAATCCAGACTGGCCCTCCCTCACCGTCGGGCTTCTGACACGTTTGGTTTCCACTCCATCTGAAAGTGCGTTCCGGTTTCACTGGTGCGCACAAACCCCAGGCGCTCGAATAAACCAACCGCGCGACTGTATCTGATTACCTGCAAACGGAGAGGCTTATTAGCCTCCGCAGCCTCCCGTTGCAAGCGGCGCAGAATCAGTGTTCCCAATCCCCGATCGCGAAATTCGGGAAGCAAAGCCAGGTCGACGCAGCGGATCTCGTTTTCGCGGGAATCGACCAGCAAGCGGCCGGCGCGTTCCCCGGCAGACAAAATCACCGCGTCGTTAGCCTGGGCGTAATCCTGATCATCAAAAGTGCGTTGCGCCTCGTATTGCATATCCAGAAACTCTGCCACTCGATTTTCATCCCAGCCAAGTTCGCGCAAGTCTTCGCCGCGACTGCTCTTGTAAACTTCCAGGAGGAACGCAGCATCCTCGCCCCTCGCCGGGCGCAGGGTAAGTGAATTGTTTGGGTCGGTCACGTTCGTGATTCTAGTCGAACCGGTTTGAAGTTCAAGCGCGGCGGTGCTGCCAGGAACGATCCCTGAAGGCAATCCGCAGATTACGCAGATTACACAGATTACAAAGACACGGACAAGAAAAGAGGCGTGCCCGCTTCTTTGGACCTGACTCTCACCTCTTGTCTTGTACTTTCGTTCCCTTACTTTTTTCCAATCTGTGTAATCTGCGTAATCTGCGGATAAACATCCTAATCACTACTTCACTCAGTCGCTATCGGCCTGCAAAAGTGCGATAATCCGAAACGCTTTCCCGCACATCCGAATAAAAAATTTCGAGGTAGTTATGAAACGCATATTTACTTTCGCGGTTATCAGTTTGTTTGCAATGGTGACATTCGCTTTCGCCCAGGAGCGGCGATTGACGATTGATGAGCTCTTGAAAGTGCGTCGTGTCGGCGATCCTCAGATCTCACCGAAAGGAGATCTGGTGGCCTTCACAATTACCGACGTAGACCAGGCCGCCAACAAAAGCACCACGCAGATTTATCTGGTGCCGCTGGGCGGTGGCGAAACGAGACAACTGACGAATGACGAACACTCATCGGCCAGTCCGCGCTGGTCACCTGATGGCGAAAAGTTAGCCTTTGTTTCCGCGCGCGATGGCGACGATGAAATCTGGACCATCGACGTTTCCAGCGGCGCGCTCAAGAAGATCACGACCATTTCAACCGGCGCCGGTGATCCGGTTTGGTCGCCCGACGGAAAATGGCTGGCCTTCGTTTCAGACATCTATCCTGAATGTCGTGACGATGCTTGTAACAAGCGACGCGCCGAAGAGGTCGCGCAGAACAAGGTCAAGGCTCATGTGGCCGAACGCCTTCTCTATCGTCATTGGAAATCCTGGAAGAACGGTTTGCGTACTCACGTGTTCGTGGTGGCGTCCGCCGGGGGCGAAGCGCGGGATCTGACGCCCGGCGATTACGACGCGCCGCCGTTCAGTCTCGGTGGGCCACCCGACTATGCGTTCTCGCCGGATTCAAGTGAACTCGCTTTCGTCAGCAATCATGACAAAGTCGAAGCCACCTCAACCAACGCTGACGTTTGGCTGATTTCCGTCAAAGGTGGAACGCCGAAGAATATTACCGCGGCGAATCATGGTTACGACGGCTCGCCGCAATACTCGCCTGATGGAAAATACCTCGCTTACCGATCGCAAGTTACCCCCGGATACGAGAGTGATCGGTTTCGGCTGATGCTCTACGAGCGAAAGACCGGACGAGCGCAATCGATCAGTGAGAGCCTTGATTCCAACATTGACGAGTTCACGTTCGCCCCTGACAGTAAGAACATTTATCTAACCGCCGAAGAACGCGGGCGGGCGCCGATTTACAGCGTCGCTGTGACGGGTGGTCCGATCAAGAAAGTTGTCACGGAGGGTGGGGCAAACGGCGATGTTCACCTGACCAAAGACGGCAACACTTTGGTTTTCTCGCGCAGCAGCATGACCAGGCCGGCGGAGATTTATCGCGCGAATGCGGATGGTTCAGCCACGACCGCCCTGACCACCACCAATGATAGCTTCATTTCATCTTTCAATCTGAAACCGGCCGAAGAGGTTACCTGGACCGGTGGCCTGGGCGCGAAGGTGGCGGGTTGGATCGTGAAACCACCGAACTTCAATCCCGGCCGCAAGTATCCGCTGGTCGTGCTAATTCACGGCGGTCCGCAAGGCGCCTGGAACGACAACTGGGGCTATCGTTGGAATCCGCAAATCTATGCCAACAACGGGTACGTCGTATTCATGCCGAATCCGCGGGGATCGACTGGCTATGGCCAAAAGTTCGTTGCGGAAATTTCCGGAGACTGGGGCGGCAAGGTTTTCACCGACATCAGCAACGGCGTGGCCATGGCCGCGAACCTTCCTTATGTCGACAAGACTCGCATCGGCGCGGCGGGCGCGAGTTACGGTGGCTACATGATCAATTGGATCGAAGGACACAACAACGATCCGCGGTTTCACTACAAAGTTTTGGTTTCACACGACGGCGTGTACAACCTTGCGGCGATGTACGGCGTGACTGAAGAGCTCTGGTTTCCGGAGTGGGAGTTCAAAGGAACTCCATGGTCCAATCCGGCTATGTACGATCGCTGGTCGCCGCACAAGTTTGTGCAGAATTTCAAGACGCCGGTCCTGATTATCACCAACACACTCGACTATCGAGTGCCCGAGGGCGAGGGGCTGCAATTCTTTACCGCGGTGCAACGAATGGGCGTAGAATCCAAGCTTCTTGATTTTCCGGACGAAGGTCATTGGGTTACCAAGCCGGCGAATTCTGCGTTCTGGCATAAGACGGTGCTTGATTGGCTGGATAAGCATTTGAAGTAAGGGCTGTCAGGCACAGATGAACATGGATTCACACAGGTAGGAGAAAACCGAAAAGCGGAGAGCTGTTTTTATCTGTGGCAATCTGCGTAAATCTGTGGCTGGATCCGAATCGGAGGTTCGCCTCATGCCGGGTTGGGCCAAAGCTTTAATCGGAACGCTATGCGTCGTGGTCGCCCTCGTCATTGGCGCTGTTGTGGTCGGCATTGTCTACGTCGCCCGCAACAAAGATGCGTGGAAAGGGCAAGGCAGGGAAGTACTGGCCCAAGGAAAGAGTTTCGGAGCTAACAGCGACAATCAGGGCTGTCTTGATGAGTCGATTGCGCGTTACAAGAGCGCGGAAGCTCACCTCAACGCTATTTCAACAAACCTGTTTATGCAGGGCTGTCTTGAGAGCAGCCGGCCAACACCGCGCTTCTGCGATAAAGTCCCTGTTGGCGATATGATGAAACTGACCGAATGGCGGCAAGAACAATGCCGGCATTACGATCTGGGTGGCGATATACGCTGCAATTATTATCTGTTCCTGCCTGTACCGATGTTTTGTGGAGAGCAGAAGCGACAAGGAAAGTCGCAGTAATAGAGCCGCGGATAAACGCGGACAGAAAAAATAAGTCTTTGTAATTTCATCCGCGATAATCCATGCTCATCTGCGGCTAAATTTCGGAGGTTTGCCTAATGCCAGGTTGGCTAAAAGTCTTATTGATCATCGCGATTGTAGTGGTGGTTTTGATCCTCGGCGTGGTGGGAACGGGCGTCGTCTGGTGGATGAAGAACAAAGACGCGCTGATGGCCCGGGCCAAGGAGGTCGTGGCCGAAGGCAAAGAGTTTGGCGGCCACAGCGACAATCAGGCTTGTGTCGACGAAGCCCTTAATCGCTACAAAAAGGAACCCGGGTTTGGCAGTGCCATGTCCACGAACATCTTTCTGCGAGGTTGTTTGGAGGCGAGTAAGCCGACCGACGGTTTCTGTGACAGCGTGCCGAAGACGACTGAATTCATGACGAGCGCGGAGTGGCAGTTGGAGCAATGTCGTCGCGTTGACCTGGCGAAGGACAGCTACTGCCGTCAACTCTTTCAGCCGGTCCAGCAGTTCTGTGAGAAGGGTCCGAACAGATCGTCGTCCGAAAGAAACGCTAACAATCAGTGAGCCGGTTTGCCTCAGACTGGAGCGCAACCGTCCCGGTTGCCGAAGCCTGGGCAAGCGAGGACGCTTGCGCTCCACTCACTTTCAGTTACTAAGCTAATCGAACCCGGCATTTCATGTCTGCCCGAATCCAAAAGATTTTTCTCGTCCTGGTGGCGGTAATGGTGGTCGGTCTGGTTTTGGCCGGGCTGGTTTTTGTTAATGCCTTCAAGGTTTGGCATGCCGCGATACGAGCCGGTAACGAAGCGGCCACCGTCCAAAACCTCAAGACGATCGCAGCCGTTGAAGCGCAATACTTCTACAGCCACCAGCGCACGTTCGGCACGTTTGAGCAGTTGGTGAAAGAGCAAATGGTCAGTTCTAAGTTTGCTGGAAATCCGGAGAAGGTAACGGTCGACGGATATATTCTCACTTTGACTGTGACGTCTGAACCGCAGGCATTCGTCATCACCGCGACTCCGGAGAGCGCAATAACAGGCACGAAGCACTTCTATTTCGATTCGGTTTCGCGCGAAATCCACGTCACTTCTGAGAAACCTGCCGGTCCGAATGATCCAATTATGAACAAGTAAGTTTGGAGAGTGTCCCACAGTTTGAGCCGTGAACCTTCTGTCGACGATCGCCTGAGCATTCGGAGCCGCCCCCTCGGAATTCCGCTCATGTACCAGAGCTGGGGGAAGCTCTTGTTCATGCATTGGCCGATTGATCCGGAAATTCTGCGGCCGCTCATACCTTCACAGCTTTCAATCGATACCTTCGCAGGCCAGGCATGGATTGGCGTCGTGCCTTTCACGATGTGGGGCATTCGCGCGTCCTTCCTGCCGTCGATACCGGGCACCAGCGCATTTCATGAATTGAATGTGCGGACTTATGTTCATGCCGCCGGAGTCCCCGGAGTCTGGTTCTTTTCACTCGATGCGGCGACCAGCCTGGCGGTCTGGGGTGCGCGGACGTTTTACGGTCTGCCGTATTTCAAAGCGACGATGAGCCTCAATCAGAAAGAGAACCTGATCGATTATTCGTCAGTTCGCAGCGATGGCCGAAGGTACGCACAGTTTTTTGCCGCGGACGCGGCGGGCTTCCGGGCAAAATTCGATTCGTCGCAATTTCAGAACCTGCAACGGGCCAGGTTGGAAGCGAGTTGGAGGATAGGTGATCCGCTGCCGCCGTCACAGCCGGGTGAGATCGAATTTTTTCTCACGGAACGTTACTGTCTCTATTCGTATCGACGCGGCAGGCTCTATCGTTCGCGCATCTTTCACGATTCGTGGCCTTTGCGCGCCGCCTCAGTTGATTCATGTAAATCGACAATGATTGAGTCGCTGGGAATTGCTCAGCCGGAAGGCGAACCGCTTTTGCATTATGCAGAGTCGATCGCCGTAGATATCTGGCCGTTGCAGCGTGTCTGAAACCCGACCGTGAGGGAGGGTGCCGGGCGATGCCCCCTCCGTTACGGTCGAGGTTCCGCCACGGCTTCTGAGACAACGAAGAGCTCCTGCGAACCTAACTTGAATGGTTCGAACTTAAGCGAACCGTAGAGACCCAGTACCTCAAATCCTGCGCGTCGCAGCATTCGTTGAATCTCGGCTGCGGTGTAAATCCAATGCTTTGCCAGGCGCGATTCAGATTGGCCTTTCCGCTCCAGGATGTACTCGCTATCGATGCATCCCTCGGCCGCGTTGTATCGCTCTTTGGTAATCAGGGTGATATCGCCAACCTGGTGACAAGTCTGCTCTTCAAAATCAGGCAGGAAGGATTCGGCGGCCATGGCTGTTTCCACGATGAAACGCGAGCCCGGTTTCAGCGCGCGAGCCATCCCCTTGAGAAATGTCTCCATGTCGTCGTATTCCAGAAAGCCAAAACTATTGCCGAAACAGAAGGCGCCGTCGTAGATGTGTTCGCCTTCAATCGCGCGTTTGTCGCCCAGAATGAAGTCGGGCGCGACGAAGTCAGGGCTGGCGCCGGAATTGCCCGCGTCGTCGGATTGATTAACCGTCTGAGTGATCGAGGCGCGCGCCTCGGCGATGAATTCTTCCGAGATGTCCAGTCCCGTGACGCTCAGCCCACGCCTGGCCAGCTCGAACGAGAGTCTTCCGTTTCCGCACGGCACATCGAGGACGTGGGCGCCAGCTTGGCAGTGGAGAGTTTTGACCAGGAAATCTGCCTCGGCTTTGGTTTGTTTTGGCGGAATCGCCTGACGCCACAAATCGAGCGTAACGCCGTGAAAAAAATCTTCGTACCAGTTCGATGGAGCAGACATTCGCGGTTTGTCGAGTGGTGATTTAGCGGTCATCCAGTTTAAGCGGATCGATGAGTAACGAACGAGGGCATTGTCCGAGATGCGAGAATGCTTTGTAAAGAGGAACACCGGTGAGGTGTCTACTTAGCGAGGTATTCGCGACGCGATCTAACCGATACATCCGGCAGGTCCACTTTCACTGACAGCGCATGAACGCTGCCGTCGCGTTTCAATTCATCAGGATAAAAGCCAAGCCGGTATTGATGCCGCAGTTCTTCGGCAATCAGCGCAAAAGTCTCTTTCAAGTTTTTCGTTTCGCCCTCATAGAAGCGGCCGCCGGTTACTTCCGACAATTTTTCCATCAGATCGTGACCGTCGTAGCCGAGTCCGCGCCGACCTCCGCGCCGGCCGCCCTGGCCGCCACCCGGGCCGCGAGGCCGTTGGGGCGTTGTCGAATCAAAGCGTCGCGGAAAAGGAAAACGCATAGGCCGTGGCGGTCCCAGAAAACGAAGTCCTTCCGGCAGATAGTAGATCGAGTAGATCATGGCGTCGGCTTCAGACTCGGAACGGAGCAGGTCTTCAGGAGTAACCACGCTGCCGTGATCGTTTCCATCGCTGAGCAGGATGATTGCCTTGCGGCCCCGGATTGGCTGCAGCACTCGGCTCGAGACGTCCATCAGCGAGTCATACAGAACCGTCCCGGCCATCTTGCCAACTTGCGCCTGCTTGATTCCTGACTCGAGCTCCTTACGATTGCTGGTGAGCGTCGTTAGCTTCTGCTCCTGCCAATCGAAGGTGACGATCATGGCGCGGTCCTGGGGCCGCAACTCTTTCAGGAAAGCCTTGGCAGCCTTCTTGATGTCGTCGAGGACGCCGCTGGTGCTCAAACTGGTGTCAAGCATGAGCACGACGTTCAAAGGCTCTTCGCCGGTGTCGAAAACAGCAATCTTCTGTTCGACCTGATTGTCGAAAAGCTTGAACGCTTCAATCTTCAGATCACGGACGTAGCGATTCTCTCGGTCACTGACAATGACGGGGACACTAATCAGGTTGGTGTCAATCTTGATCGTGTCGATGGGTTCCTGAGATTGGCCCTGGATAGTTGAAGGCGCGCCGCACAGCGACGCACAGAGGCCGACGAAAAGAAAAAGACTTCGCCACGCGAAGCGTCGAGGGAAAGCTCGTCTAGTCATTATGCATGCCGGGGGGCTCCGATTGTGGAACGAAAACGAGATTAAAAACTACTGCGGCGACGCTTGGTTAGACGCTTGAACAGGTGACTTGGTTTGATTAGTGTCAGCAGCCCGACCGTGAGGGAGGGCACCGAATTATTGACAGGATTAACAGGATTAACAGGATGAACAGGATTTGAGAACAAATTCCAACTGCCTGGATATCTTGTTAATCCTGTAAATCATGTCCAACCCTTATTCGGGTCGCTCGAGCGGCGGGAGCACCGCGATGAAGTCGTCGGCGAAACGACGGCCGTAATCGTCCAGCAGGTGAGTGACCTGCGCGTGATCCTTTGATCGAACGATGAGCCCGGCGTGATGTCTCTTCTTTGCGCGATACCAGATTTCCGGATCGTCATACGCAGACGTGTCGGGGAATTCCTGCCGCGCCAGAGAGAGAATGATCCCGGCGTGCTCTTTTGTCGGCTTCAGACGAAGGCGAGCCTTTGAACCGGCAACCTCGAGCTTGGCCCACTCGCGCCAAAGATTGATTCCTGATGCGGCCTCGAGAACATCGGCAATGTAGGCTCCCCCGACGCGCGCTGCGATTTCCAGAAAATAAAAGTCGCCGTCGGCCTGGCTTTTGATGAACTCAGCGTGCGTGGCGCCGGTTTCCATCTTCATGGCTTTGATCAACCGGCGATTGATGGTCAGAAGTTTTTTCTTCTCAGCAGAGTTATGTGGAATCGTTTGCGAGATGTAGGCGCCGCCGCCGTGCGCGACCTGCAGCGGCGGCCGGCCGTACTTGTTGACACCCGCGAAAGCGACGCGGCCGTCAGTGACCAGCGAATCGACGTGGTAGACCTCGCCGGCAATGAACTGGGCCAGCACGTGATAAGAAGCACGTTCGCGCAGAGCCTCACGCTGATTCAATTCGTCGATTGCCTGCCAGACCTCGTCTGCGGTTTCGATTTTGCGAATGCCGATTGCGGAAACGTCCGAACGCGGCTTCAAAATCCACGGAGCGGGAACGCGTTTGAGATAGTCACTGATCTCTTCGTTGTTGATCGCGACCACGAACTCCGGAACGGTCAGACCGGCATTGCGTGCGTTAACAGCCATTGCGTACTTGTCGCGGAAGGTTTTCGCCGCAGTGCTGCTCATGCCGGGCAGGCAGAGATGCTCGCGGGCCAGAGCAGCGATCACCACATCGAATTCTTCCAGGGCCACTATTCTGTCGGGTTTGCGCGTCTTGCCAATGTGGCTGACCAGGTCGAGGAAAAGTTCGACCGGCGCATCGTTTGGCAGAGCGAATACTTCGTCGAGCGCCTCACGCGGCCAATCTTCGTGGAGCATTTTTTCTTTGGTGACCAGAGTGACGTTGCAGCCTTCGGCTTTGCAGGTACGCATGAAGTCACCCCCCTTAAAAAAGGTGGCGAAGCAAACTACATTAAGTGGTTTTGATTCGTCTGCGCTCATAGGAAGATGCGCCAATATACATCTTTGCTGCCGTTTGGTCAGCAGAATCGTGTATAGTGACCGCTCTTTGAAGGTGGCACAGACTTCAGTCCGTGTTTTTCTAATATTTTCACAGACTAAAGTCTGTGCCACTTAATTCATTCATATGATTTTTCGCGGACCATACCCTGATGTGACGATCCCGGAAGTTTCGGTCACCGACTTCATCTTCAGCTCGACGGCTCAAATCCAGGACAAGATTGCGCTGATTGACGGCCCGACCGGTCGCACGCTGACTTATGGAGAGTTTGAAGACGCGGTTCGGCGGGTCGCCGCGAGCCTGTCGCAAAAAGGATTCAAGAAAGGTGACGTCTTCGGCATCTTCAGCACCAACTGTCCCGAATATGCGATCGCTTTTCACGCGGTCGCGATGCTGGGCGGAATAAATACGACTGTTAATCCTCTGTACACCGCTGAAGAGGCAGCATTTCAATTGAAGAACGCCGGCGCGAAATTGCTCGTAACTGCGCCGCCATTCATCGAGACGGCTACCACGGCCGCGCGCGAGGCCAACATCGAGGAGTTGTTTGTTTTCGGTGAAGTAGTTGGCGCGACGCCTTTCGCCTCGTTACTTGACAGTGATGGAGTTGTGCCGCACGTCGAAATTGATCCGAAGAACGATCTGGTGGCGCTGCCATATTCGAGCGGCACTACCGGCCTGGCCAAGGGCGTTATGCTCACGCACTACAACCTGGTGGCCAACATGTGCCAGATGGACGGGCTCGACTATTTTGAGCGCGACGACATTCTGCTTTGTGTGCTGCCGCTGTTTCACATCTACGGGTTAGTCGTCGTGCTGAATATGGGTCTGCACCTGGGCGCGACGATCGTGATCATGCCGCGATTTGACCTCGAACAGTTCCTGAGTCTGATTCAGAAGTATCGGGTGACCTTATCGCATGTCGTGCCGCCCATCGTTTTGAAGCTGGCCAGAGACCCGTCGATTGATGACTTTGATCTTTCGAGTTTGAAAGTGATCTTTTCGGGCGCGGCGCCCCTCGGTCCTGACCTTTCGCGTGAGTGCATGGAGCGCATTGGTTGCGGAATTCGCCAGGGCTACGGCATGACCGAAACGAGTCCCGTCACGCACAGCAGCCCGTCCGATCCGGCGCGAATGAAAATGGGTTCAGTGGGGACCGCTGCGCCGAATACCGATTGTAAGTTGGTCGATCCGGCCACGGGTGAAGAGCTTGGCCCTCGTCAGGAAGGCGAGCTTTGCGTGCGCGGCCCGCAAATCATGAGAGGCTATCTGAACAATCCGGAAGCGACGGCGCGCACGATTGACTCGGACAATTGGTTGCACACAGGTGACATCGGGTACGCGGATGAGGACGGTCACTTCTTCATCGTCGATCGCGTTAAGGAACTGATCAAATACAAGGGTTTTCAGGTGGCCCCGGCAGAACTCGAAGCTATTCTGCTGACACATCCGGCCGTGGCAGACGCCGCCGTTATTCCTTGTCGTGATGACGAAGCCGGAGAAGTGCCGAAAGCTTTTGTGGTTGCAAAACAGGAAACATCCGCAGAAGCGATTATGGATTTCGTGGCTGAACGGGTAGCGCCGCACAAGAAAATTCGCGAGCTGGAGTTTATTGAGCAGATTCCGAAATCGCTTTCGGGTAAGATTCTGCGCCGGGTCCTGGTCGAAAAGGAACGGCCCAAAGGGCCGCATCGTTTGGGAGCAAATTCATGAGTGCACAGGTTTCACCGGACCGGGTTTCGCGCGCTGTGCGCGCTTATTTTTTGGCAATTCGCGCGATGGATGCCGAAGCGTTTGCCAATACTTTCGCCGAAGACGGCACCACCTGCGATCCCATGGGGGCCCCGCCAATTACGGGTCGCGAAGGCCTTCGCGAATTCTTTGAATCGATCTGCAGGAATTTCAAAAGCGTCTCGCTGGATGAAGATTCAATTTTTGTTTCGGGCAACGGCGCGGCGGTGAAATGGTCCGGCAAGGGAAGCAGCAACAGCGGCAAGGAAGTAAAGTTCGAAGGTATCGATGTGTTCGAAGTAAACGGCGACGGCAAGATTCAAAACGTCTGGGCCTATTGGAACCCGGCTGAGATGATTGCTCAGTTATAAAGACTCAATGCCTTGCACCAGGATTCTTCAAGGTTCGCTTCTTTCCTTTTGGCTGACTTCAGCTATCGCCTCGCCCTTTCCCAAGCCGACTCTTAGACAGAGTCAGGTATTTGATCAGTACGTACGGATTCCGTGGAAGGACGAAATGGCGCGCCTTGATAGTTTTGCAATTCAAATCAAGAACACTCCGGGAGTCACTGCTTACATATCGATAATCAATGGGGAGGAGTTTTGTCCTGGCGAAGGTCAGGCGCGTGCGGTCCGGGCGAGAGATTATTTGATCAAACGCGGAGGCATCCCATGGAACCGTGTGATGTGGCGGGACTGGGGGTTTAGTACCGAATTTTTAGTCGCGCTGGAACTCGTGCCCCCGGGTTACGCAGTCTATGACCCATTCAGTCCTCGAATCCCGGCAAGTGAGGCGCGACCAAGACCGGACTGCGTCAAAATCATGAAAGAAATCAGAGGGAGCAAATTCTAGGATTCCAGAGCCTTCGCTTGACCCTTTTGTTCCAGCAGTCTAATCTCGCCCGCAATCAGCTACAAAGAGGATCTGTCTCGAAATGTCATCAGTCATCAGCACCGCACCCGCCTGGACGATTCCAGGCTTTCTGGAAGCGCGCGAAAATAATCACCTTTTTATCGGCGGCGCCGACGCGACCGCGCTCACGTACAAATACGGCACACCGCTATTTGTCTTCTCGGAAGCGCGCATCCGCGGCAACATCGCCCGGCTGCAAGCGGCCGCTAAGCAGGTCGATCGTCCGATCAAGTTCTGTTACGCGTCGAAAGCAAATTCGAATATGGCGGTGCTTGGCGTCGTCCGGGATGCCGGCATCGACATCGAAGTCAACAGCGGCGGCGAATTGTTTAAAGCCCTACGCGCGGGCTTTCACCCCCGTCAGATCATCTTCAACGGCACCAGCAAGACGAACGAGGAACTGGATGAAGCTGTGCGCGCCGGCATCTATTCGATCAATGTTGATTCGATTTACGAAATCGGGTTGGTGGAAGACGCGGTCCGGCGGGCGCGAGCAGAATTGAACTCAGGACTACCGCCCGCCCGCATCGCTTTGCGGCTGGTTCCCGAAATCGGCACGCGCTCACATCTCGGTTTGCAGACGGCGCTGTTGACTTCAAAGTTTGGGATTTCTTCGTCGGAGGTGCTCGACGCATTTCGCCGCGGCTTGCAGCATCCGGAGCTGGTCCATGTGTGCGGGATACACATTCACGTCGGTTCGCAGACACCCGATGTCGAACCGTTTGCGGAAGCTTTCAAGAGCATGTGGAACCACCTGATGACGATTCATCGCGAAACCGGGCTGACCCTTGAGCACATCAATCTCGGCGGCGGCATTCCGGTGAATTATCTGCGCGATCGTTCACAGGCGGACCAGCTTCCTGAGCACGAACGCGAAATGCTCGGCGCAGACCTGGAACCGTCGGTGGTGCTGACCGAAGCGTTGCGCGTGGCCCGCGAATCTGCGCGCGACGCCGAGGCGGAACACCTTCTGGAAAATGTGACGATCCTGCTCGAGCCGGGGCGCAGCATTATCGCCGACACCGGCGTCGTGCTGACTCGGGTCCAGAACATCAAGCGCCGGCCGGAAACGGATGACGTGTGGCTCCTTACCGACGCGGGCTACAACCTGCTTTTATCGATGAACAATTACAAGTGGTACTACCACCTGATTTCAGCCTCGCGGGCGTGCGAACCGGTGGATGGGCAATACAAAGTCGCCGGCCCTCTGTGCGATTCGGGCGACGTGTATTTTGACATCGAGCGCCACGGCCGTTTGCCGGATTATCGTTTGCTGCCGCGCGACGTGAAACCGGGAGAGGTTTTGGCGCTGTTGAATTCAGGCGCCTATTCGCTCGCGCAAATGTTTCCCTACAACGGTCGACCGCTGCCGGCCGCAGTGATGGTGCGGTCAGATGGCAAAGCTGAATTGATCAGGAAGCGCGATACGTATGAGGATTTGTTGATGAATGATGTTTGGTGATGTGAGTTCAAGATTCCAAAATTCCAGATTCCAGATTCCAGATTCCAGATGGCAGAAGACAGACGGCAGATGGCAGATGGCAGATTCCAGAAGACAGATGGCAGATTCCAGAAGACAGATGGCAGATTCCAGATGGCAGATGACAGATGACAGATGGCAGATTCCAGATGGCAGATTCCAGATGGCAGAATGACAGATTGCAGGAATGGCAGAATGACAGATTACAGAATGGCAGAAGTGTTAGTTTCCTTGATATTCAAGGTTCAACATCAACTAAGTCCATACTCTCGACTCTCTTCAGTCGGGTTCTTGAATTTGGAATCTTGAATCTGGAATTCTTCGAGTATAGTTTCGCGGCTTTTCCATTTCGAAAACGAGGTCACCTCTCATGAATTACAGGAGATTCGAAGATCTTCCGGTTTGGAACGCCGCCATCGACCTGGCCGTCGAAATCTATGCGCTGACCGACTCAATTCATTTCCGAAGACGAAGAAGCCTCAAAGATCAGATCGAGCGCGCGGCCGTCTCCGTTTCCAACAACATTGCCGAAGGCTTCGAGCGTGGCACGAATAACGAGTTGCTCGCTTTTCTATACATTTCCCGCGGTTCGGCGGGTGAGGTTCGTTCAATGCTTTGCCTCCTCGAACGAATCCCCGCCTTCCGATCGCTTAACAGCGAGATCGAGGTGATCAAGAAGAGAGCAGAGAGTTGTTCGCGACAGTTGAAGGCCTGGGCTCAGTCGCTTCAGAATTCGAAGTTCCGGGGCGAGCGTCACGTCAATCAGAAAACCAGGCGAATCGATCAGGCCGCGCGAGAGCGCGATGAATTCCTGAAGGAACTGGCAGAGATTAGGGCGAAGGGCGCGACGAAGAACGGCAAATAGCTCTAGAGGTATCGCTAGCCATAGCGACGTAAACGTTAGTTTATTAATGAACTCGAAACCCGAAACTCCAAACCCGAAACTAACCAACGGCCAACTCATTCGCGGCCTGGGACTCGTCGCGGCCATCTCAGTCAACGTCGCCAACGTGATCGGCACCGGCGTTTTCCTGAAAGCGCGGGTGATGACCTGTAATGTCGGCACGCCGGGAAAGGCGCTCACTGTCTGGCTGGTTGCGGGGTTGCTTTCGCTCGCCGGCGCGCTCACTTACGCTGAACTTTTGGCGATGAAGCCACGCGCCGCGGGTGAATACGGGATCATGCGCGACGCGTATGGACGTCTCTCGGGGTTCATTTACGGCTGGACTCAGTTTGCCATCGCGCGCAGTGCGTCTGCGGCGGCGCTGGCCGTTGGTTTCGCTATCTTTCTCAATGCGCTTTTGAAGGGCGCTTTGAATCAAACCTTCTTTACGATTCCGTACATCAACGTTCCCTTCGGCCGTTTGCAACTCGTCGCGCTGGGGGCCATTGCCGTCACGGTGCTTATCAACTGCGGAGCAATCACCTTGAGCGGCGGCGTGGCGACCTTTCTTACTTCGATCAAGGTCCTGCTCCTGATCGCCGTGGGACTGGGTGCGTTCTTCTATACCAACGGCGATTGGTCGCATCTGTCTCAGGCGAATGTTGGCGGCACGTGCGAAGGTGTCGCGATTGTAGGTGGAGGCTTTGCCGGATTCGCCGCCGCGATGTTGGGCGCGTTGTGGGCTTATGACGGTTGGAACAACATCAGCTTCCTGGCCGGCGAAGTAAAAAATCCGGAACGCAATCTGCCGCTGGGATTAATCATCAGCATGTTCATAGTGATGGGACTCTATCTGCTGGTGAACATCGGCTACTACCACGTACTAACGCCGACGGAAGTCGCGAGCGTGCCGGCATCGTTATCAGTTGCCGCTGAAGTCGTGAGACGTTTGCTGGGCGCGATCGCGCTGACGCTGATGGCCGCGGCCATGATGACGTCTTCGTTTGGCGCCTTGCATGCCTCGATTCTCGCCACTTCACGAGTACCGTACGCGATGGCGCGTGATCGGCTGTTCTTCAAAGGTCTGGCGAAACTTTCCCCACGTACTCATGTGCCAATTCGATCGCTGGTCGTGCTGGGCATCTGGTCGAGCGTCCTGGCGCTGTCTGGTTCTTACGACCAATTAACTGATGCCGCGATCTTTGCGTTAACACTTTTTTACGCCTTCGTTGCCGGATCCGTATTCATCTTTCGACGTCGCCAGCCGGACGTTAACCGGCCCTATCGAACCTGGGGATACCCGGTTGTCCCAATCGTGTACCTGGCAGTAGTTGGCTGGCTTTTAAGTCGCATCGTCTGGGACTCGAGGTCGGACATGGGCGCGACGATAGGATTGTTTTTGGCAGGCCATCCACTCTCGGCCATGGCTGAGTCTTTGAAAGCGCCGCCGCTGGCGAGTCTGCTGTTCATAGTGCTTGGCCTGCCCGTCTATCTGATCTTGTCGCGGCAAAAAAGGACGGGCAATGAAGAATAAGCTTTGTTTTTCGGCGATCGTGATTGCATTGCTGACGATCCCGTTGCTCCCGGCGCCCTCGGTGCCCCCGGTGATCGCTCAGCAGCGAAACTCTCTGGCCTTGCCGGATGCTGCGCGCGCCGCCTCGCTTCAGGAACTTGTTAATGAAGCAGCGCGCACGACCCTCGCAAAATTTGCCGACAAGAAACTCGCTGAATCTCAACTCTCGATTACGTTAATCGATCTCCGCGATGCCCCGCATCCGGTCACCGCGAGTTTCCGCGGCGACGAACGTGTCTATCCAGCCAGCGTGGTGAAGCTCTTCTACCTCGGCGCGGTACATCGCTGGCTGGAAGACAAAAGAATTCAGGAGACGGATGAGTTGAAGCGCGCCGTCCGCGACATGATTGTCGATTCGTCGAATGAAGCGACACAATACGTGCTCGATGTCCTGACCCAGACGACCGGCGGTTTTGAGTTGCCGGCGAAAGAAATGAAGCAGTGGCAGTACCAGCGCAACGCGGTGAATCGATACTACTCGTCGATGGGCTACACCAACATCAATGTCAATCAAAAGACTTTCTGCGAAGACGCTTATGGCCGGGAGAGAGTTTCGCGCGGCCCCAAGGGAGAAAATCGCAACAAGCTGACGACTGACGCGACCGCGAGGCTGCTTTCCGAAATCGCCATGGGCCGGGCCGTCAATCAAGCGCGCAGCACGCAAATGATGGAATTGCTGAAGCGAGATTTCGGCGGTGACTCGAAAGATCATGACGACCAGGGCCGGGGCTTTACCGGGATTGCTTTGCAGGGGATGACCGGCGCAAAGCTCTGGTCGAAAGCGGGTTGGACCAGCACGACGCGACACGACGCGGCCTACATTGAATTGCCGAATGGCGCCCGGTTTGTGCTGGTTACCTTCACGACCGATCACGCCGCCGACCGCGAAATCATTCCGACCGTAGCGCGAGTAGTGATTGACGGGATTGGATCCGCGAAGTGATGAAGTCAGAACCGTGCGTAAACTATCCGCAGATTACACAGATAAGCATCAGGCAAACAGCGTGACGGTGGCGACAGCAACGCCTTCTCTTATCAGTCTTTTCTGCGTAATCTGTGTAATCTGTGGATGTGCTGACTCGCCTGCGCAGATGAGATGTTGAACGACTTATCCTTACATCACAAACCAATCACTGAATTATTCAAACAGCCATCCGTCACCGCGGACTGGAATCAGTACCGGCTCTCCCAAGATCAAATCGACTTCTTTCACGCTAACGGCTATCTCGCAGGTATTCGCTCGCTGAATGACGAACAGATTGAGGTTCTGCGGGCTGAACTTGCTCAGCTGGTTGATCCAAATCATTACGCCCGCGAACTCTTCTACGAATTCCATTCAAACGAATCTACTGATCCTGCAACCATCTTGTTTCACGCGCTGGGGGCGTGGCGGATTGCCCCGGGCTTTCACGATTTACTCTGGAATCCGGCGTTTGTCATGCCGGCGGCGCAACTGCTCGATGGGCCGGTGCGGTTTTGGCACGATCAGCTGTTCTGCAAACCGGCGCAGCATGGCGGCGTGGTCGCATGGCACCAGGACTATTCTTATTGGACGCGCACGCGACCGATGGCTCATCTGTCCTGCTGGATCGGCCTGGATGATTCGACGCGCGAAAATGGTTGTGTTCATTACGTGCCCGGGAGTCATCGCTGGAACCTTCTGCCGATTACCGGTCTGGCCGATGACATGCACGCGATCCAGAGTGTCTTGGCTCCCGACCAGAGGGATCAATTCAAGCCCGTCCCCATCGAATTGAAAGCCGGTGAGTGCTCATTTCACCATCCGCTGATGGTCCACGGTTCATTCGAGAATCGCAGCGATCGCCGGCGGCGTGGGGCAGTCATAAACGTGTTTCGCGATGGAGTATGTTCCGCGTCGAATGATGCTTTGTTGGCAGGTGTGCCACCGATTTTCGTTGGAGAAAGAATAGCCGGACGGTTTTTTCCACTGTTGTTCGATTCGGTTCTTGATCGGGACAGGGAAAAGTCCGCCTGAAGCTCCGTTAGGAGCGTCATATTTATAGAAATCGGTTAACGGAGCTCTGAAAAGCGATTGGCCGGCGGCCGTCTCACAACACAATCCCAAACTGTTGTCGCAATACTTCGTTGTATTCCGCTTGGTTCTTAAGCACGCGTTCACTGCGCACGCCATTTTCCGTGATGATAAAGCGCATGTCGCTCAGAGAGATGCGCCCACGCGGCGTGAGTCGCGAACAAATTCTTTGCCGGGTGAAATGTGATTCGGGAGAAGTCTGATGATAGGAGCACATCTCTTCATAATCCGCGTACTGGTAAGGTTGCAGCGAGAACCGGTACTGTGTCTGCCAGTCTTCATTCTTTAGCGCTTGTTCCAGAACCAGGCGTTCCTGGCTATCGCTGACGAGCCGGTATCGGTTCTCTCTCTGCTGATGTTCTGAATCTGCCACGAGCGGTAGCGGCTCGATGAAGGAATCGCCAAACCCGACATCGGCCAGCCATCGCTCCTGGTTCAGTGCAACCCGCAAGGTCATATGGTCGAA
>Ga0070694_100000704_pt1 | contig 18646 bp, 15 predicted proteins | sample KBSK1251metaG_FD_65470 | JGI IMG/M metagenome (GOLD analysis project Ga0070694, IMG submission 65470) | Corn, switchgrass and miscanthus rhizosphere microbial communities from Kellogg Biological Station, Michigan, USA - KBS K1-25-1 metaG | ecosystem: Host-associated > Plants > Roots >... | reverse complement strand
AGACGATCACGTCGGTGCCCGTCGCGTCGGGCAGGTCGAGCGAGGTCACCACCACGTCGATGCCGCCGTCGGCGAGGTTCGCGAGCGCGCCGAGCAGGTCCTCGGCCCGTTCGAGCGTGCAGCCTTCGAGTGCCCCCGGGTCGACGCCGACTGCGAGGACGGACAGCTTCCGGTCGCGCGACGCGCTCATCGGCAGAAGCCTATCCCGACCGCCTCGGCGGTCGTCCACAGGCGCACGTCGTCTCAGCCGAGGGCGGCGCGGATCGACGCCAGCGACGACGGGTTCTCGAGACTCGACAGGTCACCGGGATCCTCGCCCACGACCGTCGCGCGGATCGCCCGCCGAAGGATCTTCGCCGAGCGCGTCCGCGGGAGCTCGGGGACCACGACCACGCGCGCCGGCCGGAACGCCTTGCCCAGATGCCCGGCCACGAGCGCGGACAGCTCGCCCGAGAGACCCTCCGACACCTCGCCGTTCGCGACCACGAAGCACCAGATCGCCTCGCCCTTGACCTCGTCCGGGACGCCGATCACGGCGGACTCGGTCACGGCCGGGTGCAGCGTCAGGACGCTCTCGACCTCGGCCGGCCCGAGGCGCTTGCCCGCGACGTTCATCGTGTCGTCGCTTCGCCCGTGCAGGAACCACTGGCCGTCCTCGTCGACGCTCGCCCAGTCGCCGTGGCACCAGACCCCCGGGAACCGTCGCCAGTACGCGTCCAGGTAGCGCTCGGGATCGCCGCGCAGGCCGCGGGTCATGCTCGGCCACGGCTTCCGGCACACGAGCTCGCCCACCTCGCCCGGGTCGGCCACCGACCCATCCGGTCGGAACACCGCGACGTCCATCCCCAGGGCCGGGCCACGCAGCGAGCACGGTTCGAGCGGACTGATCGGGTGGGGCGACAGGAAGCAGGCGCCGACCTCGGTCCCGCCCGACAGGTTGATGATCGGCAGGCGGCCCTCGCCGACCTCCTCGAAGAACCACCGGTAGGGCTCGGGGTTCCAGGGCTCACCGGTCGACGCAAGGATCCGCAGCGACGACCGGTCGTGGGATCGGACCGGCTCCTCGCCGGACGGGATCAGGGCGCGCACGAGCGTTGGCGAGACCCCGACGTGCGTGATGCGGTGCCGCTCGACCATCGACCAGAGCCGGTCGGGCCCGGGGTGGTTGTGGGCGCCGTCGTACAGGAACACCGTCGAGCCGAGTGCCGTAGCGCCGACGATCTCCCACGGACCCATGATCCAGCCGAGGTCGGCGAACCAGAACAACAGGTCGCCCGGCTGCACGTCGGTCTGGTACGCGACCTCCTCGGCGACCTTGACCAGGAATCCGCCGTGGACGTGGACGGCGCCCTTCGGCCTGCCGCTCGTCCCGCTCGTGTACGCGATGAACAGCGGGTGCTCGGGATCCAGGTGGGCGGTCTCGAACCGGTCCGCGTTCGCCGAGAGCAGGTGGCCCCACCGGACGTCGCGCGCGGCGTCCCACGGGGCGTTCGTGCGGCCCAGGCGATCGACCATGACGACGTGCCGAACGCAGCCGGCCACGGACACCGCCTCGTCCGCCGTCTCCTTCATCGGCACGACCTTGCCACGCCGCGGGAAGCCGTCGGCCGTGATCAGGACCGCGGCCTCCGCGTCCTCCAGCCGCTTCGCGATCGCGTCGGCGCCGAACCCCGAGAACAGGGGCAGCCACACCGCGCCGAGCTTCGAGCACGCCATCACGGCCACCACTGCCTCCGGCGTCGGCGGCAGGAAGATCCCGACCGCGTCGAGCGACCGCACGCCGAGACCGGCGAGACCGTTCGCGAGCCGGTCCGATTCCTCGCGTAGCTCGCGGTACGAGACGCGTCGGGTGGTGCCCTCCTCGCCCTCCCACGCGATCGCGGTGGCGTCGGGGGTGCGTTCGGCCCATCGGTCGACGCAGTTGTGCGCGAGGTTCACCGATCCGCCGCCGAACCACGTCGCCCACTCGACCCCGCTGGAGGCATCGAGCGTCGAGGTGTACGGCTCGTAGAACTCGAGGCCGAGGTCGCGGATCGCCGCGTCCCAGAACCACTCGACGTCCGAGGTCGAGCGTTCGATCAGCTCGTCCTCGGTGGCGATGCCGTGGGCGCGCATCAGCCGCGTGACGTTCGCGCGCTCCACGACCTCGGGCGAGGGTCTCCACACGATCGTCACGGCCTGCCCCGCTTCCTCTCCGAGCCTACGGGTACGCTCTCCTGCGCGGGAACGGCGCCGTTCCCGAACCCAGCCTATGACCCCGGACGACATGGAGAGCCCCACGACGGCGACCGACGACGCCCGCGGCCCGAAGCCCTCCAGCGCGCATCCACACGTCCGGCGGGTGTTCCTGGCTGCGACCGCGACGGTCTCCGCGTTCGTGGTGGTGGTCGCCGCGATCGTCATGGGTGGCTACTTCTGGGCGAACGCGTCGATCTCGAGGATCCCGGAGCAGCCCTCGGCATCCGGTTCCACCGGCCCGCAGGACATCGCCGGAAAGTGCGACGAGCGCGCGTGCAACTACCTGCTGCTCGGCAGCGACTCCCGCAAGGGTCTGACGCCGGAAGAGCTGATCGCGTTCGGCACCGACGCGCACATCGGTGGCGAGAACCGCTCGGACACGATCATCCTCGTGCACACGCGGCCCGACCGGCGCGAGGTCGTGTTCGTGTCGTTCCCGCGCGACCTGTGGGTGGACATCCCGGGGATGGGGGAGGGCAAGATCAACACCGCGTTCGAGGGCGGCGTGAACGGCGGCGGGCCGCAGCGAGTGGCCCGGACGATCCGGAGTATCAGCGGGATGCAGATCCACCACGTCCTGTACGTCAACCTGCTGGGGTTCCAACGGGTCGTCGACGCCCTCGGCGGCGTCGACATGTGCGTGCCGTATCCGATGAAGGACCCGCTGACGCTGCTCGACATCCCCGCCGGCTGCCAACACTTCGACGGGCGAACGGCGCTCGCGTACGTCCGGACCCGGCACCAGCCGTGCGACACCGTGCCGGACTTCGCTCGGATCAGCCGGCAGCAGCAGTTCCTGCGGGCCGTGATCGCGAAGGTCCTGCGGCCGGGCGAGCTCCTTCGCCTGCAGGATCTCATCCCCCAGCTGCTCGGGAACCTGGTCGTGGACGAGGGGCTCAACCCGGCCGAGCTCGTCTACCTCGCGGGGCTGCTCCAGGGTGTCGGGACCGACAACGCGGACTTCAGGGCGCTCCCGACGGTCCCCGAGGGCATCTACGACTCGAATGGGACCTTCATCTCGATCGTCCGCGCTGTCCAGCCCGACGCGGACGAGTTGCTGCGCAGGATCCGCGAAGGCAAGCCGCTCGGCGACCTCGGCCAGGAGCTGGCGCAGACGCCGCCGTCGCCGGCCAACATCGTCGTCTCGGTCGTCGACCGCCATGCGAGCTCGGTGGCGACGGACGTCTTCGACATCCTGACCGAGGGCGGGTTCAACACCTCGCCGGGCGTCATCGATCTCACCGAGATCCAGCCGCCGACCAAGGGCGCGATGATCCTGTACCGCCCGGACGCCGAATCGGAGGCCAAGGTCGTCGGGACGTACTTCGGAAACCTGGAGCTCGTCCCCGCCCCGTCGGGAACCCTGCCGAAGGGGCAGGACGTGGCGGTGGTCGTCAGCGGCCGGTACCGGATCCCGCCCCCGAGCACCGACGAGCCCGTGGAGTGCCCGACCTAGCGCCCGGCGAGCGCCGCGTCCAAGGCGCCGAACGCGACCTCGGGAACGTAGCGGCGACGTATGAGGTCCCGGCCGCTGCGGCTGAGGTTCGTCCAGGCGACGTCCTCTTGGATCACGAACTCGAGCGAGGCGACCATCGCCTCGCGGTCCCCGGCGACCAGCAGGTGTTCACCCGACGACACCTCGAGGCCCGCGGCGCCGTCGGGGCCCGTCACCACCGGCAGGCCGCGCGCGAGCGCGTTCAGCACCTTCACCTTGGTGCCCGAACCCCCAACGCCGACGTCGACGAAGCAACGCGCCCGTCGGTAGAGGATCTCGTCGTCGTCGATCGGGCCCGCGAATTCGACGCCGCGGCTCTCGTGGACGCGCCGGACGAGGCGTCCGGGCGCTCCGGACCCAGCAACGACGAGGCGGGCATCCGGCACGCGCTCGAGCAGCGCCGGGAGGTCGTCGGCCAGGAACCGCGAGAGCCCCTCCGCGTTGGGCGGCCACGAGAGCGTGGCGAGGAAGAGCACCACGGGTTCGGGCGGCGGGGTGAGCTCGGGGCGGTCGAGCAGGGTGGGGTCGGCGACGTTCGGGAGCAGGGCGATCTCGGGGCCGGTGGGGACGAGGGCGGAGAGCGTGGCGCGGTCGGGTTCGGAGACCGCGAACACGACGTCGAACCGCGCGAGCAGTCCGGCCTCGTACCGCCGAACCCGGCCCGCCTCCAGCCGGACCAAGGGTCTGCGGACGGGGTTGGTCTCGAGCTCGGCGTGCCGGCGCCACATCACGTGCTCGGCGTTGTGTTCGTGGAGGAGGCGGATGCCCGAGAACCCCTCGGGCACGTACTGCGCCATCAGCCAGCCGTCGACGAAGACGGCGTCGTGATCGCCGGGCTCGAGGAGCGCGGCGATGCGCTCGGCCATCGCCGAGCTTCGGTTGCGTTGGATGCTGAGCGGGACGCCGGCCGCGTAGCTCGAGAGCAGGCGGCCAACCGATCGGTCCCGCTCCAGGGGGATCGAGACCACGCCGCCCTCCCGCCTCCAGGGCTGTTCGTCCTGATCGCGGAAACAGACGACCTCGACCGAGTGCCGCGCCTCCAGGTACGAAAGCACCGCCGCCGACTTGATCGTCCCGCCGCTGCGGGGCTCGCCCAGCTGGCGCGGCGTCAGGAACAGGACCCGCACTCAGCCGGCCCGATCGAGCAGGGCGAGGATCGGGAAGACGACGGTCGCCCGCAGGATCCGCGGAAGCCGCCGGGGCTCGAGCGCCAACCGCCACAACCATTCGAGTCCGAGCGTTCGGAAGGCGCGAGGCGCGCGGCGCCTCGAGCCCGCCCACATATCGAACGCGCCACCGACGCCGATCATGATGCGGACCGATGGGAACGCGTCCGCGTGGCGCTCGATCCATCGTTCCTGCTTGGGCGCGCCGAGCCCGACGAGGACGATCGTGGGCGCGGCCGAACGGATCACGTCGACGGTCTCGTCCTCGCGAGCCATGGAACGAGCGATCCCGTCCTCGTCGATCGAGACGCCGGCGCCGGCAACCACGACCTTCAGCCCCGGGAGGGCGCGCCATCGCGTCGCCGCGCGCTCGGCGACATCGGACGAGCCGCCGACGAGCGCCACGGTCTCGGCTCGCTCGGCGGCCAGGCGCAGCAACATCGCCGCAATCTCCACTCCGGGCCACCGCCGGACGGAGCGGCGGCTCCGTAGCGCCTGGACGATCGCGACGCCCGTCCCGTCGGGGAGCGCGAGGTCGGCCGACCGCAGGAGATCCGCGTACCCCGGGTCCCGCCGGGCGTGGAGCAGGATCTCGGGGTTCGGCGTGAAGATCCGACACGCGCGAGCGCCGTCGAGGAACCCGGTCGCGACGCCGCGGAGCTGCTCGACCGACCCTAGCTCGTCCAGGCGAACGCCGAAGACGACCGAGGTCATGAGGGCCCCGCCTCCTCGGCGCGCGTGAACCAGACGTAGAGCAGCTCGGCGCGGCGCCGGAGCTTGGGCGGCGCCTCGGTCGCGTAGCGCTCCCGCAGCTCGGCCTTCAACCCCTCGCGCACGCTCGAGGGTCGGGGGATCACGCGTTCGAGGGGGTCGCCGTCGCCGCGACGAGCGCGCCAGTCCTCGTCGATCTCTCGCAGGCAGCGCGCGACGTTGTCCTCGGTCGACTCGAACTCGGAGAACTTGGTCCCGAACCGCTCGTTCAGCCGTCGCGTGATCGCCGCGAGCCGGCCCCCGACCACCTCGTCGAACGTCCCGATCACCAGGTTCCCGCGATAGGGCACGAGCGGCTCGTAGAACGCGCAGAACCCTCGGAGCAGGTCCGTATACGTCCGCGCGGGATGGCGGATGCGGCTGCTCACCACCGCGCCCTCGGGCTCGCGGATCAAGACGAGCGTCGGGATCCCCAACCGGATCCCCGCGATCACATGACCCGACGCGTGTGTGTGGTGTGCGACGCGGAGGCTCCGCGGCTCCTGCGCGAGGCGGAACGCCGCGATCGCGAACGAGGACGCGCAGCGCGGGTAGGACTCGACGAGGAGGTCAGTCCGCGAGTCCACCAGTTCGCCCTCGCCGCGCAACCGAGCGAGCGGGATTGCCAGCGAGGGGTACGGAGCGAGTCGCGTCATGACCGAATACTTGATCCGGTCCACGCCCGGATGCTACCGCTCGGGCGATCGGGCCGGACACGTGCCTCGCCGGGGACCGGCGATACTGCCCGCGTGCGGATCGCGATCGACGCTCGTCCCGCCTCCGATGCCGAACCCACCGGCGTGGGCCACTACACCAGGCGGATGCTGTCGCACCTACCGGCGGCGATGCCGGCCGACGAGCTGGTGGCGTGGCATCCGCATGCCGGCGGCTCGGACCTCCCGCGCTCGCCGAACCTGACCGAGCACGTGTCGAGGATCCCCGGCGTCCTGGAACCCGTGTGGCGGCGTCTGGAGATGCCGAGGCTCGAGGGGATGCTGCGGTTCGACGCCCTCCTCGCGACGAACTTCCTCCCGCCGCCCACCGGCAGCGACGCGGTCGTGCTGGTCGTCCACGACCTGGCGTTCGAGGTGATGCCCGAGGCGGGTCCCGGGTTCGGCGAGCGGTGGCGGCGACGCTTCGACGGGTGGGTCCGGCGCAGCGCCGGAGTGATCGTGCCGTCGGCCAGCGCGAAGGCCGACCTGCTCCGAGGCCACCGGGTCGACGAGGGCCGCGTGCACGTGATCCCGCACGGGGCGGACTCGTTCGAGGCGCCAGGGCAGGAGGAGGCCGAGCGCGTCCGGGCACGCTTCGGGATCGGCGGGCCGTTCGCGCTGTTCGTCGGCGGGATCGAGCCGCGGAAGAACCTCGTCGCGCTCGTCGAGGCGTTCGCGCGAGCCGACGACGCGGATCGGTGGCTCGTGATCGCCGGCGGTCGCACCTCCTGGGCTCCTCGGGGCACCGAGCCCGTCCGCGCGGAGGTCGCCGCGCTCCCCGTGGACGTTCGGCGGCGGGTCGTACTCACCGGCTACGTGTCGGACGAGGAGAAGCGTGCGCTGCTCGCGGGTGCGACGTTGCTCGCGTACCCGTCGCGGTACGAGGGGTTCGGGTTCCCGGTGCTCGAGGGGTTCTCGGCCGGCGTCCCGGTGCTGACGTCGTCCGCGGCCTCGCTGCCCGAGGTGGCCGGCGACGCGGCGCTGCTGGTCGACCCGAACGACCTCGACGCGATCGCCGAGGGTCTCGTCCGGCTCTTCGGCGATCCCGGCCTGCGCGAGCGACTCGTCGCCGCCGGACGCGAGCGTCTCGGGACGTTCTCGTGGGAGCGCGCGGCCGCCTCGACGGCCGAGGTGCTCCGGAACGCCGGCGGCCGCTCGGCCGGCGCTCGATAGACTCCCGACATCGATGAGGACCCCCTCGCATCGGCACGCGTTGCGGTGGGTGGCCGCCATCCTGGGTCTCGGGCTGATCGCCGCCGCTTGTAGCGCCAGCGAGGCCGAGCCGAGGGCGACGAGCTCGCCGCCCGCGCCTTCGAGCCCGAGCGTGAGCACCACCCGGAGCCCCGACGCGTTCGACGCGAACGCGCTCGAGACCGCAACGCCGATCAAGCACGTCGTGTTCCTGATCAAGGAGAACCGGACCTTCGACCACCTCTTCGGCACGTTCCCCGGCGCGAACGGCGTGACGACCGGGATGTCGTTCGGGCGGCCCCGAACGCTCGTGCGTGGGACCGATGGCCGCGTCCCCGGCGACATCCCGCACTGTTACTCGTGCGCGCTCGCGGCGTGGAACGAGGGCGAGATGGACGGGTTCCTGCAGGGTGACCAGGCGCCCTGGGCGTACACGCAGCTCCACAAGGACCAGCTCCCGAACTACTGGCACTGGGCTCGGCAGAACGTCCTGTTCGACAACTTCTTCGCGAGCGCCCAGGGTCCCTCGTTCCCGAACCATCTGTTCTCGATCGCGGCGACCTCGGGCGGCGCCCACGACAATCCGCGACGGACGCCGAGCCTCACCCACGGCTCGAACACGTTCGGTTGCGACGCGCCGCCGCTGCAGACCGTCGAGGTCTACGACAGCGAGGGGCGTATGAAGAAGGTGCCACCGTGCTTCGACTTCCTCACCGAGGGCGACCTGCTGAACCGCGCGCGGATCCCGTGGGCCTACTACGCCGCGAGCGAAGACCAGAAGGGCTACATCTGGTCGGCGTACTCGGCGATCCGCCGCTACCGGATGCACGAGGACCGGTGGCAGAGGCACATGTTCCCGGTCGACGAGGTCGTGAAGGACGTCCGCGAGGGCCTGCTGCCGCCGGTCACGTGGATCACGCCGCGCTTCGAGCTCTCGGAGCACCCGGAGTTCAACTTCTGCCACGGGGAGAACTGGTCGACGAAGGTGATCGACGCGATCATGCGCTCGCCGATGTGGGATTCCACGGCGATCTTCCTCACGTGGGACGACTACGGCGGCTTCTACGACCACGTGCCGCCGCCGCAGGTCGACGACTTCGGGTTCGGGATCCGCGTTCCGATGATCGTGCTCAGCCCGTACGCCAAGCAGGGCAAGGTGAGCGGCGAGCTCGGCGAGTTCTCGAGCGTGCTCCGGTTCATCGAGGACAACTGGGGTCTCACACAGCTCACCAAGCGAGACAAGCAGGCGACGCCGATGCTCTCGGCGTTCGATTTCGAGCAGGAGCCGAGGCCGCCGGACCCACTGCCGCTGCGCGACGACTGCATGGGCCCGATCTGGGCGCCGAACGACTAGGCGGTTGGCCTAACTCGCCGCCGGATCGCTGAGTGCGGCGAGTCGCGTCCGCGTGCGCCTCGCGGATACGAGATTGCCCTTCCGCTCGTAGCGCTCGACCGCCGCCTCGAGCGCTACGACCGCCTCGTCGCGCTGTCCGCCGAGGAGAAGCACCTCCGCGAGGTCGGCGCGCGCGCCTCCTTGTGCGTCGGGGGACTCGGTCTCCTCACCCAGCGAAACCGCCTCACGCGCGAGCCGTATCGCCTCCGCGAACTCGCCGCGGCGCGCGAGCACCTTGGCCTTGACCTGCCGACAGGTCATCCGGGTCACCGTCTCGCTCGCGCCGAGATCGGCCGCACGCTGTGCCCAGGCCTCGGCGTCGTCGAAGCGGTCCAGCGCGTACGCCGCCTTCGCGACGTACGCCGCCGCGGCCGACAAGAAGATCGGTTCCCCAATCTCCTCGTGCTGCCTGAATCCCTCGAACGCGAACCCGACCGCGGCCGCGGGATCGCCGGCCAGCAGCTCGACGTCGACGGACTCGAAGGCGGTGATGTTCGCGAGCAGCATCCCGCCACCTCGCTCCGCGAGTTCCACACGCATCTGGGCGAGGATCGCGCGCGCCTCGACGGAGTTCCCCAGCATCGCCAGCGCTCCCGCTCTATAGGCGAGCAGGAACTGGTCCCGTCCCGACGCCGGCTCGTGCTCGTCGAGCCAGGCGAGCAGGTCCCCCACGGCGGTCGTGCCGAAGAAGCGCGACGCCGCGGCCCGCCCCAATGTGCTGGGCGGTAGGTAACCCGCCCTCCGAGCATGAGCGAGGGCTCGTTCGGAGGCGTCCATACCCGTGTCCCACCGTCCGCGGATCTCGGCCGCCTCGGAGAGGGCGAAGTAGGCGAGGTACAGGGCCATCTCGTCCCCGGCCACCTGGAAGACCGGAAGCGCCCGCTCGACGAGCGCAGTCAGGTCCTCAGCCGCGCCCTCCGACCCGCGGTAGAGCTCGACGGTCCCCGCTTGGATCCGTCCGGAGAGCTCGCCGACCCGATCTCCGGACACCGAGGCACGTTCCGCGAGAGCCTCGGCGCGCCGGAGCGCGTCGTCGCCCCTTCCGATCCAGATGAGCGCATCGCCGATCTCGGTCTCGAGAGCGAGGTCGAGCTCGGCGGCGGGCGCGAGCGCGACGGCGCGCTCGAGGAGACTCACGACGGCGCCGTAGTCCTGACGAAGGCCCGCCCGGTGGGCGGCGCTCCTGAGCCTCATCAGTGCCGCCGAGGTCAGCCGGGCGTCCGCGGCCAGCCCGAGCTCCTCCCGGTAGCGACAGGCCTGCTCGAGGTGGTAGCCGACGATCTCGTCCAATTCGGAAAGCTGGCCCGCGCGTTGCTCTAGCCAGGACGCGACGCGCTCGTGGAGGTCGGCCCGGATGGACTTCGGCAGAGCGTCGTAGGCCGCGTCTCGGATCAAGATGTGGCGGAAGCGGAACCCATCCTCGCCGGCGAGCTGTGGTCGGTCCGGCCGGATCACCTCCTTACGTACGAGTGCGGCGAGCTGCGGGGTCACCATGGTTCCATCCGGTGCGAGCGCTTGGACGGCTCCACGATGGAAGATCTCACCCTCGATCGATGCCCGTTCGAGCACGATCCGTTCTTCGGGCTGGAGTTGCTCCAGGCGCGCCGCGAGCAGCGCGTGCAGCGTCGGAGGGACGATCACCTCGCCGTCCGCCTCGCCGGCGATCGCGAGCATCTCCTCGATGAAGAGCGGGTTCCCGCCCGCGGCATGCGCGATCTTCGTTCGGAGCTCTCCGGCGACACGCTCCGCGATGAGCTCCTCCACGGCATCGTCGTCCAGGGGTTCGAGTCGAAGCGCGATGGGCCAGGTAGGGCGGCGGCCGGTGAGCTCGGGTCGCGCCATGCAGAGCAGCAGCATCGATGCGTCCGAGGACAGGAGCGCGACATGCTCCACCAGGTCGAGGAACGTCTGCTCGCCCCACTGGATGTCGTCGAACACGATCACCAGTGGCCGCTCCGCCGCGACGTGCTCCAGGGTCTTGCGGAACGCCCACGCGATCTCCTCGGCGGAGGTCTCTCCGTCGCCTTCCCCGAGTACCGAGCGGATCGCGCGCGCGGCTGCGTCGTCCGGAGGCGACACGTCGAGCTGCTTCAGCACCTCCACGAGAGGCCAATAGGTGATCCCCTCACCGTACGGAGGACAGCGGCCACGTACGGTCGTCGCGTCGATCGATGCCATCAGCTCCGCCGCGAGTCGAGACTTGCCCACGCCCGCGTCCCCGATCACCGTCACGAGCTCGCACCGGCGCTGCCTCGAGGCTCGCTCCCACGCCTCCCGGACCATCGCGAGTTCGCGCTCGCGCCCGACGAACCTCGCATCGTGCGGGCGCTCCGGTGTGTCCCGAACGCCCACGAGCCGGTAGGCCGGGACCGGCTCGGCCTTGCCCTTCAGCGCCAGGGGCTCGACGGTCTCGAACTCGGCCGCCTCCCCGACGAGGGCGAGTGTCGGCTGCCCGATCAAGACCTCGCCCGGCTGCGCCGCCTGCTCCAGGCGCGCGGCGACGTTGACCGCGTCGCCGGTCGCCAACCGTTCCCCGGTTCCCGTCACCACCTCGCCGGTCGTGACACCGATCCGCCCCTGGAGTCCGAGGCCGGGCAGCGCGTCCCGCATGTCGGCGGCGGAGCGAACCGCCCGCATCGCGTCGTCCTCGTGCAACACCGGCACGCCGAAGACGGCCATCACGGCGTCCCCGATGAACTTCTCCACGGTGCCGCCGTGTCGTTCGACGATCGCCTTCATCGCCTCGAAATAGTTCGCGAGCAGTGCACGGAGCCGCTCGGGGTCGATGCTCTCGCCGAGCGATGTCGAACCGGTCAGGTCGCAGAACAGGATGGTGACCGTCTTTCGCATCTCCTGAGAAAGCGACGCGATCTGTTCCGTGCCGCACTCGGGACAGAACCTGAACGGTCGTTCCGACTGGAAGCCACACGTCGAGCAGGCCGGCATCCGGGTCAGTCTAGGGTTGCGCGCCCGCGCGGTTCACGAGGACATGGTGCTCGGTCGGGCGCGCACCATACTGTCCGCAGGCTGAGGGAGGAGGCGGATCGTGATCGCACGCTTGTGGACCGGGCGCACGAAGGCGGATGACTACGACGCGTACCTCGCGTACCTGGAGGAGAGCGGCGTGGCCGAGCTGCACGCCACACCCGGCAACCGCGGGGTGCTGGTGCTCCGCCGCCTCGACGGCGATGAGGCCGAGTTCGGCGTCCTGTCGTTGTGGGACTCGCTCGAGGAAGTGAAGGCGTTCGCCGGGCAGGACGTGGCGGCCGCCCACTATTACCCCGAGGACGAGCGCTTCCTGCTCGAGTTCGAACCCAGGGTGAAGCACTTCGAGGTGGCCAGGGAGCGGTAACGCCTGGAGGGGCACCATCGGCTTCCGAGCCACCGCCGCCTGGAGCGGAGCACCCCGGTGCTACCCTCACGCCCGTGACCAGCGAGAACGACGCGCGAAGCGCGCTCGAACGGGAGATCTACTGGGCCGAGGACGCCTCGGCGCGGTCGCGGATGGACACCTCCGAGGTTCGCGACCTGCTCCACGACTTCGCGATGCTGATGCGGGCCGACGAGAAGCAGGCGGTCCCGCGTGGCGAGCCCGAGCTCGGGTCCGGTTCCCGCATCCGGCGCAAGACCAAGGTGCTGCAGTTCCGGCTCCTCCGTCCGATGCGCCGACGCAACGACCGGCTGCTGGCCGAGTTCGGAGAGCTCGCCGCCGCGCTGGCCGATCGGGTGGTCGCGCTCGAGACCGAGGTGCGCGAGCTGCGGGCCAAGCTCGGGGACGCCGGGTGAGGATCGCGGTCGTCCACCCCCAGACGCCGTTCGTGCGCGGGGGAGCCGAAACGCACACCGAATCGGTCGTGAGCGCGCTCCGACAGGCCGGGCACGAGGCCGAGGAGGTCGTGGTCGCCGGCAAGTGGTACCCGGCGACCGAGATCGTGCACCAGATGGCCGTGTGGCGGGCGCTGGACCTGTCCGAATCCAACGGGCTGCCGATCGACATGGTGATCGCGCTCAAGTTCCCCGCGTACCTCGTCCCGCACGAGCGCAAGGTCGTATGGCTGATCCACCAGCACCGGACCGCGTACGAGTTGTGGGACCACCCCGAGTTCGCCGACCTCGGCAAGCAGATCGAGGGGCCGCAGGTGCGCGACATGGTGCAGCAGAGCGACCGGATCGCGCTCGGCGAGGCCAAGCGCATCTTCACGAACTCGAAGAACGTCCAAGACCGCCTGTGGAGCTCCCTCCGGCTGTCCAGCGACGTCCTGTACCACCCGTCGCCGATCGTCGAAGCCCTCCTCCCGCTCGAACCCGGTCCGTATGGCGACGCGATCGTCTTCCCGAGCCGGCTCGAGGGACTCAAGCGTCAGGCGCTCGTCGTCGAGGCGATGCGCCATGTGAAGACCGGCGTTCGGTTGGTGTTGATCGGCAACGGTCCGGACGAGCACGGCCTCCGCGAGCGGATCGAGAAGCACGGGCTCCAGCACAAGGTCGAGCTCGTCGGCCGCGTCTCGGACCAACGCCTCCACGAGCTCTACCTCGGGGCGCTCGGCGTGTACTACGGGCCGTTCGACGAGGACTACGGGTACGTGACGCTCGAGGGGTTCGCGGCGCACCGTCCGGTCGTGACGCTCACCGACGCCGGCGGGCCGCTCGAGTTCGTGACCGACGGCGAGACCGGTCTGGTCACGCCGCCCGAACCCGAGGCGATCGCCCACGCGTTCGACCGCCTGTTCTCCAACCGCCCCCTCGCGAAGAAGATGGGCGAGGCCGGCAACGACAAGCTGCGCGCGACGGTGCCGGGATGGCCCGAGGTCGTCGCGCGTCTGACGGAGTAGCCGTGAACCGGCTGACCACTCCCCTCGTCGGCGCGGTCCGCAGGCTCTACCGCTGGGACCACCAGATGGACCCTCGCGTCGCGTGGCTCTCGCCGATGCCGCCGGCGCGAAGCGGGATCGCGACCTACTCGCGGGCCGTGCTCGAGGGGCTCGAACGCATCGGCTACGCGCCGGGCAAGCACAAGATCCAGCCGTACTGGCCGATCAGGCACAAGCACTGGGCGACGGTGCCCTGGCACACGATGGCCGTCTATCACCTCGGCAACAACATGGAGTTCCACGCCGACATCTACGACCTCGCGATCCGGACGCCGGGACTCCTGGTGATCCACGACCTCGCGCTCGACGACTTCGTGATGGGGATGGTGGCCACCGCGCAACCGTTCGGGCACCAGGCGCTGCGCGAGGGCCTCCTGCTCGCGCCGCGCCTCCGCGGGTTCGAGGAGGCCGAACGCAACGAGCCGCTCCGAGTCCCGTACGTCGCGCACGCGGCCCGGCATGCCCGCGGCATCGTCGTCCACGCGTCGTTCGTCGAACGCTACCTCCGTGCGTTCGGCTGCAAGACCCCGATCTACGTCGCCCCGCACCCGGTCGTGGAGAGCGAGCCGCACGTCCGCAAGGCGGAGCGTGCCGCTCGCGTGATCCGGGGGTCGCTGGAGTCGACGGGGATGACGTCGCTGATCGGGGTGTTCGGCGACCAGAACGCCGCCAAGCTGATCGACGTCGTCCTCGAGGCGATGGTGCAACTCCCGCCGGACGCGCATCTCGCGCTCGTCGGCCGGCGGATCCCGGGGTACGACGTCGAGCCGATGGTGCGGGGCAGCGGGCTCGGGGCCCGCGTGTCGGTGCATACCGACGTCTCGGACGAGGACTTCCTGGCGTGGATGTGCGCGGCGGACGTCGCGGTCGACCTCCGGTTCCCGCACCGGGGCGAGGTCTCCGGCTCGCTCTCGCGCTCGATGCAGTGCGGCATCCCCACGGTGGTGAGCGCGACCGGGACGTACCTCGACCTGCCCGAGGGCGCGGTCGTTCGCGTGCCGCCGGGGCGGCTCGAACCCCGGGAGCTCGCGGAGACGCTCCGAGCGCTCGTCGAGGACCCCGAACACCGCCGTCGGGTGGGCGACGCGGCCAGGGCACACTCGATGGAGCTCGCGCGGTCCGAGGCGACCGCCCACGTCTACGCCGAGGCGATGGACGCCACGATGGCGCTCCTGTTGGACCCGGCCCGTCGCGCGCTCGCCCGCTGGGGCGGCGCGCTCGTCGATCTCGGGATCACCGAGGACGGGCTCTCGGAGGGCTACGGGATGGCCTACGCCCGAGCGCTGGACGAGTTCCGGCCGGCGCACGCACGCGAGGTGGCCGAACCCATGCATTCTCCATAGCCCGCGTTCCCGGTCCGCCGCAAGCCCGTTGCTAGACTCGCCACGCCGAGCCGGCACGCACGGCGCGCGCCGGCCGGTCACGACGCCGAATCTCACCCAACGCCATGGCCGCAACCGTCCAGACCGTCGAGCGCACCTCCGAGCCGCCGCACCTCCGGGTCGGCGAACGCCTCCGCATCCTCGTGGCCCACCGCGAGATCCTGGCGAACCTGGTTCGCAAGGAGCTCAAGGTCAAGTACGCCGCCTCGGTGCTCGGCGCCGTGTGGTCGCTGCTGAACCCGCTCGTCTACCTCGCGGTCTTCTCGTTCGTGGCGAAGGTCCTCGGCGCGGGGATCCCGAACTACCCGGTCTACCTGCTGTCCGGACTGCTCGCCTGGAACCTGTTCTCGGCTTCGATGGGACCGGGCGCGCGGGCGGTCCTCGACAACGCGAACCTCGTGAAGAAGGTGGCGTTCGCGCGCGAGATCCTGCCGCTCTCGGCGGTCGGTGTCGGCCTGGTCGATTTCGCGCTGCAGTCCGCGGTTCTGCTCATCTACATCGTCGTCTCGGGCTATGGCCTCCACCTGCCCGAGCTCGCCGTGTGGCCGCTCGCCTTCGTCACGCTCCTGGTCCTGACGACGGCGCTGTCGCTGTGGTTCTCGGCGCTGAACGTGCGCTACCGCGACGTCGGGCACCTGCTGAACATCGCGCTGCTGGTGTGGTTCTGGGCGACGCCGATCGTCTACGCCGAGTACCAGGTGCAGCATCTGGCCGCCAAGAACGACGTGGGCGGGGCGGGGGCGCTCGCCGTCTACTTCTTGAACCCGATGGTCGCGGTCGTGGCCGGGTTCCACCGGGCGCTCTACGGCACGGTGAGGCCGATCGTTGGCCAGGACCCGGTGCTGTTCCACGAGAGCCTGGGGTGGGTCGCCGGCGTCGTGACGATCACGCTCGTGGTCTCGCTGATCGGGCTCCGGCTCGCGTGGAGGTACTTCTTCAACAGGTCGGGCGACTTCGCGGAGGAGCTGTGAGCGGGCCCGCGATCGAGGTCGCCGACGTCTCGAAGCGCTTCCGCGTCTATCGCGACAAGCCCACGTCGCTCAAGCAGCGCGTGCTCTCCTCGCGCAGCCGAGCGGAGGACTTCTGGGCGCTCCGCGACATCGCGCTCGACGTGGGCGAGGGGTCGACGTTCGGGCTGATCGGGCACAACGGCTCCGGCAAGACGACGCTCCTGAAGTGCGTCGCGGGGATCCTGCGGCCGACTTCGGGCACGATCCGCCAGCGCGGCCGCCTCGCGGCGCTGCTCGAGCTCGGCGCCGGGTTCCACCCCGAGCTCACCGGGCGCGAGAACGTCTACCTCAACGCGTCGTTCCTCGGCCTGTCGCGCAAGCAGACCGACGCCGCGTTCGACGACATCGTCGCGTTCGCCGAGCTCGAGACGTTCATCGACAACGAGGTGAAGTTCTACTCGTCGGGGATGCTGGTCCGGTTGGGGTTCGCGGTGGCGGTGCACGTGGACCCCGACGTCCTGCTGATCGACGAAGTGCTCGCCGTCGGCGACGAGGCCTTCCAGGCCAAGTGCCTCGACCGCATCCGGGCGTTCCAGCGCGAGGGCCGGACGATCGTGCTCGTGACCCACGCGCTCGACACCGTGATCGAGATCTGCGACCGCGCCGCGATGCTGCACCACGGCGAGCTGCACGCGATCGGCATGCCGTCCGACGTGGTGCGCGAGATGCGGTACGTGCTCCTCGGCGTCACCGACCCGAACTTCGTCCCCGAGGAGGGCACCCGTGAGGCGGAGATCGCCGAGGTCCAGATCGTCCGGCCGAACGGCTCGAGCGAGGGGGCGATCCTGCGCGGCGATCCGCTCACGATCGTGATCGACGTCCGTCAGAACGAACCGCTCGACGACCTGGACGTGGACTTCGCGGTCCTGGACGGGGCGACGAATCACGCGGTGCTCGACGCGCGGACATCGCGCGCCGGTCTGGATCTGGGGCGCTTCGACAAGAAGCGCGTCAGGTTCCGGATCGAGGGCTTCCCGTACGAGCCCGGCAAGTACTGGGTGACGGTGGGCCTGTCCAACCGCACCACCGGGCACCTGTACCACGTGCAGACCCAGCGGTACCTGTTCGAGGTCTTCGACGCGCCCCGCGTGCAGGAGCTCGTCGAGGTCCCGGTGGCGGTGGAGGTCGAGGACCTGTGACCGAGCCGGCGACCGATCCCGTGCCGACGCAGACGAAAGGAACCCCTCCGATGCTGATCGTGCTGATCCTGTTCTCGGTCACGCTGGCAGCCGTCGCGCAGCTGGCGCTCAAGCACGGCATGAACCTCGTCAACGACGAGCTCGCGCCGCAGACCTTCTCGCTGAACGGTCCATCGCTGCGCGTGGTCGCCGGCCAGCCGTTCGTCTGGGGCGGGCTGTTCCTGTTCGGCCTGTCCGCGCTCGTCTGGCTGGTGGTGCTCTCGCGTGCCTCGCTCTCCTTCGCCTACCCGTTCGCCGCGCTCACCTACGTGCTGATCCTGCTCTTCGACCAGTTCGTGCTCGACGAGACCGTGCCGCCGCTGCGCTGGGCGGGCGTGGCGTTCATCGGCGTCGGGATCATCCTCGTGTCGCAGACCCAGCACACGTGACCCGATGAAGGCCGTCGTGCTCGTCGGCGGTGAGGGAACTCGCCTGCGCCCGCTCACCGAGACCCTGCCCAAGCCGCTCCTCCCGCTCGTGGACCGACCGAGCCTCGATCACGTGCTCGACCACCTGGCGGGGCACGGCGTGCACGAGGTCGTGCTCTCGAGCTCGTACCTGGAAGAGACCTTCCACGCGTTCATCCAGGCCCGTCGCGGCCATCCGTCGATCACGTGGATCACCGAGACCGAACCGCTCGGCACCGGTGGCGCGATCGTGAACGCGCTCGAAGCCCTCGATACGGGCGACCCCTTCTTCGCGCTCAACGGCGACATCCTGACCGACCTGGACCTCACCGAGATGCTCGCGAGGCACCGCGACCGGGGCGCGCTGGCGACGATCGCGCTCACGTACGTCGAGGACGCTCGGCCGTACGGCCTCGTGCCCATGGACGCCGACGGGGGGGTGCTCGAGTTCCGCGAGAAGCCCTCGGAGCTCGTGCCCGGCCACATCAACGCGGGCACCTACGTCATCGACCCCGCCTCGCTCGAGGGCTGGACCCGCGGCGAGACCGTGTCGATCGAGCGTCAGATCTTCCCGGCGCTCATCGCGGCAGGGCGGCCCCTCGCGGGGTTCCCGTCCGAGGCGTACTGGATGGATCTCGGCACGCCGCAGGCGTACCTGCAGGCGCAGTTCGACCTGCTCGACGGCCGGGTGAACGGACACCGCCCGTACCCGTCGCCGTTCGTGGACGCCGACGGCACGATCGGGCGGGGCGCGACCGTGAACGAGCACGTCGTCGTCGGGCCGCACGCCACGATCGAGACGGGGGCGCGCGTGAGCGACACCGTCCTGCACGAGCGGGCGGTGGTCGAACC
>Ga0070694_100000702_pt1 | contig 18650 bp, 18 predicted proteins | sample KBSK1251metaG_FD_65470 | JGI IMG/M metagenome (GOLD analysis project Ga0070694, IMG submission 65470) | Corn, switchgrass and miscanthus rhizosphere microbial communities from Kellogg Biological Station, Michigan, USA - KBS K1-25-1 metaG | ecosystem: Host-associated > Plants > Roots >... | reverse complement strand
CAGACCATCGGCGGAAATACCTGAATAATAAAGATACGTAAACAGAAACTCTTTTCGCTCCTCATGAGTTGCGCCGCCAAAATCAACAGACCCCATACCAAGAAGAGTTCCCTCTCGTGCATATGTGGGCAACATTTGCATGAATTCAATATGAGGAGAAAACACAAGCGGAGTGGTTGCGGTTTCTGACAAGGATATCTCCTTTAATCGACGAGCTACCGGAACCATGCGGTCTTTCATCACATCACGGTGATGGAATCCGGCGGTTAGAAAAGCCACGTCGGTCAATCCGAGCGCCAAACAACCTATTGTTATCCACGAGAGTGCAGAGTCTCTTATCGGCTGCCAAACCAACCAAAGTCCAACGACCACCGCGACTAGAACAACGTAGTTGACGATGAACGCTTCGAAGTGAAAAGGTTGCATTGATTTGCCAGTTAATACCTGTTGGTTAAAAACTGCGACAGGTAACAAAGCAGTTGAGGCTGCAAAGATAAATCTCGGATCGTTCTTGTTCAAACGACCGCGAAAAACAGCGACAGCTAAAACCAGCAGAACGAAAATGCCGACCACCTCGGGCACGCGCAGCACGTCGAGCCGGTGAGTTGAAATCATTGTCTGTAATTCATCCAACGTACCGGACCTGAGAGAGAGAAGATAGACATACGGCAATAAACCGCCTGCGAATAAACCTCCAGCTACAAGGACGACCTGAACCATGTGTCGCGCGTCGATGGTCCATCTAAATACGAACCACAGAACAGCGAAACACACCAACCATCCTACGGCTGCCGTCCAGAGGTATAGGTACGAAAAAGTGAGAATCACTAGTAGCAGCCCAGCAACTGCTGAGCAGAGTAACCTTCTCCGAATGTTTGCGGCGTTGAGCGCCAGCCAGATAAGGGTGCAGAATACAAATAACAAACTAAATGCGGCCGCAGGTTGATAACGACGAAGGAATGGAAGTCCTAATGCAACTCCGTCCAGCTTTAGTAGCACTGCGATTACACCTTGTGCTCCACAGATCGTTCCACCTATAAGGACAAAGAGAGTGCCTGTGGCAGCAAGCCGCGGACTCCCCGTTAGGCTGCCTAAAAGCAAATAAAGCGCGAGGCTCGCTGCCAGTGCACTAAAGAAACTAAGCGCCATAAACGTAACAGGTACTGAACCACCGAAGACTTTGGCAACAAATACCAATACGTATGGCGGCAAAAACTGAATCGAAAATGCCGTTTCGGAAAGATTTGGCTTCTCGGAATTTGGACGGCCTGTGAAAGGATCATTACGTCTAGGTCGTCCATCGACCACAGAGCTGACATAAGCTGAGTACAAGTATTCATCAGCGTGAAAAGTGGCGTAGGCTCCATTCCATTGCTTTCCGCGGTCATACCAGAGAATCATTTGTGGTCCAAGGGAAAGAAGAACGATCGGAACTGTCGCAAGGATCAACCATTTCGGTTGGAGTAAAGATGATTTTGAATTCACGATGCGATTCTAAACGGAATCACCGTTGGCGCTGAATAATTTGTTTGAGATGAAAATGAGAAGGTGGATGCTCTCGCGCATATCTTCTGATATCAAATCTTTGTCGCTGACTTGGTTAATGCTTAGGGTTTATACCCTTCTATGCGGTTTACTTGCCGCCCGAATTGCAGGCACCAGTTTCACTCGAGTTTGGGAAAGATGGGACGCTGTCTATTATGCTCGCATTGTAACCAATGGCTATTCGGCAGATGATGGCACGACGAACTTCCATCCGTTATATCCCCTGCTTGCCTGGCCGATTGCCCAGATCACCAGCTCTCCGATCCTGGCGCTTCTTTTTGTTAGTTCGATAGCAACGGCTGCGTTGTATCTATTCTTCAAAAGATTTGCTTCGTTGGACTATCCTGAAGCATCCGCAAAGATAGGCAGTTTACTCTTCATCTTCTGGCCAATCTCGTATGTTTTCTACCTTCCTTACACAGAGTCAACGTGGCTATGCTTCGCGGTACTGTGTCTGATTTATGCTCGACAGAGCCGATGGTGGGCCGCAGGAGTCTGCGCATCAGCGGCCACACTGACAAGACAACAAGGATTGTTTCTAATGATTCCCGTAGCGTGGGAGCTTTGGGAGACGAGCGGTCGCAGCGTTAAGGATCTTTTTAAAGCGTGGCGAAGCTGGTCAGCCTTACTGCTTCCTCCGGTTGCTTATGGATTATGGATCACTTTTCGCAGTATTGCTTTAGGCTCATTCAAACCGGACTTCAGCAGCTTCGGTGCATTCGTTTATTCCACCTTCCTTTCTCCAGCAAGCCATCGTATTGTCGAAGGCCAGCAATTCATGTGGCCGTGGAAGGCTATGTATGTTGCGATACAGAGGGCCTTGTCACTCTCGTATCTCAACCCATGGATTGATCTGACATTCGGAGCGATATTTCTCTTGCTTGTCGCGATGGCTTGGCGACACATCCGCCCAAGTTATCGGCTTTACGTCGTCGTGATAGTGCTCGTGAGTTTCAGTTATCACACGGGAATGACGTCTACCGGCGGCGCATATTTGTCATTGCCACGGCATCTACTCTTGGCTTTCCCCGTTTTCGTCGGACTATTGCCGCGTCTGGAACGGTGGGAGCTTCTGCTTCTCACTTCATGTGGCGCGACAATGACATTTCTGCTATTCGGATATTTCTGGGGCCGATTGGTTCCTTAGCGCCCGATCAGCATGCTGTTTGAATCTGCCGCAACTGCTCGCCAGCGAGCAGGTTCTGACTCAAAGAACCTCCAAATTAACTGATCTTCCATTGGCCTAAGGATTGCTGGAAATGCCAGATCCAGAAGACAAGAAGGAAGCACGATGTCACCAGTGCCGCACCGTGTCACTCAAATCGGAAATCAGAAACGCAGTGGCAGACAATCGAGTGAAATTAATCGATAACTATGAGCACCACAGTTATTAGACCCACAGCATTATCCTTTCCATCAACGCAGTGGATAATCGGCAAACGTGATGATCTCTTCTGGTTCATCGCCTCAGCTCTATTTGGTTATCTCGCCTTGGTTGGCATTGCTGCCGGTTTTTCTGTCTTAACCGCCCTCATCATCTGGAACCTTCTGATTGATGGTCCTCATGTCTTTGCAACAGCTACCAGGACTTATTTAGACCATGAAAGTCGAGCGCGGTTGGGCTGGAGACTTTGGTCAGTAATTCCATTTTTGCTGATTGGCCCAGCAATGTGGGCGTTTGGATTTTCTCACCTCTTCCTGGTCGCAGTAATCAGCTGGGCTCAGTATCACATCGCCAAGCAACATTTCGGTTTCATCATGCTTTATAAACGGAAAACCGGAGAAAAAGGAGACATCAAACTCGATCGCAGCTTCCTGCTCATTTCGTTAATGCTTCCGTGGGCTATTTTTGCAATTGCGATGTTAATGCCAACAAGAGTTCCCGGGCGCTTATTTATGCTTTTCGGAATGGGTTGTTACGGCATTGCCGCTGCAATCTATGTGGGGCACCAATTTAACAAGTGGAAGACTTTCCAGGTGATGAACCCGCCCAAACTATTGCTATTGTCGATTGTTATCCCGCTACATTGGCTCGCATTTTATTACGCTATCGAGAAACCTGAAGGACTCATTATTGCCGGTATTGCAACGAATGTAGGACACAGCCTCCAGTATCATCGTTTGATGTGGTTCCATAATCGGAACCGATATTCGACGCAAGATGGATTCGCTGCAATACTTAGTCGTAGTCCTATTATCTACTTTGGCATCGCTCTTCTTTTGAATGTGATCTTTTCCGCAGCACCAAGGGCTGCCTTTGCCGACAACACCATGTTGCTCTCATCGCTCGGGGGCATGAACATGACCCACTATTATCTTGACTCCTTAATATGGCGCACTCGCAGTGATAAAGGGCTTGCAACGGCTCTGCGTCTCTAAGAAACGGTATTGCGCTTCTGCGCTTTCAAAAACCACGTCCCGACTTCCCTCCTCTCAAAATCGTAAAAGCTCCATTCTGGTTCCTCAACGCAAAAGACTTGCGGGATACAGTTCATCCGTATATAACGTTGGCGTTCCGCGAACCCCCACGAGGAGACTTCTGAATGCAAATCAACACAATGACGATTGTGGCCCTAATCGTGATCGTCGCGTGCGTGTTATTTCTCGTAATGCGGCGCCGAAAAGGCTAACAACTTTCCTCTGATTACTACCGGATGTCGTAACGCCAGTTGCAAGTTTCCGGAAAAGCCGACTGATTGATTTCGATTAACTCGGAATTCATTCCGCCACAACTGCGCGCATACGAGCAGTGTTCAACTAAGGCAAACAGCCTCGTAAACAATGCTATGCGTTTTCGTCCTCCTCTGTAACTCCTCTAACTTAAGAAATAATTGGGTTTCGTTCTTAGGGTACATCGGATTCCTCCGCACGGCCCGCTTGCGCAAACGATGGCACAACCGTTGCCCAATACCGTCACGCACTTGAATTGTTGCCGTGATCGGCAGGGAGCGATCTCTCAGGTTTCCTGAGATGACGCCTACAAATCTTGTGCACTTTCTTGCCTAACGATTTCGCAGTTAGGTGCAACAACATCACTCCCCCGAGGGGAACACAAGGAGCAAAAACTCATGAACAAGATGAAGAACTTTCTGAAGGACGAATCCGGTATCGAGACCTTGGAATACGCGGTTATCGGCGCAATCGTAGCCGCCGTGGCATTTCTGATCTACGGTGCCGGCTGGGGAGCTTCAGTTCGCGCAACACTCGTTCGAGCGGCAACGCAAAGCACGACTGGCGTAACAACCTAGTGCTGAAGTACGCGTGAAGCCAAGAACAAGGACAAAGGAGCTCAGATCATGAATAGAATTAAAACCTTCTTAACGGATGAGTCCGGTATCGAGACTTTGGAGTACGCCGTAATCGGTGCAATCGTTGCGGCAGTTGCTTTCCTGATCTATGGCTCGGGCTGGGGCGCATCCGTTCGGCAAACGTTGGTGAACGCAGCAACGCAGGACACAAGCGGCGTCACCACCTAGTGCGGATAAAGAATAGTGGCGGGTTCCGTTGAAAACGTTTAGCGCGAACTCGCCGCGATTTCTTTCTTTTTTGTTTAGACCAGACGGACACGACAACGATGGATCCCCAAACATTAGTAACGGCACTCATATTCATTCCGCTGGCAGTAGCGATTACCTACACGGACGTGCGCTATCGCCGCATTCCAAACAAGCTGGTGCTGGTAACGCTAGTTGCCGGATTGACGCTAAACACGATCTATGGCGGGTCTCACGGATTACTGGTTAGTCTCGGCGGGTTCGGACTTGCTTTTGGATTGATGTTCCTATTGCACGTGTTCGGAACCATGGGAGCAGGGGACGTGAAGCTTTTTGCTGCGATAGGAGCAGTTAACACACTGCGCCTGGTCCTGCCGACGCTTTTAATCGTCGCGTTGACAGGAGGCGCATTAGCAATCATCAAGATGATTTACTCCGGACGCGTCAGAGCCACGATGTTTGGAGTGTTCCAATTTTTCTACGGATTGCTTCCGGGACAAACAGTTCCGCGGTTCGATATTCCAGAAGACCGCAGTTACACGCTGCCTTACGCGGTGCCAATCTGTTTCGGCAGTCTGATTTCATTTTTCATGTTTCACGCCTGAGGTGCCGCTGACGGCAAAAGGTCAACTCAGTAATTGGAGACTTAACCATGCGAAACAAACGACTCATCCTGGCGCTGGCTGGCGCTGTTGTCTGCGGACTTCTCGCTGTAATGCTGGTGACACGTTATATATCGAGCCTGCAAACATTCCAGAAAGATCTAAATAACGTCGTCGTTGCCAGGGCGGAGATTCCTCTCGGCGCAAAGATTGTCGCAGAGCAACTTTCACTCGCGCCGATTCCAAACGGATCTGCACCGGAAGGCGTATTCCGCAGACTAGACGAAGTCGTGGGTCGGGTCGCTGTTACTCCTATCGGGGTGCGCGAGCCGATAACGACGTTGAAACTCGCTCCTGAAGGTGTAATCGGAGGACTGTCGGCAGTTATTCCGGAAGGTTATCGAGCAATGGCAGTGAAAGTTGACAACATCATCGGCGTCTCGGGCTTTGTTATGCCCGGTTCATACGTGGATGTCGTCGCCGTCATTGTCCCGGTAACACAAGGCATTTCCCAGGGACCGATTTCGAAGATAGTTCTTCAAAACATTAAAGTGCTTGCAAGCGGCGCGAAGATCGATTCACCTCAAGATCAGCGTCAACCATCAGACGTTGGTGCAGTTACTTTACTTGTGACACCGGAGCAAGCCGAGAAGCTCGTACTTGCGACGAACGAGGGCAAACTGCAACTCGTCATGAGGAACTATGGCGATCAGGAAGATACCCAAACTCCAGGCGCGAACAAGGCGAGTCTTCTTAAAGGCGAGGCGGCTGCACAAGAACCTGACTTGCCCAGCCAGAAAGCAGCCGAGGAGAAACTTGCAACACCGCCGCGCCGCATAAGGCGCGCGAGTCACGTCGCGCAGAACATCGAGAAACCCGCGAAACAAGAAGCACCACCGCCCGTCTCCAAAAACTCCATCGAATTGATCGAAGGCGCTAAAAGACGCGAGGTTGTACCGTAACGACTGGCCGCTAAACACCACGCGAGCCACGATTACGACACTAAAGTTCTCAACAAGTAAGGAGCCAAATATCATGAAGCGCCGTTCTTATATCCGCTATGTCGCCGCGTTGGCGATCGTTGTCCTTTGTGCCAGCCCGATGTTAGCGCAAGACCAGAGCACTAATGCTGCGTTCGGGACGAAGGAAGTTGTTCCCATCAATGTTTTGGTGGGCCAGTCGAAACTCATTACGTTCGATCGACCCATCGAGCGGTTCTCCGTATCAAATCCGGATATTGCAGAAGCAGTACTGGTCGCGGGCGATCAGGTTGTAGTAAACGGCAAGGCCTTCGGACAGATCAACTTCATCGCCTGGGAGAAAGGCACAGGGCGATTTCTGGTCTTCGATGTGTACGTACGCACAAACCTGTCACTCATCGATTCACAGGTCCACGCGCTTTGGCCTAAGGATGACATTCGCCTGAGTCAGGCAAACGGCTCCGTCGTCATCTCCGGTTCGGTCAGCGATCCCAGTATTGCCACTCAGATTGATGCGGTTGTCCAGGCAGCGGGTTTCAAGACGGTCAATCTATTGCAATCTCCTGTTAAGAACTCCCTTCAGGTACAACTGATGGTGCGTGTTGCTGAGGTAAGCCGAAATCGCATGCGCGAACTCGGAACTTCTTACGGCTATCAAGCGAGCCCCGGCTCCGGCGGCTATATCAACAGTGGTGGTGGCCCAAGCTCGCTCGGTGATGTGACCGGCGGCATTCTTAGCGGAAGCATCAGCAGCGGACTTAACTTATTCATCATGGGCGGCAATTCTCTCTCCTTTATTCGTGCCCTTCAACAACAAGGGGCGCTGCGTGCACTCGCAGAACCGAACTTGATTGCAATGAACGGGCAGGAAGCAAGCTTCTTAGCCGGCGGCGAGTTTCCGATTCCGATCGTACAAGGCGGTAATGGAGGAAATACCGTGAGCATCGTATTCAAGGAATATGGCGTTCGCCTGAACTTCAAGCCGACGATCATCGACGAAGATCACATCCGTCTCGAACTGGAGCCCGAAGTTTCAACGCTGGACTTCGCCAACGGTGTCAGATTCGACGGGTTCGTCATTCCTGCACTTCGTACGCGCCGCGCCAAGACAGGCGTCGAGTTACGCGATGGCCAGAGTTTCGCCCTAGCCGGCTTGTTGGACAACAGTGAAACGCAGCAACTCTCCAAGGTGCCGGGGTTAGGTGACATTCCGATTCTCGGAAACCTCTTCCGCTCAAAGCAGTTTCAGAAGAATGAGAGCGAGCTGATGTTTATCGTCACGGCTCAAACAGTCAAACCTGTTAACCGCGATGATCTACCACGCATACCTGAAGTCGAAAAGTTGAAGAATGGATCGCTTCTTGGAGTGGAACCCAAGGAAGGCGCAAAGCTTACCGGTCCAAGCGGGTTCATAGTCAATGATAACGACGCAGCCGCTAAGTCGTCGCAGGCGCCCGTTCAAAGCAATACGCCGGCGAACAACACCGCCCCGGCGTCTACTAATACTCCAAAAAATCCGGAGCCAGGCGCATCCATTGGTTCGACGCCGGCCAGTAGGACAAAGACACCAAATCAATGAGAAACGCCGATGCGTTAGCTAGTTTCACCTCGAACCGATAAGGCGGTGAAGTATGGCTTTGAACACTCAAAATCGCGATCGAAAATCTGAAAGCGGCTCCATCATCATTATGACGGCGATCTTCATGTTGGGCCTGTTTCTGATGGTGGGGCTTTGCGTCGACGTGTCTCGCATCTACATGTTGCGAGCTGAAATGCAAAATGCGGCCGACGCGGCTGCGCTCACCGGAGCCCGGGAACTAAACGCCGGAACGACAGGCATTGACAATGCCGTCGCGCGCGCGACGAGCATCGCGAACACACAGGGGTTTGCAAGGATTGGTGTCACGATCTCGTCGGTTAAGTTCGCCGCGAATCCCGATGGTCCATACCTGACCGCTGGAGACGCAAAGGACCCAGCGGTTGTCGCTTCGATCAGTTATGTTCGAGTCGAAACGCAAGCAGCAAGCACACCAATTCTTTTTGCAATCAATGTGCTTGGCACATCACAGGCAGAAAGCAGGAATGCCGTCGCAGGCATGTCAGTGGGCATTAACGGTTTTTGCGATTATTTTCCGATTGCTCTGGCAAAAACAAATCCGACGGTTCCCTTTCCCATCAATACACCGATTGTGGCGAAGTTCAAGGATAACACCGGGACAAGTATCTCTCTTCCCAGTGGATTCTTCGTCGTTCTCGACACACCATGGGTGACAGGAAATGGCGCTGACGAAACCAGGGACGCTGTTGCGGGTGTTGCTCCGCGCTGCGCCCGGCTCAACGATGTATTGAACTTCAGTAAATCGCCAAGCTCAAACGCGGTGAATGGGCCAAAACAGGTAGAGGATGGAGCTAATACTCGCTTCTACATTTACCCGCCGGGAAATCAGCTTACGTATTCTAATGCCAAACCGGCATCGAACGTTTTTGGGAAGAATCCCGGCCAGACTATTACGTTTCACGACTACGATAATGCAAACCCGGCAACGTTTCTGGCTCCGGGTCAAACCGGACTCTTCGAACGACGTCTACTGCTTCTCCCGATTATTGAGCCTATACCAAACGCTGATAACCCGACCGGGAGTCCGAGCGGGAGGGTAAAGAAGTTTGGCTACTTCTTCTTGCGCCAAGCAGTCGACGGAAACTGTCCCCGGAAAGAGAAAGGCGTTGACGTTCCATGTCCGCCTGGAACTACGGCTGCCGGCGACATTCTGCTCGAGTATTTGGGAGATGATTTTATTGTCGGCCGCGGCTTGTTTGATCCGACGGCGTGCAGCTCGAATTTGAGTGTGGCTGTCCTGTATCGATGAGGCACCAACTTATGCAGAACAAAGTTTTTAGGTGGTTCGGACAAAAGAATGATCGTGGTTCTTCTACAATCGAACTGGCGATTGTCTTTCCGATTTTGCTTCTCTTATTCGCTGGAACCGCGGAGCTCGGCCGCCTGTACTCCACTTATACCACCCTGGCTAAAGCGACGAAGCTTGGCGCTCGCTATCTTTCGAACAAGATAGAAACCGCTAATTCGGATCCGGCAGTGAGTGGTCCAGTCATTACACGAGCTAAGAACCTGGTTGTCTGCGGCTACGAAGACTGCACTGGCAAGACGCCCATAATTCCAGGTTTAGATCCTAATACGAACGTGAGGGTGACGGTGCCGGTGGCGGGTGCACTTCCGCCCACCTATGTGACCGTAGAAATCCAAAACTATACGTTTCAACCGGGAGTATTTAATCTCGCTGGTCCTACTGGAGCGACGAGTTCAGCAATCTATTTTTCGTTACAGCCTAAGACAACCATGCGTTACATGCTATCGACTGGCTGAGAAGGAAGCACGGATGCCAATACCAATGAAAACATCCGCTCATAAGAACTGCATCCGCAGCATGGAGCGTGGCATCGCCACATTGGAATTTGCAGTGACCGCCGGATTCTTTTTCATGATGATTATCGCTGTCGTCGCCGGTGGCCATTTCTTCTGGACTCATAATGCGCTTGTTGAATCAACTCGGCGGGGTGCAAGGTATGCAGCCATGCAGTGCAGACCAGGTTCTGACGGCTGCGATTCGTCCAGCACGTTGACTCGCATTCAGAACGTGGTGCTCTATAACGGTCCAACGGAGGGCGTCGGTGCGCAACCTCTGGTTGCGAATCTTCAACGCGCCAACATAGTAGTTGAGTACAGCAAGCGGCCAAGCAGTCCCGACACTGAGTTCTTCGGCGTTTCGCAGGGCACAGTTTCGGTAAGAATCATCAATTACAACTATGACTTTATTTTGTCACCCGTTCCGATACCAATGCCTCGTTACGAAACGACGGTGCGAGGCGAAAGTGCGGGATACACGGCAGGCCAGAACCAGTGTGATTGAGCCGAATCCTATATCGATTCATAACTGACGAACAAGGGTCAGAAAAATTGTATGTCTTTAACATTCGTAGTTTTCAGTACTGATAACGAAGCTTCCCGACAAGTCAAAGCAGCGCTTTCCGCGGGGCCAAATACGCGCCTTGTAGCAGAGGCTCAAACGACTGAGCGCCTGCTTTCGGACGTGCAACTGCTCCGCCCGTCAGGCGTGATTTTGGTTTTGAGCCCGGCGGCAACTGACGCTGAGTTGGGGATGGTAAAAAAGATCGTCACCAGTCACCCCGGGACGGCGGTAATTACAGCTTCCGCGAACTCTTCATCTTCAGTAATTCTAAGAAGTATTCGATCTGGCGCGCACGAATTCCTCCCATTGCCCATCAACCCGGAAGAATTCCGAACAGTTATGGAAAGAGTTCAGGAATTACGCTCAGTGTCAGAAGCGGGCATGAAAAAGATCGGGCGGTTAGTGGCGATCTTCTCTGGAAAGGGTGGTGCTGGTGTTTCATTTCTGGCTACCAACCTGGCGGCCGCTATGAGTGTGCCCACCCTACTGGTGGATCTCAATCTACAAGCAGGTGATGCGGCCTCTTTTCTTGGAATTGATGCACGGTACTCAATCGCTGACCTCGTTAACAATCGCTCGAGACTTGATGATGGGTTGATTCAGAGCTTCCTTACGGTTCAATCTCCCGGATTGACGTTGCTAGCGGCGCCGGCGGAAGCTCATGAAGCGGAAGACATAAGACCTCAGGACGTTACCGAAATACTGCATCTCCTGCGACAACGATTCGACTGCGTGGTGATTGACTTGCCGCATACATTTGACTCTACAACTGTAGCTGCACTTGATGCGGCGGACAACATCATCAATGTTTTGACACTCGATATTCCCGGTATTCGAAGCACGAATCGGGCGTTGAAGGTGTTCAATCGGCTCCGCTATTCCCGTAGCAAGATTCATTTGGTTGTTAATCGTTGGAGTAAGAATATCGACGTGCCGCTGCAAAAGGTAGAGTCGCACCTTGACGAGCAAATTATCGGGCTGATACCGAACGATTATCGAAAGGTGATGGACTCTATCAACCTCGGCAAGCCATTAGTGCAAAGCGATCCAACCTCGAAAATAACAACGGAGATACGACGGATTGCGGCGCTCGTGAGTGGTGAAGGAGACACCACACCGACACAGGCGCGAAGAGGACTGCTGCGCGGAATGTTTAGTCGCAATTCAGCAACGAGCAGCACCGGACCGCTGCAGCTTTCGCCGATGATGGATAAGGCATAAATACTTTTTTGATATGAACTAGAGCGTTAGAGGACCAACATGGCTTTAAGGGAACGATACATCAAGGAATCGAATGGTGATGGGACCGCAACCGCTACCGATGAATCGGTCTACGGAAATCAGGTCTTCCAGGAAACGAAAGCGCGGCTTCATCGTGCGATCATCTCACGGCTGGATTTGACTAAGCTTAATACCCTTCCCGCGGATCGAATACGCGCCGAGGTTTCGCGGATGGCCGAGAATCTGCTTCTGGCTGAAGAGATTCCTTTATCGGCTATAGAGCGGGATCGGCTGGTTGGCGAGGTTCATCACGAACTGTTTGGTTTAGGGCCATTAGAACCTCTTCTTGCAGATCCTACAATTTCCGACATCCTCGTGAATTCGTACTCCAACATTTACATTGAACGGCGAGGAAAGTTAGAAAAAACATCGATCACATTTAAAGATGATGAGCATCTCATGCGCGTTATAGAACGCATCGTTTCAACCGTCGGCCGGCGCATTGATGAAGCTCAGCCCATGGTCGATGCCCGCCTGCCTGATGGATCGCGCGTAAATGCAATCATTCCACCACTCGCGTTAGACGGCCCAACACTTTCAATTCGACGCTTTGGAACAGATCCGCTGAAGATGGCGGCGCTCATTGAGAACGGGGCTTTGACCCGGGAGATAGCAATCCTATTTGAGATGTGCGTACGCGCGCGGCTGAACATCATCATCTCAGGCGGTACCGGCGCAGGTAAAACGACCTTACTCAATGCGCTTTCAGCCTTCATTCCTGCAGACGAACGAATAGTTACGATTGAGGACTCCGCGGAATTGCAACTGCAACAGCCGCATGTCGTGAGACTCGAAACTCGGCCACCGAACATCGAGGGGAAAGGTGAAATCACTCAGCGTGACCTGGTGCGGAATTCCCTTCGAATGCGACCGGATCGAATCGTCGTTGGCGAGGTGCGCGGCCCCGAAGCTATCGACATGCTCCAGGCAATGAATACGGGCCATGACGGATCGCTAACTACCATCCACGCCAACACTACAAGAGATTCTTTGTCACGGCTCGAGACAATGATTCAGATGACAGGAATGCGACTGTCCGATCGAGCGATGAGACAACAGATTGCGTCTGCTGTAAATCTGGTGATCCAGGTTGCGCGTCTCACTGACGGCACGCGCCGCATTGTTTCGATCTCCGAAATCACCGGCATGGAAGGTGAAATGATCACCATGCAGGAGATCTTCCAGTTTGAACGAACTGGTCTCGATCCCAACGGTAAGGTGATGGGTAAGTTTCGCACTACGGGCATTCGGCCACGATTTGCGGAACGGCTCAAACAGTACGGCATGCAGTTACCCACGTTCTTCTAGGAGGTTCAGCCAGGATGTTGCTTTCGACGAGCATATTTCTCTTCTTCTTGTTTCTGAGTTACGCCTTGTTTCTGCTGACATCTCGCAAGTCAGATGCGCGTCACGCGCGCATGGAACAGCGGATAGCTGAAGCATTAAGAGATACAACGCGAACAACAGATGAGGCGGTTCAGATCTCTCGTGAAGATCTTATGTCGCACAACGCCACGCTGAACCGCGTTCTTTCGTCGCTGGGTTCTGCGAAGCGTCTCGAGTTGATGATCACGCAGTCTGACTCACAGATTACGGTCGGCAAGTTACTCGGGTTCTCGGCTTTTGCCGGCATTATGGCGTTTTTTGCTGCGTACACATTAGTGAACCCGATATTCGCAGGAGTAATCGGTGGTCTCGGAGCCTTATTGCCGATACTTCACATTTCAGTCAAGCGAAATAGACGCCTACGGAAATTCAACTCCCAATTGCCCGACACACTGGATCTGTTAAGCCGATCACTGTCGGTTGGTCATGCCTTCTCAGAAGCATTACATCAGGTATCGAGCGAAATGCCGGATCCTATTGCAATGGAATTTCGCATTGCCTTCGAAGAACAAAAACTAGGACTTTCAACAAAGCTGGCGCTTGATCGATTAACAGAACGCGTGCCTATCGCGGATCTACGGCTGTGCGTGACGGCTATGCACATTCAGCGAGAAACGGGCGGCAACCTGGCGGAGATTCTTGAAAAGGTAGCACAGACCATTCGCGATCGTTTCAAACTCATGGAAGATTTTCGCACCATGACCACCAGTTCCCGCGCTTCGGCCTGGATACTATGCGGTTTGCCCTTTGCGCTGGTGTTTATTCTGACTGCTCTCAATCCAAATTACATGAGCAAGTTGATATATGACGTAAGAGGTCATTACGTCATCGCAGTCGCCATCGTAATGCAACTTATCGGCATGCTTCTGATTAAGAGCATTCTGAGCATCAAGATCTAAATCGCCGGAGAATAAGGAAACAGCCCATGCTGATTTTCATCATCATATTGACATTCGCCAGCATCGCTCTGGGCGTGATGAGTATCTATTGGCTCACCTCGCGCTCTACCAGCACGGTGACAGCTCGCTTGGAAACAATGGATCCGGCGTTGGCACTGGTAGAGAACAATCCGGTAACGACGATGGCGGAACGGTTTGCTGAACCGCTCAATCGCTTAGTGCCGATCTCCGCCGTCGCGGCAGCAAAACTTCAAAAGCAATTACTGCAAGGCGGATACCCATCACAAGATGCTGCTATCGTGTTTCGCGCAATTCAGGTGACGCTCGTTCTCGCATTGCCCATTATTTTTGTCACTCTTTGCATCATTCTGAATGCATCAGCGCGCAGTTATGTCATCTTCGGAGCCATCGGCGCGGTAATCGGTTTGTACTTGCCTCGTTATATTCTTTGGAAGAAGACGCTTAGTCGACAACTGCGCATCAGATGGGCGCTCGCGGATGCGTTGGATCTTATGGTAATCGCAGTGGAAGCCGGACTTGGATTGAACGCTGCCCTAAATCGTGTCGGCGAGGAACTTAAAGATACGCACCGTGATCTTCATCATGAGCTTGAATTGGTCAATCTCGAGATTCGAGTCGGACGTAGCCGCGACGAAGCGTTGCGAAATTTGGCCGAACGTACTGGAGTTGACGACGTCCGCAGCTTTGTTGCGCTTCTTGTTCAAGCCGATCGATACGGATCATCGATTGCCAGGGCAGTCCGCGTCTTTGCTGACTCTTTGCGTACTCAACGCCGTCAACGAGCTGAACAAGCGTCGCAGAAAGCCGCATTGAAACTGCTGTTTCCACTGACTGCTTTCTTGTTCCCGGTAATCATCATGGTCATCCTGGCGCCGGCACTCTTTAACCTAATCGATCTCTTTAGCGGTCTATAAACTCTTCGGAGGCTGCCAATGGCAAAGAGAATTTTTGCGTCCACGCTCATTTCGATCGCGCTGTTGTTAGTGTTTGCGCAGCATCACAGTGTCGCGACTGCCGGAGTTTTTGACTGGCCCGTGTTGGTTACCGGCGAAGCTGTTGCGGACTTAACGGCCGCTGATTCAAACAGCGACAGAACGACCAAAGATGAGGCGAAGACCAAGAAAGATGGTAATGGGTTTGTTCGCGTAATCTCAGCTCCCTTCCGCGCGCTCGGGAGACTCTTTGGTGGTGGCAAGAAGAATGAGCAACAAGCGCGTCGAATCAGCAACAAGGAAGCCGAAAAGTTCGAAACCAACCCACTTACGCGCATTCAAGATGCAACCACCCCCCTGGTAACGCCTGATTCAAACGCATCTGCAAGTTCGGCCGCGTCCACGCCGCCATCCATTGCAGAGTTTCAGAGACATTTGAACAAGGCTCGCGAGCTGTTGGTAGCAGGTGACGTGAATAACGCCATCAACGAACTGACAACCGCTACCGCGATCAATCAGAAATCAGCCGAAGCAAACAACCTTCTTGGTGTGGCCTACGAAAGTAAAGGCTGGCGCGACTCGGCGTTGAGATCCTTCGAAATGGCCGTCACCCTTGATGAAGATAATGCCGACCACCTGAACAATCTGGGGTTTTTGCTTTACAAAAACGGCGACTATGAACGCGCCACCAAGTTTTTAAAGCGAGCCGCAAAGACCGCAAAGAACAATCCGCGCATCTGGAACAACCTCGGTCTCGTTTATTGTGAGCGCGAGAAGTTTGATGATGCATATCGCAGCTTTGTTCAAGCCGCGGGCGAGTATGCAGGTCGCTTGAACATAGCAACGCAACTTCAGCAACGCGGTCACGCCAAGGACGCGATCCAGCACCTCGAGAAAGCTCAGGCATTGCGTCCGAACTCACCTGAACCGCTGGCAAGGTTAGTCAGTCTTTATGAAATGATCGGCCGGCCGACTGATGCTGAGAATGCTCGCCGAGCAATTGTTGCGTTAAAGACTTTCGCGGATGCCAATAAGTAACCCACCCAAACGGAGCAAAACATGGGCCACCTAAGCTTTCTATTACGCGCGGAGATTGAGAGTCTTGGGCCTCCCACTCCCGAAGAACTCGAGGAGACAGGTGTTGCACCAGCATTTCTTCGTGATCTCGCCTTGAAACATGTTGCATCTTTTTCAGATCCAACCACCGCTAACGTCGCCGAGAAATTACACTTGCCATTAGCGCTCGTCGACGAATTACTGTACGAATTATATCGCGAGAAATTCATCGAGATCAGATTGCAAAGCGCAATCGGTATGAGTCGATATGCGATGCTGGATCACGGCTGGGAACGTGTCGTTCGTCTTCAATCACAGTCTGGATATGTTGGACCAGCGCCAGTCACACTCGACGACTATAGCCACATGATGCGCCTTCAGGCAGCGCCTGCTCAGGCTGTTACCATGGATATGGTGCGGCGAGTTTTTCGTGATCTGGTGCTTCCTGAGTCACTCATTCAAACCCTCGGTTGTGTCATCAACTCACGGGCTTCGTTTTTCCTGACCGGACCGGCCGGCACCGGTAAAACGGCAATCTCGGAACGCATTAACACAGCGCTGAGCGGTCCAATTTGGATTCCCTATGCGATTGAAGTTGACGGTCATATCATTCGCGTCTTCGACAGTCATAGTCACGTTCCCGTCCAACAATCCACGGTTCTGGAACACGACCGGCGTTGGATCCAGATCAAACGTCCGATGATTATGGTGGGCGGTGAGTTGACGCTGGAAAACACCGACCTGGTGTGGTCCGACGCCAACCGCTTCTACGAAGCTCCATTCCAATTGAAATCCAATGGCGGCACATTAGTTATCGATGAACTTGGCCGGCAACGCGTTTCTTGTCGCGATCTGCTAAATCGATGGATCATGCCTTTGGAAAGACGCGTCGATTATCTGACGTTGCACAGCGGCAAGAAGATTCAGGTGCCGTTTGAGCAACTGGTAGTCTTTTCAACGAATCTCGATGAGCACGAGTTTGCCGACGAAGCATTTTTACGTCGCATGGGTTACCGAGCGCGTTTGGATGTACCATCACCGGCAGCCTATGGTGAGATCTTCAGACGAGCCGCCGCTGCACGACGGTTAGCTGTCAACGATGCGACAGTGAACTATCTTCTGAGCAAATATGGACTTGAGCACCGCGTGATGAAGTGTTGCGAGCCGCGAGATCTTTTGAATCGTATGTCCGACGTGTGTACACTCGAGGGCCGTCCAATGGAAATCTCCCCCGAGCTGATCGACGTGGCTTGGGGAAATTATTTCGGCGCCGGACACGGTTACCAAAATTACGGTGACAGAGCCGCAAGGACCCACGCTGCAACGCTGTGATGTCCGATCTTCCTTAGCTTGTCCTTTGATCTTCGGTAGTAAGGATAAGCTCAGCGTTATCGGACACTAATTCAATGACCAGGTTTTCGTTATTAGTTGTTACGGTCGTAATTCTACTGCTTGGCTACAGCTTTGATTCGTTGGGCCAACGGCGGACCTCGCGCAAAAAACCTGCCTCGCCAGTTTCAACTTCTGCCGCTGAAAATCCAGCACCCCTAACTGGGGAGATCGTTGGCAAGCGAATCCTGTTCAGTGACGGCCACAGCATCGATGTTGACGACGCATGGACCCAGGGCGGCACGATCTGGTACCGCATTCAGGGCGTTTCCCGCAGTGTCGATCGCGAAGTAAAACACATCGTGGATCGGTATAAAGAAGCGCCAGCCCCAAGGCAAACAGCAGTCGTAGAGTCCAAGCCAAAAACGTCCGTGGCGGCTGTTGCTCAGATTATCTGGATTTATCTGAAAGATGGCGCTCGACTGCGTGTCGACGACGTAAGAGAAGTAGCAGACGGCGCCTGGTACAATCGCGATAACCTAAGCATCTTCCTTGCTCGCGAGCGTATTACACGGATTGAGCGTGAGGACCTGAACGCCGCGGCAGACGCAGACTGGAAGACTCACGGATGGTCCTCCGGAACTCCAGTGATCGATGATCTTATTAAACGGAACGGCGCTCAGTTTGGGGTCGACCCCTACCTCGTATTTCTGGTAATCGAACAGGAATCGCACTTTCATCCACGTGCAGTGAGTCCGAAAGGCGCCCGGGGCCTGATGCAGTTGATGCCCGGAACTGCGCGTCGTTTCGGAGTGTCGCGTCCTTTTGATCCGGCGGATAACATTCGCGGTGGCACGCAGTATTTGAAGGAACTATTGTCCATGTTCAACGGCCGGGTGGATCTGGCCCTCGCGAGTTATAATGCGGGCGAAGGCCGGGTGCTCGATTATGGTAACCGGGTGCCCCCTTTTAAAGAGACGCGCGATTATGTCAAACGCATTAGTAGCCGCTACCGAAGCAATCCTATTCAGAATGAAGCGGCGGGGCCGGCAGCTAAAACGCCGCGTGATCGCGAACAGAAGAGGAAACCATCATGAAGCGCTTTCTATTCAGCCGTAGTCTCCTCCTTATTCTGTGCC
>Ga0070694_100000701_pt1 | contig 18653 bp, 12 predicted proteins | sample KBSK1251metaG_FD_65470 | JGI IMG/M metagenome (GOLD analysis project Ga0070694, IMG submission 65470) | Corn, switchgrass and miscanthus rhizosphere microbial communities from Kellogg Biological Station, Michigan, USA - KBS K1-25-1 metaG | ecosystem: Host-associated > Plants > Roots >... | reverse complement strand
GGCTGCAGGTGCCCGCGTCGTGACACTGGTCGGACGCGGTGCAGCTGACGGTGTTGGAGCCGGTGCAGGCGCCGGACTGGCAGGAGTCGGTCTGGGTGCAGGCGTTGCCGTCGCTGCACACCGTGCCGTTCGCCAGCGTGGTGTGCGTGCAGGTGTCGCTCCCCGCGAACGGCAGGCCGGTCGTGCTCCAGGTCGTCGCGCCCGTCAGGGTCCCGGTGATGCCGCCCGCGGAATCCGCCGCGGTCGTCAACGACCCTTCATTGAAGCTCCAGCGATGCACGAGGCCGGGGGCCGAGCCGATCTCCCGGCCCATGTCCGCAGTGGTCTCGGTCTGCGTCCGGGCGTAGTTCCAGATCCGGATCTCGTCGAGGCGACCGTCGAACGGCAGCCCGACAGCGCCGGTGTCGAGACGTCCGGCGCCGATCATCGACTGGCTCGTGAAGCTGACGGGGCTCGTCCCCAGGAGATTCGCCACCGCGGTGGCCGGGGCGCCGCCATTCAGGTGCAGGCGGAGCTGTTGATTGCCGGGCGTGCGGTCGACGACGAAGGCGAAGTGCGCCCAGGTGTTGGCGGTCAGGGCCGTCGCGTGGGTGACGTCCACCTGGGTGCCCGAAGTGTTCGTCTCGACCGATCCGGCGAGCTGCAGATTCCCGGTCCCGGTGAGCTGAACGGCGACCTGGGGGAAGGCCCCCTGCTGGCCGCCGCGGAAGATCCCCGTCAGGGATGCCGCGCCGCCGTCGGTGTACACCCACCCTTCGATCGTGAAGCTTCCGGTCCCGAAGTAATTGACATAGTCGGGGCTGGCGGCGCTCCCGCTCCCGAGGGCAAGGTCCACGTGGTTCGCCGCCGCACCGGGCGACGGGAACGACACTGCCGCGTCGTCCGTCGTGTTGCAGGAATCGGTCGTGCAGGAGTTCGAGTCGTTGCACTGGTAGTCGGCGGTGCACGATGCGCAGTTCGGGATCGGCGTATTCGAGCACGTTCCCGGAGGCACCGGAGCCTTGTCGGCCGGACTCCAGGCCGGACCATTCGTGAGCGTCCCGTTTTCGGCGGGTGTGGTGGAATCGGCGGCGGTCGCGGGGCCGTTGTCGTTCAGGCCCCAGCGGCCGATGAGGTTGGCCGCCGTGCTCACCTCCTGGAACTGGCTGGCCTGGATCTGCGCCTGGCTCCGCGCCACGTTCCAGACCCGCACCTCGTCCAGCCGGCCCTGGTAGAAGCCGGCCGCCGTCCCCGTGGAAGTCAGGGTGGTCCCCAGACCGAAATGCTGGATGCTGGTCGACTCCGGCGTGGCCGAGGGACAGACCGTGCACGCCCCGCCGGCACAGACCGAGCACGCGGTGTCGATCGGCAAGGCGACGCCGTCCAGGTAGAGAGCCCAGCACGTTCCGTTGTACGTGGCGGCCGCGTGGTGCCAGACGTTCGTGCTGATCGTCGGCTGCGTCGCCGCGGTGCACACAGGGTGGTTCAGGCCGGTCGCGGAGTCCTCGAAGTCCCCCGCGAGCCTGCCTCCGGCGATGCCGAGGAGGTAGTTGGCGTTGACATTCAGCGGGGACTCGGCCTGTGCGGCCCCCTTTGTGACGAGCGGGATGAACGCGGCAATGCCGCCGCCTCCGGTGGTCACGGGCGTGCCTCCGCCCGTCCATTTGAACCAGGTCTCCAGCGTGAACGCGGTCGCCCCCAGGGCGCCGGTGCCGGCCGCCGGCCCCATGGTCACGTAATCGTTCGTCCCGTCGAAGTTCAGCGCCGAGACGTTCGGAGTGTTGCAGACATCGGTCGTGCAGCCGTTGGAGTCGTTGCAGTCGGCGTTGGCGCTGCATGTGCCGGTGACGACGTTGGAGCAGGTCCCGCCCGGCGCCCCGGAGCAGGAATCGGCCGTTGCCGCGACGCCGTCATTGCAATCGGCGTTGGAATTGCAGCAGGCCGGCGTGGGCGCGTACCAGCTGAGGCAGGCGCCGCCGACGCAGGCGTCGCCCGTGCAGGCGCTGGCGTCTGCGCATGTGTTGCTGTCGTCGTTCTGGTGCGTGCAGCTTCCGCCGCTGCAGACGTCGTCGGTGCAGGGGTTGCCATCCTCGGTGCACGGCGCGGTGTTGTTCGTGTAGACGCAGCCGGTCGCCGGATTGCACGAGTCGTTGGTGCAGGCGTTGCCATCGGCGCACGCGAGCGACGTTCCCGCCACGCAGGCGCCTGCCTGGCAGGTTTCAGCCCCATTGCACACGTTGGCGTCGGCGCAGGACGTCCCGTTGGCCGCGGCCGGGCCGGATTCGCACAAGCCGGTCGACGGATTGCAGGCCTCGGGGCCGTTGCAGGCATTGCCGTCATCGCCGCAGACGACCGGCGTGTTGACGCAGGCGCCGTTCACGCACGCGTCCGTGGTGCAGGTGTTGGCGTCGTTGCAGTCGGCCGCCGTCGAGCAGGAGACGCAGCCGGGGATCGGAGTGTACGAGCAGGTCCCGGAGGTCAGCGGAGCCTTGTCGGTCGGACTCCAGGCGGGACCATTCGTGAGTGCCCCGTTTTCGGCGGGTGTCGTGGAGTCGGCGGCCGTCGCGGGGCCGTTGTCATTGAGGCCCCAGCGGCCGATGAGGTTGGCCGCCGTGCTCACCTCCTGGAACTGGCCGGCCTGGATCTGCGCCTGGCTCCGCGCGACGTTCCAGACCCGCACCTCGTCCAGCCGGCCCTGGTAGAAGCCGGCCGCCGTTCCCGTGGAGGTCAGCGTGGTCCCCAGACCGAAGTGCTGGATGCTGGTCGACTCCGGCGTGGCGGAGGGGCATACCGTGCACGCCCCGCCGGCGCAGCTCGAGCACGCCGTGTCGATCGGCAAGGCCGCGCCGTCCAGGTAGAGCGCCCAGCAGGTGCCGTTGTAGGTGGCGGCCGCGTGGTGCCAGACGTTCGTGGTGATCGTCGGCTGCGCCGCCGCGGTGCACACAGGGTGATTCAGCCCGGTCGCGGCGTCCTCGAAGTCGCCCGCGAGCCTGCCTCCGGCGATGCCGAGGAGGTAGTTGGCGTTGACATTCAGCGGGGTTTCGGCCTGTGCGGCCCCCTTGGTGACGAGCGGGATGAACGCGGCGATGCCGCCGGTCCCGGTGCTTACGGTTGCGCCTCCGCCCGTCCATTTGAACCAGGTCTCCACCGTGAAGGTCGTCGCCCCCAGGGCGCCGGTGCCGGCCGCCGGCCCCATGGTGACGAAGTCATCCGTCCCGTCGAAACTCAGCGCCGCGACATTGCCGCTGACACAGGTGTCCGCCGTGCAGCCGTTGGAATCGTTGCAGTCGGCGCCACTCGCGCACACCAGGTTCGCGTTGCTGCAGTTGCCGTTCGAGCAGGAGTCCGCCGTGCCGGGGTTCCCGTCATCGCAGTCCGCGGCCGTCGTGCAGCAGCCGGGGGTCGGGTTGTACGGGTGCTGGCAGGATCCGGCGACGCACTGATCGGTCCCGGTGCAGGCGTTGCCGTCGTCGCAGCTCAGGGTCCCGCCGCAGACCCCGCTCGTGCAGATGTCGTCGGTCGTGCAACCGTTCCCGTCATTGCAGGCGCCGCCATCGTTGGCAGGGGTGTGCAGACAACCACCGGCGCTGCAGCTGTCGGCGGTGCACGGGTCTCCGTCGTCGCAGCTCAACGGCACGTAGACGCAGGCGCCGCCCACCGACGGCCTGTCGGCGGAGTCGAAGACGGGACTCCCGACGAGCGTCCCATTCTCCGCCGGGGCGGTCGAATCGGTCGCCGTGGAGTCGTCGAAGCCGTAGTGGCCGATCAGGTTGGGGGCGGCGGTGATCAGCTCGTCCCGGGCGTCCGCGATGTCGGTCGCCGACCGCTCCACGTTCCACACGCGGATTTCGTCCATCTTGCCGGCATAGCGCCCCTCGGAGACTCCGGTGGAATTCATGGCGGTGCCGATCGCGAAGTGCTGGATGCTGTTGGGCTCGGGGGAGGCGCCAGGCGTAATCGTGCAGTTGCCGCCCGTGCACGTCGTGCACGTCGTGGTGAGCGCCTGGGCCACGCCGTCCACATAGAGGCTCCAGCCGCCGGCGGGGCTGTAGGTGGCGGCCACGTGGTGCCAGCCCGTCGTGGGAAGCGACGTCGTCGTGCAGACTGGATGATTGAGCCCGGTGGCCGAGTCCTCGAAGTCGGCGGCGAGTGACCTCGTGCTCGCGGGATCGAAGATTCCAAGGAAGTAGTTCATGTTGAGATTGGCCGGCGTCTCCTGCTCCGCCCGCCCTTTCGCCACCAGAGGGACCACGGTGTTCGCCGCGAACCCCTGGGTGCCGGTCCCCGTGGGCAGGGTCGTCCCGCCGACCCCGTTGATCCACGCCTCGACCGTGAACGCGGGCGAGGCGTTGAGCCCCGCGGCGGCCCCCATCGTCGCGTAGTCGTCCGCGCCGTCGAGAACGAGGGATCGCAGGTTCGCCGCAGTGCAGCTGTCGGTGGTGCACGGGTCACTGTCATTGCAGTCGGGGTTCGTCAGGCAGGACGTGTTCACGTTGCTGCACGTTCCCGACGAACAGATGTCGGTGGTGGTCGCGTTGCCGTCGTTGCAGTCCGCGGGGGTCACGCAGCAACCGGCGAACGGCGTGTACGGGTTCTGGCAGACGCCTCCGACGCAGGCATCAGGCCCCGTGCAGGCCCGCCCGTCGTTGCAGTCGATCGGGGTGTTGTCGCAGGCGTTGTTCGACAGGTCGCAGGCATCGTTGGTGCACGGGTCGGCATCGGCGCAATCGGCGTTCGTCGCGCAGCAGCCGGCGATCGGCGAGTGGAGGCACGATCCTCCGCTGCACGTGTCCACGGTGCAGGCGATTGCGTCGTCGCATTGGGCGTTGCTGCCGCAGGAGGCGGTGAAGGTCCAGAGAGGCCCCGCCGTCGTCAGCTCTCCGTCCGAGACCTCGGCGAACCACTCGTACTCCTGTCCGGTGGCGCGCCCAGGCCAGGACGCGCAGGCTTGCCCGCCGCTCGTCACGGGGGACACCGTCCCGATGGTGCTGAACGGCGTGCCGCTGTCCATGTCGTAGGCGAGGACGAAATCGTTCTGCGCGGTGCCCGCCGTGTTGTCCGGGTGGCTGTTGATGAACTGACCGAGGGTCGGCGAGTAGGTCTGCACGTGGATCGAGTCGCTCGCCGGCGAGAAGGTCATGATCCGGAGCCAGCCGTCCCCGCCGTTGGGCCGGGTCTGGTAGTCCGACATGAGCGTGTGGATCGGGTGCCCGTCGTCGGCCAGGTCGGTGCGCCGGCTCGCCTGGTCCAGGTGCCCGGCCAGCATCAGGAAGACGTTGGGGAGATCCTTGATGGCGTTGAAGGTCGCCTGCCCCTGGTTCGAGAACGTCCCGTTGGGGTTCAACAGATAGTGGGAGGTGATCATCGCCCGCCGGTTGCTGTACGTCGTGCTCAGGAGGGTGTGCACCCAGCTCAGCACCGCCTGCCGGGTCGGGTTGTCCACGTCGTCCCATTCCAGGTGGAACGCGATGAAGTTCATCCCGCTGGCGCTGAACAGCTCGAAATGGTTGTCCATGCTGTCGGAGTACTGCCCGGGGACCCCGAAGTCGTAGTTGTCCCCGAAGTACCCCCGGCCCTGGAACCGGAAGGCGCCGAACGTCTGGTTGTAATACTGAGTGGTGCCTCCGAAGGTCCCTCCCGCGCCACCGAATGCCGTTCCCTCGTTCGCGCCGGATCGGGCCGTCCCGATCGGAGTCTGGTCGTGGTTGCCGACGGCGATCCCGTAGGGGATGCCATTCGTGAGTCCGGTGGTAAACGAGTCCTCGAGGAGGCCGAACGCCGCGTTGGCGTTGGTCCACTGTGCCGGGATGGTATTGCCGTCGTTGGTGCAGTCCCCGAGCTGGGTCACGAAGGCGATGTTCCGGGTGAGCCGGTTGTCGACGCACCACTGCGTCTGGGCGCTGAACGTCGCCGGGTAGCTCTGCGCGTAGAACTGGGTGTCCGGGAGCGCGATGATCGTGAAGTCCTGCGGCGCGGGCTGTCCGGTCGGGCGGCCCTTGAAGGTCACGGAGAGCGTGTCGCCATCCGGGTCGCTCACCTCGGCGCACAGCGTCGGGTTGGTCGAAACGCCCGTCGCTCCGGTGGCCGGCGACTCGCTGAAAGGCGGATCAGGCGCATGGTCGGTCGTGAAGGTCACCGCCAGGCTCGGCCGGTTCGCCATCGTGGCCGCCTCGGACGATTCGAAGCCCCAGCCGTCGGTCCCACCCGGCAGCAGCACCCAGCCACGGTTCGTGGCGCCCGCGGACCAGGCCGCCAAGCTCGGGGTCACCGCGATCGAGAAAGTCCCGGTGGCGCTCGAACTTCCGGTCAAATCGGCCGTTGCGACGGCCTCGATGCCATCCGCCTGCACTCCGCCCACCAGCGAGTCCCACGTGCTGGCGTTGCTCCAGGCCTGGATCATCCGGTGGAACGCCGCGGGGTTGGCGCTGGCGTTCGTGACGCTGACCGTGAGACTGGCCGACAGGATCGTGGCGTTCGGGGGAATCTGCCCGACTCCGTTACCGATGATGTCGTCGAAGCGGATCAGGACATGCTGGAGCGGGCTCCCGTCCACGGTGATGGGGGTCGCCGTCGAGTTGGCAGCCGTCGGATTGGCGGAGGCGACGAACGTGTCGACCGCACCGGTGTAGCCCCCTACGCCCTGCTGGAAGGTGACCGTCGTGGGGCCCATCTCCGGGCGGATCAGCCGCGCGTCGATCCGGGCCGCCGTCGAACCCTGGATCTCGCTGGTCCCCGCTGAAGAGGATGCCGGAATTCCCGTGGCGGCGCGCCGATCCGGCGCGTTCGATGCCTGGGCGTTCAGCGTCAGCAGGATGGCCGCCGAGACGACAACGGACAGAAGCAGGAGAAGCAGGGCGACGTCCCGACGGGACCGGGGACGGGGCACTCTCAGAGGGGCAACCAGTCCGCTTGGCATCAGGGTTCCTCCAGCAAGGAAGCCGTGTTCACTCGGAACGATCCAATAGTCTGTCTTCGAAGCCGCCGGCGATCAGGATCCCGGCCCGCATCCTCGCTCTCAAGTTGGTGAGCGCGAAACTTCCGGCGTCGTGAGCGACCTGATGGCATGAACTCCTGCACGGATCCAGGGCGATGCGGCCCGAGACCTGATCTGGATCATGGTATGGACCTGTCCGCGTTCGCCGTTCTCGAATGCAGGGAAAGCAGGATCGACTTACGGTTCACTCACTTGGGCGGGAACTCTGTCGGGGCTCCCGCCCACAGTCAGGCCCTTTTCAGAATAGGAGTGCGACGGAATCAGGTATGTGTGCTTGTTACTGTGAAAAGGAGATCCTGTCAAGACGGATCTCGAAGTTACCTGAGAATCCCGGCACGAATCGAGGATTCCCGCTCGCGTTCGGCCGGGGCGGCTCAAGGGGGTGAGCGCGGCCGCGTGTGCTATCTTGAGAGCGCCGGGGAGGCCGCAGGAAATCCATGAAAAAAGACGAGAGCTCCAGACGGCTCCGACATCCGTGCGGCGGCTTGATCCCGAGAGGGATGCTCGTAGGCGCGATCGTCGCGGCGCTGCTCCCGGGCTGCGAAGGGCGCCCCGGCGGGACTTCCGCCCGCGTGGCGACCGGTGCGAATCCTGCCGACACGGCGCAGCCTTCCCCTGACGAAGCCGGCCCCATCTCCGGCGTGCGCCGGATGCGATCGCGCCTGGACAAAATCATCCGCGAGATGGATCCCGCGAAGAACCAGTTCTTGAACCGGGAGAGAGTCCAGATCCTCAGCGGCTTGCGGACCCGGGAGACCGATCCCCTCAGGCGCGCCAGGCTGACGATCAACCTGGCGATCGAGATGAACCGGCTCGGCGCGAACGAGCAGGCGATCGCCTTCCTGCAGCCGCTGCTGGCGCCGCCTCGGGAAGCCGGCGCCGACTGGCCCCCGCCCGAGGACGTGCACAGGCTGATCGCTCTCTGCCTGTACCGGCTGGGCATCACGGAGAACTGCATGGCCAATCCGAACCCGAGCCGGTGCCTTCTTCCGGTCAGCACGGAGGGGGCGCACCGCCAGCAGCGCGGTGCCCGGGGTGCCATGGAAGAGAGCCTGGCTGTTCTCGCGATCCTCCCCGACGACCTCGCCTCGATCTGGGTGCTCAACATCGCGGCGATGCAGATTGGCCAGTGGCCGGGCGGGGTTCCCGAGCGTTTCCGCATCGCGGAGAGCGTCTTCGCCTCGGACGACGACATCGGGCACTTTCCGAACGTCGCCATTCGCGCGGGGCTCGGCGCGTTCGGCCACGCCGGCGGCGCGATCATGGAGGATTTCGACGGGGACGGGCTGCTCGACATCCTGGTCACTTCGATGGGGCTCCGCGACCCGATGCACCTGTACCACAACGAAGGCACGGGCGCGTTCACCGAGGTGACCGAGTCCGCCGGCCTCGTCGGAGAGACCGGCGGGCTGAACCTGTCGGACGCCGACTACGACAACGATGGCGACGTGGATGTCCTGGTGCTGCGGGGCGGCTGGGCGGCCGCCGGAGGACGGTTCCCGAACTCGCTCCTGCGGAACGACGGGCACGGACACTTCGAGGACGTCACGGACGAGGCGGGAATCCTCACCTTCCGACCGACGCAGGTCGGCGTCTGGGGCGACTATGACAACGATGGCTGGCTCGATCTGTTCATCGGCAACGAGTCGCGCGGTGAGGATCGCTACCCGAGCGAGCTGTGGCGCAACAACGGGGACGGGACGTTCACGGACCAGGCCAGCGTGTTCGGCAATCCCGACATCGGCTTCGTCAAGGGGGCCGGGTGGGGCGACTACGACAATGACGGCGACGTCGACCTGTACGTGTCGACCATGCGCGGCGACAACCATCTGTACCGCAACGACGGTCCATGGCTGTTCGGGTTGTTCGGCCACGGGCACTGGAAATTCATCGAGGTCACCCGCGAGGCCGGCGTCCCCAATCCTCAGAACGGCTTCCCGACCTGGTTGGGGACTATGACAACGACGGCTGGCTCGACATCATGGCAGCCGGGTATCGGAAGTCGGACCAGGGGGCGGGCGTCGCCGACGTTGCGGGCCTGTATCTGGGGAGGCCGAACGGTCTCGAGATTTCCTGCCTCTATCACAACAACCGGGACGGCACGTTCACCGACGTGGCGCCGCGGATGGGGCTGGAGGTCATCCCGCTGTCCATGGGATCCAACTACGGCGATCTGGACAACGATGGCTGGCCTGACCCCTACTTCGGCACGGGTGAGCCGGGAATGCGGACCATCGTCCCGAACTGGCTGTTCCGCAACGCCGAGGGGAAGGGGTTTCAGGACGTGACGACCTCCGCGGGGATGGGCCACCTTCAGAAGGGGCACGGAGTGGCGTTCGGGGACATCGACAACGACGGCGACCAGGACGTGTTCGAGGAGATGGGCGGCTTCTTCGACGGCGACGTGGCCCAGAACGTGCTCTACAAGAATCCCGGCCACGGCCACCACTGGGTCACGCTGCGGCTCGAGGGGCGGCGCTCCAACCGTTCGGCGTTCGACGTGCGCATCAAGGTGCGTGTCCGGACGGCCGGCGGGCCGCGCGACATCCACGCACTCGGCGGCACCGGGGGCTCGTTCGGGTGCAACAGCCTGCAGCAGGAGATCGGGCTCGGCGACGCCACCGGCATCGAGAGCATCGAGGTGCGCTGGCCGGCGAGCGGCGAGATCCAGGTCTTCCGCGAGCCGACCATGGACACGACCTTCAGGGTCGTCGAGGGGGAGCCGGCCCTGACGTCCGTCGCGGTCAGGCGCTACGCGCTATGAGCCGCTTCGGAACGCCACAAGTCAGGCACGGCCCCGAAAAATGAGAAGGGCGGCCGACTCGGCCGCCTTTCGCATCTCTATGAGTCTGTGGGATGAGGTTGGTGGCGGGGGCGAGATTTGAACTCGCGACCTTTGGGTTATGAGCCCAACGAGCTACCAGGCTGCTCCACCCCGCGTCAGGAGGCCGGATTATAGGCGGGGCGCTCGCGGGCTGTCAAATGAGCGCGGGACGGGCGAGCCGTGGGATTCGGTCAGCGTTGGGTCGGAGGGGCGCTGCTGTCGTCGAACAGGAAGAGGATTTCGCCGGGGCGCGTGAGGCCGAGCTCCTCGCGGGCGATCCGCTCGATGCGGTAGGGGTCGCGCTTGAGGTCGTCGATGTCTCCCGTGAGGCGCTCGTTGGCGGCCCTGAGGTCCTGCACCTCCACGCGGAGGCGGGCCAGGAGGGTCCGCTGGCGCAACACCTGGATGAGCCCCATGTCGCCGAACAGGGAATTGAAGACGAGCGACAGGGCGATGAACCAGAAGAGGACGAAGAGCGCCTTCTTCCTCAGGTCGACCGGCGCCGCCTGCTCGCGGACGGCGCTCATGCGCGGGACCCGTGCGCCAGGGCGGAGCGGCCCGGGTAGCGCGCCCGGCTTCCAAGGTCCTCCTCGATGCGCAGGAGCTGGTTGTACTTCGCGGTGCGCTCGCCCCGCGACGGCGCTCCCGTCTTGATCTGCCCCAGGTTCAGGGCCACGGCCAGGTCGGCGATGAAGGTGTCCTCGGTCTCGCCGGAGCGGTGCGACAGCACGGTCGTGTATCCGGCGGAGCGCGCGGTCGCGATCGCCCGCAGGGTCTCGGTCAGCGTGCCGATCTGGTTCGGCTTGATCAGGATCGAGTTGGCCACCTTCTTCTCGATTCCCTCCCGCAGGATCGCCACGTTGGTGACGAACAGGTCGTCGCCGACGATCTGCACGGCGTCCCCCAGGGAGCGCGTGAGGAGCGCCCACCCCTCCCAGTCGTTCTCGGCCATCCCGTCCTCGATCGACACGATCGGCCGGCGCCTCACGAGGTCTGCATAATACGACACCATCTGCTCGGGCGTGCGGCGCGACGGGGTCTCCGCCTCGAGGACGTACGTGCCGGCCTCATGCAGCTCGGTGGCTGCCACGTCCAGCGCGATGCCGACCTGCTCTCCCGGGCGGTAGCCGGCCGCCTCGATGGCCGCGACCACGGCATCGACCGCCTCGGCGTTCGATTTCAGGTCGGGCGCCCAGCCCCCTTCGTCGCCGCTGCCGGTGCGCAGGTGGCGCGACCGCAGGAGGTCGCGCAGGGCATGGAAGATCTCGGCCCCCATGCGCAGCGCCTCCTTGAACGAGGAGGCCCCCATCGGCACGACCATGAACTCCTGGATGTCCACGTTGTTGTCGGCGTGCGCGCCCCCGTTGAGGATGTTGAACAGGGGCACCGGCAGGTCGCGCGCGGAGTCCCCGCCGAGGTGGCGATAGAGAGGCAGGCGGCGCACGGCCGCGGCGGCGCGGGCGGCGGCCAGGGAGACGCCGAGCAGGGCGTTGGCCCCGAGGCGGGAGGAGTCCTTCGTGCCGTCGGTCTCGCGCAGGCGGGCGTCGACCGCCTCCTGGCCCGCCGGGTCGAGGCCTTTGACCGCGGGGGCCAGGATCGACGTCACGTTGTCGACCGCGCGCAGCACGCCCTTGCCCCGGAAGCGCGAGGCGTCCCCGTCCCGCAGCTCGAGGGCCTCGCGCGATCCGGTCGATGCGCCGGACGGCACGGCGGCCCGTCCAAGCGTGCCGTCGTCGAGCACGACGTCCACCTCGACGGTGGGATTGCCTCTCGAGTCGAGGATCTCGCGGGCCTTCAGATCGGCGATCTTGGCCATGCGGGGCCCCCTCAGTGAATCAAATCGCGCGCCGCGGACAGGAGCGCCTCCACGTCCCGGGGCTTGCGCGCCTCGGCGTAGCAGCGGATTACGGGCTCGGTCCCCGAGGGCCGCAGCAGGAGCCAGGATCCGTCCCGGAAGATCATCTTGCGCCCGTCGGTCGTGTCCAGGCGGTCGATCCGGCGCCCGGCGAACGCGGAGGGGACCTCCTCGAGCCGCCGCGCCAGGCGGTCCCGCGCCTCGACGTCCATATGATAGTCGATGCGGCGGCCGTGGAGGGGCCCCACCTTGCGGAACAGCTCGTCGATCTGCGTGCGGATCGACTTGCCGCGCACGGCGACCATCTCGCACGCCAGGAGACCCGCCAGGATGCCGTCCTTCTCCGGCACGTGCCCGCGCAGGCTGAGCCCGGCGCTCTCCTCGCAGACCAGGAAGGCCCGCCCCGACCGGAGGTGCTCTCCCAGGAACTTGAAGCCGACCGGCGTCTCGTAGACCTTGCGGCCGTGGAAGGCGCAGACCGCGTCGAGAAGGTGGGTGGTCGCCACCGAGCGCCCGACCCCTCCCGGCAGGCGTCTCTCCGTGAGCAGGTAGTCGGCCAGTACGGCCAGGAACAGGTTCGGCGGGACGAAGCGGCCTCCCCGGTCCACGATGCCGAACCGGTCCCCGTCGCCGTCGGTGGCCAGCCCCAGGTGAAGGCGCTTCGAGGCGACCAGGCGGGACAGCCGGTTGAGCTGCGTCTCGCCGCAGTCCGGTCCCAGGCCGCCGAACAGGGGATCGGCCTTGTCGTTCAGGGACTCCACCGAGCGCGCCGCCTTGCGGACCAGGCCGTCCAGGTAGCCGATCGAGGCGCCGTGCCGCATGTCGCAGGCGACGCGCAATCCTGCCCGGCGGATGGCCGGCAGGCGGACCAGCCGGGCGATTTGCCGGAAGTAGGCGGCGCGCATGTCCAGGGACTTGATCCGTCCCTCGGCCCGTTTCGATTGGGAGGAATCGGCCGCCGCGACCTCCCCCGTCTGGGCGCCGAGGAGCGCCTCGATCGCCCGGGTCACGTCCGGCGGGGCGGGGGCGCCCGTGGCGGTCGAGAACTTGATGCCGCTGTACTCCGGCGGGTTGTGGCTTGCGGTGATGTTCACGCCGCCGGCGCGTCGGCCGCTGACGATGGCGAACGCGACGACCGGGGTGGGGACGGGGGCGGGGGAGAGGGCGACCGGCACGCCGCGCCCGGCCAGGACCGTCGCCGCCTCCCGGGCGAAGCGATCCGACATGAAGCGCGTGTCGTAGCCGATGAACACGCCCTTGCGGGCGGTCCTCGCCGCGGCGAGATGCGAGGCGATGGCGCCGGCCACCCGGCGCACGTTGGCGAGCGTGAACTCCTCGGCGATGACCGCCCGCCAGCCGGACGTCCCGAAGCGGATCACGTTCCTTGACTCTCCACGATCCCGGCTCCATAATTCATGGCGTGAGCGAGCCGTCCGTCATCCTGGTGTTCTGCACCGCATCGACCGAAAAAGAGGCCGTCGATATCGCCCAGACGCTGGTCGAGCGCGAGGAGGCGGCCTGCGTCAACGTCGTGCCGATGATCCGCTCGGTGTACCGCTGGAAGGGGAAGATCTCCACCGAGACCGAGCAGCTCCTGCTGATCAAGACGACCCAGGCGCTCCTGGAGGACGTCAAGAAGACGGTCAAGGAGTTGCACTCCTACGAGCTCCCGGAGATCATCGCGGTGTCGGTCGACGACGGCGACCGGAACGCCCTGAGCTGGATCGCCAGCGTCGTCAAGGGAGGCCGGGAGAACTACTGACCCGGAGCATCGCCGGCCGGGGTCTTGGCCGCCTCGGGGGGCGCTGGCGGTGGCGGCGGGATGTTGAGCCGCTCGAAGGCCTTCTGGAAGCATTCCTCCATCGTCAGCTTCTGCCCCTCCACCGTCGTGTAGATCCGCTCCATCTCGCGTAGATAGGCCGCCGGCCCGCGCCGCGGTGCGTTGTCGTTCACGAAGCGGACCACCCCGCCCAGGCGCTCCTGCGGCGGCCGTCCCGCGGCGGCGAGGTCCGCCCTCAGCTTCCGCGTCACGGCGCCGAGGACCGTGACCGATCCCTCGACGTAGGTCTGGCGCTCGCGCGCCGTCATCTTCTGCCATCGGGAGAAGTCCAGCGCGGCCGGCAGGGGGCCCAGCGGCGAGGCCGGCGGTGCCGACGGGGCGGCCGGCGGCGGAGTCGGTGACGGAGCGGCCTGGCCCGGCGCGGGCGGGTTCTCGAACAGGGGCGGCTCGTCCTGGGCGAACGCGGGCAGGATGGCCGCCGCGAGAATCGTGGCCAGGGCCAGAACAGGGCGTCTCATGGGCGGTCTCCTCCGGGTCGTCCGGGCGGGGCGCGCCGAACAGGCGCGGACCGGCGGGACATTCTAGCGGGGGCGCGTCCCGGCAGCAAGAGCGGGCGGTCAGAGGGCGGCCGCAAGGCCCTTCTCGAGGTCGGCGACGATGTCCTCGGGGTCCTCGCAGCCGACGGAGATGCGGACCAGGGACTCGGTCAGGCCGAGCCTCTGCCGATCCTCCTTCGGCACCGAGGCGTGCGTCATCGTGCTCGGCTGGCAGATCAGGGTCTCGATGCCGCCCAGGCTCTCCGCCAGGGCGCACAGCCGCAGCGGCGCGAAGAACCTCAGGGCGGCCTCGTCGCTTTTCAGATAGAAGGAGATCATGCCGCCCGAGCCGCGCGCCTGCCTGAGCGCCAGCTCGTGCTGCGGGTGGGACGGGAGCCCCGGGTAGAGGACGCGCGCCACCCCCCGATGCGCCTCGAGATACCGGGCCACCTTCATCCCGTTCTCGTCGTGCGCCCGCATGCGCAGCGGCAGCGTCTTCAGGCCGCGCAGCACGAGCCAGGAGTCGAACGGGGAGAGGATGGCGCCGACGGAGTTCTGGACGAACTGGATCCTCTCGGCGTGCTCGTCGCGCGCCAGGATGACCGCCCCGCCGACGCTGTCGGAATGGCCGTTGAGATACTTGGTGGTGCTGTGGACCACGATGTCGGCGCCGAGGTCGAGGGGCTTCTGGAACACCGGCGTCAGGAACGTGTTGTCGACGACCGAGGTCAGCCGCCGGGCGCGGCAGAGCGAGGCCACCTGCGCGATGTCGGTCAGGACCATCATCGGATTGGTGGGCGTCTCGAGGTAGACCATCCGCGTGTTCGGGCGGATCGCCGCCTCGACGTTCTCGATCCGGGAGGTGTCGACGTACGCGAAGGACAGGCCGTAGTCCTCGAGCACGCGGGCGAACAGGCGGTACGTGCCGCCGTACACGTTGTGGCTGACCACGACGTGATCGCCGGCCTTGAGCAGGGTCATGACCGCGCTGATCGCCGCCATCCCGGACGCGAAGGCGTAGGCGGCCCGGCCCCCCTCGAGGACCTTCAGGTTCTCCTCGAGCGCGGAGCGCGTCGGGTTGATGGTCCGCGCATAGTCGTAGCCGGTGCTCTTGCCGGGGGATTCGTAGACGTAGGTCGAAGTCTGGTAGATCGGGGTCATGACCGACCCCGTCGTCGGATCCGGGCGGACCCCGGCGTGGATGGCGTCGGTTCGGATTCCCATCAGTGCACCTCGTCGAAGAGTCCCTGGCTCAGGTAGCGGTCCGCAATGTCCGTGAAGAGCGTCACGATCCGGCGTCCGGCCCCGAGCCGCTCCGCCACGCGGGCGGCCGCGAACGCCGCGGCGCCCGAGGATCCGCCGACCAGGATCCCCTCGCGGCGCGCCAGGAGCGCCGACGTCGCGAAGGCGTCGCGATCGGTGACCGCGATCACCTCGTCGACCAGATCGCGATCGAGGGTCTTCGGGACGAACGAGTTGCCGATGCCTTCGACCTTGTGCGGCGCCGCCTCGCCGCCTCCGAGGACCGACCCTTCCGATTCCACCAGGATCGCCCGCACGCCCGGGTTGCGCTCCTTGACGTAGCGCGCCACGCCCGAGAAGGTGCCCCCGGTCCCGGCGCCCAGGACGAGCGCGTCGATCTTTCCCTGCATCTGCTGCCAGATCTCCCGCGCGGTCGTGCGGTAATGCATCTCCGGGTTGGCCTTGTTCTCGAACTGCTGCGGCACGAACGCGCCGGGGGTCGCCGCGGCGATGTCGCGCGCCCGGCTCACGGCCCCTGGCATGCCGTCCGCCGTCGGGGTGATCTCCAGGGTGGCGCCCAGGGCCCTCATGATCTGCTTCTTCTCGCGGCTGTACTTCTCCGGCACGACCAGGATCACCCGGTAGCCGAGCAGCGTGCCGGCGAGCGCCAGGCCGATCCCGGTGTTGCCCGCCGTCGGCTCGACGATCGTCGAGCCGGGCCTGAGGAGGCCCCGCGCCTCGGCGTCCTGGATCATCCCGAGGGCGGTCCGGTCCTTGACGCTTCCCCCGGGGTTCAGGTGCTCGAGCTTGGCGAACAGGGAGGCGGCGCCGGGGCGATCGAAGGAGCGCAGGTGCAGGATCGGCGTCTCGCCGATGAGGTCGAGGGCCGATTCGTACACCTGCAGCCTGGACATCATGGACCCCCGGCGTGAGAACGGCGGCCATGATAGGGGATGGGGAGCCGGGTGTCAAAACCGCGCTCGACAGGCCTGTCGGTCACCGCCGCGAGGCGCGGGCGATCGGGGAAGGCCGTCCGGTCAGGGCTTGCCGTGATGCTTCGGCTTGCCGTGCTCCTGGGCCTTGGGCTTGCCGTGGCCGGAGGAGGAGGACTTGGGGCCCCCCTTCTTCGGCGGCTTCGATTTCGGGTACTTGCCGCGGTTCTTCTCGGCGACGTAGTGCTCGTAGCTGACGCCCTTGTTGCGCTCGGCGATCAGCGTGTACGGGCTGACGCGGTGCCGCGCGCTTGCTACTTGAAGTTTCGCCAGGCCGACCACATCGCGGTCGCGGATCACCAGGCGCTCGCGCGGGTGCTTCTTCCAGTAGCCCCAGGCCTTGCCGTACGGCGGTCCGGGGTCGCGGGTGATGCCGGTGAACAGGGCGGACGGGGAGATGTTCATCCGGAACATGATGTCGGACCAGGAGAGGTATTCCTGGCGGAGCCGCAGGATGTCCTCGGGCGATCGCCGGCCGGCCTTGGCCAGCAGCAGGATGACCGGGAAGTCGTCCACCGGCGAGGCGGCGCGCTGGACGAGCGCCACGGCGACGGCCGGGGACGGGGCGAAATGATCGTTGGTGACATTCAGGAACACGCGCTGGTCGTCGCTCAGCCCCATGCCGAGGGTCACGTCGGAGAAGACGACCGCCCCGGCCTGGGCGGTCGGGATCAGCGCCAACGCGGCGGCTACGAGGGCGGCGCCGGCCAGCCGGCGGGTCGCGAAGAATCGGGATCGCATCGAAGTCCCTCCAAGGTCAAGGCCCGGGACAACATAGGGCGCGACGCCCCCGGGGGCTACTTCGTTTCCAGGGCGATGTGGAACTGGTCCGCCTGCTCGATGCGGCCTGTCACATCCTTGAAATCGACCGTGAACTGGGTGGTCTCGCCGGGATCGATCGTTCCGAGCGTGGTGCCGGCGGTCCCGGCTCCGATGAGCCGGGACTCCTGGTCGTAGATCGCCACCGCGATCCCGATGCTCGCCTGGCGCGACGAGCCGTTCACCACCTTGACGTTCGCCTTGTAGCCGGTCTTGACGCGCATGAGCGTGGCCGGCCATTCGAACCGGATGGTGTCGGCCCGCACGTCGCCGATGGCCAGATCGAGGGCCAGCCACTTGTTCCCTTCGAACTTATAGCGGGCCGAGTTGGTGTCGGCGCCGGCGGGGGTGAAGGCGGCCGCCGCCGCGACGAGGACGAGCAGGGCGAGACGCAGACACTGCGCCGCCCGCGAGCAGGAAGGTGCCGGTACGCGCGCGAGGCTCATGGGGCTCCTCTCAGTCCTGGAACTGGATTTGCTTGACGGACGAGTTGACGATGAAGATGCGGGTGTTGTTTTCCTGCGGATCGGCGGGAAGGAAATAGAAACCGAGGTTGTTGGAAGAGTACTCCTCGGTGAACCCCCAGATTCTCTCGCCGTCCCTGAACTCGACGATGGCCCTCTGCCCCTGGGTCCCCTGCTCCGCGAACCGCTTGGCCCGGTCGACCCCCCGGCGGGCCGAGCCGTAATCCTTCACGTAGAAGAGGGCCTTCAGGTCCTCCAGCTTGATGGTCGTCGGGATCCCGCCCCCCTCGCTGGGAAGCAGGTGGAACGTCCCGGCGTCCGGCTTGAAGTCCTGGGTGTAGCCACGCTGAGTCCTGCCGTCCTTGAAGTGGGCCACGACCTTGTCTTCCATCCGTACCTCCGTGACGAAGGCCCGTCGCGCTCCGGTGATTACGATTCTGGAATGCTACCGGGACGCCGTCATCAGGGCGTTCCCGCCCACGCACGGGATTCCCGGATCCGTCAGCCCCAGAAGTATCTCACAATCTCCGTGGCCCGTGCCCTGGATGAGATCGATCGGTGTGCCGGGAGGATCGATCGTGGTCTGGGCGATGAAGCCGATGCGGACGAGCATGGTGTCGAGACTGACGGTCGTATCGGGGCAGGTGTTCTTCTTGGCGACGCCGATGAGCAGCGTTCCGGTCGAGTTGACATCCGATTGATTGATGATGCAGGTCGGGGCGCAGGGAGCACCGCTGTTGCACCCTCCGAGGACGCCCGCGTCGAACTCGAAGGCGTTTCCCACCTGGACCCTCGAGGGGTCGAAGTGCACCTCGATCGTATAGGCGTCGAACGTCACGGGGGCCGTCGTGTAGAGACGGACCTGCACGGTTTCCAGGTCGGGAAACTGGGCATTCTTCGGATCCTTGACGAGATAGATCGCCGGATCCGGGGAGTTGGGGAACGGGTCGATCGTGAGCGTCGCCTGGATCGGCTTGATCCGGTTCCTGGGCGAATCGTCCCCGCCGCAGGCCAGAAGGAGAAAGGCCGGAGCGAGGACCGCCGCGGCCAGGACCCGCCGTGTCCATTTCGAAGACATGTGGAAAGAGGCACTCGTCATGCGCGCGGGGAGTATACCGGGGGGGCGCGGCACCGGCAAGGAAAGACCGCGGCGCATCGGCGGTCGGTG
>Ga0070694_100000698_pt1 | contig 18680 bp, 13 predicted proteins | sample KBSK1251metaG_FD_65470 | JGI IMG/M metagenome (GOLD analysis project Ga0070694, IMG submission 65470) | Corn, switchgrass and miscanthus rhizosphere microbial communities from Kellogg Biological Station, Michigan, USA - KBS K1-25-1 metaG | ecosystem: Host-associated > Plants > Roots >... | reverse complement strand
ACAGGCTTATGAACAGCGATATAAACAGCGTCGCATCGATCATATTATGACTCAAGCTAAGTCCCTTGGCTTTCAACTGGTTCCGTGCGTCACCTCGTGATCAAGTTTCTAAGAAGACACGGAGAACTCACAGAGGGGCACAGAGAGTTATGTTGGCCACTCGCCGGCCTTCTGCAACTTTTTGATTCTTCGTTTGACGATCTCTCGCTTCAGCGGCGACATCCGATCCAGAAAAACGATGCCGTCGCAGTGGTCCGTTTCATGCAGCATGCAGCGCGCTGTCAACTCTGTGCCGTCAAGTTCAAATTCCTTGCCGTTGACGTCATGAGCGCGGACCACCGCGCGCAGATTTCGCTGCACGCCAAAGAAGATGCCGGGAAAGGAAAGACAGCCTTCGTCACCGTCCTGCTTACCTTCCTGAGCAATGACTTCCGGATTGATCATGACGATGCGTTGCGCAGGGTCTTTGCCGCCTGAGCAATCCATCACAAACAGGCGCTTGGGCACACCGACCTGCACGGCGGCCAGGCCCACGCCCGGCGCGGCATACATCGTTTCGAACATGTTATTGACGAGTTTTTTAAGGTCTTCGTCGAATTTAGTGACCGGATCAGCGGGCGCGTCGAGCACTGGATTCGGCCAGGTAACAATCTGTAAACGTGACATTTTTTAAATCGTTAGCTCTTAAAACGTTTCAATTCAATAAGTTGATTTTACGATCAACCCTTTGCTTTCGCTAGTTGGCAGGAATCCGCAGATTACGCAGATTACGCAGATAAAAAGGACTTTGAGAATGCAAGACCGCGGCCTTAAATGCCAAATGTTTTCTTCTCTGCGTAATCTGCGTAATCTGCGGATAGGTTATTCAATATCCACGCAATTGCTCGCGATAACCCTCAAAATTCCGTTTCATTTCACCCAGACTGTCGCCACCGAATTTTTCGCGCATCGCCTCGGCTAAAACCAGCGCGACCATCGCCTCACCAATGACCCCGGCGGCGGGAACGACCGTTATGTCTGATCGCTCAAAAGCAGCCCGCTCTTCCTGTTTCGTATCGATATCGACCGATCGCAAAGCGCGCCGCAGGGTCGAGATTGGTTTCAGGTGGCCCCGTACGCGAATCTCTTCGCCGTTGGTGACGCCGCCTTCCAGGCCGCCGGCCCGATTTGTGTCGCGAATGAATTCTTTGGTCTCGTCGTTGTAACTGATTTCGTCATGAACTTCGGAACCGGGGAGGGAGCTGGCTTCCAGACCGGCGCCGATCGCCACTGCCTTGACCGCATGAATCGACACGATGGCTTGAGCTAAACGTCCATCCAATTTCTGGTCCCAGGAGGTGTGCGAACCAAGTCCGGGCGTTACGCCGCTTGCCACGACTTCAAAGATGCCCCCGAGCGTGTCCCCGGCGGCTTTCTTCTCATCGATCAATTCCATCATCTGCTTTTGTGCCGCTGCATCGGCACAGTTCAAGGGAGCGTCTGCAGGGATCGCGGCGATCTGTTCGAACGTCAATTCCAGAGGCTTTTCGGGCACGCCGCCAAGCTGAATCACGTGACTGCGAATTTGCACGCCAAAGCTGTCGAGCAACTGCCTGGCTAAAGCACCACAGGCGACGCGTGCGGCAGTCTCCCGGGCCGAAGCGCGCTCGAGCACGTTGCGCAGATCGCGCGCATCGTATTTCAAGCCACCGGCGAGATCCGCATGGCCGGGCCGTGGCCGTTTCACCCGACGTGATTTCTCCGGGGCGATTTCCGTCGGCTCGGAAGCCATGATCGCGTTCCAGTTCTCCCAATCCTTGTTCTCAATCAGCAAGGCCAGCGGCGAGCCGAGCGCCAGTCCATGCCGGAGTCCGCTCAAAATCTCCACGCGGTCCTGCTCGATCTTCATCCGCCCGCCGCGGCCGTAGCCCTGTTGCCGCCGCCACAGTTCATGGTTGATCTGCTCGACGTCGATCGGCAGTCCAGCGGGCAGACCTTCAACAATCGCGACGAGCGCGCGTCCATGTGATTCGCCGGCGGTAGTGAAACGAAACATGAGCCTATATTAAGACATGTTCACCGCGGAGACGCGGAGAACGCAGAGGAAGCGCAGAGTTATTCGACCAGGTTCAGAACTCTTCTACGGATACCGTCCTTCAACACGACTACATTAAAGTTCATCAATAGGCCAACTTTCCACCCGCCGAGACGCAAATACGTCAAGAGTTGTGCTTCATGGATAGGAGCGATTGTCTCGATCGCTTTTACCTCAGCCACTACGCGGCCATCAACAAGAAGATCCAATCAATAACCAGCTTCAAGCCGAATTCCGCGATACTCCAAGGGAAGTGGGAGCTCGTATTGAAACGGAATCCCCCGCAATGCTAACTCCTGGCGAAGACACTTCTGATAAGAGGACTCCAGTAAACCAGGACCTAATGCTCGATGTACCGCTATTCCCGCACCGATAATTTCCTGGGTCAGATGATTGGTGCTTATGCTTTTGAGATTAGGTCGCACTGATCTTTCTCGGCGCCACCTCTGCGTTCTCTGTGTCTCTGCGGTGATTACTTGGGTCAAACATCCTATCACCTGATAGGAAACTTTCAACGTAAAAATTCTTGCTAACTCAGCAGGTTCTCAGCAAACATATTTCCCCGACCGAGGATGCCCGCCGGATCGAAAGCAAGTTTCAGCTTCGCCATTTCGCGCAAATGTTCTTCCCCGTAAAGCTCGACCAGATAGTCTCGTTTCAACTTTCCAATCCCATGTTCCGCCGAGATTGTTCCACCCACGTCTACGGCGCGACGAATGAAGCGGTGATAAATCTCCCAGGCCCTGGCCGCTTCTGCTTCGTTGCGCGGCAGAATGTTGACATGAACATGATTGTCGCCGATGTGGCCGAAGATTGTGTAGCGCAGGTCGCCACCGCGCAGGCTATCCTGATAGAAACGCAGCATCCCGGCAAATGCTTCGTCGGGCACAGCCATGTCGGTTGAAACTTTCCTTTGCCCGTAGCGAGCGAACCACTCGTTCATCAGCACGGGCAGCGCGTGACGAAACTCGCGCAGCTTTGCCTGATCGGCTTCGTTGGTGGCGAACCATGATTCGTTGACGAGCGCGTGATGCGTCTCCACCAAAACCAGCCACTCGCTCATTAACGCGTCTTCGGTTTCGGGTGCGGTCTCCTGTTCGAAGAAGATGGCGCCAGTGGCGTGTTCGGGAATTGAGTCGTATTTTTGACGGAGAAATCGAAGGGACTCAGTATCAAAGTACTCAATTGCTCGAGCATCCAGATTGCCGGTGTTGCCCTCCCTTACGGTCGGGCTTCTGACACGATTCCGTAACGATCGCTCTCGCGCTTCGCGAACAAAAGCGAGCAGGTTTTCTTCATTGTCAAAGAAAACAACCCCGCTCAAGACTCCGTCTGGCTTTGGCAGCAGCTTCAGCTCAGCTGCGACGATTACGCCGAGCGTGCCTTCGCTGCCGATGAAGAGATCGATCAAGTCCATTCCCGGCGCGACGAAATAACCTGATGCGTGTTTTCGCACCAGCGGCATTGAATAGGTGGGCAGCCGCGCCTCGATCGCCTGGCCTGATGAAAGCGGAATCGAGACCTTTCCGTCCGGTTCGGCAAAAAGTTCCCCGCGGCGAAGATCGACAATGTCTCCTGAAGCCAGAACAACTTTCAGAGCCTGGACGTAATTCCTCGTGGCGCCGTACTTAAACGTGCGCGCACCTGAGGCATTGGTCGCAATCGTCCCGCCGAGAAAACAGCTTCGCTCAGTCGGATCGGGCGGATAAAAAAATGTCTGTGCATTAACCGCAGATTGCAGATCGGATAGCCTGACGCCAGCCTGCGCCTCGCATTTCGCGTTCTCAATTCTGACCTGGTTCAGTTTGTTGGTGGCCAGAACCATGCCGCCAAATGGCACGCGTCCGCCAACTGTTCCCGTGCCGGCTCCTGAAACTGTTACTGGCGTTCGATCGCTGGTTGCTCTGGCAAGGATTTCGGCGACGTCTGCGGCAGACTCGGGAAATGCGACGCGGGACGCGTGGCCGCCCTTCACGTAACTCGCATCGGCCAGATAGTCCTGAATCTCGTCTGGTTGAGTTTTGGTTAACATAGCGTCTGAGTTGGCGCGGCGGCGCGCATTTAAAACACCCTCCCACGCACCATGCTCTTTGAGAAGCGTGCTACCGCCGCTCGCTTACAACGGTTTGTCATGCCCGGCCCTGATTCCATTCCATCAGTAAGTGCGATTCACTTCGGCCGGTTTCCTGGAAACCCATTCTCCGATAAAGACCGGCGGCACGATTCACGATGTTAGTGCGCAAACGCACCGGAACTCCCGTCGCAATTGCCCGTTCAAGGACCTCCCGGATGATAAGTGTACCAATGCCGCGACATTGAAAGTCCGGATCGACGACGAGTTCGCTAAGATAAAGATCACCGCTTCGGGTTTCGATGGAGATGTAGCCACAGCGCACGTGGTCGCACAAAATGATTTCGTGGACAGCCGGGGTCCAGGCGATATCGAACAATCTATCCTGGGTCACTTCGTCCCAGGGGCCATACTGGCGCTCAATGACATCGCGATAAGCGCGATGATGTACAGTGCGCGCAAAGGCTGTGTCATCCGTCGTTGCAGGACGATGCGATATCATCACTGGAGGTTCCGGTGTTAGCAGCATAACGATCGTGACGCGCGCTCTCCGCGCTCGGCGGTGCAGCACTCCGGAGGAGTGCGTACCGTGTTACTTAACCGGGCCGCCGCCAAACAGGATACGGCCAATCAGCGGCGCGACCGTCAAGGCAATTGTCGCCCAGGTCAGTCGCCGGTTGAAGTCTTCAATCAAAAATAAAAACCTGGGGCTCAAATAGAAAAATGCAAACGCGCCAACTGCCATTCCGGCGCCGAACAAACGATCGCCAAAAGTTTGACCCTGCCAGTGGCCGGTAAACAACTCAGCGATCCAGAGGTCCCACATTATAGTCAGCATGATCACCGCACTAACAATCAACAAGTCGGCGATCAATTCCATGGGCCAACTCCGGCGCCAGGCAGCAATCTGTTTCAGACGCTTTGGCCGGAAAACGACTCGCGCTACAAAGAAGGTCGGCAGAATGCTGAGCGTGATCATCAAGATCAACGGAACACCTTTCGGCGCCGCGTCGAAGCTGGCTGCGATCATTGCCGCCCCGAGAATCGAGAGACTGAGGTGCAGCGAAATCCATCCCACAAAAAGGCAGCCAGCGTAACCAGGGTTGGGCAGCGATTTGACGCGTTCGTGGAGCGGCGCTCGCTTGAGCATCGCGCCTATGATGTAGAACACGAAGGCCGCCAGAATAATTAACGCCAGCTGTCGCGCGGCGGCATCGTCATTGGCCGTGAACCCGGCGCCCAAACGGCCCAACAGTTTTGTAAACGGACCGAGCAGAAAGAGACTGGCAAGAAACACGAGCAGGTCCATCAGCTGCCCGCGTCTGTTTACCGGAGATCGAAGCCAGGTCCAAAAGCTCATCGTCGGGTTGTGTCACAGACTTCAGTCTGTGAATCTTTTCAGGCAACACAGACTGAAGTCTGTGCCACGTTACGCTACCTGTAGTTCACGCTGGCGCAGGTACTTGATGCGATCGCGCAGTTCCGCGGCCTTTTCGAATTCGAATTTCTTCGCGTGCTCGCGCATCTCGAACTCTAGTCGATTTATGGTTTCATCGATTTGGGCCGCACTGTAGCCTTCGATGTCTTCCAGCTCCAGCGGCACTTTGAAGTAGTCCGCTTCGGCTGCCGTCACCAGCGTGGCTTCGATCGGTTTGATAATAGTTTGCGGCACTATCCCGTGCTCGAGATTGTAGGCCGTTTGTAATGCTCGACGCCGGTGCGTTTCGTCGATGGCATACTTCATCGAATCAGTGATGCGGTCGGCGTAGAGAATTGCCTTGCCGCTCGCGTTCCGGGCGGCGCGGCCAATCGTTTGAATCAGTGACGACTGGGAACGCAAGAAACCTTCTTTATCGGCATCGAGAATTGCCACCAGCGAGACCTCAGGAAGATCCAACCCTTCGCGGAGCAGGTTAATGCCTACGAGCACGTCGAATTCTCCGCGGCGCAAATCGCGCAGAATCTTGATCCGCTCGAGCGTTTCAATGTCTGAGTGAAGGTAGCGTACGCGCACGTCAACTTCAGTAAAATACTCCGTCAAGTCTTCGGACATCTTCTTGGTCAGGGTGGTGACCAGGACCCGCTCGTTGCGTTCTGCGCGCAGGCGACACTCGCCCAGCAAATGATCAATTTGACCTTTGACTGGCCGCACTTCGATTTCCGGATCCATCAGGCCGGTGGGGCGGATGATCTGCTCTATCACTTCACCGCTGGACTTGGTTAGTTCGTAAGGTCCGGGCGTAGCCGAGACATAAATCCTTTGGCCCACGCGCTCTTCAAATTCATCAAAGTTCAAAGGCCGGTTATCGAGCGCCGAGGGCAGGCGAAACCCGTATTCGACCAGCGTTCTCTTTCGCGATTGATCGCCAAAGAACATGCCACGAACCTGTGGGATCGTCTGGTGCGATTCGTCGATCACCACCAGGGTGTCCCGCGGCAAATAATCCAAAAGCGTAGGCGGCGGCTCGCCCGGTTTCTTGCCCGTGAGATGGCGCGAATAGTTTTCGATGCCGCGGCAGAATCCCATCTCCTTCATCATCTCGAGGTCAAACATCGTGCGCTGATGCAGACGCTGGGCTTCGAGAAGTTTGCCCTCCTCGATTAGCTTTGGCTCCCACCATTCAAGCTCCTGCTTGATCGATTTGATGGCGCGCTTCAAAGTACTGCGCGGCATGACGTAGTGCGACTTGGGATAGAGAGGGACACGGGCCGTGTGCTTTTGTCTGACCTCACCGAGCAGCGGATCAATGGTCGAGATGGAATCAATTTCGTCGCCCCAAAGCTCGATGCGATAAGCCTCCTCCTGATAGCTCGGATAGACCTCGACGACGTCGCCGCGCACGCGAAAACTGCCGCGCTTGAAATCGATGTCGTTGCGCTCGTACTGCAACTCAACCAGACGCTGCAGCAGGGTGTCGCGAGCGATGCGCATACCCGGTTCGAGGAAGACCAGCATCCCGTAATACGCATCCGGATCACCCAGACCATAAATGCACGAGACACTGGCGACGACGATCACGTCGCGACGTTCAAACAAAGCCCGGGTTGCGGACATGCGTAGTCGATCGATCTCCTCGTTAACGATTGCGTCCTTCTCGATATAAGTGTCTGAGGCCGGGACGTATGCTTCGGGTTGATAATAATCGTAATAAGAGACGAAATACTCGACTGAGTTGCTGGGGAAGAGCGTTTTGAATTCCTGGTAGAGCTGTGCTGCCAGAGTCTTGTTGTGCGCAATCACGAGCGTCGGCCGCTGCGTGATGTCGATGACGCTGGCGACGGTAAAAGTCTTGCCGCTGCCGGTGATGCCCAGCAGTACCTGATCCTTAGAACCATCCTTGAGACCACGCACCAGCGCTTCGATGGCTTGCGGTTGGTCGCCACAGGGATGATATTCGGATTTCAGTGTGAACGGCATAAGCGTCAATAGTAAATCGTGAGTTGTGAATTGAACAAACGCTCCGAGTTGAGATTCAATGGTTCTCTGCGTTGAGAAGTCACCTTTCCGCCTGCGTACCAAAAAAATAAGGCGCAGAGCGTTAACTCTGCGCCTTGGCACTCATTAAAAAGTAAAGCGAATGTTACTGCATCGAAGTTGCCTCAGCAGGCGATTGACTGCTGATTTGATAGATCGCTTCCATTACTGCCGAGCGAACTTCGGGTGGCAGCGAGCCGCGCACGGCCATGCGACGAAAGGCCGGCAGAATGTCTGGCTGTCCGCTCAAGGCCAGAAGTTTCACGACTGCCAGACGGACTTCGATGTTCGGATGCTCTTCAATGGCGCGCATTAAAGGTTGCGTTTCGCCGGCCTTCGACATCAGGAACAGCAGCGAAAACGCATCGTAAGTTTTGTCCCGGCTTTCCCCCGTTAGATTTCTGATCGCTTCGTTGGCCAGGCCGGAGGTGGCGATGGCTGAACCGATCTTTCGACGCCGCTCTGGTGTCGCTTCGCGCAACGCGCGAGTAAAAGCCGCGGCGCGATCTTCCTGCCAGTCGAAGAGAGCCCGCGCTGCCGCGCCTCGGACCTCGGCTGACTGATCGTCAAAGGCGGCGCTGATGTGACGGAAGGCATCTTCACCGCCATATCGCGGCAACTCATTCACCGCAGCCGCGCGGTCAGACGCCTTGCTGCTGGTCAGCTGCCGGGCAAGATCCGCAGTTACATAATTTGATTCGGGTGCCGGACTCACCTCCGGAACGCTGACGGGCGTGAATTCACTTTCTACGTTGTCGGTGATTGGCCCAAAGTCATCTTCCGAAATAAATGGCGACTCGACGGTTTCCACCGGAACGATTTCCTTACGGCTCTCCAGACCAACTTCAAACCACTCGGCGATATCGGTGACTTTAGCTTCGGCGGGATTGGAGCGCGCCGGCGCCTCGATCTCGGTGTGATCGATCTCGAAAGGGAAATCCGACTTCGCAGCTGCGCGCTCGGCTTCCTCGGCGACAATTCTCTCCTGTTCGACACGACGTTGGGCCTCTGCCTGGGCGCGATGTCTTTCTTCCTCTTCGGCCCGGATTTTCGCTTCGATTTCAGCGCGAATACGAGCTTCCAGATCGGCTCGATCGCGAGTCGCGGCTTCAGCTCTTTCACGTTCTTCCTGTTCCGCTCGGAGCCGCGCTTGTTCTTCCGCTTGTCGTTTGGCTTCCTCTTCCGCTCTTAAGCGCGCGGCTTCCTCAGCCCGGCGACGAGCTTCTTCTTCCGCGCGACGCTGAGCCTCCTCTTCAGCCATGCGACGCGCCTTCTCGGCCGCGAGTATTTGCGCCTGTTCCTCAGCCCGGCGACGAGCTTCTTCCTCGGCTTGACGGCGAGTTTCCTCTTCGACCCGGTGTCGCTCCGCTGCTTCGGCTCGCATTTGAGCTTCAATCTCGGCGCGCAAGCGGGTTTCTTCCTCGGCGCGCAGTCGCGCTTGCTCTTCGGCTTTACGCCGTACATCTTCTTCGGCTCGACGTCGTTCGGCTTCCTCAACAAGTTTCTGGGATTCCTGCGCGGCGCGCATACGTGCTTGCTCACGCGCCTGCACCCGCTCGATCTCCTCTTCCACCGCGCGGAACCTCATCACAGCCCGACGCCTTAGTTCGTCTTCCTGTGCTCGTTTTCTCCCATCACTCTCGAGGTAAAGGCGCTCTTGCTCGGCGCGACGGGTCGCCTGCTCCTCTTCGGCCTGACGCAACTTTGAAAGCACGGCTTCGTGAGCTGCCTGAGCAGCGCCCATTTGTCCGTCAACCTGGAGGCGACGAGCGTTTTCAGAGGCACGCATTTGAGCCAGTTCCCGTTCGATTCGTTCGATTTCCTGATCAGCAATCTGGCGGCGTTTTTCTTCTTCCGCGCGATCGCGGGCTTCCGCATCGATTCGCTGTCGCTCCTGTTCCGCGCGCCGGCGTGCGATCTCTTCTTCCTGCTCGCGCCATTTTTCCTGTTCCATCCGCAGCGAGTGTTCGGCAGCCAGACGCTCAGCTTCAACTTCAGCGCGGCGTGCCTCTTCGTCAGTCCGCAAGCGCATTAACTCGCTTTGGAGTTGCCTGATCTCTTCAGCGACGCTTTCGGCGACCGCATGATCTTCATTCGACACGGGCGGCGGTGGAGTGGCCGGCGGTGCCGGTAGTTTCGGAATAACCGCAGCGACAGGCGGCATTTGGGGCACTAAGTCTCTGGCAGGCGCTGATTCGACGGTGTTTTGTTTCTCCAGAATCGCCAGAAGTTCTGCCTTGTGCGCGCCCAGCGAGCTGCGCAGGTCTTCTGTGATGGTGCCCTTCGGCGCGTCAATTACCAGCCGGCCATCGCCGGACGAGCTTACTTCAACGCCTTTGGCGCGCAATTCAGAAAGCAGTTCATGGGCCGTCATATTTCAATTACCTCGCGTTCAGTTTCGATTGACTGGGTGGATGGACGAGAAAAGCTTTCAGGAGCCGGGAGGGCAGGTGCTGCTTCGGGTGCACTGGTGGCACAAGCTTCAATGGCATGCTTGATGAGGGGGCGAGGGACTTTGCGATCGTTTTCAGTTTGCAGGAGCGAGTTCAAAGGACCGATTGCCGACGGATCGCGTAAATCCATTAATGCTTCGACCGACGCGCGACGCACATCCGGAGCAGGATCACCCAGCGCCCCGATCAAATGCGGGACGGCTTCCCGATCATGGACAAAACTCAGGCGGCGGGCGGCGGCGGCGCGTTCATTATCCGACTCAGCTACCCGTAAATCGCGTGTGGCATCGTCAAAGTATCCATGCTTCATAAATGCTTCGCGAGCCCGTTCCCGGCGCGCGGGATTGCGACCGACCAGCGCAGATAATAATTCCGCGCCCACGAGTCGCCGCGTATCGCGATCTTCCGAGCCGACTATCGCCGGGTCGTAATCTGCTCCATCGAAGAGCTTTTTGGCTTCAGCCGCGACCTGGTTGACTCGTTCGCGGCGGCGATCATCTACGACGGGAGCGACAGGGGGGGCCGGGACCATCGGTACGACGGGAACCGGCGCCGGAGTTTCACTGACAATCGCCGGTGCGGCCAAGGGCACCGCGGCGGCAGCCGCCAGAGGAATTTCGACGGGCGTTGCCGGCGTGGAGACAGCGACAGGCGTAGCAGGCGGCTCCCAGGTTGATTCGGTGCTTGGTTTCCTGCCTTCAACCGGGAGGGCCTTGACGCGTTTGGTGGCCTTCGCGCGACGTCGCTGAACCAGCAATAAGCCAATTATCAAAATAAGGACGGCCGCGCCCACGGCTACCGGAATCGGATTGAGTTGGGCCAGCAGTAGCCAGTAATGTCCGCGCTCTTTCATGCGGCTCCACCAATCAGGTTGCGAACGCGCGGTCGTCGTGCTTACGGGCGACGCCGTCGGCGAAGCTGTAGCGATCGCGGAATTCAGTGGCGATGCGGACGCAAATGGTTTCGGCGTTGGCGACCCTTCGGCCGCCGGCGTTGCTGCCGTAGTTGGAGTTGCGGCGGATGCCGCTCTTTTATTCGAATTCAGATTCGATTGCGCCGGTGAGAGGGTATTGGTTCCCGCGACAACGTTTTTCGGAGCGCTGCTGCGATTGATCGGCTCGGCGTTTCGACTCGAATCAAGCGCGCTGGGTTGCGTCGCCTCACGACTGCGACTTGACGCCCCGCTGGGCGATCCACCGGGTACTGTCACCACGACGTCGAGTTTATTTGCGCGTTGTTCGACGTGGGCGGTAGCTCCTGGTTGCAGACGGAATGAAAGCACCGTGCTCTCACCGTTGCGCTGGGCCGTTACCTCGGCAAATCCGCGACCGCGGAGAGCTTCAGCCCGAGGCACATCAGCTGCCGGTATCTTCACATAGAAGCGATCGCCGCGGCGATATGCTTCATAGTTGTTCAGCGATTGATCAGAGCTGATCGCCACGCGCGAACCTTCCTGCGAATCGCTTGAACGCAGAGTGGCAACGTGCTGGCGCTTTCCTGAATTAGAATTGTTTTGTTGAGCCGGCGTCACAATTTGGCTTTGCGCCAGGCTTAACCACAGCGCAAGCGAGATTATTCCGCCAGGTCTTAGGACTGAGGAGGAGATTGTGACGAACCGAGGTGAGTGCTTTATCGTGCTGGTCATTGGGGCAACATCAACGAAAACGCACTGACTCTAAGGAGAATTATGCAACGACACCGCCACGTTGTCACTTGGGGTCAAGTCGAGCGGTGGCTGCTGATCCTGATCTAGTTTATAGAGAACTTCGAGCACCGCAGTTCTCACATTTTCCGACATGCCTTCCTGGGAGACGATCTCGCGCAGCTTCGGAGCCATTGCAGGTGATCCGGCGAGATTGATAACTCGAACCGCACACAGTCGTGCTTCTTCGTCCTGATGGTGTTCGATCACGTCGATGATCGGCCCAACCTCGTTGGCCCGGGCCAGTAACGAAAACAGAGAGAACGCTTCGTAGGCCTGGTGACGATCCTCGCTTGCCAGCCGATCGACCGCTTGCGCCGCAATGCCGGTCTTAATGCAAGCCTGCGCGACTTGATGCAGGAGTTCTGGGGACGAGGTTTCCATCACGCGAACATAAGCATCGGCTCGATCAAAGTGAAGGCTGGTCATCGTGCGGGCGGCCGCAGCCTGTACGATTCGTGTTTCGTCGGCGAGCGCGAGTAAAACCGGCGCGAATACCGACTCGTGATCGATTGAAGCAAGACTGGCAACAGCGGCTGCCCGAACCGATGGTTCCGGATCGCTTACAACCATTGATGTCAACGCCAGTACTGAGCGTTGTACCGGATACATTGAGAGCCTTTGCGCAATCATGCCGCGCGCGTTCACGTCGGCGTTCTCGATTTGGGCCAGGGCTTCGGCTAATTCGGGATCGTCACTTCCCGCCGGCAAATCTTCGAACGAAACCAACTTGTCCAAATCCGCGGGTTCGTTTGCGGAAGAACCGCTGCCCAGCATGGCCGGCTCTCCCGAAGGAGCGTCCAAATAACCGAGACTATCCACGGAGCAGGCGCTCAAAGTCTCACTCAGCAGCGAGGCCGGGATGTCCGGATGTCGCCGAGCGATATCGAGCAAGGCCCCGATCGCGGCCGGCATTCTTAGTGAGCCCAAACTGGAAACAGCCTGGTTCCTGACCACGGAATCATTGTCATGCAACGCCTCGATCAAGAAAGACAACGAGGACGGCGCGCTGATCTGGCCCAGCGTGCGAGCGGCCGACGATCGTTCCCACGCGTCGCGACCCATCAGCATAGTTGCGCTTTGGCGGGCCACGAAACCGTATTCTTCCAATGCCTGTCGGGCTCTCCGGCGTCCGTCGTCGGTGGTGTCCGATGACTCTATCGCTTTGATCAACGAAGCCTCGATAGCCCGGCGATCGTCCGATGCGCGCGAAGCCATCACGTCCATGCGGTGCGGTTTTCCCACCACCAACTTGCTGACCTCTTGATCGACCCGGTACGCTCCGAAGGCCGAGACTTCTGCTTCGCCGGGTTTTTCCAAAACCTGTGCGGCTTCGACCGGTTGAGTGCGGCGTTCCGGCAACGTCGAGGGTTCAGTGGGCAGTGAGTCCTCGGGCGCCAGATAGTTTTTTGCTTCAGCTTGTTTCCTGCTGCTTCGACCCCCGGCGGCCATGATTTCCTCGGCTTCCTTTCTAGCGTTGTACCGCTTGTACAGTATCAACGCTGCGAGCAAACCGATCAGCATCACGGTGATTCCGTACATGGAGAAGAGCGTGGAGAACCAGCTTTCGGAGGGTTCCTCCTGGATCGCAGCCTGGGCGGTTCCTGATGAGGCCATGATCAGAATCGCGCATGCGGCGCTAAAGAGAAAGTTTCGCGCGACGTGTCGGAGTCGCAGGATTGGGTTTTGAGTTGGCATAGCGTTTATCTTATCGGCGCGCTGATAGGCGGCGTGATGTTGAGGAAGGGACCCGAGCCGAGGCTTCCATTCAAGGTTTGTGAGCGGGGAAAACGGGCGTCGCTTATTCGGCGTCCGTGAATTTGTAACCGATGCCCCAGACGGTGAGCACCAGTTGTGGGTTTTCCGGGTTATCCTCGATCTTGGCTCGCAATCGATTGATGTGAGAATCGATCGTTCGATCGTAGCCTTCGTAGGAATAGTCCCAGATTTTTTCGAGCAGATACTTGCGCGGGAATACGCGTCCTGGATTCGAAGCGAACAAGCGCAAGAGGTCGAATTCTTTCGGAGTAAGATCGACGTGACGGTCGGCGATTGTTACTTCGCGCCGAACTGGGTCGACGCGCAAATGACCTCGCACGATCGGAGTCTCATCTTTTCCGTCACCCGTGGTTGTTGCGGCCCGTGCGCGCCGCAGGACCGATTTAATGCGGGCTTCGACTTCCCGCAAGCTAAAGGGTTTGGTGATGTAATCATCGGCGCCCATCTCGAGACCCAAAACCTTGTCGACAATATCGTCCTTGGCCGTAAGCATAATGATGGGCATCTGCGGATTGCTTTGCCGCAGCTCTTTGCAAACAGCCAACCCATCCATCTTTGGCAACATAAGATCCAAGACGACCACATCCGGCCGATTTTTGCCCGCTGCTTCAACTCCGGCCACTCCGTCACTGGCAGTCGTCACTGAATAACCGGCTCGAGAAAAGTACTCCTTAATAGCCGTTGAGATGTTCTCGTCGTCTTCCACCACGAGCAGGGAGGTCGCGGGCGCAGGCGCTGCAGCCGCACCAGTGGCCTCAATTGTGCGAGAAAACACTATCTCCCCATCTTGTTTGTCTTGCATTTTTGATTGTCCCTCTAAGGCGAGAAGGCGCTGGGGGCGCTACGCACCGCGCTGACTGGTGCGTGTCATTTAGGAATATAGCAGGAGACTCCGTTTTAACTCAAGCACTAAGTTCAGCGGGGTGACGTAATTTGGCAGTCTTGCCTGGGGTGCTTGATCTGCGAAATTTCGAATTCCCAAGGTCGCGGCTCTGCCTTAAATATCTCAGCTTCCGGTTTTTGCGGATGAAAGCCTGGCCTTAAGACGCGACTGGTAAGACGAAATGACCATTGCGAGTTGGGGCGAATCGCCTGCCTTTTTTGCCAACTCTTCAAGCGCTGAAATTGCCCGTTCATCTCCCAGGGCAATCATGGCCTCACCCGCCGCGCTTATTAGTTGGAAGCTGCGGCGCTCCAGCCCTTCGCTCAACACTCCGGTTAAGATAGGCAATACCCTTGGATCGTCCTTACCGGTTGACCCGAGTAGACTTAGGGCCGCCGACCGAAGGCCACTGGGGTTACCCGCGGTGTAGTTCTTGATCCCTAATTCCAGAGCCCGTTTATCGCCCAAAGCGGCAAGTCCACTGAGACCCGATGCCCGAATCGTGTCACGCCAGGAAGGCTGATCGATGAGCTTAGCCAGAGCGTCGTACGCTGCCGCGCTGTGCGTCTGGCCCAGCGCGGATGCCGACGCACGAATCACCGCATAGCTGCGATCGTTAAGAAGTTGGGTGTAAGTGTCGGCGAGAGTCGGATCCTTTGTGGCTGCGAGCGCTCCCACCGCCCGGGCGCGCACGCGCGCGTCGGCATCCTTCGTACCGGCGATTAAAACATCTCTGGCTTCCTTGACCCCATTAAGGGCAACCAGTATTTCCACCTTCGCTCCCCAAAACTGCTCTTTGGTGACGGCCTGAGAAAGAGCCTTGAGGATCGCATCGCGGTCGGCCGGCGAGGTTTTTTCTTCCCGCATGCGCAAAGACAATTGTGAAGACGCCCAAATCCGTCCCAGCGGGTCGCGATCGTTTTGCAACTGATAGATCAATTGGCCGGTCGTCTTTACGAACATCAGTTCCTTGATCAAAGTGCCTTCGTTATCGAAATTCACGAGCAGTGGCTCTGAATCGACCACAAACTTGAGGACCTGTTCCTCTTTCGCTTCGATCTGTACTCGATCGACGCGCCGGTTTCCGGCCGTCATGATTTCGACGTCTATCGGGGTTTGAAAGAAAGTGACCTGCGGATACTGCGATTCAACATCGGGTCGCTGTTCCTGTCGCACTTTCAGCGTCAGCACTTTGTTCGCGGCATCGTAATCCTGCGTGACGCGAAAGACCGGGTGGCCCATTTTGTAGACCCACTGGTCAAAGAACCAATCCATCGGTTGGCCGGTCGTTTCCTCGATAGCGATGCGGAACTGGGCCGTCTCAACTGGTTGGTTCGCATGCTTGATCAAGTAGTGATTGATCGACCGCCACCAATTGTCTTCACCCAGAAAAGTTCTGAGCATATGCAAAACCGCCCCCGCCCGCTGGTAAGAATAGGTGTCAAAAACCGCGTCGGGATTCGCGTAGTTTTTGGTAACAATCGGCCGCCGCTGGCCTCGGGCCCACGCTGCGTAATAATTCTCCTGGTTTCCCTTCACGTCTGAATACAGAAAGTCGTCGTGTCCGAACTTGTACTCGTCCCACATCGCCTGGAAGTAAGTTGCAAAGCCTTCGTTGAGCCAAAGGTCGGACCATGTCCGGCAAGTGAGGTAATCGCCAAACCACTGATGGGCCAGTTCGTGCGCTTGCAAACCGTCGCTATTCGCGTCGAGTTCAGCTCGCGCATCATGAATCATGTTGTCGGTCTGGGTCGTGGCGCTGATGTTCTCCATGCCCCCGCCAAAATCGCGGACAGTCGTCTGAGCGTACTTGGCGTAGGGATACTTGATGCCCGTCTTTTCCGAAAAAAACTTGACCATCTCCGGCAGGCGGGCGGCCGTCACTTTTCCCTCTTCAATTTCTTTTGGGTAGACGTAAGTTGTGATTGGAATACCGGCGTATTCGCCGGTTACGGGCGCGAACTCGCCCACGATAATTGAGGTCAGGTAAGTCGCGTGCGGCTGATCGATCTTCCAATCGAAGGTGCGCGTGCCGTCCGAGTTTTCTTTGGTGCTCAGGAGCGCGCCGTTCGAAATGACGATCAGCGGCTTGGCAACCGTCGCCACTATTTCGGTGGTTACAAAGTCGTTAGGATGATCGAAGGAAGGGAACCAGAAATGATTGGTTTCGGTTTCGCCCTGGGTCCAGATCTGTCGCGGCCGGGTTGGATCGTCCGGACGCGGCTTAATGAAGGTCAGCCCCCCGCCACCGAGCGCTAAAGATCGCGCGGCCGTAGGCTTGTTGGTGCGATAAGAGATTACCACCGTCAAATCTTCGTTGGGCTGGTATGCGCGATCGAGCAGAATCGAAAGCTTCTCTTTCGTCTCGTCGTATTCGAACTTCAGTGGCGATCCATTTACGAGCGTCGCAGTTGCAATAGTCATCAGGCCCGCGTCGAAATCGACGCGTCGCAAATCCTTAACCGTGGGCGCCAGTGTGATCGTCGCAGAGCCGATGGCCTGTTCCTGCTCCCAGTCAAACCGCAAATTCAGCTTGATGTTTCGCTGATCATAGTTATGCGGCGGAATGTATCGGGCTGCTGGAAACGGCCGTTCCGTGGCCCGGCGGGCAGTTGGCGCGGGTGTCGCCGTTGGTTGTGACGGCGTTTGTCCCAACACACTGACGGTTGCGAAGAGCAGGGAAGCGATACCCAGGGTAAAGTTTGCCCGAGCACCTTTGAGTCGAATACCTAATGACATGGTTTATCTCCAACCCGCATTGCTACTTTTGCTTTGCTGAAGCAGAAACGGTTGATTGGTTTATTGAATGCAACAAGCTGGGGAAGGAGATTCTGTCATTCCGGGCCGGGAAAAGACAAGCAGGGCAGGGTGATTGCCCGGCGGTTTCCAGGCGTTTGGTGTGTCAATTCATCCGCAAACTAACAGTTCGCGTTACAAGCTCGTCACCATGGGCCAAACTTTACTTCGACAAGCGCTCGCGTTCCCTGTCAGTCCAATCACACAGAGTCTTCTTGTCCTGCTCGGAAAGTTTCGCGGTTGGGTGCATCGGCAGATAGGAAGCCAGGGGCATTACCCCGTCCTGAACTTCGTCGCAAATTTGGCGCAGCTTGCGGACTCGACGATCTGGAGCCAGCTTGCCCCATTCAGAGTAGTTTAGATTGCTTCGACCATGGTTGGCGTGGTCGATTACCCACCAGGAGAGAGGGGCGACGTTGCTGTACCACGGCCAGACGGTCTGATTTGAATGACAGTCGCGACAGGACCGATCGAGAATCGAATTGACTTCAGGCGTCATCTGGGTAAACGCTTCGATCGTTTGCGACTTGTCGACTGGCGGATTTGTGCGCGCGGGTCGCACGAACTGAATTCCCCCCAGCCCGACAATCAAAACAATGGCGACCCATTTCAAAATCCGCAGGACTATTCTCATAGAATTAATGTCCGACAAACTTCAGTTTGTCGTCCTGAAATATCGACAAGCTAAAGCTTGTCGGACATCTACCTGCCGGTGCAGTTTTTTGTGCAGCGCTCAATCTTGATGTCGCGGACGGCCCGCAGAATACCATCACTCCCGCGCGTCAGGGTGAGAATATGCGAAAAACTTCCCTGGCTGCCGGCCTTCTGTTTGTCCTCATCCTTAATGAAAGGATCGTCCGCGAACAGGTACTCATCGATCCAATACTCGGGATAGTCCGGGCCCGAAACATAAGCGTGAATATGGGCCGGATTGCGGCTGTTTGGATACGAACCGGGTTTGATCGTACGGAACTCGTAGCGCCCTTCGGCATTTGTTTGCATCACTCCATGGATTCGGGTGCCGCGATTGTCACCGCCACTGGTCGAATAACGGCCGGTCGCGTCGGTCTGATAAACGTAGAGCGTAATCCCGGGTAACGGCTTTTTGCCGTCAGGAGAATAGATCGTGCCCGAAACGATCAAAGGCTCGCCCGGTTCCTGTTCGGAAACGAGCTTCACTTTCCATTGGCCAGGACCTTGATTGGCCGCCGCCTGTCGATTGCAAGCCACCAGGCTGGCACCTAGAGTGAGTGCCGCCAACGCGACCAGAAGTTTTCTGCGATCTATCACCATTGATTGATTGGAACCGCCGCCGCCTGCGGTTGCGGCGTTTCCAGAAGGCGTCTGATTCGTGCGCGAACGGTTTCGTCCCGCTCGTCTTCGACTATTCGTTTCAGGATCGGCTCGTAGAAGCGCCCAAGTTTTTGAATTGCCAGACCGGCCTGTT
>Ga0070694_100000697_pt1 | contig 18690 bp, 10 predicted proteins | sample KBSK1251metaG_FD_65470 | JGI IMG/M metagenome (GOLD analysis project Ga0070694, IMG submission 65470) | Corn, switchgrass and miscanthus rhizosphere microbial communities from Kellogg Biological Station, Michigan, USA - KBS K1-25-1 metaG | ecosystem: Host-associated > Plants > Roots >... | reverse complement strand
TCGCCCAGGACGTTGCGCAGCACGCGCGCGACGCTGTAGACCGCGCGCGGCTCGATCAGCTTCCGCTCGCGCACCAGGATGGCGCTTCCGTCGAGCGTGGTGGTCTTCGCATCGACGGTGCCGAACTCTCGCGACGTCGTCGCGGTGAGAGCACCGTAGGTCCATCGCCGCGTGCGCCCCGTGAGCTTCACGGCCCCGAGAATGGTGGTCGAATCGGGCTTGCGCACGAGCGTCTCGCTCTTGAGCAACGCCACGTGATTCGGCGTCTGGCCGATGCGGCGTGAATAGAAATCCGGGAACTGCCCGAAGTTCGAATTGCTCAGCGACTGGCTGTCTTCCAGGAAGAACGGCCGCTTCTCCGGAAAGAACGTCTCGAAGACCGACAGGTTCAGCACCGACGGGTCCGCTTCGACCTGGCCGAAGTCCGGGTTCACGGTCGCAGAGACGCTGGCTGACGATCCGAGGCCGACACGCAGATCGAAGCCGGCGTTGCCGGTGCCCGCCGCCGCGGCGCCGCTCTTGGCCTGCATCTGCCCCAGCGTGTACGGCGTGAACTCGAACCGGCGCGGCGGCGTCAGGCGGTCGTCGAACACGAGATGACCGAACCGCGAGACGACGCCCTCCGCATCGCGAGGCCTGGCAATCCACCAGTCCTGCTCGCCGCGCGCAAAGACGTCGCGCCTGACGTTGAAGCCCCACACGGTCTTGCCGCCGTCCTGCGCCGGAAAGCGCATCTGCGAAAACGGAATCCGGAACTCGGCGTTCCATCCCTGCCCGGTCCGCAGCGCGGCGACCTCCCACACGGCCTCGTAGTCGTTGTTGGTCTGCGTGTCCTCGACCTGCAGGTAATCGTTCTGTACGCCCGACGCGTTGACCTCGAAGACGTACGCGTTCAGGTGATCGTGTGCGGTATCGAAGGAGATGTAGACGCGGTCGCTTGGCGGCGCGCTGCCGCGGCGGGCGAGGCCGTCGCGAAGGTCCGACGGGTCGCGCATCAGCATCTGGGCCGCGACATACAGGTACCGATCGTCGTAGACGACCTGAACGGTGGTCGTCTCCGTCGGCGGCATCATGTTGTCGGGGTCCTGCTGGACGAAATCGGAGATGGCAGACGCGCGCATCCACGCTTCTTCATCGAAGCGCCCGTCGATGCGGATGGCCGAGGCGTCGAGCCGGAGCGCGTGGAGCTCCTTGCCGGCCTTGTCCTGCGCGGCCGGTTCCCCGCTGGTGCCGACCGCCGTCGTCGTCTGCGCGAAAACGGGACAGGCTCCGCCTGCGGTGAGGATCCATACCAGGGTGGCGGCGGTCCAGGCCGACACGCGCATCTGGCGTTGTTCGTCTTAGACGCCGGCCGTCGAGAATTGGCTGAGAGAGCGGTCCGGCGCGGATGGATGCCATCGCGGCGCGGACCCGGCGTCTCTACGAGAGGCGCGAGCGAATCTGCGCCATGTGATGCTTGAGATGGTCCAGGTAGTCGATGACGAGCAGTTCCAGCGTGATGGGGCTGGAGTCGTCGATCACGCAGCGCACCGGGTACTTTGCGGGCGGAATGCGATCCATCACGTCAGCGAGGTGCAGGTTGAGGTGCGTCCAGAGCGTCACGAGGTGCGGCCAGTCCGCATCCTGGTATCCCTGCGACGCCACCCAGTGGTTCTGTTCGTATCCGGGCAGCATCAGCGCGTCGGTCTGCTGCGCGCGCACGAAGCGCTGATGGTTGTTGGCGGCGGAGTCGATGAGGTGGCCGAGCACCTCCTTCGGCGACCACGTGCTCACTTCTGGACGACGAGCGGCAGCGCGAGGGTCGGCGGCCAGCAGCTCCTTCGAGAAGCTGCCGGCGACCTGCCGGAGCTCCGCCGCCGTCTCGGCAACCGTCATTGAGGTGGAAGCGAGGTGACGTAGGCGGCGAGCGCCATCATGTCGTCCTCGGTCAGCTTCGCGACGACCTCTTTCATCAGCGGGCTCCACACGCCACGCCGCGCGCCCGTCTGCATGTCGTACATCTGCCGCGCCAGATAGCTGGCCTGGCGTCCCGCGATGGCGGGCACCGGATCGAGACCGCGCAGGCCAGGGCCGTGGCAGACGTCGCATCGGACTGTCCGTCCGTTGCCGCCGGTCGTCGCGAGCATCTCGCCCTTCTTCAACGTGCCGGGCGGCACGTACGCCGTGAACGCGGAGCGTGGGTTGCGGAGAATCTGCGCGTCGTCCGGATCGTTCGGCATCTCGATCAGCCGGCTGCCGAGCGGCACCTTCTCGCTGCCCGCGGCCGGCAGGAACAGGTTGTTGGCGTTGGGCGCGAACTTCGGCACCTCGGTCGTTTCGACCACCTTGTTCTTCGGGATGTACTTGATCGCGGCGAAGTACTCCGCCGCCTGCTTCGTCTCCTCCGGCGTGAGCGCCGCCGCCATCACCGGCATCTCCCACGCGTTCGCCTTGTTCTTGTCCGAGGTGTGGCGCAGGCCGTTCTTGAAGTCGGCCATCTGGTTCATGAAGTAGATCGCCGAGGTCCCCGAGACTGGCGCGTTCTCCGGCTTGCCGGTGCCGTTCGGGAAGTGGCACAGCGAGCAGGCGCGGATGCCGCGCTCCTTCGCGCCGTGCGCGACGATCTCCGGCATCTTCGGATGGTCGCCCGGATACCAGTCCACCGGCCCGTAGTCGTTGGCAATCTCCGTCACCGTCCAGCCACCGGCGCCTTCCGGCAGCGTGCGCTTGCGCCCGTCGTCAGGCGGCGTGCCGCCGCGCGCGCAGTCAACCGGATGCGCGGACGTGCACTTGGTCGAATAGTCGGAGCTCGCCGGCGGCGGATCGACATAGCCGTACGCCCACAGCGGCATTCCTGCGGCGCGAAGCAGCACGGCCCCCGCCGTTGCGATCACGACACCAACCGCCACAATGCCGATGAGTCTTTTCATGGCGCCATACCATAGCATTGTTGGCCTTGCGCGCTCGCCTCTTCATCGTCTGCTACCTGCTGTCGGGCGCGGCGGCGCTGCTCTACGAGGTGGCGTGGCTGCGGCTGCTGACGCTGTCGATGGGCCACACGACGGCGGCCGCCGGTGCGGTGCTCGCGGCCTTCATGGGCGGCCTCGCGGCGGGCGCGTGGGCTGGCGGCCGCGCGACCCGCAGCATGCCGGGGCGGCTCGCGCTTCGCGTCTACGCGGCGCTCGAGGGGACGATCGCGCTCTGCGCGCTCGCGATGCCGTACGCCATTGGCGCGATGCGGCCGCTGCTTGCGTGGGCCTACGCTGACGGGAACGGCGGCGGCCTCTTCGACCTCGTGCGCCTCGCCGTCTCGATTGCGCTGATCGCGCTCCCCGCGGCGGCGATGGGGGCGAGCTTTCCGGTTGGCGTGGTCGCAGGCGGCAGGGGACAGGCGGCGGGAGGAAGCAGTGTCGAGGTCGCAGGCGAGCTCTACGCTGCGAACACGTTCGGCGCCGCGCTTGGCGCTGCGCTCACCGGTTTCGTCCTGCTGCCTGTCCTCGGGCTGTGGGGGACGACGATCGTTGGCGTCATGCTCAACGCGATTGCTGCAACCGGCGCAGGGTTGCTGTCACTCGGGCCATCCCAAACGACCACCCCCTCACGGCTCACCCGCCCGACCAGCCCCACGCGCCCTGCCCGCCTCACCCTGGCCGCCGCCACCCTCGCCGTCTCAGGTTTCGTCGCGCTCGTCTACGAGGTGATCTGGACGCGCGTGCTGGCGATGACGCTCGGACCGACGACGTATGCGTTCAGCGCGATGCTCGTCGCCTTCATCGCCGGGCTGGCGATTGGATCCGCGGTCGCCGCCAGCGTGGTGCATCGCGCGCGCAGGCCTGGCCTGTGGCTGGGCATCGCGATGATCGCGACGGCCGGGGCGGCGCTGCTGGCGTCGGCGCGCGTCGATCGGCTCCCGCTCACCGTTGCCGCCGCCGCAGGGCAGCCCGACGCGAGCTTCACATCCATATTCGCGCTGCAGATGGTGCTTGCCGTCGCGATGCAGCTACCGATGACGATCGCGCTCGGCGCCACGTTTCCGCTGGCCATCGCGATGGCGACTGGAACCGGCGATGCGGTGGCGCGGGCAGCGGCGGTCGTCTACGGCGCCAACGCCGCCGGGGCCATCGCCGGCGCCCTCACCGCCAGCTTCTTCCTGATTCCGTACGCGGGCCTGCAGACGTCGCTGCGGCTGGCGTCGATCGTCGCCGTTGTCGCGGGCGCGTTCGTCTCGTGGCGCGCTGCAGATGCGGGAGGAAGCCGGATCGCTGTTGCGATTGGTGGTGCGGCGGCCGTCACGTTCGCCCTCCTCAGCCCCACCTGGAACCACGCGAGGCTGGCCAACGGCGCGTATCGCCTGGCGCCGGCGCTCGCCGCCGGCGACGTCGAAACCGCGCTCGAAGCCGGCGACCTCTCGTATTACCGCGAGGGCGCGGCCGGAACCGTCTCGGTGCGGCGCTTGATTGGGGTGACGTCGCTCGCCATCGACGGCAAGGTGGATGCGTCCAACGGCGCCGACATGCTGACGCAGAAGCTGCTGGGCCACCTGCCGCTGCTGCTTCACGAGAACCCCCGATCGGTCTACATCATCGGCCTCGGCAGCGGCGTCACGCTGGGGGCCGCGCTGACACATCCAGTCGCGCGGGCGGTCGTGTCGGAGATCTCACCGGAGGTCGTGGCCGCCTCGACCGCGTTCGTCAAGGAGAACCACGACGCCCTTCACGACGCGCGCACGCACCTGATCGTCGGCGACGGCCGGTCGCACCTCCTGCTCTCGGACGAGCAATACGACGTGATCATCTCGGAACCGTCGAACCCCTGGATGGCGGGCGTCTCGACGCTGTTCACGCGCGAGTTCTTCGACGCCGCGCGCAGCCGGCTGCGGCCGGGCGGCATCCTGTGCCAGTGGGCGCACACCTACAACATCAGCGACGTCGATCTCCGCTCGATCGTCGCCACGTTCCTCTCCGCCTTTCCGGACGGAAGCGCCTGGCTCGTCGGCGAATCGGATCTGCTGCTGATCGGATCGTCGTCGCCGCTGCGGGCGCTGGATGACGGGGTCGCGCGCACCTGGCAGCGGCCTGGAGTCGAGGCGGATCTCGCAGACGTGGACGTTCGCGATCCCTTCAGCGTGCTGACGCTCTTCGTGGCGCGCGGCCGCGACCTCCAGAAGTACGCGGCGAGCGCCGCGGTTCAATCGGACGACAGGCTCGCGCTGGAATACTCCGCGCCGCGCGCCATCCACGGCCGTTATCAGAGCGGCAACGTCGAGCGCCTCCGTGCCGCCGCGGCCGATGCGCAGGCGCCGCCGGCGGTGACCGCGCAGCGCGCCTCGGCAACCGCCGTGAGCTGGCGGAATCGCGCGGCCATGCAGATGAAGGCCGATTCAGGCGCGCTCGCCTACGGGGACTATCTCGAAGCGTTGAAGCTCGCGCCTGACGACCCTGACGCGCTCGCCGGGTACGTCGCCGCCGCCGCGGCGACCGGCCGCCTCGATGCCGCGGAGAGCTACCTGCGCGACCGCATCGCGCACGGCGATTCGGCGGTCGTCGAAGTGGAGCTGTCGCGGGTGCTCGCCGCGCGCAGCGACGCGAAAGGCGCGGCGACGGCCGCGCAGCGCGCCGCCGCGCTCGATCCGGCCAGCGATCGCGCGCTCGGGCAGCTGGTGTCGGCGCTGGCCGACGACCGCAACGACGCGGCCCTCGAACAGCTGACGACGCTCCTCGTGCGCACGGGCGCGACGCGCCCGGTCACGCTGTACGCACAGATGCGCCTGGCGCACGTGCGGGGCGAGTTCGCCAAGGCGGCGGCCGTCGGCGAGCGACTGACGTCGAGCGGTGCGGATCCCGAGAACGCCGCGCGCGACTTCAACCTGCTCGGCATCGCCTGCGACGCGCTTGGCGACCACGACCGCGCACGCCGTGCGTTCGAGGCGTCGCTGCGCATCGCCCCACGCGCGCCGGCCGTGCTGATGAACCTGGGGCTGACGGAGCTGCGCGCCGGCCGTCCGGACGCGGCCGAGAAGCGGTTCTCCGAGGCGTTGTTCCTGTACCCGAGGCTGGCGCCGGCGCTGGATGGGCTTGCAAAGGCGCTGGATGCGCAGGGCAAGACGGCCCGAGGGGCGGCGATTCGGAAGATGCGTTAGGCGGGTCCGCGACCGGAACGATTCTGGAGCAGTCGCGGAACCCGCCCTACTTCGCTAACGCGCCGGCGCCGCGTTCGCCGCCGTCCAGTCGCGCTCCAGCAGGTACTCGTAGCACTCGTACTCGAGCAGCTCCATGTTCTGGTCCTGCCGGCGATAGAGCGGCATGCTCATCTTCCACGGCCGCGTGAACACCTTCGGGTCCTCGATCGTCACCTCGTAGTTCATGTGATCGGGACCGAGCGGCGTGTATCGCTCGACGAGGTGCAGCGCGTCGCTGTGATGGTTGCCGGCGTGGTCGAACCAGGTGTCCTCGTTGAAGTGGATCACGTCCACGACGAGCGTGTTGCCCTCCCAGCGGCCGCGCGAATCGCCCATCCACCAGTCGATGTGGCCCGGCGGATGCGGCTTGTTCATGAAGATGTAGCGGAGGGCATGGTTGTACTCGTAGAGGATGTTGATCTGGTCCGCGGTCTGGATGATCTGAAACGGGAACGGCATGTAGGTGACGCGCGGCACGCCGGGCAAGTAGCACTTCGCTTCCGGATCCGCGGTCGCGCGGTTCGCGTAGTTCTGCTGCTTCTTCGCCAGCGCCTCAGGCCTGTACGGGATCTCGTTGCCCTCGACCACCCCCTTGCCGGCCGGCACGCCGAGCGACGCGCCGTGATCCTGGATGTCCCAGTCGGCAGCGTTCAGGGCCTGCCAGAAGCCGGAGATATCGGGCTGGCCGTCGGCGGTCTTCGGCGGCGTGTACGGCGCGCGCGCCTGGCCGGCGAGCGCGACGGACGCAGCGAGCGAGGCCGCGACGACCGCGATGATGATGCGGGATGTCATCGCCGCGAAATCTTGAAATAGAATCGGCGGAATGTCCACATTCAAGATTGCAGTCATAGAAGGTGACGGGATCGGCCACGAGGTCGTCCCCGAAGGGTTGCGGGTCCTCGAGGCGGCCGGCAAAAAGTTCGGCCTCTCGTACGAGATGACCCATTTCGATTGGAGCTGCGAGGTGTACGCGAAGACCGGCCGCATGATGCCGGAGGACGGCCTCGAGCAGCTGAAGAAGTTCGACGCGGTGTTTCTCGGCGCGGTCGGCTATCCCGGCGTGGCCGACCACGTGTCGCTGTGGGGCCTGCTGATTCCCATCCGCCGCGGCTTCGATCAGTACGTCAACCTGCGTCCGGTGAAGCTGTTCAAGGGCGTCTCGACGCCGCTGGCCAACCGCAGGCCCGAGGAGATCGACTTCGTCGTCATCCGCGAGAACACGGAAGGGGAGTACTCGTCGATCGGCGGCCGCATCTTCAGCGGCACCGAGAACGAATTCGCGACCCAGGAGGCGATCTTCACGCGACGCGGCGTGGATCGCGTGATGCGCTACGCGTTCGAGCTCGCGCGGAAGCGCCGCAACCACGTGACGTCGGCGACCAAGTCGAACGGCATCATCCACACCATGCCGTTCTGGGACGAGCGCTTCAACGCGCTCAAGAAGGACTACCCCGAGGTCAAGACCGACCAGTTCCACATCGACATCCTGACCGCGCACTTCGTCCGCAATCCCGACTGGTTCGACGTGGTCGTCGGCAGCAACCTGTTCGGGGACATCCTCTCGGACCTCGGGCCCGCGGTGGCCGGCGGCATCGGGATCGCGCCGTCGGCGAACCTGAACCCCGAGCGCAAGTTCCCCTCGATGTTCGAGCCGGTCCACGGCTCGGCGCCCGACATCGCGGGCCGCAACATCGCCAACCCGATCGGCACCATCTGGTCGGCGGCGCTCATGCTCGATCACTTCGGCTCGCCGCAGGCCGCACGCGCGGTGGAACACGCCATCGAGGTGGTGTGCGAGAAAGGGCCGCACACGCCCGATTTCGGCGGCAAAGCGACGACGCAGGACATGGGCAAGGCCATCGCTGCCGCTGTGTAACTCCCAATCTCCAACGCCCAACTCCCAAGGAGCATGCTTCGAAACAACACACCTTGGGAGTTGGCAGTTGGCGTTTGGAAGTTGACCCGAGTCCACCCAGCGTTTAGAGTCACGACACCCCGGAGTCGGAACGGTTTCCAGGAGGAGCTATGTACAGATTGCGCGCGGTGTTTCTGTCACAGCAGCAGGTCTTATTCGTCCTGCTGCTGACGCTGGGGCTGGCGGCCTCGGCTGCGGCGCAGGGCGAACGTGGCGTGATTGACGGCACGGTCGCTGATGCGCAGGGAGGCGTGCTTCCCGGCGTGACCATCACGGCGCGCAACATCAACACGGGCTTCACGCAGTCAGCGGTCACCGAAGCCGACGGCCAGTACCGCTTCGGCGCGCTGCCGCTCGGCACCTACGAGATCAAGGCCGAGTTGACCGGGTTCACGACGGCGACGATCACGAACCTGGTACTCACGGTCAACCGCGAGCTGCAGCAGAACATCACGATGGGCCTCAGCACGCTGCAGGAGTCGGTGACGGTCACCGGCCAGGCGCCGGTCGTCGAGGTGACCAAGAGCGAGGTCTCCTCGGTCATCACGCAGCAGCAGATCGAGATGCTGCCGGTCGCCAATCGCGCGGCCGTGACGCTGGCGCTGCTGCTGCCCGGCACGAGCCAGGACGGCACCCGCCCGCGCCGCAGCAACGCGCAGGTCGGCGCCGGCACGCTGCAGTTCACGACGACCAATCTCGCCGACGGGACGATGAACATGTCCACCAAGGCCGGCGAGCCGCGCCAGGATTTCCCGCAGGCGGCGATCCAGGAATTCAAGGTCTTCACGACGCAGCCCCCTGCCGAGTACGGCGGCCGCGCCGGCGGCGTGATCAACGTCATCACCAAGAGCGGCACCAACTCCTTCGCCGGAGAGGGCTCCGAGTACTTCCGCAACAAGGCGATGGGACGGCTCGACAGGTTCCAGCAGGCCGCCGAGGATGCCGGGCAGGGCAAGAGCCGCTACACGCGTCATCAGGTCGGCGGTGCGCTCGGCGGCCCGATCGTGATGAACAAGGTCCACTTCTTTACCGCCGCAGAGTACACGCAGGAGAACTCGAGCTACGCCGTGACCACCGGCGCGCCGCAGTTCTACGGGAAGTACGAGGGCGTCTTCGATCAGCAACTTCCCAACCGGCTGTTCTTCGTCCGGTCCGATGCCCAGCTCACGTCGAAGCAGAGCGGATTCGTCCGATGGGCCTACGAGCGGCAGGAGTTCAGCTGCGAGGGATGCGGCGGCCGGTCGGCGAACAACGGGAACACGCTCATCCCCCGCGATGCGCTGGTCATGGGCCACACGTGGGTGCTCGGGCAGAAGCTCCTCAACGAGTTCCGCTTCAACTACTCGAAACAGCGCCAGTTCCAGAGCCCGGAGGGCCTGCCCTACTACAAGGAGTTCAACTTCTCGCCGGAACGGTTCGCCGGCACAACGGCGACCTACCAGTTTCCGAGCTTCACGTTCGGCAATGACCTGTTCTTCATCACGGGGCAGAAGATTCGCGAGTGGCGCGACGACCTCTCGATCTCCCAGTCGGGCCACAACATCAAGTTCGGGGCGGACATTCAGAATCTCCCGCTCGAGGAGGACGCGCAGGGCAATCCGAGCGGCACGTGGACCTTCGCGCAGGATCAGTTCTTCGACGCGAGCAACCCGGCCGCCGTCGCGAGCCTGAGGGGCGCGACGCGGTTCCAGGCGTCCTTCCCCGGGTTGATTCGCCGTCAGTCGCACCACTATTTCCAGTACTACGCGCAGGACGAGTGGAAGGTCGCCGCCGGCCTCACGCTGAACCTCGGGTTGCGCTACGACCTCGACACGCAGGTCTGGAACAAGGACCGGAAGAACGACGGCTCCTACTATCCGCGGGTCCTGCCGTTTGTGAACTTCGCATCGCGCGGCGACAACAACAACTGGTCGCCGCGGCTCGGCATGGCGTGGGATCTGCGCAACGACGGCCGCAACGTGCTGCGCGCGGGCTACGGCCGGCTGTTCAACACGATCATGAACGGCACGCCAGGCGCCGAAACGACGACGCTGCTGCAGACGGCCATCAGCATCAATAACCCTTCGTACCCGGATCCGTACGGCGGACGGTCGCCCGCGTCGTTCGCCTCCACCGCGCCGCCGAACATCAGCATCGTGGACGACGGGATGGTGAATCCGTACTCCGACATGTACAACGTCGGCTTTTCGCGCCAGCTGGGGGCGGACTTCGCGGTCAACGCGGACGGCGTCTACATCAAGTCGAACGCGTTCAACGCGAGCGTGAACATCAACACGCCGCTGCAGTCCTCGCCCGGCATCGCGGCGACGCCGACGGTGCGCCCGAGCCCTGTGTGGGGCAACATCGCGCAGGTGCAGTCGCTCGGCACGCAGGATTACCGGGCGCTGCTCGTCCGCGTCGAGAAGCGCCTGTCGAGCCGCTACCAGTACACGATGTCGTACACGCTGGCGCGGGTGACCGACAACTCCTTCGGCGCCACCTCCACCGGCACCGTGACCGACGCCTATCATCCGGAGTGGGACCAGGGCTACGGCAACGCCGATCGGCGCCATGCATTCGTCGGCAGCGGCGCGTATCAGGCGCCTGGCGGCGTGATCCTCGGCTTCGTGTGGACGCTGCGCTCGTCGGCGCCCTTCAGCGCGCGCGCGGGGCGCGACCTCAATGGCGACGGCGCGACGACCGACTTCGTCCCCGGTACGACGAAGGGCATGGGCAACCGCGACAACGACACGATGCTGCAGGCGGTCAACGCGTATCGGTTGGTGAACGGGCTTGCCCCGATTACGGCGTTGACCAACAACAGCAACGACTACAACCGCTTCGACGTCCGCGCGGCCAAGGCGTTCAACCTGGCAGGAAGACGACGGATCGAAGTGATTGGCCAGGTGTTCAACCTGTTTGGCCGCGACAATCTGGGCGGGATTGGCAGCAGCTTCAACAGCAACGCGCTGTCGCCCACCTTCGGTCAGCTGCCCACCGCGCAGCCACGCCAGCTGGGGGAGATCGCGCTCCGGTTCACGTTCTGACGCAGGCAGGTATCAGGTAACGGGTATCAGGTGTCAGGCATGGTCCAGGGACCAGGCCTGACACCTTGACCACGCCTGAAACCCGATACCTGACCCCTGATACCTGCCCCGCTCTACACCCCCAAGCCCATCAATCCGATAGTTCAATGTGTCGGAGTTCAGATTCGAAAAGCAGCGGGTTTCCGCGACGCTGACGCTTGCCCCGGGCACCTCGGTCAGCGGGTCGTTCTTTGTCGCCGGGCAGACGTCCACTCACGAGGGGGCCGAGCGGATCGGCGACCTCCTGAACGCTGAGGCGGGGTTTTTCCCCTTCGAGCTGCGTGACGGGACGACGGTCCTGTACAACCGGTCGCACCTGGTCGCGGTGGCGCTCGAGCCTGGCATCAGCGAGGCGGAGCGCGACCCGGGCTACGACGTCGCGACGCACAGGAACGTCGGGATGCTGCTCTCGACCGGGATGCGCGTGAAGGGACGGGTCGCGGTCTACGCGCCGCAGGGACGCGATCGGTTGAGCGACTACGCGCGCGCTCCCGAGGCGTTCCGGTACGTCGTCACGCAGAAGAACACGCTCATCATCAACGCAGCTCATATCGTCGAGCTCACCGAACTGGCGGACTGACTGTAATGGCAACGGAAGCGCCTGCTTCATACATCGATACCTTGCTCAAACGCGTCGCCTCGCGCGGCGGCACCCTCGGCGTCCGCTTCGAGAGCGGCGCGCCGGTCCGTATCACCGACGGCAACGGCGCGGCGCGCGACGTCACCAACCGATCGCTGTCGGCGCAGGAAATCCTGGCGGCGATCACGCCGATGATTCCGGAGACCATCAAGCGGCTGCCGCAGCAGCCGATGGTGGCGTTCAACTACGAGTGCGACGGCGTCGGCGTGTTCAACGTGCAGATGCGCCGCGAAGGCCAGCAGCTGTGGGTGTCGATCGAACCGGACGCGGCGCCCGCCGTTCCAGCGCCGCCGCCGGTTGCCGCGGCTCCGCCGCCCCCGCCTCCGCCTCCGCCTCCACCGCCGCCGCCGGCGCCGGCGCCAGCGCCGAAGGTCGAGCCCGAGCTGATCATCGAAACGACGTCAGTGAGCGCGGTCGTCGGCGCCAACCACGGATACGCGGCGAGCGAGCCGGAGCTTGCGTACGTGGCGCAGGAACCCGTCGTCGAGGTCGTGATGACGCCGCAGGAGGCGGCACCGGCCGCCGCACCGCCTGCGCCCGTGGCGCCCGTGGCGCCCGTTGCGCCCGTTGCACCTGCTGCGGCTCCGGCGCCGAAGGCGTCGACCGCGCGCGTGCAGCTCGGCACCCCGGCCATCGATCGTCTCTTCCACCTGATGTGCGAGGTGCGCGCGTCGGACCTGCACCTCTGCGTGGGCATGCCGCCGCTCGTCCGCAAGGACGGCGAGATCAAGCTGCTCGAGGAAAACGGGGCGGCGTTCGACCCTGAGTCGATGTGGGCGATGCTCGAGCCGATCATGCCGGAGCGCAACAAAGAGGAATTCGGGCGCCGGCACGACTCCGACTTCGCGTACGAAATCGCGGGGCTTGGCCGCTTCCGCTCCAACGTCTTCATGGATCGGAAGGGACCGGGCGCGGTCTTCCGCGTCATCCCATCGAAGATCCTGACCGCCGAGGACCTGGGCCTCTCGTCGCACATCCTGAAGCTGTGCCAGTTGAACAAGGGGCTCGTGCTGGTCACCGGGCCGACCGGCTCCGGCAAGTCGACGACGCTCTGCGCGATGGTCGACTACATCAACCGGACGCGCAAGGACCACATCATCACGATTGAAGACCCCATCGAGTTCGTGCACGAGAACAAGTCGTGCCTGATGAACCAGCGCGAGGTGCACGTGCACACCGACGGGTTCAAGGACGCGCTGCGAGCCGCGCTCCGCGAGGATCCCGACATCGTGCTCGTCGGCGAGATGCGCGACCTCGAGACCGTGGCGATCGCGATCGAAACCGCCGAGACCGGCCACCTCGTGTTCGGGACGCTCCACACGACGACGGCGGCGTCGACCGTCGACCGCGTGATCGATCAGTTCCCGACCGACCGCCAGGCGCAGATCCGCATCATGCTGTCGGAGTCGCTGAAGGGCGTGATCGCGCAGACGCTCTGCAAGAAGATCGGCGGCGGCCGCGCGGCGGCGCTCGAGGTGCTCATCGTCACCAGCGCCGTCAGCAACCTGATTCGCGAGGCGAAGACGTTCCAGATCCCCTCGATCATGCAGGTCGGCAAGTCCGTCGGCATGGTGGGACTCAACGACGCGCTGATGGACCTGGTAGCGAAGAAGCTGGTCGCGCCGGAAGAGGCCTACACGAAGTCGGTGGACAAGACCGGGTTCGAGGCGCTCCTCAAGCGCGCGGGCATCGACACGAAGTTCACGACGGCCGCAAAAGAGAGTTAAGTCGATCCGATCGTAGGGGCCGACCTTCAGGTCGGCCCCCAATGCCCTACCCGCCTACCCGCCCCTTAAAACAGGAACCGCAGGCCGAGCTGCAGCTGCCTCGGATAGCCGATCCCCGGCACGAACCCGTTCGGCTGGCGGAACGCCGAGCTCCGCGCGTTGCCGGTGTAGTTGTTGCCGAAGTTGGCGGTGTTGAACAGGTTGAAGAACTCGGCGAACGCGCCAAGCCGCTGGCCCTGCCGGAGATCGAAGAACTTCGTCACCCGCGCGTCGAGCACCGTGGTGTTGTCGCCGCGTCCCGCGTTGTACGACACCTGCTGACCCGTCGCCGGATCGATGTACCGGTCGGTGTTCGCGCCGTCGCGATTCAGATCGGCGCCCGCCGTCAGGTTGTAGGGGCGGGCGGTCGACGCCTGGAACACGGGCGACACCTGAAGGCCGCGGCCCAGCTCGAACACGCCGATCGCGACGAAGCGGTGGCGCTCGTCGGTCGCCGTCGGTCCCCACTCACCTTCCGCAAACGGCGCGAACGCGTCCTGCGGCGCGGGCGCGCCGCCGCGCGCGGCAATCGATCCGCCGTAGGCGTAGGCGTGCGCCAGGGTGTAGTGCGCCTGCAGCGTCGCGCGCGGCAGCCGCCGCTGCAGCTTCACGGTCAGGGCGCTGTAGCGCGACTTGTTGATCGACGAGTAGATGTTGAGGTTGGTGAGATAGTTCGCGACGCCGAAGGCGCGCTGGAAGTCCGCCGCGAGCACGCGCGGGCCGCCATTGACGATCGGGTTGATGTTCAGCGTCCGGAACTCGTGCCGCCCTTCCACCTGGGTGTAGTCGATCGAGAGGCTGGTGCCTTCGGCCAGCTGGTGCTCGTAGCCGATGTGCCCCTGGTAGTTCCGCGGGTTGGTGAGATCCGGGCTGAGCCACTGGCCCGTGGCGCCGAGCGGCAGCGTGTTCGCCTCGGTCGGCTGTGCCGGCAGTGGATCGATGCCGAACCGGTAGGTCGCCAGCTCGCCGGCGCCGATCCCCGTGTTCGTCTTCGTCGCCAGCACGTTCAGCGGCCGGCGGTTCTGCGAAAAGATGTCGGAGATGTTCCCGCCGTTCATGTTGAACTGATCGAAATAGACGCCGCCGCCGCCGCGCAGCACGCGCGTGCCGGTGCCGGACAGGTCGTACGCGAAGCCGACGCGCGGCGAGAGGCTTTTCTTCGGCGTCTTCGGCAGCGCCGCGTTCGGGTTGCCAATCGCCAGCAGCGCGAGTCGGGTCGCATTGTCGGCGAAGTGCGGCTGGTCGTAGAAGTTCAGGTCGAGGTCGTACCTCAGGCCGATGTTCAGCGTCAGCCGCGAGGTCGTGCGCCAGTCGTCCTGGAACCAGGTGGCGATCTGGTGCGCATTCAGCAGCGAGTTCGCCATCACCGGGTTGGCCTGCTGCCACTGCCTGACGATGCCCGGCGTCTGGAAGCCCTGCGGATAGCGCGCCGTGTTGCCGATGATGGTGGACGGGTCGTCGAAAAACGTCAGCGTCGGGTAGTGCTCGTTGCCGTTCAGCAGCCCGATGTCCTGCAGGAAGTTGTAGTTCACGCCGGTCTTCAAGGCGTGCGTGCCGCTCTGCAGCGATATCTCGTCCTTCAACTGGTACAGGTTCGTATCGGTGATCGAGCCCGACCCGCCGCCGGCGCCGGTGTTGACCGACGGGAACGACAGCCGCGGCGGAAAGACGGGCACGCGCGGGAAGTCGCGCGTGTAGTGCTCGCCGGTGATCACGCTCGTCGAGTCGCTCAGGCGCGACAGGTTGTTCATCTGCGCGGTGATCTGGTTCAGCCCGCGGTTACCGAGCACCCAGTTGTGCTGGCCGACGACGCTCCACATGCTGACGTCGGTGTTCTCGGGCTCGCGGTTGTCGTTCGACGAGCTGAACGTCGCCGCCCCCTTGTAGTCCTCCTGCTCCGCGTAGCGCACCATCACCGCGTGCGCGTTGTTCAGGTGCGCGTTGACCTTGGCGGTCGACAGCAGCAGCCGCGCCTTCTGCGTCACCGATGTCGGGTGATTCGGGTTGACGTAGCCCACCGGGATGCGCCCCGCGTTCATCGCCCGGGCAAGGATTTCCTGCTCCGCGAACAGGTTGTCGGGAACGGTCAGCTGCGGGTCCTCGCGGATGCGCTCGACGGCGCCGAAGAAGAACGCGCGATTGCGCAGGATGGGACCGCCGAAGGAGCCGCCGAACTGGGCACGTGAATACGGCACCTTCTCGCGGCCCGCGTCCGCGGTGAAGAAATCCTTTGCCGACAGCTTGTCGCTGCGGCCGAAGCCGAACGCGCTGCCGTGGAACGTGTTGGTCCCCGACTTGGTGATCATGGTCAGCGCGGCGCCCCCGGTCCGGCCGTCCGAGGCGTTGAACTGGCTGGTCGCGAGCTGGAACTGCTCGAGCGCCTCGGTGGAGAAGGTGATCAGCGGGCCGCCGAACTGGTTGTCACGGTTGTCCGCGCCGTCCACCGACGGGATCACGTTCGTCCCGGCCGCCCCGCCGTAGGACACGCTCCCGACGTTCGTCTTGCTGCGATGGTTCGCGTCGATCTGGACCGCGCCCGGCAGCAGCGCGAGCATGCCGCTGACGTTGCGGGCGATCATCGGCAGGTTCTGGAGCTCGGTCGCCTCGATGCTCGACGCGACCTTCGACTGCGTGACCTCGATGAGCGGCGCCTCGCCCGTGACGGTCACCGCCTGCTCCACGCCCGCGACGTTCATCTTGAAGTCGAGCGTGATCGTGATGTTGACGCCAACCGTCACGCCGCGGCGCCCCGCCCCGGTGAAGCCGGGCAGCTCCGTCGTCACGTTGTAGGTGCCCGACTCGAGCCCGGGCATGCTGTAGACGCCCTCGCCGTTGGTGACCGTGGTCCGGACGACGCCGGTGGCCTGGTTCGTCACGGTCACGGTGACGCCGGGGAGCACCGCCTCTCCCTGGTCGAGCACGCGTCCGTTGATGGTGCTGGTCGCTTGCGCGTACGCGGCGCCGCACGCGATGAGCATGCCGATAATGGCAATCGAGACTACGCCCCGGATGGACAGCCTGCTGTCGGTCATCGCTCCTGCCTCCTCGCGTGAAACGGATTGCCGGGTCCGCGATGCGATGGATTCCGTCCGCATCGCGGCACCCGGCCTACGTACGATGCATGCCTCGCATCGCGGGACCCGGCCTACTTCACGGAAAAGCCGACCTTGTCGATGCTCTGGGTTCCCTCGACGCACGCTTCCTCGTAAGTCTCGAAGGCTGCGGGCCGGTTCAGCCGCTCGTACGGCAGCTTGATGGTGAACGGCCGCGTGAGCACCTTCGGATCCGTGATCGTCACCGTGTACTCCATCGTCCTCGAGTCGGTGAACGCGAAACGCTCCACCATGCTCATCGCGCTGCTGTGGAACGTTCCGGTGGCGTCGAGCCAGTCCCAGTCGTTGATGTTCTCGGTGTCGACGACGAGCGTGTTGCCGTCCCAGCGGCCGCGCGCGTCGCCCATCGACAGCTTGACGCCGGCCGGCAGGTGCGGGCGGTTCGCGTCGAGCGCGATCACGCGGAAGGCGTGGCTCCACTCCCACGCCATCACGACGTAGCCAGGCGACTGGACGACCTGGAAGTCGCCGTACCAGTTCAGGCGCGGCAACCCGATCAGGCAGAACGTCTGCGGCCGGATGTCGCGGATCGACTTCGGGTCGCCGCGGCTCGACTCGCCGCGCCGGAACGTCGGGATGCGCAGACGCTTCTCCTGCGCCCACTGCTGATACGGGATCTTCCCGTCAGGCGGATCGACGATGCGGCTGATCGCCTTCGACGTATCCACCGGGCCGCGCCCCTGGATGGTGTTCGTCTCCTGATCGGGCAGCCCCGTTTCGAGGTCCTGCGTGTACGCGTCGCTGCCCCAGTAGCCGTGCACGTCGGGCTGTCCGTCCGCGGTGCGGGAGAGCGGCGTCGCGGGCGGCCGCGGCGCTCCGCCGCCGCGCCCCTGCGCGAAGACGACCGGAGGCGCGACGGTCAATGCAAAATGCAAAATGCAAAATGCAAACACTGCCCAGCTGCGCGATAACGGGGTGCTGATCGCCGCGGCGTTCACGGCTACCGGTGCGACCTCACAGGCGGTTTGCATTTTGAATGTTGCATCTTGCATTACCTGTATCCGACCCGCCGCCTCAAAAGAGGAACCTCGCGCCAAGCTGCAGCTGCCGCGCATACCCGATGCCCGGTATGAACCCGCTCGGCTGCTTGAAGCTGCTCGCGCTGCGCCCGTTGCCGGTGTAGCTGTTGCCGAAATTCGAGGTGTTGAACAGGTTGAACGCCTCGGCGAAGACGCCGATCTTCCGATCGCCGCCGAGCGCGAAGAACTTCGTGGTGCGCACGTCGAACACGCTGGTCGGGTCGCCGCGCTGGGAATTGACGGCCACCTGCTGGCCCGTCGCCGGGTCGATGTAGCGGTCGTTATTGGTGCCGTCGCGATTGAGGTCCTGCCCCGCGGTCAGCGTGTACGGACGCGCGGAGGCCACCTGGTAGACCGGGGACACCTGAACGCCGTAGGCCAGGTCGAAGACGCCCATGACGACGGCGCGGTGGCGCTCGTCGTTGCCGGTCGGTCCCCATTCGCCTTTCGCGAACTGGTCGAATTGATCCTGCGCCACCGTCGCGCCCGAGCGGTTCCCGGTGGATCCTCCGTAGGCGTACGCGCCGGCGACCGTGTAGTGGGCCTGCAGCGTCACGCGCGGCATCCTGCGCTGAAACTGCATCGTCAGCGCGTCGTACCGCGACTTGTTGTCCGTCGTCAGGATGTTGATGGCGTTGAGCACGTCAGGGATGCCGTACACGCGCATGAAGTCGGGCGCGAGCAGCCTGGTGCCGTTGACGATCGGGTTGAGGTTGATCCGGCGGAACTCGTGCCGGCCGATGATGTGCGTGTAATCGACCGACACCGCCGTGTTCGTCGCGAGCTGATGCGCGTAGCCGACGTGCATCTGGTGGTTGCGCGGGTCGGTCAGGTCGGGCGCAAGGTATTCGCCCGCGGCGCCGCGCGGCAGCGTGTTGGCGTCCCTCGGCTGCGCCGGCAGCGGATCCACGCCGAACCGGTACGTCGCGAGCTGACCCACGCCGTAGGTCGTGTTGGTCAGGGTGGCCAGCGCGTTGAGCGGCCGCTTGTTCTGCGCGGACGCGTCGCCGGCGCC
>Ga0070694_100000694_pt1 | contig 18753 bp, 13 predicted proteins | sample KBSK1251metaG_FD_65470 | JGI IMG/M metagenome (GOLD analysis project Ga0070694, IMG submission 65470) | Corn, switchgrass and miscanthus rhizosphere microbial communities from Kellogg Biological Station, Michigan, USA - KBS K1-25-1 metaG | ecosystem: Host-associated > Plants > Roots >... | reverse complement strand
CGAGCGGATGATCGCGCTGGAGCAGTATCAGCATTCATCTTTCATCAATCTTGCGCAAGCTGCTTTCGCGCAGGGCCAGATGGCGCAAGGTCTGAAGCTCTTGCAGTGGCTGGTGCAGCTCGGCGGCAATGAAACCAGGTCTGTGGCAGAAGCGGAACTTGCCGCGCTGCCATGGGTCAAAGCGCGTGCGGTAGATAGTCCGATGATTGAAACGCCTGATGTACAGAACAACATTCAATCGCCTGAAGCATTGCGGCTTGCTTCGGAAATAGCAGCGGCGTTCGGTCAGTTCGAGGCGGCGATTGATTACAGTCGGCGGCGGCTGACCTTGACCCCGGAAGACGAAGTAAGTCGCATTGAACTTGTGCGGCTGCTGGCCGCAAGCAAGAAGAATGATGAAGCGATCACTGCGCTGGCATCGGTGATCGGAGATCGGATGGCGACGAGACGATTGAGATGGACGGCGGTGTGGCTGGCGCCGGAGATTGCGGGAGGGCGCGGTGAGTTGTGGGAAGCGCTTGAGCAGCGGGTGCGCGCGGCCAATGCCAAAGACGCCGAAATGATTGCAGCACTCAAAGCCGTTCGCCTATCGCACCATGGTCAACATGGCGAAGCGATCAAACTCGTCAGCGCCGCAATCACCAGTAATCCGAACGCGCAACTTGTCTATTTCCGCGCCTTGCTCGCGCAACGCAATAAACAACCTGATGAAACATTGAAGCATTCAGTTGACGCGCAGATAGCGAATCAAGAGATGACGGCTTTTGCGGCTTTCGGCTTGACCGAAGACGAGCCGCGCTGGCAGAGCATTCGCCTGTATGCTGCGCTCGGTAAGCCACGCGCCGCCCTGCAAGCCGCCGAGGTGGATGTCAGGCTGAAGCGAAAAGGAGCCGGTGAGGGGGCCAATGCGCGGGCCAGCGAAGCCGAGCCTGAGAGGAATGTGCCGACGGTGCGGTCCAGCTATCAATCTCTCCAGGCTCGCGCGGCTGAGCGGCAAGCGAAGTCTCGGCTTGAATTGCTGGAACTACTTTCGGTCGCCGCTGAGCAGATCGCGGATTTCAATCGAGCGGCGGATTTCGAGAGGGCCAGGCTGGATTGGCTGTCTCAAGCAGATGAGAAGCGTCAGGCCGAGCAGCGGATTGAGAAACTGATCCAGCAGCACCGCGAAAGAGCGAACAAAAAAGCGCCCGCGCTGACCATTGACCAGCGACCGGTGACGGAACAGTAAGGAAGGAAAAAGTATGAGCTACCTTCGACAGCCGTTTTTCAAACTTGTCGGCCAGATGAGCGGCCAGATGATCGCATTGATGTTGTTGGCTAGCGCAGCAGTAATCATCAGCGCAAAAGTGTCCAAGCCAAAAGCAGAGGCATTCAGTCTGGCGGAAGACTGCCCGCGCGGGGCGCTCGTCTATGCGCAGTTTGCCGATCTGCCCGCGCTCCTCAAGCAGTGGGATGAGTCGCCGTTCAAGCAACAGTATTTGGCCAGCACCAATTTCCAGCAGCTTGCCGGGCGGCATCTGGCGATCAAACTCGTCCAGCGCTGGGAAGAGTTCAACACCGCTCTCGGCTTCCCGCTCGATCTCGCAGTGCTTGGCGCGTCGGCTGACAATCGCGCCGCCCTAGCCATTTATGACATCGGGCGGTTGGAGATGCTGCTCGTCGCGCCGCTCAGTGCAGAGAAAATTGCTGCCAATCATTTGCTCCAAACTAAAGATCATTTTCAAGCGCAGGAATTGCCCGGCGGCGACACCTACTACCTCCACGAAGTTGAAGCTGATCGCGGGCGTCAAAAACAGGAGATCGCGTTCGCCGTAGTGCGCGGTCGTTTCGTGCTTGCCACGAGCGAGCGACTCCTGCTGCGTGCCATCGCCAATCTCAATGGCCAGGCGCAGAAAGATCGCCTGACTGATGATCCATCGTTTCAAGCGCTGAGCCGCGAGACGATTCCTCACGTCATGACAGTCTGGCTGGATCAAACGAAGCTCAACAGCGATTGGTATTTCAGGCATTACTGGATCATGCACAATGCCGATGAACTCGGCCAGCTTCGCGCCGGGATGCTCGATTTTGAAATGCAAAATGATAAATGGATCGAGCATCGTAATTTTCTGCTGGTTGGTGGAGAGAAGGGAAAGCGCGCATCGCTTCCATCAGCAGAGATGCAACGGCTGACCAGGCTCATTCCGCCTGATGCTCCTTACTTTCGAGTGCGCACGCTCAGCGATGAACCGGGGGCAGTCATTCCCTTGATGCGCGAAGTGCTCTTTGCTCGTTCTCTTGAAGCCAAGAAAACGGCGCGAGGTTGGAGTTGGCGCTACTATGGTGATGATTTCGAGAGTGATGATGACGATGATGGATCGAGGTCTCAATATAGTAGGTATTCTTACTTGGATTATCGTTATGACCTGGCGATCAACGATGCCTCGGATGCGGGAGTGAAAAGTGATGCTGAGCAAGATAACGTTCAGCTCAGGATCGAAGCCGTCAGACAAGCTGAAATAAGTTTGCGTCAAGCATTGCAACCGGCTCGCCCTCTCTATGCAGCCAATGTCGCGAGCCTGCGTGCAACTACCGGCCCACTGTTTGCGGAGTCCACGAGAGCAGTGATCCTCACGCTCGCCGCGCCAGCCAGGTTCAACCCTTCAGCTTTTGAGTCAGCCCTGGCCAATCTGGCCAGCAGCAATCTGATGATCGCGGGCAGCGCCGCGCGTAGCGTGTGGGAGAGCCGCAATGAGAACGGCGCGCAATGGCGAGAAATGAGTCTGCCGCTCGTGGGATGGCGGCTATGCTACGCGCTTCGGGGGCAGGAGTTGATTCTGGCCAATAGTCCAGACTTGCTCTTGGAGATGCTCACTTCCAAAACAGGTGCGACAAGTTTGGAAAAGGCCGCCGAGCCGATGAATGAACTGACGGTGATTCGATTCGATCAGCGGCAGCAGGTATTCGATCAAGTGGTCGAGAAACTGGATGCGCAGCGTGTCAAAGCGTATCGCGAGAGTAAGCGCGGCCAGAGCGGCAGTGAAGCGTTGCCTTCGCAGGAATTCTTTTCGGGCAACTTGGCCAGCTTGTTTGGCGTTGCGTCTCGCGTGCGTGAGGTTCAGATCAAAAGAAGCTGGCAGGCGGGGCGACTGCGCGAAGAGGTGATCTTCAGTTTCTAAAAAAAACATCTGACCTTGGGATCCAAGCCCAGGGCGGGGTTACCATACTACCACTGTAACTACAATGCTGCGTTCGGACGCGCAAGCCGCACTAATCAGTGCGGTTTTTAAACGAGACCTAGTCCAGCACAGGTGAGGTGGTCAATGATAAGGATATATGCCGATTTTAACTCCTGCGATGAGCAGGGTCGCGTAAGGTTGAGCACTGTTGGCTCGCTTAAGGACATTGACCGATACAAGGAGATTCTAGTTGATGGGATGAGAGTTATGCTTTACACGACAGATGAGTTTGAGGTCTGCGGGACACTCGTTTTTGAGGAAATATGGTTGGGTATTCCTGACTGGAATACTATTCATTATTTGAGCCCAGAGGGCGCTTCTGATCTGCCCCTCAAATGAGTACAAATAGAAAGAAGAGCTGCCTTAACAATGGATGAGATTGTAAATGAAATGACATCCCTAGCTCTCTCGATTCGAGACCAGGAAAACAGAGATCTTATTTTAGAAAAAGTCGTCATCGCATTAGCCAGAGCGGGAGAATGGGATAAGGCTCAAGAGATGGCTGGATATATGAAGGAGCCCTATGAGAAAGCAGAAGGGCTTAATGAAATCGCAAGTCAGTTGATTTCTCAGGCTAATTTCGAACAGTCTTTGATTATCTTGCATGAGGCAGAATTGATTGCTACCCAAGCCAGTGAGCCCTGGCGACAGGCAGAGCTTTTAAGTCGGATAGCTCAATCTCTGTTACTAGCTAAAGCGCCTGATAAAGCAGATAAGGTTTGGGAGCGAGCTATATCTATAGCTCAGATTGGCGAAAGCAGTGTCGATCTTCAAGGCAGTGTTGATTGCTCAAGCGTATTGGCTGAGATAGCCGAAGCTTTGGCACTTGGAGGAAACACTGGAAAAGCTCTTGAAGTTGCTAAAGCCATTAAAAGCCCTGGTAAGCGAGACCGGGCGATAACAGCAGTTAAGAAAGTAATGGATCAAGAGGATCAGGGTTCCAGTCAATGCTAACTGGGCACCTGCAGCCCCCCAGCCACATTGGATTTCAGATTTCAAGTACGACTGGGATAATCATCGGTCACCGCCCGGTCTCACACTGAATATGGCGTTTGAGTTCGAGCTGAATCTGCTGCTTAATCACAGCTCCAGCTCTCTTCCTTTACTCAATGCTAATCTCCGGATAATCAAAGGTATGCCCGGCGAGCACTGCGCGCAGATTGATTTGACCGAGCAACGTTTCAAGGTAAGTTGAGAAGCGATGGAGCACTTGCTCCAACTCTGAATTGCTGCGCGAGATGAGCACGTCTTCGTAAAACTGCTCGTATTGATCCCAATCCCGGAACATCAAAAACTTGAGCGAGCCATCGCGGAAATTGGCGAGCGCTTCGATCAAGGGTGCGATCTTGCTCTTATCGGCATGCTTTTCGTAATGCCGCAGATAGCAGATCAAGCGCCAGACATCGCCGCGCAACCGGCAGGATTCGTCGTAGCGTGTCTGGAAGTCATCAAAGAGCTGCGCCCCGTTGAGCTGGCTTTCGAAGGCGTGCGCGAGGCTGACGATAGTTTGCTGCAATGCATTGCGCAGCAGGCCGTGAGAGTTTTCGACTTTGGCGTAGATCGGCGAAGCCTGGCGAAGGTAAACGAAGCCGATCAGTTCGCGCGCGAAGACTTTGTTGAGTTCCATCGAGAGCGCGTAAGCCAGACCGTCAATCGCGTCGCGTTTGGTTTCGTCCAACTCCGGCGCGGCGAGCACCTTGTTGTCCACGAACTCCAGCAGCAAGTGCGCCTCGGAGTTAATCAAGGCGAAGATGAGTAGTGCTTTCTTGAGTGGACGATCTTCACGCAAGTCCGATTCAATCAGCTTCAGATAGCGCAGCAGTCGGAAAGTTTCCAGGAATAATTTCGCTACATCCTGGCGCAAGCTTGGGCTGGTGATGGACTTGATCGCGGCGGTGATTTCTGGGCAATCAATGCGGTCGTACTGCGGCTTGAACCGGGAGGAGAGAAGCGGCTCGATGTGGCGGCAGCGTTTGATCTCGCGGTTGATGAGCTTGCCGATGCTCGTGAAGGTTTGGAAGCTGACCGAAGGCAATTGAATCAGCCCGTCAATTACCGTGCGGAGGTCAGAGAGCGATTCGATCAGCAGCGTGAGCGAATCTTCAGGCGTCAATTGACCGATGAGATGATCGGCGAAACCGGTCATGCCCTGGTCGTGTTTGAGCTGCGTTTCGATGTATTGGCCGAAGCTGGCCGAGTCGGCGCGCTCAATCGAAAGAATGTCGGTGCAAAGCTGGCTCACGCGCAGGCTGACGCTGCGGACGATCTTCATCTCTTCGGCGAAATCGCGGCGCACTACGTCGCGCGTCTCCTGTTCGGAGAGCGGATGGTTTTTGACGCGGAAGAAGCGATCAAAGCATTTGATCCACATCTCCAGCTCGAAGATGGTCTCGGTTTTGTTCTGCGCTTCGAGCACGTCGAGCCACTGCTGAAAAGGATTGGCGGCAGCAGGAAACGCAGCCATGACAGGCGAGGGAGTAGTAGTCGGCATAGTAGTTTCGCGAGGCGTTAGGGCGGTAATTCTTATCAGCGGTACTTCGCCGCTGTTTTTATTTCGAGGACTTGTAAAGCTGGGTTGGTTCCGGGAACGATTCGACAGGCCGAGCGCAGTATAGCGATATAGATGGGCAAATACAAGCACTTTGACAGCTAAACTTGAGAGTTATTTCATGCCATCTCTAAAAAAACCAGTTGGCGAGCTTCTCGAATAATGAATGGAAGTACTAAGTCAGATTTTCGCCATAAATGCAGAGCCAGTGGCGATGATCAAGTAGCTTTCTGACAACTTCTGTCAGGCACTGCCGCGCCGCGTCAGATGCAGATGAGCTTGATCGTGTGCCGCGTTGACGGCTGATGAGGCTGGGCGTAGACTCATGCCCAGTCACGACACAACGGCACAATTGTTTTATCACACTACCGCAACTCGAAAGGGGACGAACCGATATGGCTCACTTTATGTTGCAGATTGCTTATACGCCTGAAGCTTGGGCAGCGCTGGTCAAGAAACCGCATAACCGTTTTGACGCAGTGCGCTCCGTAGTCGAAAGAATGGGCGGACGTATCGAAGGCGGATGGATGTGTTTCGGAGAGTATGACGGCGTACTGATCGTCGAAATGCCGGATAACATCACGGCGGCAGCTTTCTCGATGGCCGCTGTAGCGGGTGGCGCGCTGAAAGCTTCGAAGACGACGCCCTTGATGACCTTTGATGAAGGAGTTCAAGCCATGAAGCAAGCCGCAGAAGCGGGTTATCAACCACCAGGCAGTTAGACCCGAAGACCTCTTGAACTTTTCCCCAACATCCTGCGGTGGATCTTTCGCCGTAGGATGTTGGTGCGCCCCAGCACCTTGAGAGAATGAAAAAGAGCATGGAGTTCAGACTTTAGCCTGGTTTATCTATCGCCAAGAAAAACCAAGCTAAAGCTTGAACTCCATGCTCTTTGACTGAGGAGTAGCTTTATGCCGGATTTCCGAATCGAAAAAGATTCCCTCGGCGAGATGCAAGTTCCAGCCAATGCTTACTATGGCGCGCAGACAGCGCGGGCCGTGGAGAACTTTCCAATCAGCGGGCTCCATTTTCCCCGGCGTTTTATTTATGCGCTGGGGTTGATCAAGCGGGCCTGCGCGCGCGCCAACATGGATTTGGGTGATCTCGATGAGCGCCTGGGCGGTGCGATCATCCAGGCTGCGACGGAAGTCATCGAAGGCCGATGGGACGCGGAGTTCGTGATTGATATTTTTCAGACAGGCAGCGGGACTTCAACGAACATGAACGCCAATGAAGTGATCGCCAATCGTGCGGCTGAAATTTTAGGCGAAGCGCGCGGAGGCAAAGCTGTTCATCCGAACGATCATGTCAATATGTCGCAATCATCGAACGATGTCATTCCGACCGCGATCCACATCGCGGCAGCGACTGCCCTGACCGATGAATTGATTCCCGCGCTCACACACCTCTACGAAACACTGGCCGCCAAAGCCGTCGAGTTCGATCCGATCATCAAGTCGGGGCGGACTCATTTGATGGATGCGACACCGATACGACTGGGTCAGGAGTTTAGCGGCTATGCCGAGCAGGTGACGAAGGGGACTGAGCGAGCCTCTCACGGGCGTGAGGCATTGCTTGAACTCGCGCTCGGCGGTACAGCAGTCGGCACGGGCATCAATCGCCGCCCGCCGTTTCCGGCGAAAGCGATTGCCTATTTGACCGCAGACACGGGGCTAGAGTTTCGGGAAGCGTACAATCACTTCGAGGCGCAAGGCGCGCGTGATGGTTGCGTCGAAGCATCCGGTGAATTGAAGACCATCGCGTGCAGTCTGATGAAAATCGCCAACGACATTCGCTGGCTGGCTTCGGGGCCGCGCGCGGGTTTGGCGGAAATCACCTTGCCCGCGACGCAGCCGGGCAGCTCGATCATGCCGGGCAAGGTCAATCCGGTGATGTGCGAAGCAGTGACGATGGTTGCGGCGCAAGTGATCGGCTACGACGCGACGATTGCTGTGTGCGGAATGAGCGGAAACTTCGAGTTGAATGTGATGATGCCGGTTATGGCTTACGATCTGCTGCAAGCGATTCACTTGCTCTCGACCGTCAGCCGCGTCTTTGCTGATCGCTGCGTTGCGGGCATCACCGCCAACGCCGAGCGATGCCAGGAAACGGTCGAGCGCAATCTGGCGATCTGCACCGCGCTCGCGCCGCGCATCGGTTATGACAAAGCAGCAGCGATTTCCAAAGAAGCATTTGCTACAGGACGCACCGTGCGCGAAGTGGCGCGCGAGTGGAAGGTCTTGCCGGAGGATGAGCTGGATGCTTTGCTGGATTTCCGGCGGATGACTGAGCCGGGCGACTTAGGGCAGGCGGGCGGATAATCTACCAGGGCACGGCATCAGATGAATGACCAGCAGATCAGAGATGTTCAGACGAGCTATGACCGAGTAGCCGAGGAATACATCAAGCGCATCTTCGATGAGTTGCAGCACAAGCCGCTCGACCGCCAACTGCTCGATCGCTTTGCCGCGAGCGTGAAGAATCTGGGGCCGGTCTGTGATCTGGGCTGTGGGCCGGGGCATGTGGCTCGATACTTGTCTGAGCAGAAGGCGCAAGTCTGCGGAGTTGATTTGTCGCCGGAGATGGTGCGGCGCGCCCGGCAGTTGAATCCAGGAATCGAATTCAAGCAAGGCAGCATGCTCTCGCTCGATATTGAAGATGGCGCGTGGGGCGGCATCGCAGCATTTTACTCGATCATCCACATTCCTCGCGCAGAGGTTGCGCGCGCTTTGCGCGAGATGAAAAGAGTTCTCCGGCCCGAAGGATGGCTACTGCTGGCCTTTCATATCGGTGATGACACGATTCATCTGGCGGAGTGGTGGGGACAGAGCGTCTCGGTTGATTTCTTCTTTTTCCGCCCGGATGAAATGATTGAGCATTTGAAAGCGGCCGGGTTCGAGATCGAGGAGGTGATCGAGCGAGAACCTTATCCAGAGGTCGAGCACCAGAGTCGGCGTGCGTACATTTTCGCCAGGAAGCCGAAGAGCGAGTAAACGACGATCCTGTTTCAGTTGGTGACATTGGTGACATTGGTGGCATTTGTAACTGGGCAAGTTGCAAGATCTGCGGCGGCTGACGTACAGTTCTTGAAAGAGAAATATCAACAACCGTCTGTTCGACAGACTTTCAAGATCGAGGGGATATGTGCGGCAGATTCACTTCTCATCATTCACCGGAAGAAATCATGGAGCGCTTCGAGGTTGATGAAGAGCTCTTTCGACCAGATCCACATTACAACATCGCGCCGACGCAGATCGTCGCATCCATCATTGAACTACAGGGTAAGCGCCTCTTGACCGGCTTTCGCTGGGGCTTGGTGCCTTCGTGGTCGAAAGATCCAGCCATCGGCAATCGCATGATTAACGCCAGAGCCGAAACGATTCTGGATAAACCTTCCTTCAAACCGCTGCTGACCAAAAAGCGCTGTCTGATTCCGGCGGATGGTTTTTACGAATGGAAGACGATCGCCGGAGGCAAACAGCCTTTTCATATTCGCCGCCAGGACGGAGGGCTGTTCGCTTTCGCCGGGCTGTGGGAAGAATGGAAGTCGCCGGACGGCAACCCCATGCAAACCTGCACCATCATCACGGTCGAGCCGAATGAATTGATGGCGCCGATTCACAACCGCATGCCCGCGATCCTAGAGCGCGAAGATGAAAAGGTCTGGCTGGATGCCGCCTCGAATTCGAAGGATGTGTTTGCTTTGGTGAGCTTGCTGCGGCCTCACTCACCGGAGAAGTTTGAAGCATTCCCCGTTTCCCGCGCCGTCAATTCACCCAGCTCTGATTCGCCGAGTCTGATTGAACAGGAATGATTTCGGCAGTAGAGCTAAAGACTCTTTGGCAGTCTCACTCCTTTCCGGCAGTACGCGCTACAGAGCATTGATGACTAAATCAAAATTCCCACACCCGCTCACTCTCCTGGTCGGGTGCATTCTGCTCGGAGCAGCGCTGAGTTATGTGCTGCCCGCCGGACAATATGAGCGCCAGGATGATCCAGCAACCGGGCGCAAAGTGGTGGTTGCCGGAACATATCATCGAGTAGACCAGAAGCCCGTCAACTTCTTTCAAGCGCTGGTTGCAATTCCCAAAGGGATGGCTGATGCGGCGTCGGTGATTTTTCTGGTCTTTCTGGTCGGCGGAGCGTTCACGGTGGTGGATGAAACGGGCGCGCTCAAACAAGCCGTCGGCTGGCTGGTCGGCAAGCTGCAAAACCGCGAAACGCTGGTGATTCCGATCATCTGCCTGACGTTTGCGCTGGGCGGCGCGCTGGAGAATATGCAAGAGGAGATCATCGCGCTCGTGCCGGTGTTGCTGCTGCTCACTCGCCGGTTGGGCTTCAATGCGCTGACAGCGGTGGCGATGAGCGTGGGCGCGGCGGCGATCGGCGCGTCATTCAGCCCGCTCAATCCGTTTCAAGTCGGCATCGCACAAAAGCTGGCACAGTTGCCGCTCCTCTCCGGCTCAACTTTCCGCATCGTTTTTCTGCTCCTGGCGCTCGGGATCTGGATTGCGGGAACCATGCGCTATGCGGCGCGGACGCGGACTGAGCCTGAAGTAGATGCGCAGGAAGAGGCGAGCGTCTTTGATACGCGAAAGATCATTGTTCTGGTCATTGTCTTGAGTACGTTTGTTGTCTTCGTCTATGGGGTGATGCACCTACACTGGGATTTCGATCAGATGTCCGCGCTCTTTTTCCTGATGGGAGTAGTGGCTGGGCTGATTGGCGGGTTAGGCATCGGCGGAACGGCACAGAGTTTTGTCGAAGGATTCAAGGCGATGGCTTTCGCGGGCATCTTGATTGGTTTTGCGCGAGCTATTTTTGTCGTGCTCGATCAGGGGCAGATTATTGATACGGTGGTCAACGCTATGGTGACTCCGCTCGGGCATCTGCCGGTCACAATTTCCGCACTCGGCATGATCGTGGTGCATACTTTTATTCATGTGCCCGTGCCAAGCGTGAGCGGCCAAGCGGTACTCACCATGCCAGTGCTCGTGCCCGTTTCGGATCTGCTCGGGCTTTCGCGGCAAGTGACCGTGCTCTGCTATCAGTACGGCGCGGGGTTGTGCGAGTTGATTACGCCGACCAATGGCGCGTTGATGGCAATTATTGCCGCGGCCAAAGTGCGCTACGATGAATGGCTCAAGTTTGTCATTCCGCTCTATCTGATTTTGCTGGGGCTGAGCGCGATGGCTGTCATTATCGGGATCATCAGCGGATTGAAATAGTAGCAGCACATAGCAAAGTAGGGGTACGAGTTCGAGAGTCTCTTTCACCGCTGAGACGCAGAGTGCGCTGAGATTGCGCAGGGGAGAGAAGAGAGAAAGAAGAGCAGACAGAGTTGGTTTTTCTCTGCGCTTCCTCAGCGTCCTTGAGCGTCTCGGCGGTGAACTGGAGTTTGATGATTAAGCTCTTGGATTCTCAGATACGGTTTCGCCGCTGAAATAACTCCTTGAGGAAAAGATATGGAATACGTACGACTCGGAGCAACGGGACTGAAAGTTTCGCGGCTGTGTTTAGGAACGATGACCTACGGGTCGAAGCAGTGGCGAGAATGGGTGCTCGAAGAAGAAGAAAGCCGCCCGTTCATCCGGAGGGCGCTCGAACTCGGGATCAATTTCTTCGATACGGCTGATATGTATTCGCTCGGCGTGAGCGAAGAGATCGTCGGGCGCGCGCTCCGCGATTTCAGCCCCTCGCGTGATAAAGTCGTGATCGCCACCAAGGTTTTTTATCCGCTGGGCGATGACCCGAACCAGCGCGGCCTCTCGCGCAAGCACATCTTACACGCGATTGATGAGAGCTTGAAGCGGCTCGGAACGGATTACGTTGATCTCTATCAGATTCACCGGTTCGATTACGAAACGCCCATCGAAGAAACGCTCGAGGCGCTGCACGATGTGGTCAAAGCGGGCAAGGCGCGTTACATCGGAGCTTCTTCGATGTATGCCTGGCAGTTTGCGAAGATGCTTTATACGGCGGATCGCTTGGGGCTGACTCGCTTCGTGGCCATGCAAAACCACTACAACCTGATTTATCGCGAAGAAGAGCGGGAGATGATTCCGTTGTGTCGGGACGAAGGCATCGGTCTGATTCCGTGGAGTCCGCTGGCGCGTGGGTTTCTGGCGGGGAATCGGCGAAAGGAAGATTATGGAGAAACATTGCGAGCGAAGACGGATGATTATGGGCAGAAACTTTATTACCATGATTCTGATTTCAAGGTCGTGGATCGGGTGAGCGAAATTGCCCGGAAGCGCGGCGTATCCAATATGCAAATCGCGCTCGCTTGGATCTTGCAGCAGCCCGGCATTACGGCGCCGATCATCGGAGCGAGCAAGCTGCATCATTTGGAAGAGGCCGTCACTGCGCTGAAGGTGAAGCTTGAAGCGGATGAGTTGAAGGCATTGGCTGCGCCTTACGAGCCGCACACGGTGGCGGGCCATGCATAAAGCACAAGCCGCTTGCGCATGTTGAGGCCACCTTACTGTGGTATTCGCTGGCTTGGATTCAAGACCACATAACGCTCTTTGTGATTGACGTACACTGCGCGAAAGAGACTTATCGGAAGCAATCCATCTTCCTCACGTCCGTCAAACGGCATCATAGTGACTGGCAAATCCGCGAAAGCGGTTTCTCCGATTCTCAGCGCACGAAGTCGGCCTTGCTGTACCGTTTGGCTGCCTGCGCTGGTGGTCGCAGTTAACCAGATCTGACCACGGTCGCTCATCTCGACAGCGTTGCTCTGTGTGTGATGGCCAAAGAGAATCAAATCGGTGCTGGCCGAATCCAACACGAGCCGCCACGTCTTCGATGATGCCGCTTGCGCGCTCACCGCAATCAAGCCTTCGATCTGCTCGAAGGGCAAACGCGCACCGCACATCCGATGCGCCAATTCACCATCAGTTTCAAACTCGATCTGCCGCTCGCGGTAATCAAGCAAATAGTTGAATCGCGTCAGAAAATTTTGCCCCAGGATGCCGCGCACGCTGGAATGAAGCGCGCGGATGGAGCGCAGATCGGTGATGAGGGCTTCTAGATTTTCTGCGACGGCTGGGCCAAGCACGACACTACCTAGTTGAGCGCGCGGCACAGCTTGCGCTCCCGCGATGGTCATTAATTCAATGCGATCCTGCGGGCGCAATCTCAATTGTTGCGCCAACTCCGGCTCGATGATCGTCGTATTGGTTCCCGTGTCGAGCAGAAACTCGAATGGCCCCGCGCCATTGAGTACGACTTGGACGATGATCATTTGGTTGCGAATCAACTTAAATTGAACCGGAGCGCTGGCCTGAGCCGTTCTGTCAGTGAGCAGACAGATCAGTGATACACTGATAGCCGAACATAGCGCGAGCCGGATGATTAAGGTTGGGATGAGATCAAGTTTCTTCATAAAGTCCTCTATCTTGGGAGGACTTTAGACCCGCGCCCGGCTTCAGGTCGTGATGGTGTCAGGATGTTACAGCGCGTTTTGATGATGGAATTGTGATGGAGAGTAAACCCCTGATATATCAATTCGATGACGTGCAGGTGGATCTGCGGGCCTTTCGGGTCTTGAAGGCTGGCAGCACGCTGGCCTTAGAGCCGAAAGCCTTCGAAGTGCTCATCTTTTTAATGAACCATCGCGAGCGGGTGGTTGAAAAGGGCGAACTGCTGGATGCGGTTTGGAAAGATTCTTTCGTCACGCCGAACGCGATGACGCGCGTCATCGCTCAACTGCGTAAAACGCTCGGCGATGATGTGAGAGAGGCAAAATACATCGAGACGGTGCCGACGCGCGGTTACCGGTTCATTGCCGAGGTCGAGGTCAAAGAAGGACAGAGCGCCAGCAATGGGCACGGCGAAGCGGTGCTTTCACTGCCTCAAGCTGCCACAGTGGAAGCGGCGAAGCCAAAAACTCCATTTCGGCTCTCTCGAAAAATACTCGTTTCGGCGGCGGTCATCGTTGTGCTTTGCGTGGCGGCAGCTATCGTGTGGGTGGCACGGACGAAATCTGTTCCGGCAGAGGAGAGAGTAGCGCGCCGAGCAACCGTCAGCCGGACGATGCAAGTGACCGCTTCGGTGGGACTGGATAGTTATCCAGCTTTCTCGCCCGACGGTTCGTCCATCGCTTATAGCTCCGACCGAAGCGGCAGTTTCGAGATCTACATCAAGCAGTTCGCGCCGGGGAGCCGCGAAATTCAGATCACTGCGGATGGCGAGCAGAATTTACAGCCCGCGTGGTCGCCCGATGGCAAGATGATCGCTTATCACTCGCGGCATCGCGGCGGCATCTGGCTGGTGGCGGCGTTGGGCGGAGCGGCCAAGCAATTGACCGAATCCGGCTCGCGGCCTGCATGGTCGCGCGATGGCCGGATGATCGCCTTTCAATCTTACGGGCTGCCGGATTTGAGTCAGGCCGCTTTCGGCTCGATGCCGCCCTCGACGCTCTGGGTCATGCCAGCGAGTGGAGGCACACCGAAACAAATCACTCAACTTGGCCAGCCGCCAGGCGGGCACGGCGCGCCCACGTGGTCGCCTGATGGCAAACGAATTGTGTTTGTGAGCAATGACATCGGATTGTCGCAAATCTGGTCAGTTGCGCCCGATGGCAGCGGGTTGCAGAGCTTCGGCGAAGAGGGAGGGAATTACTATGACCCAGTCTACTCGCCCGATGGGCAATACATTTATCTCTCTATCGCTTCGGGCAACTTTCGATTGTGGAAAATGCGCGTTTCGCCGAAGACGGGATTGCCAGAGGGAGAGCGACTTGAAGTAGCCAACACCGGGGCGATGCTCACTAGACACATGACGGTTTCGCCGGATGGCAAGCGGGTCGCCTACAGCGCGATGACGATGAGCAATAACATCGGTTCCATCACGCTCGCGCCGCGTTCGCTCACGCCGAGCGGCCCTCCGGTGCTGCTCACGCAGGATACGACCTACCGAAAATTGATGCACATTTTTTCGCCGGACGGGAAGCAGATTGCTTTCAACGTCTGGCGACAGGGTGCCGACACTGAAGTTTGGGTCATGGATGCGGATGGAAAAAATTCAAGACCACTGATTCCAGAACCAGCACGCTTGCTCGGCTGGTTGCCGGAAGGTAATCGCCTCGTCTTTGGCTCCCGGGGCCAGGTGTGGAGCGCTGATTTGAAGAGCGGAAAACAGACGCTGCTCGCCGGATACAAAGAAGCGTCCGAAGAGTACCGAGGCATCGGCGGATTCGGGAGGCTGTCGCCGGATGGAAGGCGCATTGCATTCAACTCACGCGAAGGCGGCGCGATCAACGTGTGGGTCGCCCAATTTGGCAGCAGCCCGGCCAAGCAGTTGACCTTCGACCGCGAGATGATGGGGTTCCCTTCGTGGTCAAACGATGGGCGCTTCCTGGCGTTGGAGATAAAGCGCGGCGACAACACGCACGTCGCAGTGATGCCGAGCGATGGCGGCACGCCCACGCAATTAACCTTTGAGCCAGGGCAGAATTGGCCCGGAACCTGGTCGCCGGATAACGATAAGATCGCTTTTGCTGGATTCCGCGATGGCGTCTGGAACATCTGGTATGTGTCGCGCGATGGCAAAACGCAAAAGCAGGTGACGCATTACACCAAACCCAACCTCTATGTCCGCTATCCCGCCTGGTCGCCGCTTGGCAACCAAATCGTCTATGAGTATGCTGAAACGACTGGCAACATCTGGCTCATGGAATTGAAATGAAGCTGATTGATTGTTGGCGGACGGCAGTTCGTTTTTGGGATGAGTGATTCCCGCAGGCGGACAAACTGATTGACAGTACCTGCATCGTTGGCAGATCAAACTCCCTGCTCGCACTACTTAACCTTCCGCGCTGACTGGCACGCCGGTTGGCTTTGCATTACAGTTGGATTCAGCGATTAAGATTCGTCGTTGAATGCTGCCTTTCAAAAATAGTTCGGCGATCAGTCAGCTTCAGGAGGTGTTTATGCAAACACTGCTGCAAGACTTGCGCTATAGCGCGCGCATGCTGCGAACAAAGCCCGGCTTCAGTTTAGTGGCTATCATCACACTGGCGCTCGGCATCGGCGCAAATACCGCGATCTTCACTGTCATCAATGGCGTGTTGCTCAGGCCGCTGCCGTTCAAGGAATCGGAACGGTTGATGACGATCTGGTCTACCGATACGCGGCGCGCAGAATCGAAGAACTGGACTTCCTATCTCGATTTCGTTGACTGGCGCGCGCGGAGCCAGAGCTTCGAGCGGATGGCGGTGTGGACGGAGATTGATCACACCTTGACCGAAGGCGAAGAAGCGCATCGCGTGCGCTGCGCGTGGGTCAGCGCGGATCTGTTTCCGATGCTCGGCGTGTCGCCAATGATGGGACGGTTCTTTGAGGCATCGGAGTTCAAAACGCCGGAGCCGCAGGCAGTCATCTTGAGCCATGCGCTGTGGCGGCAGCGCTTCAAATCCACGCCGGATTTGCCGGGCAAAAGCATCTCGATCAACGAGAAGAGCTACATCGTGGCTGGCGTGATGCCAGAGAGCTTTCGGTTTCCACTCCAAGGCGAGCCGTTTGAAGTGTGGATGCCGCTGCCTGATATGCCTGTCGGGCTACAAGCCATGCGTGGTGCACAATTGTTCGAGGTGATCGGGCAAATGCGACCGAACATTATGCCGGAACAGGCGCAAGCGGAGCTTGATGGGATCACTGCCGCGCTGCGCAGCTCATACCCGGAGACGAACAAATTCACTGGCGCGCGCTTTCTTCCCGCGCTTGAAGAAGTGGCCGGAGGATTCCGGCGTCCATTGTTTGTGCTCTTTGGCGCGGTGGGGGGTGTGCTGCTGATTGCGTGTGTGAATGTGGCGAGCTTATTGCTGGCGCGCGGCGCGGCGCGGCAGCGTGAGATGGCAGTGCGTTCGGCGCTCGGCGCTGGTCGCTTCAGGATCGTGCGCCAACTGCTCACGGAGAGTTTGCTGTTATCTGTTTTGGGCGGTGGGCTGGGTATATTATTGGCCGCCTGGGGCGTGGATGCGCTGCTCTGGCTCAAGCCATTCGATCTGCCGCGAACGGGAGAGGTCAGTCTGGATGGCCGTGTGCTTGGCTTCACGTTACTGCTCTCGCTGCTGACCGGCATGATCTTTGGCTTGGTTCCAGCGTGGTCAGCTTCCAAGATTGATCTGACCACATCACTCAAAGAGGGCGCGCACGGCACAACGGACAGTGGGCTCCGTCATCGCCTGCGCAGCGCGCTGGTTGTGGCCGAGATCGCATTAGCGCTGATGCTGCTGGTGGGAGCCGGATTATTGATGAAGAGCTTCTGGCGCTTGCGGCAAGTGGATCCAGGCTTCGATCCGAATAATGTGCTCACGCTGCGGCTGAGCCTGAACGGCTTCAAATACCAAGAAAAAGAGCAATGGGCCGACTGGTTCGGGCGCTTGCAGGAGCGCTTGCAAACGATTCCTGGTGTGCGTTCGGCCAGCGTCGTCATGCCCGTGCCGTTGCATGGCCTGAAGGAATTAGATGGCTTGGCGTTTCCCTTCGAGATCGCAGGCCGCCCGATGGAAAAGAACGAGCGCCCGCGCGTTGGCGGCTACGGAGTGCAGCCGAGTTACTTTCGCACGCTGGGCATCCGGCTCAGAGCGGGCCGCGATTTTACCGCGCGCGATGATTCGGACGCGCCCGCCGTCGTCATCGTCAACGAAGAGTTTGCCCGTCGTTACTTTCCCAACGAAAATCCGCTCGGCCGACGCATCAAGATCGAATTGCCGATGGACGGCAAAGAATCGGCCTGGCGTGAAATCGTTGGCATCGCCGGCAATGTAAAAGGCAGCCGCTTGGATACGGCCATACGCCCGGAGATTTACACGTCCTTCGCCCAAACTCCTTTCAATGAGATGTATGTTGCCATCAAGACCGACGTGGCTCCGCATTCAATCGTCAGCGCCGTGCGCCGCGAAGTGCAAGCGCTCGACAAGGCGCAGGCGTTTTACGATGTCAGGACGCTCGACGAACGGCTCGAAGCATCTGTCGCTCAGCAGCGGTTCAATATGCTGCTCTTAGGGATCTTCGCCGCGCTCGCGCTGATCTTGACCGCTGTCGGACTGTATAGCGTGATGGCTTATGCGGTGACGCAGCGCACGCACGAGATCGGCATTCGCCTCGCGCTCGGCGCGCAGCCGCGTGACGTCCTCAAACTCGTCGTCGGTCAAGGGATGAAGCTAACGGTGATTGGTTTGGTCATCGGTTTGGCCGCGTCCTTCGCATTGACGCGCGTGATCGTGAGCTTGCTCTTCGAGGTGAGCGCCACCGACTCCACGACATTTACGATCATCACATTGCTGCTTGCGGGCGTGGCGCTCGCGGCTTGTTACCTGCCGGCGCGGCGGGCGACGAAAGTAGATCCGATGGTCGCGCTGCGGTATGAGTGATTAAAGTAGGTAGTAAGCTGTAGGCAGTAGATAGTTTTTCTCTTTCTTTTACTGCTTACTGCCTACTGATTCAGGAGGAACGATGCAAACGCTACTGCAAGATTTACGCTATGCCATTCGCATTCTGAGACAGAAGCCGGGGATCAGTTTAATGGCTGTGCTGGCGCTCGCGCTCGGCATCGGCGCGAACACCGCGATTTTCAGCGTCATCAACGCAGTGCTTTTGCAGCCATTGCCATATCGCCAGCCGAAAGATTTGGTGCTCGTGCAACATATTGATCAAACCAAAGGCACGCCAAGCGAAAGCGTCGCTTACCTGGATTTTTTGGATTGGAAAGCGCAGAACCGGGTCTTTGAGGACATGGCGACCTTCAGGCGACATAGTTTTACCCTCGCAGTAGGCAATGATCTGGAGCAAATCCAAGCGGCATGCGCTTCGAGCAATTTCTTCCAGTTGCTCGGAGTCAATGCTTTCAAAGGCCGCACCTTTTTGCCCGAAGAAGAAAAACGCGGCCAGGCCAATGTCGCGCTCATGAGCCATGCTTTGTGGCAAAGAATCTTCAGCGGTGACGAGAAAGCAGTAGGGCAGCAAGTCAGACTCGACA
>Ga0070694_100000692_pt1 | contig 18773 bp, 21 predicted proteins | sample KBSK1251metaG_FD_65470 | JGI IMG/M metagenome (GOLD analysis project Ga0070694, IMG submission 65470) | Corn, switchgrass and miscanthus rhizosphere microbial communities from Kellogg Biological Station, Michigan, USA - KBS K1-25-1 metaG | ecosystem: Host-associated > Plants > Roots >... | reverse complement strand
CGAGCGGTCCGGCGCGAACGCACGCGCGGGACCTAGGCGCGCGGGACCCGGGCCACAGGCGATGGCGCCGCGCGGCCGGCGCGCCGGACGTCGAGGGTGGCCTCGACGATGTGCTTGGGCGCCAGGCCGTACTTCGCGATGAGGTCGTGCGCGCTGCCCGATTCGCCGAACGAGTCGTTGACGCCGATGTAGCGGATGGGAACCGGGTACCGGCGGGAGAGTTCCTCCGCGACGGAGCCGCCGAGCCCGCCTGCGATCATGTGCTCCTCGCACGTGACGAGGGCGCCCGTCTCCCGCGCGCATCGCTCGAGGAGCGCCCCGTCCAGGGGCTTGATGGTGTGGATCTCGACGACGCGGGCCGAGACTCCCTTCTTCTTGAGGTCCCGCGCGGCCTCGAGCGCCTGCTTCGTCATCGTGCCGCACGTGGCCAACGTGACGTCGGAGCCGTCGACGAGCGTGATGCCCTTGCCGATCTGGAAGTCGTCGAACTCGGTGAAGAGCTCCGGTTCGTCCTCGCGGCCGATGCGCAGGTACGTCGGCCCCTCGTGTTGGAGGACGGCCTCCATCGCCTTCGCCGTCTCCGTCGCATCCGAGGGCGCGAGCACCGTGAAGTTGGGCAGGCAGCGCATGAGGGCGAGGTCTTCGAGCATCTGGTGGGTGGCGCCGTCGCCGCCGACGCTGATGCCCGCGTGCGTGGCGTAGATCTTCACGTTGAGCTTGGGGTAGGCGATGGACTGTCGGATCGTATTGTAGACCTGGCCCGTGGCGAAGGCGGCGAACGTGGCCGCGATGGCGATCTTGCCGCAGGTGGCGAGTCCGGCGGCGACGCCGATCATGTTCTTCTCTTGGATGCCCATGTCGAAGAAGCGTTGCGGGAACTCGTTCCCGAACCGCACCGTCTTCGTCGAGAGCGCGAGGTCCGCGTCGAGGACGACGATGCGATCGTCCTTGCGGGCTGCGTTGATGATGGTCTGGGACGCGATGTCCCGCGTCGTCTTCAGTTTGGGGTTCTGGCCCGTGTGGGCGAAGTCGCTCAGGGTAACCGTGCAACCACCCCCATGCTGGTCTGCGCGCGCTGGATCTGCTCGTCGAGCTCCTGCATGGCCTTCGCGTACTCGTCCTTGTTCGGCGGCCGCCCGTGGAAGCTGAGGCTGCCCTCCATGAAGCTGACGCCCTTGCCCTTCACGGTCTTGGCCAGGATGAGCGTGGGCATGTTCTTCACGTGCTCGGCCTCGTGGAAGGCCCGCAGGATCTCGTTGTGGTCGTGGCCGTCGATCTCGACGACATGCCACCCGAAGCTGCGCCACCGCTTGGGTGCCTCGCCGAGGGACATGATCTGTTCCGTCGGGCCGTCGATCTGCAGGCCGTTGCGGTCGAGGACCGCGCACAGGTTGTCCAGCTTGTAGTGGGAGGCGGCCATGGCGGCCTCCCAGATCTGGCCTTCCTGGGTCTCGCCGTCGCCGAGGATGCAGTACGTTCGGTAGTCGCGGTGGTCGAGGCGCGCCGCGAGCGCCATGCCGATCGCGCCCGAGAGGCCCTGTCCGAGGCTGCCCGTCGTGAACTCGACGCCGGGCACCTTGATCTCGACGTGGCCTTGAAGGCGGCTGTCGGCCTTTCGGAACGTCTTCAACTCGTCGTGGGGGATGTAGCCGGCCATCGCGAGGACGCTGTACACGGCCGGGGAGGCCTGGCCCTTGCTCATGACGAAGCGGTCACGGTCCGGCCACTTGGACTCGTCCGAGCGGTGGCGCAGGTGGTGGAAGTAGAGGCAGGTGAGGATGTCGATGCACGAGAGGGAACCGCCCGGGTGGCCCGAGCCCGCGTCGTAGACGGTCTGGACGATGTCCTTGCGCAGCATGGAGGCCCGCAACGCGAGGTCCTTCAGGAGGTCCTCCGTGTGGTGCTCCGCGTGCGCCATGTTCGGCGCGTCCAAGTTGGAGACTTGTTATAAGGGTTGGGGGGTCGTTTTCGCCTGGGCAGAGGGTCGCGCATCCACGACGCGCGCGTAGAGCGCGACGCCGGCGGCGGCGCCCAGGAGATTGTTGTAGAGGTCGACCATGTTGTTCGTGTAGAATCCTTGGTCGATGGTGCCGAGGAGTGCGAATTGGGCGAACTCGTAGAGTTCGACGAGGACGCCGGCGAGCGTGGCGAGGCAGATAGCCAAGGTCGCGACGAGGGCCCGTGAGGTGTGAGGCAGTCGAGCGCGCAGCGCGACGAAGGCCGCGACCGAGACGGCTGCGCTTCCGAGCACGTGGACGACGTTGTCCCACCAGGGGAAGACGTAGTAGGCGCCGTTGGGGCCTCCGAACTGGTGGAGGCCGCTGAGGCTGCCGCCTCCATAGTGGAGCGCCGCGACGACGCCGACAGCCCAGACGGCGCTCGAGGGGGGCTTCAACCATCGTAGTCGCACGAAGCCCACGAGGAGGAGGAACAGGCCCGACCCGATGAGGGTGTAGAAGAACCAGAGTCCGTTGCGCGTGAGCGCGTTCACGCCGAGCGCGATTGCGAGCGCGGTGCCCGTGGCGAGGTATGGCCGCCACATGGGTTCGAGCGCTCGCATCCGCGGCTCATTTCGGTCGCCTCAAATAAGGGCATCGAACTGAGCGTCACCATGCCTCATTGGGCCCCCGTTGCCGTGGTCGCCCTCGTCTTCTTCGCGGCGCCGATTGTCCTCCTGGGAGAGGCGACGTTCTGGGCCTTCGACGATCCGGTCTCGAACCTCGAATGGGACGAAGGCGGGGCCGCGCCGATGCAGGCCGGCGGCGGGAGTTCCTCCGGTGGCGGCTCCGGTTCGAGCTCGTCCGGTGGCGGCTCGGGCGGCGCCTCGAATCCGAGTTCTTCATCAGGCGGAGGCTCGGGCGGTGGAACCCCGAGCCAGACGCAAGGGCAAGGCGCGGGAGGATCGCAGGGCGGCAACCAGCAGGGCCATCAATACGGCTCCGGCGGCAGTGGCACCCGTGGCGGTTCCAGCGGTTCCGGGTTCGGCGCAGTCGGCAGCGGCCCCACGGGCTTCGCGGGCGGCGGTTCGGGGGCGCCACGTTTCAGTTTCGGCTTCGCCGGGTTCGCCACGTTCTGTTGCTGTTTCGGCGCCATGTTCGCGTTGTGGGCGCAGGCGATCGCGGCGTTCCTGGCCGCCCTCGCGCAGGTCATGGCCTTGTGGCTCCTGGCGTTGGCGTACGTCGCGGCCGCGGTGGTCTTCATCTACCTGTGGGTGACGCTGGGAATCATCGGGGGCCTCGTGTGCGCGGCGGGGATCGGCGTCCTCGTCTACGCGTTCTCCCAGGGCGGCATCCTCTCGTCCACCGAGGCTGCTTGGACCTACCAAGCGCCCCCGCCGCGCTAGACGTTCAACTGCGCGGCGATGGCGCGCGCGAGCGGCGGCGGCACGGATTCGCCGACGGCGTCGTATTGTTGGTCGCGCCCGCCCTTGAAGACGTAGTCGTCGGGGTAGCCCATGAGGCGGGCGTGCTCGCGCACGGTGAGGAGTCGCGGCTCCGTCGGGTGGACGAAGCGGGCGTTGCCGAGGACCGTCGGCGCCGGCTCATCCTTCCTGAGGCGCAACCAGTTGTCGTGCGTCTTGCCAGTGGCGGAGCGGTACTGGTAGAGGGATTCTCCTGGGGCCAGGCGCGTGATCCGAGAGCGCTTGTCGCCGGTGAGCGGCGACGCGTCGTGGTTGGGCACGTTGCCCGCGCCCGGCGGCGGCAGGCCCTTGAGGACGTCCATCACCGGCGGTGGCTTTCGACGTTCAGGAAGCTCCAGTCGGACGTTCGACACGAACAGACGCAAACGGTGCGAGGGCGTGCCAGCGTCCTCGGCCCGAAGTTCATTGAGGAAGATTTTAGGAAAACCCCACTCGGCAAAGAAGCGACGAAGTTCTGGTTCAAGGGGTCCCTCGGCCACTTGCACGACGTTCTCCATGACGAAGACCTTGGGTCGCACGTCGCCGTTGATGCGGACGAATTGCAGCACGAGGCGGCCGATCTTGTCCTTGAGCAGGCGGTCGAGCGGCCGCGCCGCGCGCTCCGTGTTCGCCGGGGTGAAGGGTTCGCACGGCGGCCCGCCGACGACGACGTCGAAGGGCGGCTTCACCACGACGTCCTGGATGTCGCGGCAGGTCAGTTCGACGTCGGGGAAGTTGGCGCGGTACGTCTCGCACTTGGGTCGGAAGTTCTCGACCGCGCGCCGGACCTCGAAGCCGGCCTGGCGGAACCCCAACGAGAAGCCGCCGCCTCCACAGAACAGGTCCAGGACCGTCGGCGACACGTCTTCCTCCCTGGGGTCAGACGGGGGCGCGCGGCGCCTGCGTCTGGTCGACCTGGACGTCGTACGCGAGGGGAACCGTGATGCGTCGGTCGAAGGCCTCGAAACTCCGGGGGTCGTCCGGGTCGAACCCGTCCTCGATGAGGGGAGCCAATCGGTGCAGGAACTCCTTCATCGCAGGATTCCGCCCCGCGAGCTCCGACATGGAGCCGGCGGCTACGCCCTCCGGGAATTCCAGGACACGAACCATGGTGCCGTGGCCGAGGAAGAGGACGTTGCGGGAGGCTCCAAGGGCCTGCGCGACGCGACGACCCGTCTCGGGATCATCGAGCAGCCGCTCCAACTCGCGTTCCCTTCCCTTCTTGGCCCGATACGTCACGGCGACGAGCACGAGGCGTCGAAGGCCGTGCCCGTATCTAAGTCCCGACGGAAACGCTATCACCGGCCATCCGCTGCGCGCCCCTGTGGTCCTCAAGGTCGCCCCGAGCATCCTCAGCGCGGACTTCAGCCGCCTCGGCGAGGAGGTCGCGGCGGTGGACAAGGCGGGCGCCGACTGGATCCACCTCGACGTCATGGACGGCGTCTTCGTGCCGAACCTCACGTTCGGCATGCCCGTCATCCAATCCCTGCGCAAGACGACGACGAAGCCGTTCGACCTGCACCTCATGATCATGGACCCCGAGCGGTACCTCGGCGAGTTCCGCACGGCGGGCGGCGACCGCCTCACCGTCCACGCGGAGGCGACGAAGCACCTTCACCGCACGCTGCAGAAGATCCGCGAGCTGGGCGCGGCCGCATCCGTCGCCCTCAATCCCTCGTCTCCCGTTTCGCTCATCGAGAACGTCGTGAGCGACCTCGACCAGATCGTCATCATGACCGTGAACCCCGGCTACTCCGGCCAACAGTTCATCGAGACCGTCGTGCCGAAGATCCGTCAGGCGCGCGAACTCCTCAAGGCCAACGGCAACGGCCGCCAGGTGGAACTCATGGTGGACGGCGGGGTCAACCCCGAGACGGCGCGGGTCGTCGAGAAGGCGGGTGCGTCCGTCGTGGTGGCCGGCCATGCCGTCTTCAAGCAGCCCAACTACGAGAAGGCCATCGCGGACATCCGTGGCCGCCAGCGCAAGTTGGCGACCGCGTAGCGGACGGTCGGCTACGTCTGCCCCCTCTAGCCCTGCCAGGTGGACTTTTATAGGGGCGGCTTTTACAAGCGAACCTCACCGAGCGTGTACTCTTGGGAAACATCCGGCAGACCTACATCAAGCGCATCGCGATCGAACTCGTGAAGCGCTACCCCAATGAGTTCTCGACCGATTTTGAGCACAACAAGAAGCTCGTCGCACAGTTGACGGACGTGCCGACGATCAAGATGCGCAACCGGATTGCTGGCTACGTCACTCGGTTCCGCAACGGGTACGAGTCCCAGGTCGTCAACCAGCCGGCTGCATAAGCGTCTGGTCGTCGTATCGATGCAATCAATTCGTGTTAGCGGGCGATTTGACAGAAACATTCGACCCAATTTTGGGTAACTACTCACGGTTAAGTAGGCGCTCGCGTTTGGGCGGGCGATGCCGCTTCTGCAGGCCGTCAGTCCGCAGGTCGACCAAGCCATCGACGCCCTGCGACGAGGCCAGTTCATCCTGCTCTACGACGCGGACGGCCGCGAGGAGGAGACCGACCTCGTCATCGCGAGCGAACACGTCACGCCCGACGCCGTGCGGCGCATGCGCGTCGACGGCGGCGGTCTCATCTGCACGACGCTCCACCCGCGCGTCCACGAAGCGCTCGATCTTCCCTACCTCTCCGACGTCATCGCGCACGCCGGCCGGGACAACCCATTGCTCGCACGGCTCGCAAACGGCGCCGTGCCGTACGAGAAGGGCGAAAGCAAGCCGAGCTTCACGCTGAGCATCAACCACCGCGAGACCTTCACGGGCGTCACCGACAACGACCGCAGCCTCACCATCCGCGCCCTCGCGCAGACGGCGGCGCAGGCCGGACGCCTGCCGGACGACCAATTGCGGGAACGGTTCGCGGCCGAATTCAAGTCGCCGGGACATGTCTTCCTGCTCAACGCGAAGCCCGGTCTCGTGCAGGCGCGGCGCGGCCACACGGAGCTCTCGACGGCCCTCCTCGAGCTTGCGGGGACGTCGCCGACAGCCACGATCTGCGAGATGATGAACGGCCCGAGCGGGCGCGCGCTTCCCAAGTCGGGAGCCATTAAATACGCGGCCCAGAATGGCCTCGCGTTCCTCGAGGGACGCGAGGTTCTCGACGCATGGATGAGGGCTCCAATCGGCGGAAGAACGTAGGCCCCAACGGCTCGGAAGAGCCCTCGCATCCCCCCACTCGTCTGCCGGACGAGCATGAGGTGCGACACGACCGCAGCGAGGGCCCTCTGCCGCTTCCGGACGACTTCTTGCCGAACCACCCCGAGGTCCACCGCAAGGGCCCGCCCACGATGCCGCAGGTGTCGGCTCCGAGGGACCCCGACGAGATCCACCGCAAGGGCGCCCCGACGATGCCTCACGTTTCCGCGCCGAAGGATCCGGACGAGATCCACCGCAAGGGCGCCCCGACGATGCCTCACGTTTCCGCGCCGAAGGATCCGGACGAGATCCACCGCAAGGGCGCCCCGACGATGCCTCAAGTCTCGGCGCCGAAGGACCCCGACGAGGTCCGCGCGGCCCGCCAAGGCCCGCCCACGATGCCCTCCATGGCGAACGCGCCCCACCCGGACGAGATCCGCGCGCCGCGTCAGGGTCCGCCCTCGATGCCGACGATGACGTCGGCCAGAGATCCCGATGAGATCCGGCGCGCCCGGCAGGGCCCGCCCTCCATGCCCTCGATGGCGAACGCGCCGCACCCCGACGAGATCCGCGCACCGCGCCAGGGCCCCCCGCGCATGCCGAGCGTCCACGTCCCCGCGGCGGACGAGGTGCGCGCGGCCCGCCAAGGCCCGCCGAACATGCCCACCGTCGCCTCGCCCGAGCCCGGCCACGTGCGCGCCGACCGACGCATGCGCGACGGCACGCACAAGCCGCTCACGACGCCCAACGAGTTCGAGGTGCGCCACGACCAGGCCACGCACGCCGAACTTCCGCCCATGTCCGTCGACCCCGGCAGCGTCGAGATCGAGGCCGAAGGCATGCGCCGCAAGGTCCGCGTCATGACGACGGGCGTCTTCGACCTGCTCCACCTCGGCCACATCCACATGCTGGAGGCCGCGCGTCGCCTGGGCGACGAACTCTACGTCGTCATCGCCCGCGACGACACCGTGCGCAAGATGAAGCACGAACCCCTCAACGGCGAAGAGGTCCGACGCCAGATCGTCGAGAACCTCAAGCCCGTCACGAAGGCCGTCCTCGGCCACGTCGGCGACATCTATCGGACCGTCCAGGACGTGCGCCCCGACGTCATCGCCCTCGGCTTCGATCAGAAATTCACCGAGGACGAGGTCCGGCGCAAATCGGTCGAACACGGGGTCAACGTGCGCGTCGTGCGACTGCCCCAGTTCGACCACGACCTCGATGCGACCCGCAAAATCATCGAGCGCATCGGCGACCGCATCGCCAAGAAGGAGCTCTACACCCAACGCGAGGGGTGAGCCGTGGTCGCCGACAAGAAGAAGAAACGCGTGGACGACGAGGACGACATCGACCCCGACGCCGCGCCGCCCCCGCAAGAATTCAAGGCCCCCAAGGGTCTGGGAAAGATCAAACCCGACGCGGGCCCCATCGACGTCAAATCAGGCTCCACCTCCGGGACGCCGCCGCCCCTCGAACCCGGTTCTCCGACCCCTGCGGGCGGCGCGCCCACCCCCAAGCCGAGGCCCGCGCCCGCCAAGCGTGAAGAGATCGACCCGGACGCGGCGCCGCCCCCGAAGGAATTCGAGGCGCCCAAGGGGCTTCTCAAGATGCGACCGGAGGCCGCCGACTTCACCGTGAAATCCGGCGCGGGCGCCCCTCCGATGGTGCCGCCCCCGCCCCCGCCGCCGGGTGCGGCCGTCAAGATGGACCGGCCCGTGGGCGGACCCAAGCCCCATGTGCCCACGCCGGATGAGATGGGCGAGGTGGACGTCCGCTTCCAAAAACCCGAAGGCGGTCGCAAGCCCCACATCCCGACGCCCGAGGAAATGGGGGAAGTGGATGTGCGCCAGCACAAGGCCGAGTCGGGCCCGAAGCCGCACATCCCGACGCCTGAAGAGATGGGCGAGGTCGACGTGCGCATGCACAAGGCGGAGGGCGGCCCCAAACCGCGGATGCCGCACCCCGAGGACCTGGGCACGCCCGAGATCCAGCAGCAGAAGGGCGCGCCGAAGCTGCCCAAGATCGAGGCGCCGGGCGAGTTCGACGTCGTCAAGCCCCACGCGTCGCCCGAGCCCAAGCCGCAAGAGATCAAGTTGCCCACGCCGCTCGAGGGCGACGTCGAGATCAAGGACTACCGGCGCACGGGCCCCGTGGACGTCTCGGGCCAGGCGCCGGACCCCTTCGGCCTGCGCAAGAAGGTCGGCGTCGTCGACACGACGTTCGCGCGCTATAACATGGGCGACGCCGCGGAGGACGAGCTCAAGAAGCTGGGCGGCGAACTCGACGTCATCCGGCGCACCGTCCCCGGCATCAAGGACTTGGCCGTCGAGTGCAAGATCCTCTTCGAGAAGCACGGGTGCGACCTCATCCTCGCGTGCGGCATGGTGGGCAAGATGCCCGTCGACAAAACGTGCGCCCACGAGGCGAGCCTTGCCATCCAGTGGACGCAGCTCGCCGTCAACAAGCACATCCTCGAGGTCTTCGTCCACGAGGATGAGGCGAAGGAGGAGAAGCAACTCGCGTGGCTCATGGACCAGCGCACGCGGGAGCACGCCGTCAACGCTTGGAACCTCGTCTTCGACCCCGAAGCGCTGCGCGCGCAGGCCGGGACCGGCCAACGCCAGGGCTTCGCGGACGCCGGCGCGATTCCCCTTCCGTGAGGTCGATGGATGGCGGGAAAGGCGAAGCGGACGGCGAAGGCCAAGAAATCCTGGTCGCTCGCCATCGTGCGGTCCACCTTCCACGAAGACCTCACCGAGGCCATGCTCGAGGACGCCCGGCGTCGCGCCCTCGAACTGGGCGCCCGGATCGTCGCCGAGGCCGAGGTCTTGGGCAGCTACGACATCCCCTTCGTGATGAAGAGGCTCCTGGAACGGAAGGACGTGGACGCGGGGGTCGCCATCGGTGCGATCGTGAAGGGCGGGACCCTGCACGACGAGCACATCGCGCACGCGGCCTTCTACGCCCTCACCCAGGTCGCCCTCGAGGCGGACAAGCCGATCGGCCTCGGAGTGACGGGACCGGGCCAGACCATCGACCAGGCGCGGGCCCGCGTGGACCGCGCCGGTGCGGCCGTCGACGCCGTCGTCGCCCAGTTGGAAGCGACGGGGCTAACCCGGCGTTGAACCGTCGGCGTCCATGTCGCTCGGCCAACCGCAGTCGCGGCCGCCTTCGCCGCAGTAGAGTTGGACCGTCTTCCAGAGCTTCGTCTCGGAGGGCGGCTTCGACTTGTCCAGCGTCTCCTGCGGGTTCCAGCGAAGCGAATACCACGCCATCGCGATGAGGATGGGGCGAAGCGCCCAACCCTTGTCCGTCAGGCGGTACTCCGTGTGGACGGGCGTGCCCGGGATGACGTGGCGTTCGATGATGCCGGCCTCCTCGAGCTCCTTCAATCGGGCGCTGAGGCTCTTCGCGTTGATCCCCTTGACCTTTCGCGAGAGTTCGTTGAAGCGGACGGTCCCTCCGGCGCGCATCGCCTCGCGCAAGAGGTGGACGGTCCACTTCTTGCCCACGATCTCAAAGGCGACGTCGAGAGGATCCTCGAGGATCTCCAACGGCATCGGCTGCTCGTCCGCCGGCTTCGTGGACTTCTTGACGGCCTCCGGGACCTGGAGTGTTTGAACGGGCTTCTTGTCGGTCTTGGGTTCGGGCATGCTTACCGACTCTCTAGTGGGTGCCCATCGGGCACCGACTGCGAAAGTATGCCGTCCCACGTTTATCTAGTTTCCTCGGTATACTACCTATAGACTGGCAACTCGCTTGCCGGCGGTGAGAACAATGAAATTCCCGGGCGAAAAGACAGCGGCGAACGAAGCCGACGACGACTGCGACTGCAACTGCGGCACCGGTTGGAGGCCTTCCCTTACGGACGTCCTCCTCTGGCACGCCCAGCGCGCGAAGATGGAGCTGATCCAGGAGAAGATCAAGCGCGCCCTCGAGGCCAAACGCGGCAAGGTCTACGACAAGATCGCCGACGCCCTCGCCGAGCACCTGGCCGCCCAGGCGGAGCGCGCCACGGACGAACGCAGCAGCTACGACGACCTCGACGACCGCATCCAGTCCATCCTCGGCCGCAAGGAGGCCAAGAAGTGAGCCGCGACCCACGCATCCCCTGGCATCCGCCGACCCCGTTCGACCCCGCGCCGGCCCCCGGGCGCGGGGTCCGAACCGGCGCCAATGTGAAAGCATTGTAAACCCCCGCCCTCCTCCTCAGGTCGATGATGGACGGAGGGGAGCTCAAGGCGCTCGTCTACGACAACGTGAGCGGCGCGCGCGAGATCGCCGAGCGCAGTCTCGGTCTCATCCAGCGCGCGGCCACGACGTCCACGGCGACCGAAGCCGGCGGCCTCGTGGACGAACTGTCTGGCCTCGCGGTGAAGGTCATCCGCAGCAAACCCGAGATGCCCCAGGTCTTCCAGGCCCTCAACCGCTTCCTATTGGCCGCCGAGGCCCGAGAGGCGGAGAGCAGCGAATTGGGCCCCTTCCGCGTCCACCTTCTGTCCCTCGTGCAAGAACAGACCCAGGCCCTCCACCAGACCGTGGACCGCATCGCCGAAAACGCTTCGCCCCTCCTCGCGAACGGCGCCGTCCTCGTCACCCACAGCCGCAGCAGCACCGTCCTCGCCGCCCTGCGCCGAGCCAAGCGCGAGGGCCGCCTCTTCGACGTCGTCGCCGCCGAAGCGCGCCCCAACCTGGAGGGCCGGACGCTCGCGCGCGAACTGAGCGAGGACCAGATCCCGGTCCGCCTCGTCGTCGACGCGCTCCTCGCCACGGCCGTCGAGGGCGCCGACCGCGTCGTCGTCGGCGCCGACGCGATCACCTCCCACGCCATCGTGAACAAGGTCGGGACCAAGCTCCTCGCACTCGCCGCGCGCGACGCCAACGTGCCCGTCACCGTCCTCGCCGAATCCTCGAAGGCGTGGGTCAAACGCCTGGACCCCGCCCTCGGCCTGCTCACGAGCCGCCCCCGCGAACCGAAGGAGGTCTGGGAGGGCGCCCCGCGCGGCATCGAGGTCGTCAACCTCTACTTCGAAGCCGTCCCCCTCGAACTCGTCCACGACGTCGTCGACGAGGACGGCACCCACAAGGCCGCCGACTACTGGGACCGCGCCCGTTCTCGCGGCTACGCGCGGCGCTTCCGCGAGGCCTTCGGCGACGAGCTTGCCTAGGCCGCCCGAACCTCCATAAACCCCCGGCCCCGTCGGGGACACGTTGCCCCCGAGACCGACCGCCGTCGATGTCGAACGGCTCGAAGAGGCATTGGCCGGCCTGGGGCTCACGAGCACCGAACGGCGCACCTACCGTTTCCTCCTCGAGTCCGGCCCGTCGACGCCGACGCAGGTGGCCTCCGCCACGCGCCAGTCCCGCGGCCGCATCTACGAGACGCTGCGGCTCCTCGTCGAGCGGGGCCTCGCCCGCGAAGAGCCCTCGCGCCCCATCCGCTACTACGCCGCCTCGCCCGCCGAGGCCGTCCGCGTCGCGCTCGCCCACGCGGAACGCCAATCCGCCCTCCTTCGGCGCGCGTACGGGTCCCTCGCTCGCGCCGCCCAAGCGCCCCCCAACGCCGGCCCCCGAACGAAGCCGACCGACGTCGTCGTCCTGCGCGGCCGCCGCCAGGTCTTCGACGAACTGCTACGACTGGCCGACGAGGCGCGCCAGGTCATCCACCTCGAGGGCGGCGGCCGCTTCGCCGACCGCGTCGCGGCTCACCCCGCCCTCGTCAAGGCCCTGCAGGGCGCCACCCGCCGCCAGGTCCGCACGACCGTGCACCTGCCCCCCGCCTCCTCGGCGGCCGGCCGCGCCCGCCTCGAACGCCTCCTGGGCCCCGGCGTCGTGACCGCGATCGGCGCCGACCTCTCGACCGACCTCAACTTCGGCGCCAACGAGTCCGCCGCCCTCCACGTCCACCCCGAACCCGACGACGCCTCCGCCGAGGACGGCCGGGACGTCGGGTTCCGCGTCACCGGCGCCTCCTTCGTCACCGATCTGCTCCAACGCTACGAACGCCCCATCCTCGCCGAGGACGGCGCCGGCCTGGCCGCCCAAGACGGCCAAGACCCCGCCGCGGCATTCCTCGACGCCCTCGACGGGGCCCGCACCGAGATCCTGGCCTTCGACACCGCCCTCTTCCGCTCCGGTGACGCCGAGGAAGCGCGCGCCATCCGCAACCGCCTCGACCGCGCCAAGCAACGCCGCGTCGACTGCCGGCTGCTCGTGGCCGCCGACGCGCCCGCCCCCGAACGCACGCAGACGTGGCAGACACGACTCGTCCCGTGGACGCCCACGCCGCTCGTCATCATCGACCGCCGCGTCGTCTTCCAACTCGTGCTCGACCAGGAGGACGAACCCATCCTGCGCGCGACCCGACAACCCCACGAGGTCCGCTTCTACCTCGACCTCTTCGAACGGCTCTGGCAGCAAGCGTCGCAGACGGAATGAGACTCCCGCGCCGACTCGACGACTATTCTAAGCCCCCAAGGCGTCGCCCACGCGTGGATGGCCCCGGCCGAGGTCGCCGCGCCACGGGCGCGTGGATCCTGTACGACCTCGCCAACACCACGTTCAGCTTCAACATCCTCTCCGCCTTCTTCCCGGTCTGGCTGAACCAGGACCTCCGCCTTCCGGATTCCGTCTTCGCCCTGGGCAACGCCCTCAGCATGCTGCTCGTCGCCCTCCTCGCCCCCGGCTTCGGCCTCCTGACAGACCGCGCCCGGCGCCGGATCCCGTTCCTCATCGGCTCGACCGTGGCGTGCGTGCTCCCCACGGCCCTGCTCGGCTTCGCCCCGTGGCCCTTGGCCATCACGCTCTTCGTCGTCGCCAACGCGGGCTTCCAACTCGGGCTCGTCGCGTACGACGCCCTACTGCCCTACGTGAGCACGCCCGAGAACCGCGGCCGCGTCGCCGGCTGGGGCGTCGGCGTCGGCTACGGCGGGAGCCTCCTCGCCCTCGTCGTGGGCCGCAGCATCCTCGACGGCCACGAGGAACGAGACGCGTGGGTCTTCCTCGCCACTGCCCTCCTCTTCCTCACGTTGGCCCTGCCGGCGTTCCTCTTCATCCGCGAACCCCGAGTAGACGGCGGCCACGCCCGTCCCTCCGTTTCGCTGGCCATCGTGGACGGCCTGCGCGGCGTGCGCCGCCTCGTCACGACCGCCGAGAGCGCCGACCTGCGCCGGTTCTTCCTCGGCCGCTTGCTCTACGCGGACGCGGCCAACACGATGATCATCTTCATGGGCGTCTACGCCGTGACGGAGGCCGGCTTCGACGAGGCCGGCGTCGCCCTCGTGCTCGCCACGGGCATCATCGGCGCCCTCGTCCTTTCCCCCGCGACCGGCCTCCTCGTCGACCGCGCGGGACCCAAACGGGCGCTCGACGTGGCCCTCCTCATGTGGATGTTCTGCCTGGCGATGGTCGCCCTCGTCGGCCTCCTCCACCTGCCGAGGGCGGTCTTCTACCCGGTCGCCTTCCTTCTCGGAGGCACCCTCGGTTCGACGTGGACCTCGGACCGACCGCTGCTTGTCGCCCTCGCGCCGCCCGATCGCGTGGGCGACCTCTTCGGCGTCTACGCCATGGTGGGGCGCTTCGGCGCCGTCCTCGGTCCTCTCCTCTGGGCGCTCATCGTCGACGGCCTGCACTGGGGCCGCGCCGCCGCCGTCCTCGGCCTCCTGGGCTTCGTCCTCGCCGGCTTCCTCATCCTGCGCCCCCTCGCGGAACCCGTGCGTCGCGAGCGCAACCCTCTTGGTGCGTTCCTGCCTTGGCGCGACGCGCAGGGCTTCCCGCGGCCCCGACCCCCGCGCTGGGCAAGGCGCTTCCCCGCGACGCTCACCTACGCCCTCGCGACGACGATCCTCTTCGTCGTCTTCTGGAAGCAGTACGGGGCCCTCAGCGAGAACGCACCGGCGTGGCTCGTGCGCCTCTTCGTCTACCGCATCCCCGAACTCTTCACCAACGTGCCCCTGACGCTCCTGCACTTCGTCACGGGCGTCTGGGTCAACTGGCACATCGTCCAACTCGTCTACGTCCTCGTCCTCCTCGCCCTCTTCGGCATGTGGTTCGAGGTCCGGGAGGGAACGCGCCGCGCCGTCCTCGTCTTCTACGCGACGAGCCTCACGGCGGGCGTCGTCGCCGGCCTCGCCCTCTACGCCATCCGCGCCTTCGCCTCCGCGCCCTGGATCGACGCAGCGTGGACCCAAGCCTGGACCGGAGGCAGCGCCGGAGCCTTCGGCCTCATGGGCGCCACGGCCGCACGCGCGCGTCGCCCGTGGCTGCTGCTCGTCCTCTTCGGCTTCTGGGAACTCAACGTCGGCTATTGGTGGTTGAGAAGCTACACCCCCGCCTTCCACATCACGGCGATGCTCACCGGTTTCCTCCTCGCACGCTACGCGCTGCGACCTCGGGCCGCCGCGTGACGGGCGCGGGTTTTTATCACGCCGGACCCTCGCGCCGACTATGGTGGAGCTCGCCAAGCGCGCGGCCATCCCTGCCTCCAAGACCATCATGATGAGCCAACGCGCCGACGAACTGAAACGCAAGGGCATCGACGTACTCTCGCTCACCGTCGGCGAGCCCGACTTCAACACGCCCGACGCCATCAAGGACGCCGCCAAGCGCGCCCTCGACGAGAACTTCACCCGCTACACCGCGAGCGCTGGCATCATCGAACTGCGCGAAGCCATCGCGGAGAAGTCGCGCCGCGAGAACAGGGTCCCCACGGACGCCGCCCACACGCTCGTCACGCCCACCAAGCACGCCCTCTTCGCCTCCATCATGGCCACCGTCGACGCGGGCGACGAGGTCCTCATGACCGACCCGTGCTTCGTGAGCTACCCCAGCCAGGTGATGCTCGCCGGCGGCAAACCCGTCTGGGTGCCGCTGCACAAGGAGCACGCGTACGGCATCCGCGCGGACGACGTGCAGGAGCGCCTGACGAAGAAGACGAAGATGCTCATGCTGTGCAGCCCGAACAACCCCACGGGCATGACGGACGACGCCGACGAACTGCGCGCCATCGTCGACCTCGCCAACGACCACGACTTCCTCCTCTGCTCCGACGAGATCTACGAGAAGATCCTCTACGAGGGCACGCACGTGAGCCCCGCGAGCCTGCCGGGCGGCGCCGAGCGCACGATCACGATCAACGGGTTGAGCAAGAGCTACGCCATGACGGGGTGGCGCACGGGGTGGCTCCACGCGCCCAGCCCCGTCTTCGAGGCCATCGCCAAGATTCAGACGCAGACGATCACCCAGGTCACGAGCTTCGTCCAGAAGGCCTCCATCGCGGCGCTGCAGTCGCCGCCGGATTCCGTGAAGAAGATGGTCACGGAGTTCCGCGCCCGCCGCGACCTCATCGTGGACGAGACCCGCAAGACGCCGGGCTGGGAGATCCTGGCGCCCAAGGGCGCCTTCTACGCGTGGCCCCGCTACGGCCACAAGATGACGAGCGACGCCATGGCCGAGCACCTCTTGGAGAAGGCCCGGGTCGCGACCGTGAGCGGCAGCGCGTTCGGACCCGCGGGGGAAGGTCATCTCCGCCTGAGCTATGCGACGAGCCGCGACAACATCCGCGAAGCCTTCCGGCGCATCCGGGACGCGCTGCCGGCCCTCGAGTCGAAGGCCGTCGCCGCCAAGAAGCGCTGAGCGGACCCCACGCCGGATTCCGCGGCGCGCGCCGCGGGCGATGCCGTTCGTTTATAGGCTTCTTTGGAGCCCTGTCACAATAGCCACATAACAGATGGGGCCCGTCGTATGGAGAGAACCCCATGATCGGAATGTCGAAACTTGCATTGATCGCCGTGGGCGTCCTCCTTGTCGGAGGCGCCGCGGCCAGCCCATCCACGACCGTCTCCGCCCTCCAGCACGCGGCGGACAAGGCGAAGGAGATGGCCTCGCAGCATAGCGTCTTCCACCGCGACGCGGCCGCGGCCTCGGACGCCGACCGCCAATGCGACGCGTACCGCAACCACGGCGCCTATGTCTCCAGCGTGGCCCAGAACGCCTCGCACGAGGGCGACAACGAGAGCCGCGACCACGACGAGCGCGACGCCGCCAACCGGACCCACGACGACAACGAGACGGAGGACGGCGAACACGCCCGCGGGCGGAATGCAAGCCACGAGCGCGACGATGAGGCCCGCGAGAACGCGGGCGCCAACCGCACTCACGAGGACGACGCCGACGTCGACGACGGCGAGGCCAACGTCGTCCGCGACGCCGCACACTCCGACATCGGCAAGTGCGGCGGCCACGCGCAAGGCGACGGTTCACAACAGGCCGAGCACGAGGACGCGGACGTCGAGGCGGACGCGTCGCATGGCCGATCCAGTGAGGCCCGCGCCGAGCACGCGCCTCACAACGACCAGCACCCGTAGGACGGGTGGAGCCGCGGGGTCCGCGTCCCCGCCATCTCTTCCCTATCTCTCACAATCCTTGGGGCTGCAAAGGCGCCCCCGACGCTCCACAGGCTCGTTTTTCGCCGGCTTATCGCCAGGTCGAGTAGCCTTCGAGCAAGTTGATGATCGAGCGGTACGTCGGCTCGGTGAGGATGCCCTCGTCGAGCTTCTCCTTGGCGAAATCCTTCGCGTCCTGGACGGTCCCGCGCGATCCCTTGGCGAAGAGCGTCGCCGCCAAGGCCGCGCGGCGTTCTTCCGGCACGCCCGCCTTGGTCAGCAGGTCGGCCATGTCGTACTTGAAGTAATTCTCCTTCGACTTGTCCAGCATCCGGTCACGTTGTCGGGAGGCCCGCGTGTTCTTGTTCACCCAATTATGCTTGGGTTTCTGGGGCGCGCCTCCGGTGCCCCGGTACTGATACGCCATTCAATCTCGCGGTAGACCCTCCCCGTATAAATGTTGCGCGCAGGGAGGGCTCCAGAAATCAAGCCCGGCGCGGTTTTCCGACGATTCTCGCGCCGCAGACGGGGCACTCGCGACCGATGTGCGTCGCGTCGTACCGACGGCCGCAACCCGCGCAACGGCCGCCCCAGTCGACGCGTTCGCTGATCCCGCGCGTCGCGATCGATTCGACCGCGAGGCCCAGGCGTCGGGCGATGTCCTGCACCGTGTAGTCGTCCGTCACGAGCCGTCCGCGTACGTCCAGCGCGAGCGCGAGCACGTCCCGGTCGGCGGCGCTCAGGCGCGTGGCCGATCCCGCCTTCGCCACGGCCGCGTCGACGCGCTGGAGCGATTCGGGTGCGGGATCCTGCACGAGGAGGCCGGCCGCCAGGAAGAGGTCGAGGCGACGACGCGTGGCGCCCCCGGGTTGGAACTCCGCGAGGACAGAGGGCGCCGTGCGGCACTGGGCGGGCGGCAGGTTGGCCCCGTGCGCGATGGCTCCCGAATCGAGCACGAACGGGAGGGAATCGGTGTGCTCAGCGGGGCCCATTTTCACGCTCCCTTACGGAGCGTTTATCACCCCAATCCCTATTAAGAAAAACCGGCGAGAAACTCACGCTCGCCGCTATAAACTGACTATATAAGGCTCGGGCCCAGTTTTTTGGGGTCGCCGGGGATGGTCCGCCAATGCGGATTAGACCGGGCTCTCGACCTCGGAAAACCTGCGGCGTCGGGCGCTCCGGTGCCACCTCCATGACGAAGAAACTCGACACGGCCGGCGACTATGGCGCAGAAAAGATCCAGGTCCTTGAGGGGCTCGAGGCGGTCCGTCGCCGCCCCGCCATGTACATCGGTTCCACGGACGCGCGCGGCCTCCACCACTGCGTCTACGAGGTCGTCGACAACTCGATCGACGAGGCCCTCGCCGGTTACTGCGACGAGATCACGGTACGCCTGACGAAGGACGGCGGCTGCGAGGTCGTCGACAACGGCCGTGGCATCCCCGTCGACATGATGCCCCAATACGGCAAGCCCGCCTTGGAGATCGTCCTCACGAAGCTTCACGCCGGCGGCAAGTTCGACCACGGCGCGTACAAGGTCTCCGGCGGCCTGCACGGCGTCGGCGTCTCCTGCGTGAACGGCCTGTCGGCGCGCATGGTCGCGCGCGTCAAGCGCCAGGGCGGCGAATTCGTCCAGAGCTTCGTCCGAGGCGCGCCCGAGGGGCCCATGAAGCAGGTCGGCTCCGCGACCGGCACCGGCACGAGCATCACGTTCTGGCCGGACGCGACGATCTTCGAGGAGACCCGCTTCGATTGGGACACGCTGTCGACCCGCCTGCGGGAACTCGCGTTCCTCAACGAGGGTGTCAAGATCACGCTC
>Ga0070694_100000691_pt1 | contig 18790 bp, 11 predicted proteins | sample KBSK1251metaG_FD_65470 | JGI IMG/M metagenome (GOLD analysis project Ga0070694, IMG submission 65470) | Corn, switchgrass and miscanthus rhizosphere microbial communities from Kellogg Biological Station, Michigan, USA - KBS K1-25-1 metaG | ecosystem: Host-associated > Plants > Roots >... | reverse complement strand
GGCGGCGCTTTTCTGACGACCGCGACGCACGGCACGGATCAACTGATGGTGCAGCGGTATCTCTGCGGCAATTCGCCAAAAGAAGCGAGAAAAGCACTGCTCGTGAGCGGCGTAGTGGTCTTTGCGCAGTTCGCGCTGTTTCTCTTCATCGGTGCTATGCTCTATGTTTTCTACAATAGCTACGCCACGGGCGAGATGGGCGCGTTCATGATGGACGGGAAGCTGCGCGCGGATCGTGTCTTCCCGCATTTCATCGTCTCGCATCTACCGCCGGGCGTGGTCGGCTTGGTCATCGCCGCTATTGCTGCTGCCGCTTTCACTTCATCACTCAATTCACAGGCGGCGACGACCATCGCTGATTTTTATGTTCCTTTGACCAAAGGGCAGCGAACGGAAGCGCATTATCTGAAGATGTCCAAACTGTTGACCGCGATGTGGGGCGTGGTGCAGATCACGGCTGGAGCCTTCGCAGCGTTTTATCTTTCGCGCAGCATGGTGGATCAGGTGCTCGATATTCAATCGTTCACCAACGGTGTGATTCTCGGCATCTTCTTTCTTGGCACGTTTACCAAACGCGTGCAATCCACGGCGGCGATTGCTGGCATCATTGCTGGTGCGGCCGTCATGCTCTGGGTCAAGTTCCGCACGCCGGTCTCGTGGCAATGGTATGTGCTCATCGGATCGAGCGTGACTTTCAGTGTTGGGTGCCTGGTCAGTTTACTGCTTGGTGAACGCGCGGTGCTTCCGCAAGCGGAGGTGGTTTCGGAATAAACCGGAGTTGACGATGAGGAAGAAATTTGAGTTTGAGTTCGAAGATCAGGCTTGCGATAACAGTATTTCATTTGATTATGACGAATCATTTGACGAGAAAATATCCGTCCTAATCGAGAATGGAGTCCCGGTCATCTATGCCAATCGGTCAGCCTTTATTCTATTGGCTAAGACTTTGGCGAAAATGGCGCTTTGTGATTATTCAAATGGTTTTCACGTTCACCTTTATCAGGATTTCAATGCTGACGAACCCGAGGCGCTACGTGTAATACTTGATGAAACAGAGGAAACCACAAATCAAAGCTGAAACTTATCCCATCTCCAGTTATGCCCATCAGCGCACATCCGTTGCAGCGTTTTTGCTTGCGCTTGTGTTGCTGCTGCAATCGCTGGCTTTCGCACAGAAACAAACTTACGCGCGCTTTGACCGCGAGTTGACGAAAAAAGAAGAGCTGTGGGTAAAGAAAACGCTGACCACGCTCAAGCTTGATGAAAAGATCGGGCAGATGTTCACAGTGGACACCAACGCCGTCTTTATGAATCGCGAGAGCGATGAATACAAACGCCTGCGGCATCATGTCGTAGATAACAAAGTCGGCGGCATGATTCTCTTCCGAAGCGATGTCTGGGCCTCGGCGATGCTCACCAATCGCTTGCAGGAGATGGCGAAAGTGCCGCTGCTCGTTTCCGCCGATTTGGAGATGGGGCTGGGCATGCGACTCGATGATACAGCGTGGTGGGCGCCGAATATGGCGGTCGCGGCGACGGGCGATGTGAAGTATGCGCGGCTGCAAGGCGAGTACACTGCGCGTGAAGCTCGCGCCGCTGGCATCAATTGGTTGTATGCGCCAGTCGCTGATGTGAACAACAATCCAAACAATCCGGTGATCAACGTTCGCTCTTACGGCGAAGACCCGCAAACAGTCGCAGCCTTTGCCAGCGCTTTCATCGCGGGCGCCCAGGGAGTGGGCGCACTCGCCACGGCCAAACATTTTCCCGGCCACGGCGACACCGCGACCGATTCGCACATCGGCCTGCCGGTAGTGGATGTGAGCAAGCAGCGCTTGGAGCAGCTTGAGCTAGTGCCGTTCCGCGCGGCGATTGCGAGCGGTGTCGGCTCGGTGATGACCGCGCATATCGCGCTGCCGCAGATCGAGCCGGAATCCGCCGCCCCGCTGCGCAGATTAAGCGCGACTGAACGCGACTCCGCCGAATTTCTGTCATTGACTGAAAGCAATGCCGTGCGCGTCACGCTGCCCGCGACGCTTTCATCAAAAGTCCTGACCGGGATTTTGCGTGAAGAGTTGAAATTCAAAGGATTGGTTGTAACCGATGCGATGAGCATGGCGGGTGTCGCGGCGCGTTACGATGCGGGCACAGCAGCAGTGCAAGCGATCAGGGCGGGCGCGGATATGATCCTCAAATCGCCTGACATTGATGCCGCGATCAGCGCGGTCAAGCTTGCCGTTGAGCGCGGCGAAATCAGCGAGGCGCGCATCAACCTTTCGGTCGAGCGGTTGCTCCACGCGAAAGCGCTGCTTGGGTTACACGAGAAGCGCACGGTGAACATCAACGAAGTTGACCGCGTTGTTTCTGATCCGCAATTCGACGCCGTGGCGCAAGAGATCGCCAATCGTTCGATGACACTCGTGCGTGATGAGCAGAAAGCGCTGCCGCTCAACTTCAATCAGGAAGAGAAAGGTAAGACGCGGCTGCTCAACATCACTTTCACCGATGATGACAATCGTGCGATCACGCAGCCATTCATCGCTGAACTGCGCCGCTGCGGAGCGCGGGTTGAGACGCTCACGCTCGACCATCGTTCGACCGACCGAGACCTCGAACGTGTCCGCACACGGCTCAATGAAAACGCGCGCGACGCGGAGCCGATTGGCGCGGTGATCTATTCGGTTTCAGTGCGCGCGCAGAGCGGGAAGGGAAGTGTCGCGCTCCCGCCGATGGGCACGCGGCTGGCCGAAGAGTTGAGTAAAGTCAAAATGCCGGTGATCGTGATTTCGTTCGGCAATCCGTATTTGCTGGCGGCGATGCCGAACGCACGGACTTATCTCGCCGCTTATAGTCCTTATCCGGTAAGTCAGCGGGCAGCGGCGCGGGCCTTGGCCGGGGAAATTGACATCGCTGGCAAATTGCCAGTGTCGTTGCCAGGGCTTTATCCGCGCGGGCATGGTCTGGAGATCAAGCGAAAGTAAGTTAAAGAGGGTGGTGGAAGCAAGATAGAAACTAAATCGGTCAGGCAATAGAGCACTATAGATTTCAAGAAAAAGATCTTTCCAATTTCTGTCCCGCAGGGACGTCGGATATTAGCCGGTGATGAAATCACCGGGGTACGTGCCCAACGCATCCGCGCTCTGGAAGAGCGCAGGATCGTGATCGCGTCTGCCGCCCTTTCAGGGCTGAATGGTTTGGTGGTCACTGTCTGGTGGTTTCACCACCAGCTAATATCCATCGCGCCTCCGGCGCAAAACATTTTCTTGAATGCTGGAGCTTCTCAAAAACATGTCGTCTCAAGTTGTCGTTACAATTCGCCGCGCCACCGCCACTGATGTCGAGATGTTGTCGGCGCTGGGCGCGACTACGTTTCACAGCGCGTTTGCCGCTGATAACGATCCTGACGATATGGCGGCGTACCTTGCTTCGGCGTTTAGCCCTGCGCAGCAAGCGGCGGAACTGGCGGATGCTCGTGCGACTTTCTTGATCGCTGAGATCGAAGGGCAGGCCGTAGGCTACGCCAAGTTGCTTGCCGGTGATTCTCCGGCTTGTGTGACCGGGACCAAGCCTGTCGAGTTGGAGCGGATCTATTCGCTGAAAGAATGGATCGGACATGGAGTTGGAGAAGCATTGATGCGCGCTTGTGTCGAAGAAGCTCAGCGCGGCGGGTATCAAACGGTGTGGCTTGGTGTGTGGAGACGTAACGCGCGAGCGCAGGCTTTCTATCGCAAATGGGGCTTTCGCGATGTGGGCGAAAAGGTTTTTCGGTTAGGCTCCGATCCGCAGACCGATGTTGTGATGGAGCGTGCATTGTCAGTAGCAAACCAAGCTGGAAGTTGATGCAGTTAGATGAAGTCTGCTGAGAGAATGACTCATGCAACTAACCTTACTTGACTGGATCATCATCGCCGCGTATTTCCTCTTCAATCTCGGCATCGGCGTTTACTACGCGCGCCGGGCGCGGGGCAGCACGAGCGAGTTCTTTCTCTCTGGGCGCGATGTGCCGTGGTGGTTGGCAGGCACTTCGATGGTCGCGACGACATTTGCTGCTGACACGCCGCTCGCCGTCACGGGATTTGTCGCTAAGAACGGCATCGCGGGCAATTGGTTGTGGTGGAATTTCGTCATGAGCGGCATGCTGACGGTGTTTCTCTACGCACGGTTATGGCGCAGAGCGGGAGTGATGACAGATGTCGAATTCGCGGAGCTGCGTTATTCGGGCAAGCCAGCGGCTTTCCTGCGCGGTTTTCGGGCGCTCTATCTTGGTTTGCCGATCAACTGCATCATTCTCGGTTGGGTGAATCTGGCGATGATCAAGATTCTGCGCGTGACGCTCAATCTGGATGAACGCCAGGCGATTTACATTCTCATCGGCCTGCTCATCTTCACGGCGTTCTACACGACGATTTCGGGTTTGTGGGGCGTGCTGGTGACGGATCTTTTTCAATTCGTGCTCAAGATGGGCATGGTCATTTTGCTCGCGGTGCTCGCGGTCAACGCGGTGGGCGGGATTGATGCGCTCAAGACGAAGATCGCGGCGCTCGATGCCGCTACTGGACAGGCTGGATCGCGCCTCGCGTTCTTCCCGGATTGGGATTCGGCGTGGATGCCGGCGATCACATTGTTTGTTTATCTCGCCGTCAACTGGTGGGCGAGTTGGTATCCGGGCGCGGAGCCGGGCGGCGGCGGCTATGTTGCGCAGCGCATCTTTTCGGCGAAAGACGAAAAGCACGGCCTCTTGGCCACGCTCTGGTTCAATATCGCGCATTACGCGCTGCGTCCATGGCCGTGGATTTTGACAGCGCTCGCTTCCCTGGTGCTGTATCCGGAATTGGTGGATAAAGAGTCGGGTTACATTCGGACGCTGATGGATCCGAATGTTTTTCCACCTTACTTGCGCGGCTTTATGCTTGCGGCATTCGCGGCAGCTTATATGTCCACCATCGGCACGCAACTCAACTGGGGCGCGTCGTATGTCATCAATGATTTCTACCGCCGCTTTGCGGTGCGTGATGGCAGTGAGCGGCATTACGTTGTCGCTTCGCAGGTTGTGACGTTGCTCCTGATGGTGATTTCATTGATCGTCACTTTCAATCTGGGATCCATCGGCGGCGCGTGGAAGCTGCTGCTGGTGACTGGCGCAGGCACGGGTACGGTGCTGCTCTTGCGCTGGTTCTGGTGGCGCATCAATGCTTGGTCTGAAGTTTCGGCCATGATCGTGGCCGCAGTCGTTTCACTCTATTTGCAGATCGGTTTGAAGTGGGACAGCGATCAGCCGCGCGATTTCGCTTACTTGATGCTCGTCACCGTGGCGATCACCACCGTGACGTGGCTGGCCGTCACGATGCTCACGGCGCCTGAGCCACAAGAGAAACTGATCCATTTCTATCGCAAGGTGCGGCCTGAAGGACCGGGCTGGACGCGCATTGCGGCTGAAGCTGGCGTGACTGAAGCGAACGTGAGTGGCGGGCTGGCGGCGCAGTTTGCGAATTGGGCGTTGGGCTGCGTGCTGATCTATGCTTCGCTGTTCGGCATCGGCAAGCTGGTTTTCAAAGAATGGGGAATTGGTTTGGTGTACACGGCAGTGGCGGTGGCAGCGGCCATGCTTATTTCGTGGAATATGTCGCGGGTCGGCTGGAAGAGTTTCGCGGCTGATGAGCCGGAGATAAAGTTAGATGCCAAGCCAAGCTTGAGCACTTAGGCAATCAAAAATGACGAAGAAAGTACACAACTGCATCGCGCTACTGTTGGTCGGATTGATGGCTGCACCCATAGTCCTAGCGCAATCAGGTGGGAGTTTGCCTCCCGCCGCGCCGTCAGCAGTCGGCATGTCGCCCGCGCAGTTGGCCCGCATTGATGAAGCGGTCGAAGCGGAGATTGCCAAGAAGCAATTGCCGGGCGCGGTGGTGATCGTCGGACGGCAAGGCAAACTGGTGTGGCGGCGCGCTTACGGCCGTCGCGCGCTGGAGCCGCAGCCGGAGCCGATGACGGCAGACACGATCTTTGATCTGGCATCGCTCACGAAAGTGGTCGCCACCGCGACTTCGGTCATGATTTTAGTTGAGCGCGGGCAAGTGAGGTTGGGCGATCCAGTGGCGCGCTACATCCCTGAATTTGCCGAGATGGGCAAGCGCAATATCACCGTCGAGCAATTGCTCACGCACCGCTCAGGCTTCATCCCTGACAATGAAATTAAGGACTATGAGCAAGGGCCGGAGAAAGCGTTTGAGAACATCTGGCATCTTGCGCCAATAGCCGAAGCCGGTTCGCGCTTCATTTACTCCGATGTGAATTTCATTGTGCTCGCGGAATTGGTGCGGCGCGTGAGCGGCAAGGCAGTCAACGAATTTGCGGCGGAAAATATCTTCCGCCCGCTGGGGATGAAAGACACGGGCTTCAAACCGGCGGAAAGTTTGAAGCCGCGTATCGCGCCAACTGAAAAGCGCGGAGGGCAAAGCACAGTTGCCAGCACGGGCGAGAAGAGCGGGGGGGAAGAGCACTGGATGCGCGGCGAAGTTCATGATCCGCGATCTTATTTGCTCGGCGGCGTGGCGGGGCACGCGGGATTGTTTTCAACGGCGGATGATCTGGCGGTCTACTGTCAGATGATGTTGAATCGCGGCGAATACAACGGTGTGCGCGTGCTCAGTCCGATGGGCGTGGCGCGGATGACTGAAGCGCGGGCTTCAGGCGGCAACGCGAGCGATGGCAATGCGCGCGGTCTCGGTTGGGATGTGGTGACGAGTTACTCCGCCAATCGCGGCGATCTATTTCCAATTGGCAGTTTCGGTCACACAGGATTTACCGGCACTTCGATCTGGATTGATCCGGCGAGCGAAACGTTTGTTGTTTTCTTGAGCAATCGCGTCCATCCGAAGCTTGATCCAAAGCAGCCTGCTGATGTTGGTTCACTACGCGGGCGCGTGGCTTCGGTGGTGGCGGCTTCGATCATCGCGCCGCCCTTCATGCGTGAAGGGGCGGGCGGACGACCCAGCGACTGGGCGAAAGAGCTCACCCCATCATCTCGTCGCCCTGTCGCTCCGTCGTCGCCTGCTCTTAACGGCATTGATGCGCTGGCGCGCGACGGTTTCGCGTTGCTCAAAGGCAGGCGCGTCGGTTTGATTACTAATCACACCGGGCGTGACCGCGAAGGCCGCAGCACGATTGATCTGCTCTACAAAGCGCCTGACGTCAAACTTGTCGCGCTCTTTTCGCCAGAGCACGGCATTCGCGGCGCGATGGATGAAAAGGTTACTGATTCGGTGGACGAAAAAACGGGGCTGCCGATTTACAGTCTCTACGGCGAGACGCGCAAGCCGACAGCGGAGATGCTCAAAGGCGTTGACACTCTGGTCTACGACATTCAAGACATCGGCGCGCGCTTCTACACCTACATTTCAACGCTCGGCCTGGCGATGGAAGAAGCGGCGAAGAACAAAATCAAGTTCGTCGTGCTCGACCGCGTCAATCCGATCAATGGCGTGGAGGTCGAAGGGCCGCTCGCGGATGCTGACAAACTGTCGTTTACAGCTTTCCATCAATTGCCGGTGCGACACGGCATGACGGTCGGCGAGTTAGCACAGCTTTTCAACCGCGAGCGCGGCATCAATGCCGATTTGCAAGTAGTCAAGGTCGAGAACTGGCGGCGCGAAGCGTGGTTCGACGAAACAAGTTTGGTGTGGATCAATCCATCGCCGAATATGCGCAGCCTGACCGAAGCGACGCTGTATCCGGGCATCTGCCTGCTCGAACCGACCAACGTTTCCGTCGGGCGCGGCACTGACACGCCGTTTGAAATCGTCGGCGCGCCGTGGATTGATGGGCGCAAGCTGGCCGAAGCTTTGAATAAATCACGACTGAACGGAGTGCGCTTCGTGGCGTTGCGTTACACGCCGCGTGCAAGCGTCCACAAAGATGCTGAATGCGGCGGGATCAATATCATCATCACCGACCGCGCGCAGTTCGAGCCGATCACCACGGGCCTGGAGATCGCCGCGCAACTGCTCAAGTTGTATCCGAAAGATTTCGTTGCCGATAGATTCAACCGGCTGCTGGTGAACCAAAAAGTTTACGACGCTTTTCGGCAAGGGGCCGAAGGGCGAGCATTACGCCAAATCTGGGAAGCCGATTTGGGAAGCTTCCGTGCGATTCGGAGCAAGTATCTGTTGTATTGAGAACAGGGAGTAGGGGGTAGGGAGTAGGGAATGGAGCTTTTTCTTTCCCTATTCCCTACTCCCTAACCCCAAAATAATGAAACGCGCTGCGATCATCATTGCTGTTTACTCGGTGCTCATGCTCAGCGCTGTGCTGCCCGTGCAGCAAACGAGCGCGCCGGGGCCGCTGCCTGTCGCGAAGATGATCGCGCCTGCGCCGCCCGATGAAGTGCGCGCGTTGTGGGTAGTGCGCTCAACGCTCGCTTCTCCGGCTTCGATCAAGGAGATGGTGAGCCGGGCGAAAGCTGCGGGTTTCAGGACGCTGATCGTGCAGGTGCGCGGGCGCGGCGATGCTTATTACGCTTCGCGGTGGGAGCCGCGCGCGGCGGAACTAGAGAAAGAAAAACCGGACTTCGATCCGCTCGCGTTTACGGTCAAAGAAGCGCATGCTGCCGGACTTAAAGTTCACGCCTGGATCAACACGTTTCTGGTGGCGAACATGGATGAACTGCCGAAAGCTGCGGATCACGCGCTCTTCAAGCATCCAGAGTGGTTGATGGTGGCGCGCTCGATTGCCGCGGATCTTTATCGTATGGATCCGCAATCGCCGAGTTATAGCGAGCGCATCATTCAGCACGCGCGCGGCGATCGCGCGGAGTTGGAAGGATTGTTTCTCTCGCCCGCGCATCCGGCGGTCAAAGAACAGATCTACGACGTGTGGATGGACGTGGTCGAACGCTACGAGGTGGACGGGCTGCACTTCGATTATGTGCGTTATCCGAATGCGCAGTTCGATTACAGCCGCACTGCGCTCGAACGTTTTCGCGCGGAGCTTGAAAAGACGATGGGCGAGAACGAGCGCAAGCTCATGGCGCGCGTGGCGGCAACCGATCCGCTCGTTTATGCCACGACCTTTCCGGACCGCTTCGCTCAGTTCGAGCGCGATCAGGTGACCGACATCGTCGAGCGCATTTATCACGGCGTCAAAGCGCGCAAGCCGCAGGCATTGGTTTCAGCGGCGGTCTTCGCCAACGATGAGGATGCGTATCACAAGCGCTTTCAAGATTGGAAGCTGTGGCTGCGGCGCGGCCTGCTCGATGTCGTTTGCCCCATGGCTTACACGCCGGACACGGAAACTTTCCGTCAGCAGATCGCAGTCGCGGTCGGGAACGCTTCGGGGCGGCAAGTGTGGGCGGGAATCGGCGCTTATCGGCAGCCGGTCGAAGCGACGCTCGAAAAGATCAGCGCCGCGCGGCAACTCGGCGCGCAAGGTTTCATTCTGTTTTCTTACGATAGCTCGGTCAGAGTGTCAGAGCTTAACCCGCAAGGAGATTATCTGGAACGGGTACGCGCTGGCCTCGGCAACGGATTAACAACTGGGATGCGGAAGTAATCAACGATGGCCGGGAGACTCTACTCGGCCACACAGGCACAGCTCAATCAAGCCAATGTTGGGCCAATGTTGGAGAGCCAAGCGCAAGCGCTGGCTTTAGATTCACGACGCCTCGTGCGGCAGCGACTTCAGCATGTCGTCAGTGCGGCTTCGATGGATCAGGCAGGCAGGAAGTGATCGCTCATGGCGATTCCGGGGATTTGAACTTTGGCGAAGATTGAACAGGACAAATCACCAAACTGTGAAGGAGCATTTATGAAATCCGTAACACCCCAATACCGAATCGGACTTTTAGCGCTGGTTCTATTCGTGAGCCAGGCTTTGGTTGCGAATGCACAGGAGATCACCGGCAGCTTTCTCGGCACGGTGCGCGATGGCAATGGCGGCGCCATTCCAGGCGCGACCGTGACGATTACCGATGCCGAAAAGAAAGTTGTCGTACGCACCGTAACGACCAACGCAGAAGGACAATTTTCCGCGCCCCTGCTCCCGCCAGGAGTGTATGACGTTGCAGTCGAAGCTGCGAGCTTCAAGAAGCGCGTCGAGACCGGTGTCAAGCTGGATTTGAATCAGCGACGCACAGTGGACTTGACCTTGGAGGTGGGCAACATCTCCGAAGTCGTGACGGTGGAAGCGACTGCGCTTGCCCTGGAGAAATCAACGCCCACCGTCTCGACCTTGATCACTGGAGATCAGGTCCGCGAATTGGCGCTCAATAATCGCAATTGGGTTCAACTGATCGCGTTGGCTCCTGGCGTTTCCAACGACCTGGCTGACCAGGTTTACGTCGGGACTACCAATCCGAGCGGTCAGGCGAATACCATCAACGTTGCGGTCAATGGCGCGCGGAGCAGTCAAAATACTTTTACCGTGGATGGCTCGGACATCACTGATCGCGGCTCGAACATCACGATCCAGGCGTATCCGAGCGTTGATTCTATCCAAGAGTTCAAGATTATGCGCGGCCTCTTTGCGGCCGAATCAGGTCGCAGCGGCGGCGGACAGATCAACGTCATCACCCGAGGCGGCGGCTCCAATTTTCATGGCAGCGCCTTCGAATTCCTCCGCAACGAAGTCTTGAATGCCAATGACTTCCTGACCAATAGCAGCACCAGTCCCCAATTTGGGCGCAACACGGACAATGGCAAAGCGAAACGCGCGCCTTTCCGCTATAACAACTTTGGTGGGACCTTCAGCGGGCCGGTCTATCTGCCGAAGAAAGTTTTCGGCCCCTTGGGTTCCGACAGCATCAAAGAGAGAGTCTTCTTCTTCTTCTCGGAGGAAGTCCGGCGTGACCGGCGATTTTCAGCCGCTGCCACCACGAGCGTCCCAGATGCCAGCTTGCGCAATGGAGTCTTTCCGATTCCAGTGTGTATCAACCGCCCGGCGCTGGGCGAAGCAAACTGCACTGGGCAATTCATCTTGCCAGCCAACACTCCGATTCCGGCGAGTTTTCTCAGCCCGACGGCTTTAGGGTACGTCCAAGGGATCTATAACAAGCTCCCTTTGCCGAACAGTCCGACGGTCGCCAATCCGTTTGCTTTGGTCACAGGAATCAGGGGCATCGCTGATTTTCGTGAGGAAGTCGTCAGGTTTGACTTCCGCTTATCGTCCCAATGGACAGCCTACTATCGATATCAACACGACTCCATTCCGACCATAGATGGCAATTCATTATTCTCCAGCGGTTCCGGTCTGCCGGGGGTTTCAACCACTCAGACAGATTCACCGGGCAAGGCGCATACGTTTCAAACGACGTATGTGATTAGCCCGACGATGATCTTCGAGGGTCGTTATAATTACGGTTATGGCGCGATTCTCAGTCGCACTGTCGGAACGCTGGCACTCGCCAACACCAATGTCCCAGTCACACTGCCGTTTGAAAATACCCGTGACCGCGTGCCGACCCTGACCGGTAATGGTTTCACCGGCCTGACGAGTTTTGGTCCTTATGACAATTTCTCGTACAAGCACAATTTCAGTGGCAGTTTGACCTGGAGTCGTGGGAATCACATCATCAAGGCTGGCGGCGTTTACTCGCTTTATCGCAAGAATGAAAACTCTATTGCAGGCAACAATGAAGGTATTTACAACGCATTTGCCACGACCCAGCCAGCTGGACTGACCTTCCCGCAGAATTACACAGTACCGGGTGGCGCTGTGTTGACGAACGCCTTAACTTTGACGGTCGCGCAAAACCTGCAACGCTGGGCGAATTTCCTGGTCGGCAACGTTACGACATTCACTCAGGCTCATTTCGATTACACGGCTGATTTGCGGCAGAAAACGGTCGAAGCATACGCGCAGGATGAATTCAAAGTGCGCCCGAACATGACGCTTTATTATGGCGCGCGTTATTCGTTCTTCCCGCATCCGTATGACAAGAATGGCCGACTCTCGAATTTCGTGCCTGAGCTGTACAATCCGGCTAATGCGCCGCAGGTCACTGGCGCAGCCAACCGCATCGCGGGCACGGGAAATTACTGCAACGGCATCATCGTCAACTCGCAGAACTTCACCACCGGCCCGGCGGCCTTCAACTGCACCCCGACCACTTCACCCTGGGGCAAATATGTTGTTGAGGTTGGGAAAACCGACTTTGCTCCGCGCTTAGGATTGGCGTGGGATATTTTTGGCACGAGCAAGACCGTGATTCGCACCGGATATGGGATTTACCATGAACAGGTGCTCAACGGCACGTTCTTGCAGAACATCGGAGCCAATCCGCCATATCAGGAGACGGTGACCGGGTCCAATACGAGACTGGATAACCCGGCAGCCGCGATTGTGGCAGGAGCGACAGTCCAGGGCCTGCGCGCTGTTCAGTCGGATTGGCATACGCCCTACATGCAGCATTGGTCGCTGGATCTTCAGCAGCTCTTGACCAGTTCGACGCACTTGACGGTTGGGTACTATGGCTCGAAAGGAACTCACCTGATCGGTCTGACCGAAATCAACGACCTGCCGCCAGGCAAAGCGCTCAATTCGACGTGTGCACCAGGCAATAATGCTATTGGCCAGACGCCAGCTCCCACCCTGGTGCCATGCCAGCCTGCCGGGTATGCCTTCCGTAACATGACGGTGGTCACTGGCAACCCGAACGTCGTCGGGACGACCACTTTCGCCGACACGCTGATTTTGGATCAGCTTCGTCCTTACCGCGGCTTCCGCTCGATCGCTATGGTTCAGCCGCGCTATAACTCGAATTATCATAGTCTGCAGGTCTCGGTTCAGCAGCGACTCAGTAAAGGGTCGTTTGTGAACCTGGCCTATACCTGGTCGAAGAATTTGACCGACAATCCGAGTGATCGGTCAAACTCTCCGCAAAATCCTTACGACATCAAGAGCGAGTATCAACGGGCCACACTAGACCGTCGGCATGTGCTCTCAGTCAATTATGCCTATGATCTTCCGTTCTTCAGCAAACGGCCGGGTTTTGTTGGTACGGCTCTGGGCGGTTGGCAAGCAACAGGGATTTTCGTCTACAACACGGGGCTGGGCTTCACCGCCATAACATCAAATCTTGATTACGCTGGTCTCGGACTGCTCTTGGCCAACCCGACGGCGCGGCCCAATTTGCTGTGTAATCCCAATGACAATGCGCCGCACACGCAGGCGCAGTTTTTCAACATTGCCTGTTTCCAAGCTAATCCCGCTACCACAGCGACCGGCTTGCAAAACACTCCTGGCACGGCGGCGCGCGGCGTGATTCAGGGGCCTTCGACCACACGCTTTGATCTGTCGTTGGCCAAGGCGTGGAAGTTGGGGGAAGGCAGCAAGTTGATTCGCTTGCGGGCTGAAGCCTTCAATATTTTCAACCACACGAACTTCAGAGGCTTTACCAGCTTGAACATCACGAGCACGGCGTTCGGCCAAATCGGCACGGTGCGCGATCCACGCACTATGCAGTTGGCGCTGAGGTTCAACTTCTAGGGCACCAGAGTTTGAGAGTACCAGCTTCGGTCGGGCTTTCCGCTGGCCAACCGAAAGGCCCGACTGAAGTCGGTACTCTCAACACTTTCATTCTTTGTTGGGCATGCTCGCACGATGCGGCACGCTGCTTTCATCCTCTTGCTCGTAGCCTCCCCGCTCGCGCAGCAAAGTCAAAACCCATCGCCGATGGTCGAGCACGCGCGTGTCCATCCGCGGCTCAAGGAAGACCACCCGGCTGGGCGCCGTGAACCGCTCGCGCTCGGCACGCTCTTTCTGCCGGCGAAACTGAAGCTCAAAAAACAAACGCCGCTGCTCGTTCATTTTCACGGCGGCACCTGGCTGCCGGAAGTCGCGGCAGCACGTGAAGGAAAGACCGCGGTCATTTCAATTCAGATCGGCGCCGGATCAAGCGCTTATGCGAGGCCCTTTAGCGAGCCGCAACGCTTCGGCCAATTGCTTCAGGAAGCAGAAGCGAAGGCGGGCGTGAAGTTCGATCCGGTGGCCTTGAGCGCGTGGAGCGCCGGGTACGGCGCGATCCGCGAGATTTTGAAAGTGCCGGAGTATTACAACCGCGTGGCACACGTACTCTTGATTGACGGCTTGCACACGGATTACATCGGCGGCCAGCCCGGCCCTCAGGAATCGCAGATCGAAACAAGCAAGCTCGAGATCTTTCTTCGTTTCGCGCGCGATGCCGCGGCAGGGAAGAAACAAATGATCGTGACGCATTCGGAGATCTTTCCGGGCACTTTTGCGAGCACGACCGAAACGGCTGACTATTTGCTCAAGCAACTCGGACTCAAACGGCGCGCGGTAGTCAAGTGGGGGCCGATGCAGACGCAGCAATTGAGCGAAGCCAGCGCCGGAAGTTTTCTGCTCATTGGTTATGCGGGCAATTCCGCACCGGATCACATAGATCAGTTGCATTCGTTGCCAGATTATTTGAAGTGGATGAAATCAAAATAGCCTGTCACCGAAGCAGGCATCAGACACAGAACTATTTTCAATTTAACCTTATCAACAATACAGAGGGAGAGATCATGAAGAGATACTTGATGACAGCGCTCAGTGTCGTATCGCTCTGCGCGTGGCTCGCCTTAAGCGGCTACGCACAGACGGGCACTTCGCGCGTGACAGGAATAGTACAGGATAAAGCAGGGGCGGTGATCGCCGGAGCGAACATCACGCTGACCAATGAAGGCACGAATGTGTCGTTCACCGCGACTTCGACTTCAGCCGGCACGTATAGCTTCGACAGCGTGCAACTCGGCTCTTACACCATTACGGCGGAGATGAGCGGCTTTAAGAAGTTCATCTCGAAAGGCAATATCTTAACGGTCGGCGTGCCGCTTACGGTCACCATCAACCTGGAGGTGGGGCAGACACAAGAGACGGTCGAGGTCACGGCGAGCTTTGAGCGCGTGCAGACTTCTACCTCAGGCAATTTCGGCGCGACGGTGGACAACAAAACGCTGACCGATCTGCCGCTCGGTTTAGAGTCAGCGACGGGCGGGCGCAATCCGCTCATCTTCGTGCGCTTGCAGCCGGGTGTGGTGGTCGGCGCGAACACGGGCGGCGGCTCGCACGTCAACGGCGCGCGTGACCGCGCTTTCAATTACACGCTCGACGGCATTGACATCAACGAATCATCAGCGGGCGGTTCGGAATTCTCACCGCTGCGCACCAACCCGGACAGCATCCAGGAGTTTCGCGTCATCACCAGCAACGCGACCGCCGAACACGGACGCAACAGCGGCGCGCAGGTGGCCCTGGTGACCAAGTCCGGCACCAACCAGTTTCACGGCAATTTGTTTTACTTCAACCGCAACTCGGCGATGTCGGCCAACGAGTGGGAAAACAATCTGAACGGCGTAAAGAAGCCGTTTCTATTGCAGCACCAGTATGGCGGCGACGTCGGCGGGCCGCTCTCGATTCCGAAGATTTACAATGGCAAAGACCGCACCTTCTTCTTCTTCAACTTCCAGGGCCAGCGGCAAGTCAGCCCCTTCACGCTCACGCGCACGGTCTACACGACGTCAGTGAAGCAAGGCCTCTTCCGTTACGTCGTGGGTGGACGCAACACTCCCTTCGGCGCGACGGGCGCGAGCGTGGACGCGGCGGGCACCCCAGTTCTGCCCAATTGCAGCGCCACCGTGACGACCAATTGCATCGCCACTTACGACGTCTTTGCGAACGATCCTCGGAGGCTAGGCGTAGATCCGACGATCAAGTCGCGGGTTTTGGATTTGCTGCCCACGCCGAACAGCTTTGCGACGGGTGATGGACTCAATACCGCTGGTTATATCTTCAACGGCGGACGTCTCGATCCTCAGAAAGACTTTGTCTTCAAGATTGACCACCGATTCAACGACAGCAACTCGGTCTCTGTCCGCTACGGCTGGGGCAGCCAGAATACGATCAACGACACGACCAACAGCGGAGCGCCGGCGTTTCCAGGCTTGCCGCCGAAAGTCAACACTACGCGCGATCCGAAAAACATGGCGGCCACCTACCGCCGCGTGATTACGCCGAATCTGGTCAACGAACTGGTGGGTGGTTTCAATCACTTCACCTTCAACTTCATCAACCCATCGGCGGGCGCGCAGCCCTACACGATTGTGACAGTCAATCCGACTGATCCGCTCGATTTCACGACCGGCAATCTGCGGACGATCAATACCGTTCAGCTTGTAGACAACTTGAGCTACACGCGCGGCGCGCATCTGATGAAAGCCGGGATCAACTTCCGTTACCAGCAGCACAAAGACCTGCGCGGCTCCATCGGCGGGCAGAACGCCGGGCCGATCGTCAATATCCTCGGCACGCAAACCGTCAATACGGCTTGCCTGACGGGAAGCTTTGGCGCGGGCGGAACGACGGGCGTGAATACCTCGGGGCAAGAGCTATTCTGTTTGCCTTCGACCACCGCAGGCCCGCTCATCATCAACAGCACTGATCGGACGCGCATGCAAAGCACGATTGATGATCTGCTGGGCCGCGTCTTTTCTGTCACGCAGGGCTTTGCCGCGAACTCTGACTTGTTCGGCTTTCAACCGGCGGGTTCGCTCTTCGTCAACGACGCGCGCTATCCAGAGTATGACTTCTACTTTCATGACACCTGGAAGGTGCGCCCCAATCTGACTATTGACCTCGGCCTGCGATATGAAACCAAATTGACGCCGCGCGCGCGCGGGCGGCTCTTTACGCCCAACTCTCCGGTCACAGTTGGCGGCCCGCCGAGCAGCACCTTGCGCTGGACGGATCACGAGCTTTATCGGAGCGATCTCAACAACCTGGGGCCGAGCATCGGATTCGCTTGGGATCCGTGGGGCAAAGGCCGGACTTCGATCCGCGCCAACTACCGCATTGCTTATGACCGCCTTAACACGCAAGTGGTCTCCTCGCAAATCTACAACACGATTCCGGGCATCACGCTCGGCGTCGTCAACACCGCGTTCGGGCAGAACGGCGGCCCGAGCGGCACCAGCGGCCGCATTCGCGACGGTATCCCTTCGGTGGTGCCGCCAGCGAGCGTCAGGCCGATAGATCAAACTCAACCAGCCGCCTTCGGCTCCGGATCAATCACGGTGATTGATCCTGATTTCCGCGCGCCGAAGACGAATATGTGGGAGCTGGATCTTCAACACGAAGTCGGCAAGGGCATCGTGGTGGATATCGCCTACTTGGGCCGCGCCGCGAATGGATTGTTTGGCGCTTACAACGTCAATCAGGTGGACATCTTCAGGAACGGTTTCCTAGCCGGTTACAACACCGTGGTCGCGGGTGGCGACAGCACGCTGATCAATCAGATCTTTGGGCCGGACACACGGAGGAACACGGGCGAAACCGTCTCGGCTTTCGTGCGCCGTCAATTCGCCAGCCAGATCGCACTCAACAGCGTGGCAGCGGTGGCGGCGGACGCGGCGGGCCGCATTCAGAGCGGCGTGCCGATGCTCCAACAGGCCGGGTTGCCATTGACCTTCTTCCGGCCCTTCCCGCAATTCGCGACCATCAACGTGATTGACGCGAACGACTATTCGACCTATCACGCTTTGCAGGTCCTGGTGCAACGCAAGTTCTCCAAGGGGCTGCAATTCCAGGGTGCCTATACCTTCTCGAAGTCGCTCGACACGCGCTCGTTCGATCCGGCCTTTACGGTCGCGGCGACGGGCAATGGCCAATCGGCTTCTTCAACTCCATTTGACATCAACCGCCGTTACTTGAACTATGCGCGTTCGGACTTCGACCGCAAGCATATCTTCGTCGGTTACGCCACCTGGGATCTGCCGTTCGGCAGTGGCCAGCATTTCGGCGGTTCGGTGACGGGATTCGCTCGACATTTCATCGAGGGCTGGAATGTCAACGGCGTGATGACGATCCAGTCAGGCCGCCCGTTCACGATCTATTCGGGCGCGAACCAGTTGACCAACGTCGTCAACTCGACCGTCAATTGCAATGGCTGTTCGCGTAGCATGGGCCAGGTTGATGAGCGGGCAAGCAATTTCGGCGGCGTGCCGGGTTACTTCACTGCCGAAGAGTTGGCGCGCTTCAGCCAACCAGTACCTGGCGACCTCGGCAACACCGGGCGCAATTACTTTACCGGCCCCGGACGCTTCAGCTTGGACGCAGCGATTCTCAAGCGGACTTACTTCGGTAACGAGAGAAGAGCCAATTTCGAGCTGCGCTTCGAGTTCTTCAATGTCCTCAATCATGCCGTGTTCAACTTCCCCACCGCTGTCTTCACGAGCACGACTTTCGGGCGCATTCGTGACAGCTTGGTGAGTGAATCGCGTAAGATCAGAATTGGGGCGAAGATCAATTTCTAAGCGGCCTTTGGCCGCGAAGCTGAGCATTCGCTCTCTGCGCTTCAAAAGCATAAGCGATGAAAGATGAACCTCCCGGTTCATCTTTCATCGCTCTTTTTGATTGCTTTGACCGGCGATCATCTCGATTCAGATCGGCGCAGATTTCGGGGGCTACGCGAGGGCGTTCAGCGATCCGCAACGGTTCGGGAAAGTGCTGAGCGAGTCCATTTTTTCGGATGAGTTTTAGATTTTCGGATGTCTAATCCGCAAACTCATAACTTTGTGGTAAAGGCGTCCTTGGTCATGGCCTGGTAACTGCTGATCTGGCTTTAGATATTTTCTTTCTTTCTAAGGAACAGAGCGGATGTTCGGTTTGGTGACAGGTGGCATGTGGCTTGCCTCTCAAAATTTGAATCATATTTGTCACGCACCGCATTACTACACTAACAAAGTTTTCGGACTGCCAGCCAGTTGATCTGTAAGTAAGCTTGAGAAAGAAGACGTCT
>Ga0070694_100000690_pt1 | contig 18790 bp, 13 predicted proteins | sample KBSK1251metaG_FD_65470 | JGI IMG/M metagenome (GOLD analysis project Ga0070694, IMG submission 65470) | Corn, switchgrass and miscanthus rhizosphere microbial communities from Kellogg Biological Station, Michigan, USA - KBS K1-25-1 metaG | ecosystem: Host-associated > Plants > Roots >... | reverse complement strand
AGCGGGTTATCCTGAAGGTAGATCATGCCCAGCGCGAGATAATTCGCGGCCCGCCAAAACGCGTGCAGCTTTGTTAATTCCTCATCGCTCAAGGGCGCGCCTTTCACTGTCGAACGCGCTACTCCGTAACTGCTCAACTCTCCCAACGAAGCTTTTGTCGCAACCATCACTCCTCCCAATCCTTTAACTGTTTGTCTCTCTGCTATGCCGCCTTCAGGTCCTGTTCACGCTTCGAAGCGATCACCGCCATCAAACTGTTCCATGACTTCGCGAATGACTTTGTTCCCTCGTCCTGCAGTCGCTCAGCCAATGCGTCTATGTCGATTCCCGCCGCTTTGAACGCCGCCAACACCTCTTCGCAATCGCCGCCGTCCGCAGCCATGATCGAACAATTGAGTTCCGTATCTTGTGCGAGCGCTTTCAAAGTGCCCTCGGGCATCGTGTCGATTGTGAAAGGCGCCGCGAGCGCTTTGACATACCGAACCGGCGAAGCCGAGAGGTCCTTAACTCCCGTGCTGGCCCAAAGCAGACGCAGGGGCCGTGCGCCAGCGCTGTAGATCCGATGCCAGGGCGGCGAAGCTAGTAATTCGCAGTTTGCCTGGTACGTGCGTAACGCCGCGGCGATCCCGAGTTTGTTTTGTAATTGGGCAGGTGCTTTGTCTTTGACGGCCGCGTCCCATCGACTGATGAATACTGATGCCACTGACGCGACGTTGGCCTTAACACCTGCTACGATGCGCCTCTCAATTCCTCGTAGGAATGCTCCAGCCGCCGCCAGGAATTGCTCGCGGGAAAACAGAAGTGTCACGTTGACCGGCACGCCGGCAAAGATGGCCTCTTCGATTGCGGGCAAGCCTTCCCTGGTCCCAGGGATCTTAATGAACACATTCGGACGGTTTGCGCGCGCAAACAAATCTTTCGCCGCGGCAACGGTGGCGGCTGTGTCGTGCGCGAGTAACGGCGATACTTCAAGTGATACCCAACCATCAGCGCCGTTGGTGCGGTCATAGATCGGCCGAAACAGATCGGCGGCGCGAACGATATCCGCCAACGCGAGTTCAAAGAAAATCTGCTCTTCAGACCTTCCTTGTTTCAGTTTCTCGCGGATGTCTGCGTCGTAGGCGGTACTGTTCTTGATCGCTTGTTCGAAAATTGTCGGATTCGAAGTAAGTCCGGTAACCGACAATCCGTCGATGTAACGTTTGAGAGTGCCCCTATCGAGCAGGTCACGGGTAATGTTGTCGAGCCACAGGCTCTGGCCGAGATTGTGTAGTACGGTCGTCACTTTCATCTGCTCTCCTAAATCGCGGGAGTCTTTGTTGTCTTTTCTCATTAAATCTCCCTGCTTACGCGGCGTTTACGCATGCCATCGGGCGTACGGACGCATTAGCGAGGGCGCGCGCGACCGCGATCGCCACCTCCGTCACCGGAACGGGTGTCTCTGGCGTGCTGCCGGACTGGTCCGCCGATCTCGGACCAAACGGATAGATAATGTTCGAGTAGAACATGACCGGCGTCGAACCTGCCGCCGCTCCTAACTTCTTAATAAATTCCTTGCCAGACTCGCGTGCCAGCTCGTCATTGACCAGGTAAAGGTCGAAAGTTGAAGAGCGGATTAAATCGAATGCGTCACAAAGGAACCGCGCGCAATTCACCTCGTACCCACAACGCGCGAGAAGAAATCCCGCGTAAGTCGACGAGGCATGGTTATCAATGCACAGTACTTTGAGCTGTCTTTGCCGATCGATCCCGACTTGATGTTTCCGATACATAGTCACTCTCCATTGCCAGTATGGAACTGGTTATTGTGGGCGGACTTCCGCGCCGCCAAGGGGAAGTCCACCCACCTCGAGCACGGGTACCCCACCCCCGCGCTCATTTTGATTACCAACGTCTGCAGCCCATCCTGTCCGTCAGAACCAAACATTAAAATTTTCAAACACCTTGCGACTGACGTTTAGGCAAAGGGCTTGCCACTCATCACGTGTGGAGTTCATCACCACGTTGAGTCTCCGGATCTGCATGATTGCTGAAGAGATTTGAAAACACTGCTCCGCTTCGCTGAATGGTGAAATGGAAACAGGGGCGACTTTCCCTCGTAATTACACGATGCTTTCGTGAAATCCTGATTGGCGCGGTGGTTTTTCGCTGTGAGATGCGGACCTTTTGGCCGGAACGCTCGTTGCTCCAGCCGTCAGTGGAGTAATTATGATGAACCAACCGGAAAGCTTAGAAGCAAACACGAACGGGCGACGAAGACTCAATCCATCTGCAGGTGACACAGCTGGAACCCCTGAGGCGCTGGAGGAGATAGTACGGCGCCATTGCGTCTGTTATGAGGTAGGGCCGGAGTGGTCCATGAGTGGTGGTCGGCCCATACGGGTCGGCTTCTCAATCAGCCTTTGTGGTATTCCTGAAAACGCCGCCGGCCAAACTGACGTGCCGGGCTCCGGCCACTGCTGGAGGACATACAATGCGTTACGGAGAGTTGCCGAATCGATCCTGCCCGAAGAGGAGCGCAGCTGCTGGTTCGATGTCGGCGCCTTCGATCGCTCCTGGCATGTCGCCCCCAGTGTTCGCCGCGGAAGGAACGAGACGGTTGTCACAATCAAAATACTCCATCGCCGGAACTTTAACGCGCCAATAGACGATTGCCAGCACCAGTGCCTCACCGAGATGCTCAGTACGTTATCCCGTCTTACCATACGTGAGAACATCTGGGCGGCTACCTCTCCCAAATGATCGTGAGTTGATACGAACGTGGCCCCCCGTTCCAGGCGGGTCAGTTCAGCAGAATTGTTTTGGATGTATGCCGAACTTCTTCATCCGAGAGAGTAGTGTCGTGCGATTTAATCCAAGCCTTGCGGCTGCACCAGTCTGACCACCAACTCGCCCCCTGCTTTCGGATAGCGTTCGGACGATGTCGGCGCGCTGCTTTTCGGCATATTGGGTCGCAAAGCACTTCCGGCTGTCGAGCGCGTTGATCGTTTCTTTCACAATCCGGGCGATGTCTTCCATCTGCGGAGATACCGTGTGCGTTGAATCCGCGCTGCAAACTGTGCGGAGCTCCGCGAGCGGAGCCTCCAGCGAGCTGCCGCGCGTGAGAATCACCGCGCGCTCGATAAAGTTCGCCAGCTCACGAACATTTCCGGGCCACTCCCACTCGGTCAGCGCTTTCAGATGGGCTGCCGGGATCGTTTCAATGGCCTTCCGCATTTGCACTGCGAACTTTTGTGCGAAGTAACGCGCCAGTAGCGGGATGTCTTCCGGACGTTCCCGCAATGGCGGAATGCGGATTGGAAACACGTTCAGCCGGTAATATAGATCGCTGCGAAATTCCCGGGCACCGATCATGCTTTCAAGATCGCGGTTTGTGGCCGCGATCATTCGGACGTCCACTTTCTTGGTGCGGGTACTGCCGAGGCGTTCGAATTCGCGCTCTTGCAGCGCACGCAGCAGCTTGGGCTGGACTTCGAGCGGCACGTCTCCCACCTCGTCCAGGAACAGCGTGCCCTGGTCCGCGAGTTCCAGCCGTCCGATCTTCTGACTGATTGCCCCAGTGAACGCTCCCTTTTCGTGACCAAACAGCTCGCTCTCGAGCAAACCCGTCGGAATCGCCGCACAGTTCAGTCTTACCAGGGTGCGACTGCTGCGCCGGCTATGATCGTGAATCGCGCGAGCGATCAGTTCCTTTCCGGTTCCGGTCTCGCCGAGGAGCAGCACCGTTGAATCGCTGGGCGCGACTGTTTCGACTAACTCCAACACACGCCTGAGCGCGGGGCTGTTCCCAACAATTTCGCCGAAATTCATTTCCTTGCGAATCTCTTCTTCGAGATAGAGCTTCTCCTGCGCCAGCTTGTCTTTGAGTTCGGCAACCTCGCGGAGAGCGAAGGACTTCTGTTCGCGCGGCAGCTGCGCCAGGCTGCTATCAGTGTCGCCGGACCTCACCAAACCTTGCACGTGGCGTCGGCTTTGTATTGACACGACCTTCGCAACAGAAGGAATTTGGACCGGCTGCGGATAAGAATCGCTAGTTTCCGGGAGGCTGGCGGACGCTGTATTCATGTTCGTCTGTCCTTTCATGTCTTGCGCAAGATTGTGCGGCCAGCTTTGTTTGGCGACAACTTCGAAAGGGTGGCGCGTGGTGCAACAACGACAGGCTAAGTGCTCTCTTTTGAGGCGAGGAAGGGACTCTTTCGGAAACTGGCGGTACTCGAAAGAGGAGGAGTTAAATAGGAAATGTGCGAATGACGCAGCGATGATCCCGGAGTTACAACCTTGTGATGGTATTTATATAGTTGACTCACCCCAGCGCAACCCGAAGGGTTGTAAGAAAGTAGCCGGTGGTCGGAGTCCGCGGAGACCACCGGAAAAGTCTTCTCGTTAAATTCGATACCGGCCGCGTTGAGAAGTTTTCTCAATTCATGAACAAAGGAGTGTTTACGATGATGCGCATCCTGTGTGGCAATGTAGCGCCGCACTGAGTCGGTCAACGTAAAAGATCTTTGCAGCGAAGGATCTAGCACCCCTCCGGGGTGCGACCCAATTAATATCGCGTTTCCGGTGGTCTCCGCGGACTCCGACCACCGGCTATTTTCTTTGCAACCCTTCGGGTTGCTGAGGTGAGTCAACTATATAAGTGACCTTGTGATGATAGCGCTGGTGGATCTGTGGTCGGTCCTTTGAAAGGTAATCAACTCTTATTACTGGTCGGAGCGCCGAATCTCAATCCGCTTCAATCCGAAACGCCGGCCGTCCACGGACCAGGCTCCGGGCCCGAGCAGCGCAATAGAGATGCTGACGCCGGCGAGCAAAAGACTTGCCCACGGATCACCATTCTGTGAGAAGGCAATATACAGTTCGATGATTGCGACAAGGGCGCCCGCAATCGGCGTCCACAGTCCAAGCAGGAGGAGCAAACCGAAGGCTGCCGCGATTACATGCGGCGCAAGGGTTCGTCCCGACGAGCCGTTGCCGACCTGCACACAACGCACGATCAGCGCGATTGCGGCAATTGCCCGCAGGAGAAAAGCGCCGTGGCTCTGTAATCGATCCTCAAATGTAGAGAACAGAGATCGCATCGCTGGTAGGTTACGAGGTAACAAAACCAGCGGCAAACCCTAAATAGTGTTGCTTTAGGCCCTTTCGGGTGAGCTATTCTTCAATTATGCCTTTGAGCGCGGTGGTGACGGAGTGGCCCTTTCCTTCGTCGCGGACAACCCCCAGCAAAAACTGGGTAGTGTCCCAATCTAAAAGGAATGCCCTAATCTGAAATATTGCGGCCCAGTATTCATCGTGCATTGTTGGCTTTCCGGTTAGCCAGTCCTGAAAGGTAATCGGGCTACCCGTCGCGTCAGGATGTCGCGGCCTTCTCTCATCGTTGGCTAGACGCTGAGTAGATAGCCCGAAAGGTTGTGAGAGAATTCTATCTCACGTTACGGCGGCAAGAATTCATTTCGGCCCACGAGGATAGTTGTTAGGCTCTGGGCTGGCGCTCTGGTTCTTCGGCTGGGGCTTCGTCTTGCTTGGGATCGTCTTCCATAAAGACGATCTTAAAACCGCGATCAAGACGTGAGTTTTTATCAAATCAGCGGGAGTTGGGCGCTTTGTTTAGTTGCGAGTCAACGTAAAAAGACTTTATCAAGAAACAAAAAGCGGCGAAGCCTTAGCCCGCCGCATTTCTCAGGTGAACAAAGTGTGGCTTGATTAGCCTATGCAGTTCTTTGCCGCTTCCATGAATGTACAGCGAACTTAACCGCTCCTGCTAAAACTGCTCCAATCATGAGAGCATATGCGAGCCAATTGGTGGGGCTTTCTCTGTCGGTAATCAAAACCCAGATGCAAACCCCGAAAACAACAGCGTAAAGCGCAGCATAGACTATTATGTTCGGAATCTGTGTATTTCCATTAACTTTCATTGCAATATCTCCAGTATGGATTTGAGGAAAACGGGGGCTAGTGGCGGCCAGAAATTATTTAACACAATTTGGCGGACGCCGGTCAAGAGCTTTGTCAGCGAGAGGGACAATTATCGTTGAATTGTCTTGTAACCTTCTCGCGCGCTCACCTGCGCGCCGATTATTCCACGCAGGTCCACACGAATCTTGCGGAAGTGGCCGTCAGTTGACGGGTTGGTGGAGTAATAGCCGATGCTGTACTGTCGGCCGATTTCGGCGGCGACCTCAGCAAACGCGTCCCGCGCGGCGTCCAAGCTGGTTGCCTGAAAGGTCCGGCCGCCTGTGTCGCGCGCGAGTTGTCCCATCTCCTCACGGGCGAGGCTGTACAGTGAGCGATTGATCGCCATGCGCTGAAAGGATCCCAGGCGGCAGAAGTCGGCGTAGTCGGCGCCGTCAGCATGCGGATCGAAAATACGACGATAGCGTTGGAGCTGCGCGAGTGACAGGCGTAACGTGCGGTCGTCCTCGCAGTCTGCGAGCAGTCGATCCTCCACGTAGTTCTCAGTGTCGATCTCTACGAAATAGGCGAGCAGGCCCGCCTCCAGGAAATGTGCCCGCATCGACGCAAAATCCGAGAGGCTGGTTGAGTCCACGCCGTCAGTCAGGGCGACGAGCGCCCGCCGTCCCCGCGACTCCGGCGTCGCCGCGTCGTGGAAGATATCTTTTACCGTGCGTTCGACCGCGTCGTAATAAGGAGTGCCGTTGCTCGGGCCAATGTTCTGAACGGCTAGCCGTAACGCCTGGCGGTCGGCGGTTAAGTAGCTTTGCACCGCTACTGTCGCCACTTTTTTCCCGCCGTCTTCGGTTGTGATAAACGAGACGACAGCGACTCGGTCCCCGGGTCGCAAAGATTCGATGAAAGCGTTGGCCGCGCCGCGGATCAGGGCAATATCGGCGCGGGTCGAACCAGAGGTGTCTAAAAAGAGGGCGATCTCGAAGGGTGTATCCAATGCGGCAAAGGTCGCGACGCGCTGCGGGAGCCCATCTTCGTAAAGCTGGAAGGCGGACGCCGTCAGTCCCGTTAAGGGTCTCCCGTCCTGGTCGCGCACGACGACTGGTACATTGATGAGTTGCGTGTTCACGCGCAAAACGTCGTTCTCGCCCACCTCCTCACCGCCGGTAGAGATCGCCCTCGCCATTTCAGGCGGCGGCAGGGAGGTGGCGACTCGCTGTCGTCGCTGCTGTGCGGGAGGCGGCGTTTGGCCCGCCACCTCCGAGCACGCACTCAGGAACACCAGAAGTGACACGAACGCGAGTGGTGCAACATACGACTTTGATGGCTCATGCGTCATTGCTTTACCGGGATTACGCAGCAGCGACCGTTTGCTGATTCAACTGCGCTGCACCCCACGGCGCGCCAAATTCCTCGATCGAAGGTTCGGTTAGAAACGAGTCGTTAATCATCATTGGCGCCGAACGCCTCGCGAACGAAATGTCACAACCGTTACGGTCCAAATCAGCGTAAATCGCGTCACCAAAACCTACCTGGCCACTCGCCACTAAATTTGACATGGGCATGACCAGCAGTCGTTCAATCGAACGCTTCAGGTGGCGCGCGCCATATCTGTTATCCAAACCTTCACGTAACAACAGTTCCTTCGCTGAATCAGAGCAGTCAAAGGAAAACTTAGTTCTAGCCGTGCGCACGATCCGCTCTTGCAGGGCGCGAAGTTCAAGCTCGAGAATTTGCCGCAGATGTTGTTCGTTCAATGAGTGGAAGACGACTACTTTGTCGATCCGGTTCATGAACTCAGGAGAGAAATTCCGGCTGGCCGCCTGAATGGCCGTGCGTTGGATCTTCTCGTCAATGGCAGTATGGCTCTGATTGAGGTCCTTCTGTTCCTGGGGTACGGCAAAGCCGATCCGGCCCTCGATCAGTTCGGAGATCTCCCTTGCGCCCAGATTTGAGGTCATGATGATCAACGACCGCGAAAAGTCGACGCGCCGGTTATCGCCCAGGGTCAATGTCGCTTTATCGAGGATGCCGAGCAGCAGCCGCCATAACGCATCCGAAGCCTTCTCGATTTCGTCAAACAGAACCAGCGAAAGCGGAGTGTCTTCCGTTTGGAAACGGTCGAGGTTTTCTTGAGTAAGCAAGGGCGAAGTTTCCCGGTGGCCCAGATATCCCGGGGGAGAGCCGACCAACTTAGCGATCTCGTGAGAGTGCTGAAACTCCGCGCAATCGATCTTGATAACGGCATTCGGGTCTCCAAAGAGAATCTCCGCAGCGGCTTCGACCACCCGCGTTTTGCCGGAACCAGTCGGCCCCAGGAAGAGCAGGGTTCCAAGAGGTTTCTGGCTCTGGTTCATGCCCGCAAGGAACAGCTGATACAGATTGCCCATGTCGTGAACCGCGTTTTCCTGACCGATAATGAGCGTCGAAAGCCGTTCGTCGAATTCCTGAGCCCGCGCACATTTGACTTTGGGATCGAGGAAGACCGAGTTGTTTGCTACTTGCTGTCTATGTATTTCCGCAACCATGACGTCTCTCCTTTTGTAAATCAAACCAAGGGTTTCATCCGTCGTTAGTTTTCTTACCTCGCGACAGATTCTCCTCCTGGCTTCGTTTACTGACAACGCCGAAAGTGTGAGCGGATCGACAAAATTGGCAGCGTTAGCGATCTCTTTTGAGTCGCGAGAGACGCTCTTTCGGGAAGAGCTGTGGCGCGCGCGTTAGAACCAAATGCCAATGCAGGCGTTGGGGTTTTGCTTCTTTGTGCAAAACCGAAAAAGCCATGGCAGTTGTTCGCGGTGCGTCGCGCGTTTCCGGGTGCTGGTTCTGGACTACGCCGGGCGGCTTTGCCCCAAAAAGTACGTTTCCAAGCTATCGGACATTGCGAACGGTTGAGTGCAGCGCCAACGGCGCGAAATGTAGTAGCCCAGGGCAACGCCCTGGGTTAAGCGATTCAACCAGACCCAGCGCTGAAAGCGCGTAATCAGACTTCATAACCGAAACAATTCGGCGCCTTCAGCGCGTATCATCTCTGCTGTCGTTACCCTGGGCCGTTTGCCCAGGCTGTTACATCGCGCGCCCTTGGCGCTTTACAAAGGCGGCTGTTGCATGAATTCGACTTTTTAGGCAAGGCCCCGCCGGGCCGCTCGTAAGCAACGGCACCAGGAAATATTAGGTCGACCTGCGAAAGCCGAACCTAAGTCCAGACCTCCAACCGCCTGACATCCCCCGCGTTCATGGAGCCTTCAACTTTAGGGTGCTAGAGATCAATTATCCCGCGTTTGACCGCAATCGTGACGGCCTGCGTGCGGTCATTAGCGCCCAATTTGGAAAGGATGTTCCTGACTTGTCCCTTTACGGCATCTTCGGTGACCGAGAGCGACGCGGCGATCTCCTTATTGCTATTGCCCTCGGCGATCAGACTCAGGACGCGCACTTCCGCCGGCGACAAGGCTTCCTCAGCGACGTGCTCGGCGAGCTGAAAAGAGACCTCCGGTGAAATCGTCTTTCTGCCGGCATGTACCGCCCGGATTGTGTCCAGTAGCTCCTTGTGCAGGCTATTTTTCAAAAGGTAGGCACGGGCGCCCGCTTGGAGAGCACGCATGGCTTGCACGTCGCCGGCATAAGTGGTGAGCACTATGATGCGCGCGTCGGGAAATTCTCCGCGAATCGCAATCATCGCGTCGAGGCCGTTCATTTCAGGCATCTGCAAATCCATCAGAGTCACATCTGGACGGTGCGTGCGGAACTGCTGAATTGCTTCGAGGCCGTTCGCAGCTTCCGCCACCAGCGCCATATCTGACTCATCTTGAATGAGGGCTGAGATGCCCTGGCGCAGGATCGGATGATCATCCACTGTCAGTATCCGAATCTTTTTGGAATCATCACTCATAGCTCTTTGCTCCGTCTACTTCGACCGTTTCCCGAAAGAACTCGTGACCACCAGGACCGCCGGGCGGACGCGCCATAAGCGATGGTGCCCGGGATAGTCAGTTCAATCTGCGTGCCGGAATCGAGCCGGCTCCAGACTTCCAGCCGCCCGCCCACGATTTCGGCCCGCTCGCGCATGCCGGGTAATCCGAAATGCTCGGCGGGCTGCCGACGAATGGTCTCCTCCTCGATCCCCTTCCCGTCATCCCCGACCCGCAAGCAGAACTGCCGCTTGTCGTATCGGATCTCCACTGTGATCCGCTGCGCCCGCGCGTGCCGGAAGGCGTTACGCAACGCCTCGCCCGCGATGCGGCATGCCTCATCGCGCACGACGGGATTCAGATTGCGCGGCGCGCCTTCCACCTCCACGTCGATGGCGGGAGGATCAACAGTTGATGCATGATTAGTCAATTCCTTTCCCATAGCAATTATGCCGTTGGCCAGATCGTTGGTCTCGAACGCCGATGACCGCAGCCCCCGCACGGCGTCGCGGCCTTCTGTAATCGCCTCAGCAGCCTGATCGATCGCGCTCTCAAGTCTTTGCCTGGCTTCCACTGGGCGTTCAGGGAGAATCTTCAGGACCGACTGGAACCTGAGCAGCAGGCCCTGAAAACTTTGTAGCAAAGTGTCGTGCAGTTCGCGCGCAATGCGGGTGCGCTCGCTTACGCGCACGTCAAGCGTCTTGTTGAACTGATGCGCGAGTTGCCGCACACGGAGCCGATACGCGGCAAACAGCACGCCGAGGAAGGCGAGTACGCACAAAATGCGGAAGGACGTCCTTTGGTAAAACGCCGGCGCGATGGAGAAATCAAGGAAGTCGCCTTCCTCGTTCCACACGCCGCTGTTGTTGCACGCTATCACTCGGAAGCGGTAGGTGCCCGGCCCAAGGTTCGTGTAGTGAACCTGGTGCTGCTTGACCAGCTCCCGCCAAACCTTGTCCTGGCCCTCCAACATCACGCGGATGCGCACCTTCTCAGGCGCCACAAAGCTGAGTGCCGCGAAGTCGAACAACAAGTCGCTCGCACCGGCTGGTAATCGCAGGCCATTGGAAGCGTCATACTTCTTGCCATCCACAGTCACCTGCTCGATGTGCACGGGGGGCGGGAGTTTGTTGAAGGCAAGATGATGCGGATCGAGCACGCTAACACCCCCGAGACGCAAGAACCACAATTTGCCATCCGCGGATTTTGCAACATTCGCGTTATAGCCGCCCGGGTACAGGTGGCTGCTGACTCCATCAGAACTGTCAAACACTGCCGCCTGGATCGTCTGATTTGGATTGGAGGCCCAGGCGTCCAACTCAGAGCGGGCGATCCGCACCAGACCGCAAGCCGTGTACAGCCAGACCGAATGGGCGTCATCCTCCATCATCCAGTGAACGATGTTGCATGGCAGTCCGTTCCGGCTCGTGAGCGTCAGAACGCGGCCGTCTTTGATGCGACTCAGTCCGCCGTCAGTCGCGGCCCAGAGAGACCCGCTCGGATCCGGGTAGAAGCTGCGAACCATTCCCTCTCCCAGCCCTTCGGCGGCTGAGCATGAGGCGCGGATCTGACCGTCATTGAAATAAGCAACGCCACCGTCACGAAAGCCAAGCCATAAACCACCTTGCCGAGCATCATGGAGGACAGCAGTAGCCGGTTCTCTGCGCCCGAGCTGGGCCCAGGCAATGCGCTCGACCAGACGCGCGTCGAGGAAATGAAACAGTCCCTCCTGATGACTCATCCACACGTTCCCTGCACTGTCCCCGCTGATGGAATGCACGACCCCGAACGGTATGGAAGTTACGGGAACAAACCGGCCAGACTTTAAAAAGGCGACCCCGCTTTGCGTCCCAACCCAAATTTGCCCGCGATTGTCCTGAAAGATGGACTCCGCGGTTCTCTCCGGTAACCCACTGTCGGTAATCTCCCGAACCGTGCGCTTCCAGTCCGCGCCCCTCCCCACGGCTGGTCCGGTCAGCTGGGAGGCGCCGCGAACGCCACGCTGCCGGGGATTACGATAAACCGTGATTTGGCCTTGATTCCATCTGTTCAGTCCCTCAGACGTGCCCAGCCAAAGACTGCCGTCCGTCGCGGCCAGAATCGAACCAAAGCCTTGGCTAGACAAACCTTGCTGGACAGAGATCGTGGGGACGGCGAACTCGCGAAACCGATCTAGCCCGTCTTCCGTCGCGACCCAAATACTGCCTTCCCGATCCTCAAGGAGAGCGCAAACGGAGTCGGATGACAGGCCGCTGGCTGCGGTGAAGAGATCGGCTTTTCCCTCATGGATATGCAACAATCCGCTGTCCACGAGGGCGCCGATCCACAGGCCGCCATCGCGGTCTCGCAGCATCCTGTGGGGTTGGAACTGCAGTCCAACAGGAAGGGGATACGCCTCGGTCTTTCCGTTCCGCAGCTTTGTGACGCCGCTGTGCTTGGCAATTAAGATTCCACCGTCATCGCTTTCCGCTAGCGCGTAGATTCTCTGGGCCGGATCTGGCATGGGATACAGCCTTGGTGGACCAGGCTTCCATCGCCACAGGCCGTTCATTGCTCCCGCCCAGAGATTGCCTTCGCGGTCCTCATATAAGGGCGTCACTCCGGAGCCGAACCGGCCGTCCTCGCCAAAGCACTGAATGTTGCCGCCTTGAATTCTGCAGAGTCTCCCGACGGAAGGCGCCCAACCGGCAACCCATATCGTTCCTTCACGATCTTCGAGCAGCGCTTCTATAACCTGCCCATCGAGTTCCGGGTAGTGAGTCAGCTTGCCGTCCTTCCAGCTTGCCAGCCCTCTAAAGGTGCCGATCCAAAGACGCCCGTCGCGCGCGCCTTGCAAGCTTCTGATATCGCTGCTGGGGAGATGCTGCCCCGCCGGTGGCTCCCACGGGACAGTCCTCACGCCATCGAACCGACGCAAACCAAATTCGGTACCCAGCCAGAGATACCCATCCGCTGTCTGCGCAATCGACCGAATGATGCCCTCGGAAACGCCTTCGCTGTTTTTCCATGCGGTGTGTGCGTATTGGCTGACGTCGAGAGTCGGGTCTAGTGCGAAAGCACAAGGACAGCACGCGAGGAGAATGCCTAACGCGATAACGTGGTTTCGTCGTTTGTCTACTCTATTCAATTTGTTAAGCAAGATTCGCACGCCGACAATGGAACCAAGAAGTGTCAGTTAATATTGAATGCCTGATGCTAAAAGCTATATTTCAACCCCAGCTGGATCACGCGTTCGGTCTGAGTAAATCCAAAGTCGCTGGCTGAAGTGATCTTTCCAGCCAGCGGGTTGTTGCCGGGCGTCACCACCGGATCGTCAAACTGAGGATGATTGAAGGCATTGAAGAATTCCGCCCTCAACTCGACTCGATGCCTCTCCTTGATGCGTAAGAATTTTGAAATAACCAGATCCCATTTGTTGTTTCCGCTGCCGCGGATTACTCCCTTTCCTGCATTACCGAGCTGACCGGGAGCTGGATTCGCTAGCTTGCTGACGTCGAACCAACGATCAATGGTCCGCTCACCACGCGGTAAGTTCGGGTTACCTAAGAGATTGGCGTGAGACCCTACGAACGGAACGCCAAATGACGAAGGCGTCAGAGATGGGCCGTCCTGAAAAGTTGCGATTGCGCCGATCTGCCAGCCGCCGGCGATTTTCCCCAACAGATCTTTTCTGTTCCTAAAAAATGGCAGTTCGTAAAGCGCGGAGCCGATCAGTCGGTGCGGCCGATCAAATACTGCCGAACCGTAGTTGCCCCGAATATTCCTGATCGTTTGCAGTCCAGCTCCAGCGCCAAAGGCAACGCCGACGCTGCTGGCATCCAAATCAGTCAACGTCTTCTGGAATGTATATGAAACAAGGAAGGTGAGACCGTTGACGAAGCGGCGCTCAAGCCGTGCCTGTAGCGCATGGTAATTCGCCACCGCGCGCGACTCGAAGATAACAACGTTACCCAGTTGTGGATACGGAAAGATGCGTACGAAATCGGGAGGCTGAGGCGGGAACGGATTCGTCTCGTTGTAATTAAGAGCGCCCATCAGGTGCGAACTCTTCGAGCCATGATAGGCCGCTTCGAACAACGTATCTTTCGTGATGAGATATTGGACGGTCAGGTTCCATTGCTGCACCTGCCCGTCGCGGAGGTTGCGCTGCATGCCATTGCGGTTGTTAGTGATTAATAAAGTGGCCTGCGCCAGAGGGTCGTCCACCGTAAACACCGGCAACGGATTTTGCGGATCAGCGGGACGAACGACCAGGTTACTAACGGCTCCAAATGGGTTCTGAAACGCCAGTTGCCGATACGAGTTGATCACATCAGGGGTGTAGAAGATCCCATAGCCAGCCCGCAGGGCCATGCGATTTGTCGCGTGCCAGGCAAGTCCAATCCTGGGCGCGAAGTTTTTGTAATAAGGATCGACCAGGCTCCGCGGGTACCCGTTTTGCCCGGGGAACACCTGCTGGCCGGTTGCGAGATCAAAACTGGCGATCCGGTTATCACGCTCAACTGGCCGACCGAAATATTCCCAGCGCAGCCCGACATTCGCCGTAAGTCTGCGTGTCAACTTCCAGTCGTCCTGTATGTAATAGCCCATGTCTGTATACGACAGGTGCGGCGAAAAGGGAGTGGTCTGGACTGTATAGCTCGAGGGATATCCGAGAAGCAGGTCCGCCAGCGCATTAAAGCGGGATGTGGTAGTGACCGGCACGGGAGTGCTGAATTGGCCGGAGAACGTATACGTTCCGTCGGGCTGGCCCCACTGTATGCTGGTCATCCGCTTGAATTGAATCGTCAGGCCGGCTTTCACCGTGTGCGCGCCGCGAACAAAGGAAAAGTTATCGACAATCTGGGCAGCGGTTGTTACCCATTTGAACACGGCGTTATTAGAGGAATAGCCGATCTCAGAATACCCGGTCGGCGTCATGGAGGGCGCCGCCCAGGTAAACGGGATCGGCGAGAGCCCTTTAATGCCCAACTCCTCGACCCAATTCCGTTTGAAAGCGTCGAGCGAATTACGCTCGCGTTGAAAGCGCACGAAGCCGAGATTGAATTCATTGACGGTCGTTGGACTGAAGGTGTGAACGTCTCCCACGGCAAACTGGAGGTTCTTGTCCGTCTGTTCCTGATCGAATCCGGGGAATGCAGGAGAAAGAGCCTGTCCCACGCCGCGATCGTATGGAGCATTCCTGGTGAATCGGCCCCAGATCGCGTCTCGCGCTCTAGGCTGGTAATCGATTCGCGCAGCCAGGGCGTCGTTATCGGAAACACCGCGTGGATGGCCGATGAAGTTTCGGGATGGATCGGAGTTGTTGGGAACGGGATAAAGGTTCGTCAGTGCGGCGCCCACAGGGTTTATCCTGTTCTTCGGAATCATGTTTCCCGCAAAGGGAATTTTAGTTATAGGATCAACGATGGTTACCGGCAAGCCACTGAAATCCCCGGCGCGCTCTTTCAGAGTCGGCACCAGGGTCGTGCTGGTGACTGACTGCCGCCGCCGCGTCCCTTCATAGGCAAACATCCAAAACAGTTTGTTCTTGCCGTGGTAAAGTTTGGGTAAGAACACCGGCCCGCTGGCGACGAAACCGAACTGATTCCGTTTCAACGGATCCACCGTGGCGCTGAAAAAGTTCCGCGCGTCCAGAGCGTCGTTGCGAAGAAACTCAAATAGCGTAGCGTGAAATTCATTTGAGCCCCGCTTCGAAGCCACATTGATGATAGCTCCGGAATTGCCGCCAAACTCAGCCGAGTAGTTGGAGGTCTGAACACGGAATTCGGCCAATGAGTCCAGTGGCGGTATCGCTAGCGGATAATTGTTCAGTTCCTGGCCGCTGATTTCCATGCCGTCGACCAGAACCACGGACGTGTTGTCTCGCTGGCCCCCGACCGAAAACCCGGGACCGTAATTGGCCTGGCGTTGGGTGGCACTGGCACGGCCCGCACTGATCACGCCGGCGGATAGAGAGACCAGTTGCATTACATTACGCCCGTTAATCGGTAATCCCAGGAGTCGCTTGTCATCGATGACTTGAGACAAGCTCGCGTCCGAAGCGTCGAGCAAACCACGGTCGGCTTGAACCACAACTGACTCATTTATCGATCCAACTTGCAGCGTTACTTCTAAGTTTTTCGTTTCCGCCACTTGCAGCACGACACCCTCAATCGCCTGTTTCTTGAACTGAGGATGTTCGACTTCGACCCTGTAATTGCCCAAAGGCAATGCCCGGAACTCGAAAAAGCCTTCCTCGTTTGTGGTTTGTTCTCGCTCCTGGTTTCTTGCCTCATCGATCAATCTCACTTGAACGTGGATGAGGACGCCGCCCGTGGAGTCTTGAACAGTCCCACGAACCACACCGGTCGCGGTCTGCGCAAGCACAAACGAGGTCAAGGCAAGATACGAAAAAATCCACGAGATCAGCTGCCTTCGCATATTTCTCCACCCTCTCGCAGGGTTGTGCGCGATTCCGGAAAACACTGCCGTCACCCTAGCAGGACCTCGAGACTTGCGCGCTACGCGGCGCGAGAACCCCGTCAGTTGAACGCCACCCCGACACAACACGAAACGAGGGGAAGAACAAGAACTCGTTTGCGCCCACACTCATAGCTCTTTGCTCCGTTTATTTCGACCGTTCCCCGAAAGAACTCGTGACCACCAGGACCGCCGGGCGGAGACGCCGTATGCGATGGCGCCGGGGATCTTCAGTTCAATCTGAGTGCCAGAATCGAGCCGGCTCCAGACTTCCAGCCGCCCGCCCACGATTTCGGCCCGCTCGCGCATGCCGGGCAATCCGAAATGCTCGGCGGGCTGCCGCCGAATCGTATCTTCCTCGATGCCCTTTCCGTCATCCCGGACCCGTAAGCAGAACTGCCGCCTGTCGTACCGGATTTCCACTGTGATCTCCCGCGCCCGCGCGTGCCGGAAAGCGTTACGCAACGCCTCGCCGGCGATGCGGTATGTCTCGTCGCGCGCCATCGAGTTAAGGTTGCGCGGGCCACCTTCCACCTCCACAACAATGGTGGGAGCATCGACGGTCGATGCACCGCTCGTGAGTTCTTCTGCAATGGCCGCAATTCCGTTGGCAAGGTCATTGGTTTCGAAAGCCGACGAGCGCAACCCCTGCACAGCGTCACGACCTTCCGTAATCGCCGCAGCTGCCTGATCGAGGGCGCTCTCCAGTCTTTGCCTGGCCTCCAGCGGATGTTCGGGGAGTATCTTCAGGACCGACTGGAAGCGGAGCAACAGGCCTTGAAAACTTTGCAGCAGCGTGTCGTGCAGATCGCGCGCAATACGTGTGCGCTCGCTCACTCGCGCTTCCAAGCTCCTGTTGAACTGCATCGCCAGTTGCCTGACACGAAACATATAAGCGGCCCAAAGCAACGCGAGAAAAAGGACTACCAATGCCAAGCGGAACCAGGTGGTCTGGTAGAAGGCCGGGGCGATGGAGAAATCCAGTAGCGTACCTTCCTCGTTCCACACTCCGCTGTTGTTCGAGGCCATCAAGCGGAAGCGGTAGGCGCGTGGCGGGAGGTTCGTGTAGATCGCCTGGCGACGGTTGCCGGCATCCTGCCACTCGTTGTCGTAGCCTTCCAGTTTGTAGCGGAACTTCACCTGCTCAGGGGCGACGAAGCTCAACGCCGAATAATCAATCGCGAGGTCGCGAACAAGTGCGGGCAGGCGCAACCCTTGCGCCGCGTCGTAAGTCTTGCGGTCGGCGGTGACCTGCTCGATTTGTACCGGGGGCGGAAGCTTGTTGAACGGAAAGTGTAGCGGGTCGATCACGCTGACGCCGTCGAACCCTACGTACCAGATTCTTCCGTCCGAAGCCTTGCTCACACTCTGCACCGCAGAAAGATTGGACTGGATCCGCACTCCATCCGAGACATCGAACAGCGTAGTCGCGACTGACCTGGATGGATCATCGACCCATGCATCCAACTCGGTTCGGGCAATGCGGACGAGACCGCAGGCCGTGTAAACCCAAACGAAATGATCGGCGTCATCCACGCTCCAATGGACCTTGTCACAGGGCAGGCCGTTCTTGTTCGTGAGCGTGGTAACGTGATCGTCTTTGATGCGGCTGAGACCGTTTTCAGTGGCGGCCCACAACGCGCCGCGCGGGCCAAAGCGGAGGCGATTCACCCTGCCCGCGCCAAGCCCTTCGGCGACCGAGTACGACTTCCGAATCGCTCCGTCCGCGAAGTAGGAAATACCTCCGGCGCTGAATCCCAGCCAAATTCCGTGCTGCGAAGGATCGGCCAGGACAACGCGGCCGTCGTCGTTGTGTCCCAGTGCAGTCCACGGAAATTTCTCGACCACTCGGCCCTGGAATAAATGAAGGAGGCCATCCTCCTCTTTCGCCAGCCACAGATGTCCGGGGGGCCCTTCAGTCATGGACGTGATTCGTCCACCGTGAACGTCACGCACTGGAACGAATCGGGTGTTTTCCAAATACCCAAACTCTTGAGCCGTCGAAAGCCAGATCCGCCGCTCGCTGTCCTCAAACAGAGAATAGGGTGCTCCTTTGGGTGTTCCAGGATCCTGAGTGCTTCCGATGCCGTTCACCACGGAGATGCGGCCGTCCTTCCACCGATTCAAGCCGTTGTAGGTCGCGATCCAGACGCTACCGTCTTTGGCCCCAACGATCGCCACGCTTTTGGTGCTGGACAATCCTTGCCTGGTTGAAAAGTTGGGAACGGCATACTCACGGAACCTGTCGATGCCGTTGCTAGTGACGGCCCAAACATCGCCCTCCCGATCCTCAAGAAGTCCGGTTACGGTGTCGCCGGAGAGACCGTCAGCCTCGGAAAAGACGTCCGTTTTGCCCTGATGGATGTGAACCAGCCCGCGGTCTGGTATGGCGACCCACAGTCCTCCATCACGATCTCGGAGGATTTGCGGCGGCTTCAAATGCTGCGACAAGACGGTTGAGGCACCGCTTTCGAGTTGCGCAGCAACAGACTTTGTCAGTTGCTTAT